>Ga0070699_100002318_pt1 | contig 17108 bp, 18 predicted proteins | sample KBSK1503metaG_FD_65473 | JGI IMG/M metagenome (GOLD analysis project Ga0070699, IMG submission 65473) | Corn, switchgrass and miscanthus rhizosphere microbial communities from Kellogg Biological Station, Michigan, USA - KBS K1-50-3 metaG | ecosystem: Host-associated > Plants > Roots >... | reverse complement strand
AAGCGAGCTGGCGCGCTCCGGAATTCGATCTGCAGTTCGCGCGCGTCGCGGAGCCGGAGGTCGAGAATCGGGAGCACGACTCGACGCCGGCGCAGATCGAAATCAGGGTGCTCCGCGGCGCGGCGGAACGATGGAGCTATTCGCTCGCCGGCGCGCGCATCGATCTCGGCAGAGGCGCGGAAGTGCGGGACAGCCGCAACAGGCTCATCAGAACCAATCACGTCGTGTTCACCGAAGGATCCGCCGACGTCAACCAGACGGTTTCCCGACAGCATGCGCACATCACGTACGAGTCGCGCACCGGTCACTTCCGGTTGCACGACGACGGCAGCGGACACGGGACGGAGATCGTGCGGGAGGGCAGAACCATTTCGGTGCCGCGAGGATCGCGCGGCGTTCGCCTCCAATCGGCCGATGAGATCGTACTCGGCGAGGCGCGATTGCGAATCAAGTTTTAGGCAGGTGGCTTCGCGTGTTCCGGCGGGCGCGGAGCACGAGGTCGCACAGGAGCGGCGAGAACCCGCGCTCGACCGTCGCGCGATACGGCGCGTCGCCGGCGAGCGCGGCAACCAGCCGCCGGTGGGCGCGGCCGAGATTGTGGTACGGCAGCGACGGAATCCAGTGGTGGAGCGCGTGAAAACGCAGCCCGAGCGGCGCCACGAGCGCATGGCCGATCGTGAGGATCCGTCTCCTGCCGCCGTCGATCGTGCACGAGTCGACCAACTGATCGATCTTCCCCAACTCGCCCTCGTCGCGATCGTATCGATGGGCCGCGAGCGTTCGCACCGCGTTCACCCCTGACGCCGCGGCGACGGTTGCAGCCCAGCACCAGAGCGCCGAGGTCGGCAGATGCCCGTTCCACCACAACGCCACGACGGTCCACACCACGGTGCACGCGGCGGCTTCTTCGACGCGTCCCGCGGCGGAGATCGGCGCACGCCTCACGAAGCGAGGGTTGATGGCGAGCGCGGAGGCTCGCTCGCGAACCAGGCGTCGAAGCGGCGGCACGATCCACGAAAGCGGCGCGAGCACGCCGAACCGGATCGCGAGCGCGAGAGGCGTCAGCAGCGACGCGCCGAGCGAGATGAGGATGAGGATGGGGCGGCGGCGTCCGAACGGGAAGTACTCGGGGTCGGCTTCGGTGCCGTACGAGCGCTGCCGATGATGCTCGGTGTGCACGCCCTCGTAGAGGAATGCCGGGATCAGCAGCGGCACGCCGACGAGCGCGCTCCACGCGAGCCTGAACCACGGCACGTCGCGTCGAGCCAGGTGCGTGAGCTCGTGGATGAACAGGACCGCGCGGTACAACGCGAGCATCGCGACAAACAGGAGCGCCACTCGGCTGAGCGCGGATCGCGCGGCGACGGCAGAGGCAAACGCCGTCCAGCCGATCGCCGCCGACGCGAGCTGATCGGTCCAATAGATGGCACGCGACGGCCGGAACCACTCGATCGGCAGCGCGTGGATCGCGTCATCGATCGCGGAGATACGCCTCGAAGCGGTTGCAAGAGTCGACGACACAGCGGCGCGTCATGCTATCACCGCTCCGTGTGTCGTCCATCCCTGCCGCGCTCTCAGTTCGTGTCGCCTCGGTAAACGTTTCTTTATCCCGCAGGTTCAAACCCTTGCCGGCTGGAACGCCGCGTTGAGCTGCGCGACGTCGAGGAACTCCTGGAAACGCTGCACCTTGCCGTTCTTCACCGTGAACACCATCACGAAATCCGAGTCGAACGTTCGGCCGCCCGGCGTGGTCCCCTTATAGTGCCCGAGGGTCACCACGATATCGCCCTGCGAGATGAACTCACGCGGCTCGAACTGTGAAAACTTGATGTTCTCACCGACCTTCTTGAAGAAGTCCGCCACGCCTTTCTTGTCCCGCCGCTCTCCGGCCATCGGAACGTAGCTCGCCGCGCCGGTCACCGGCTTCCAGTCGATGTCGTCGCTGAGTGTGTCGAGCACACCCTGGATGTCGCCGCGGCTGAACGCCGCGTACGCGTCCTGCACGATCTTGGTGTTTTGAGCTTCAGCCATGTTCGCCTCCTCGAGCACATCCTACCTTCGGGAAGGCCGGGACGATGATCCGTGCCGTCGGGCTGCTCGTGATCGTCTCAGCCGTTGCCGGATACCTTCCGGCCCGGCGCGCCGCGCGCGTCGATCCGCTGGTGGCGTTGCGGTACGAATGACGCCGGGCTACTTCGTGCCTCCGCGAAGCTGACGGGCGGTGACGAGCGCCTGTTCATCGCCCTCGTACCGCGGCGGCAGCAGCGCGAGGCCTCCGAGAAACAACGCGAGCGCGACGAAGGAGACGTAGCCGGTGACCGGCGCGAACGGTTCCTGCGTCAGCGTGCCGAGCGTCACGCCCTCGAGCGCGGCGAGCAGCACCCGCTTCAGCCATCCTCCCCCCGGCTCCGAGAGCGCGGCGAGGACGATGAACTTCAGCACGAACGACGATCCCAGGATCACCGCGGTGCTCCGCAGCACGTGCGTGCGGTCGATCGAGGCCGCGATCGTGTTCAGGAGCAGGACGAACAGGAGCACGACGACGCCGAGGCGCGGGAGGCCCGATTCGGGGATGACGCTGTTGAACGCCTGGACCGAGGCGGCGAACATCGTCATCATCACCGTCGCGCCGCTCAGGTTCTCAAGCGGCGATCGTCGCGGGTGCATCAGCCGCTGCGGTGCAACGGCGCCGCATCGTACGAGGACCGCCAGCAGCAGCACCGCGAGCACCAGCGCCGACAACGGCGGCCGAACGAAGACGACGCGATCGGCGACGCGGAGGCCGCCGAGAAGCGTCACCGTCAGGAAGAGGAGCGGAACATGAAATACCTCCAGCGCGCGGCTCATTTCCTTTGCCGCCGGAGGATCGTGAACGGGTTCATCTCCGTCCCGGCCTGGATCCCCGCTTCGAGCTCAGCCTTCAACTCGTCGCCGCTGCGCATCTGCAGGTTCGCGTCGTCGACGACGATGCGTCCGCCCGGCGCGGCGGCGATCGCACGATTGATGGCCTCCAGCCCGCGCGTGAACAGGACCTTGTCGACGTACATCCGTCCCCAGCCCTCGCGATAGTAACTGTAGGCGATGTAGAACTGCGTGCGCGGCTCCTGGTGCGCCGGATCGGCGCGATCGAACGCGAGCCGCGCGGCCGCGAATTGATCGCGGTGAAAAAACCGGAAGCCGTCGGCGAATGCCTGCTCGTCGACATGGTACGCGCCGACGGTCGCGGTGAGCGCGCCGGTCGCTTCCGCGAAGGTCTGCGGCTGGTGCGAGTAGACCCACACGATCCCCGCGAAGCAGCAGATCGTGAGCGCGAGGCCGATCGCCCTGATCATCGAATCGGACATGTCGCGCCATCTTACGGCAAAACGACCGGTCACGGCCGTCTCGACGATATCGTGATATCATGACGGACGGAGACACGCGTGGCGCAGTTCGTCGTTCGAAACCTCGAGGACGATGTCGCAGAGAAGCTGAGGCGGCGCGCGAAGCGGAACGAGCGGAGCATGGAAGACGAGGTGCGGCACATCCTGCGGAGCGCGGCGCAGGAAGGCCCCGGGCGCGGACGCAAGCTCGGCTCGCGGATCGCGCAACGCTTTCGCCGCACCGGGCTCACGGGTGACCTTCCGGAATGGCGTGGTGTGGCGGCCCGCTCTGCCGATTTTGATACGTGACCATACTCGACACCAACGTTCTGTCCGCGCTCATGCGGACCAAACCTGACGTCGCCGTCGTGTCGTGGCTGGACCGGCAGCCCGCCGATGCAATCTGGATCACGAGCGTCACGCTCCTCGAGGCGCGATTCGGACTGGCCCTGCTTCCGAAGGGCAGGCGGCGGCTCGGCCTCGAGCGCGCCTTCGAGCAGGTTGTCGAGGAAGACCTCGCGAACCGGGTTCTGGACTTCGATTCCGTCGCCGCGGCCGCAGCGGCTCGCCTGGCCGCGGAAAGACGGCGTGCCGGTCGGATCGTCGACCTCCGCGACACGCTGATCGCTGGAATCGCTCAGGCGCGCCGCGCCACCATCGCGACCCGCAACACCAAACACTTCGAAGGGCTCGACGTTGCCGTTGTCGATCCGTGGAGAGCCTAGAGCTGAAGGAGCGAAAAGACTGCTCAGCGGTAATTCGCGCGCGCGGCGCAGCGGATCTCGAGCGGACCTCAGAAATTGACGCTGATTCCCGCGTCGATCTTTCGCATGCCGCTGACCGTTGTCGGCTTGCCGAAGAAGGGCGAGGTCAGCGTGCCGCTGTAGCCGAGATAGTTCTTTTCGTTGGTGAGGTTCTGCGCCTGGACGAAGAGCTGCAAGCGATAACGCGCCGTGCCTTGATCGACGGTGCGCACCTGCGCCGCGCCGCCGCTCCCGAAGACGCCGATGCCTGGCGGCAACCCGGTCGTGTGGCCGAACGAGAAAACGTAACCCACCATCGCATTGATCGTCGTCTGCCCGCTCGCCCGCAGCGTGTTGCGTCCCGCGCCCGCCGGCCGGTCGTTGAAGATCCCATCACCGTTGTCATCGCGTCCCGTGAGGAGCGTGTACGGAGGCGCGGTGTTGGTGTTGAGATTGATCGCGAGGAGAACGTTTCGAATCACCTGGTTGTTCACGGCAAGATTCAGGCGGCTCCGGATGTCGGTCGCCCCGATGCCGCCGCCGAACACGAAGACTCCTGGCACTCCGAATCCCTGTCCGCCCGAGACGCCGCCGGCGGCGGGCCCCCACTCGGTCGCGAGCTGTCCGGTCGGCGAGACGCTGAACGGACCGTCGGTGTTGTTCTGCGAGGACGCCAGCGTGTAGTTGGCGAACACGGTGATGCGCTTGAAGCTGACCCGAGGCCCCTTGGAGAGCGGCAGCAGCGCGCCGGGGTTGATGCTGGCGTCGACCTGCAGCTGGTGCTGACGCGACGCGGCATCCGATACGACGTCGATCACTGACGCGAGCGTTGGATCCGGCCTGACGCCGTCGACCGGTGCGTTCAGATTCACGCCGCGCGCGAGGCGCGACCCACGCAGGTAGCTGTACGTCAGGGCGACACGCGTCACTTTCCAGAAACCCTGATCGACGCCGGCACTGATCCGCGCGATGCGCGGCGCGCTGTAGGCGCCGCCGAGCACGTACCGGTTGATCGGGACGATCTCGCCGCCGGTCCCGGGATCGGGGAACGATGGATCGACGATGTTGATCTCCTGTTGGCGGAAGCCATCGACGCGCAACGCCTGATCGTAGGCGCTGGTCGGCAGCCAATCGTAGAAGATGCCGGCGCTGCCTCGGAGCGTGGTCTGGCCGCCCGCGAACGGCGCCCATGTCGCGCCGAACCGCGGCCCGATATTCGCGTAGTTCCGCACGTGCGTCTGAAGCTCGTAGCGGACGCCTGGCGTCAGCGTGAGGTTCTTGCGCACGCGAATGTCGTCCTGCACGTAGAGGCCGCCCTGCAGGTTGCTGTAGGCGATGGCCGGATCGCCGATGCGCCGCGTGTAGTTGCTCGGCTGATTCGTCTCGTAGGCCTGAAGGTTCGTGAACGTGAAGGTGCCGAGGTAGTTCGCCCGCGTGTCCGAGCGATACCAGGTGCTGTCTAACACGAAGCCGGTGCGGATCGAATGACGGCCGCGCACGTAATCGAGGTCGGACCCGATGTCCAGCGTCCTCGCGTGATCGGCGCCCGCCCGCTGCGCGCCGCCGCTGCTGAACGAGTCGAGCACGCGAATCGTCGGCATCTCGTTGGCCGACTGCGCGTCGGCATCCGACCAGAACAGCTGCACGCGCGAGCGCGAGAACGCTCGGCGCCCGACCGGACCGAAGTGCTGGGCACGCGCCACGTGAACCGCGTTCGTGGCCGCGTACGCGCGCTCGGGTTCGTCGTACCCGCCGACGCCGAGATTGTCGTTCGAGACGCGCGAGAGGTTGTAGCCGAACCGCACCGTCTGATCGAGCGTGAGCGCGTAATCGAGCTGACCGTTCACGAAGATGTTGTCGCGCGGCGCTTTCAGACCGAGCGCGTGCGACAGCGTTCCACCGGGGACGGCGGCGTTCAGGTTCGGCGTCTCGTACGAGCTCGTGCCGAACACGTTCATGCCGAACGAGCTCTTGTCCTTGACCAGCGCGCCGTTCATGCCGAAGCCGTAGTTGACGTTCTGTTCCGGCCCTTTGACCGGCACGAACGGACTTCGTCCGCTCAACGATCCGTCCCGCACGAGCACGGTCGAAAAATAGCGAATCGGCCCGACGCCCGGCTGCGTGATGATCTCGATCGCGACGCCGCCGGCGCTGTGGTATTCGGCGGCAAACTGATCGCGCGCGATGCGAATCGATCGAATCATCGCCTTGGCCGGCAGCGCTCCGCCTTCGAAGCCGTCGATGCGGATCACCGCGCCCGGACCGGCCATGTCCTGCAGCTGCTGCTGGAGGATCGACGGGTCGTCCGAGAGCGCTTCGATCTGCTCCCGCGTCAGCGTCGTCCCGAACGACGGGCCGTTCCGATCCGCGGCCGCTTGTTGTTTGTCCTGTTCGACGGTGACCGCCGTCTGGACGCGCTCGATCGTCAGCACGGCGACCTGTCTGCTCTCGCCGTTCCGGACGCGGACATCTGGCAACACCCGCTTTTCGAATCCGGGAAACTCGATTTGAACGGTATAGCGGCCCGGCGTGAGCGCGGGGACGATCGCAACGCCTGTGTCGGTCGTGCGTACCGGCGGGATGGTCGCGGCTTTCGTCGGTTCATCTGCGCCCGCGACGGTGACGGTGGCGCCGATGATCACCGCGCCCGTCTGATCCACGACGGTGATGCGCAACGATCCGCCCGAGGCGGGTTGGGCGAAGAGGTTCGCGCCGGAGAGACTCAGCATCGCTCCGGCGATCAGCATCACGAGTAGCCTGCGCAAGACCGCCAGGACGTCGTCGTTCATTTCGGCGCCTCGAACTTTCGTGGATCGATCCTGACGTTGACGCTGACCCGATCGAACGTCGTTTCTTCGATCGTGTCGCCGGCGACGGCGCGCCGGATGCGGAACGGCCACTTGATGCCGCTCACGTCTCGGTAGTCCGCGTAATACATCCGGTAGTCGGTCGGCTTGGCCTGCGGCGCCGCAGGCGCCGCCGGCTGCTGCCACATCAACATCACCGGAAAATGCGTATCGCGTTGGACGACGAGACGGGCCGCAAAGTTGGCCGGACCGGCGACGTCGAGAATGTCCGCCTTGCCTTCGGGCGCTTCGGCTTCCGCCGCGTATTTGAACGTCAGCGGGTACGACTGAGACGATGTCGCAAAAACGCCGAGCATCAGCCGCGCAAAATCCTGTTTGACGGTAGTCAGGCGCTGCTGTGCCGGATTCGGCGGCGGCCCGCCGCGGCCAGGCGGAGGTCCCGGCGGTCCGCCCGCCCGACCGGATGGCTGGGACGGAAACTGAATCAGCTCCTCGCCGCGGAATCCGGTCACCGTCAGATCGGTGTCCTGCGCCGGAATCTCGTCCTTGCGGACGAACTTGTCGGGCAGCTCGCAGCTGATCTCGAACTCGATGGGTACCAAGTTGTTTCCGCGAATCTGCCGGGTCCTGCCGGTGGCGACGAACGTCTTGACCGAGGCGAGCGCTTTCTCGCCGCCGAGCGCCTCACGCGCCGAGGCGAGTATCTGAGCTGCATCCGGCTGCTGACCGTGGACGCTCGATACGCCGACGGCGAGGCACGCTGTGAGCAGCATGACGGCTCGTACGACTCGCATCGGCCAGACCTTTCTTCCCGTGCGCATCATCCGTTAGACAACGGAACCCCCTATTTGGTTCGCGACGAAGCCGATGTTTGGTCAGACCCACGACCTGGTCCGCAGCAGGTACGCGGCCCACGCGCAGAGAGCCGCCGCGACAACCGTCATGAACGCGAAAAACGGGTCCGTCGCCACGTGCGGTCCCTCCGCGATGACGCGCGCGATATGCGCCAGCACGAGAAGCCCGAAGACCGAACCGGTGGTCGTCACATATGCCTTCATCACGTCCCTCCGTCGCAGGTTTACGTGGTCAGACCGCACGGATGCGGAACTGTTCGTCGGCGGGCACCGTTCGCAATCGATGGCGCCATCGTACCATCGCATCGATGACGAAAGTCATCTGCGGTAGACTGCGCGAGAGACGATGCGGGTCGTCGCCTGGCTGGCTGTCGCGAGCGTTTGCCTGACTGCCGCCGCGTACGCGCAGCGGCAGTTCGGCGGATTCGGATACGGCCGCAGCTCGCCGCTTCCCAACATTCCGTATGACGGCCGGTTCACCTTCGTGCGCGTCCGCTACGAGACGGCGCCCGGCGGCTACTGGGCCGGCGGCCGGCCGTCATGGATCCACGGCTATCCGATCGCGGAGCGCAACCTCATGAAGATCATGAACGAGGTGAGCTTCGTCGGTGCGCACGACGAGGAGATCAACACGCTCACGCTCGACGATCCGGAGCTGACGAAGTACGCGATCGCGTACATCATCGAGGTCGGCTGGTGGACGCTGACCGATCGCGAGGCGGCCGCGCTGCGCGCGTACTTGCTCAAAGGCGGATTCCTGATCGTCGACGATTTCAAGATGCCGGGATGGCGCGGCGTGCCCGGCGGCGGATGGGAGCCGTTCGAGGAAAACGTCAAGCGCGTGCTGCCGGAGGCGCGCTTCGTCGACATGCAGCTGAGCGATCCGATCTTTCACTGCTTCTTCGAGATCCCGACGCTCGAAAACTTTCCGCAGGCGTACAACAGCGGGGCGCCGGTGTTCCGCGGCGTGTACGAAGACAACGATCCGCATCGCCGGCTGTTGATGATCATCAATTACAATACTGACGTCTCGCAGTACTGGGAGTGGTCGGGCCGCGGATTCCGTCCCTTCGACGAGACCAACGAAGCCTACAAGCTCGGCGTCAACTACATCGTCTACGGCCTCACGCACTGAGACGAGTCACTAATTCGCCCATCCGTCGCAATCAATACACACGGTTGAGATTTCCTGCGGCTTTTCACGATGCCGTCCTGGCACCGGAGTTGAACCGCACAGTTGGCATGAAGCTAATCAGTCGCGCCCTAGCGCTTATTGGATTGCTCACGACGATTCAATGCGGCAGTTCGACCGCTCCAACCTCGAGCACAACGATGACCGTCGTCCTCAGCGCCGCAGCCGTTCCCTCGGGAGCGACGACGCAAGGAACCGTTTCGCTGAACGCTCCACAGAGCGGCAGCGCGAACATCGCGTTGTCGAGCAGCAATCCGGCTGTTGCGACCGTGCCGGGGACGGTCACGATCCCGGCGGGAGCCTCGACTGCGACATTCACCGTGACCGCCGTGGCGCAAGGTACGGCCACGATCACAGCCACGATGAGCGGGAGCAGCGCTCAATCCGGGGCGCTCACCGTGACGGCACGAACGACCGCCCTCGCCGCTATCTCGCTGAGCGCTTCGAGCGTTGTTGAGGGAAACGCTGTGATGGGAACCGCCACGCTGACCGCGGCGGCGCCGGCGGGCGGCGCCGTCGTGGAGTTGTCGAGTACCGGTCCCGTGATCATGCCGGGCAGCATCACGGTGGGCGCCGGGGCAACGGGTGCGATCTTCTCGATTTCGACGCGGCCGGGAGGCGGCGGGGCTTCCGCCACGATCACCGGATCGTATGGCGGCGCAACCGCATCGGCTGTCCTGTCGGTCACGAAGCCATCGGTCGCAACCGCGAGGTTCGGCGTTACCGGGCCGACTGAAACGGAAACCTGCGAGATGTCGAACGGCGGCCGGACGCTCAGTTGCACCTTCGACGGCGGCACATCGTCGGCGCCCGGAAACATCGTCGCGTACGACTGGTCGTACGCCATCGCCGGAACGTTCGCGCAGACGACAACAGGACCGGTCTTGAAGAACCCGGGTGTGGACTGCAGCGTGTTGCCTCCGCCGCCGATGCCGCCGGGCAACCCGTGGTTCAACCTGACCATCACGCTGAAGATTCACGATGACCGCGGGAACGTCGCGCAGGCAACCGATAGCGGCGCGCGACTGCTGCCGAACGGCATGTGCGGGTTCTAATCTAATCTAAGAGTGCGTTTCAAAATTGATGGGTGAAAGGCTGACACGGCGTATTTTTGAAACGTGCTCTAAACGAAATTCCCGGTCCTCCACGCTCGAGCTCTCGCCGCATTGAGTCGCCCTCCGCGGCCTCGGCCACGATTTCGACCGGATGCCGGTGAACGGAGCGGTCGCGCGCCATCCAGGAGGGCAATCGATCCGCGCGGTTGAAGAAGGTTATGTGCCGCGCAACAGACGGCTATTCGTCTGGCCGGTGCAGCCCGCGGCCGCCGCGGCCGCGAGAGCGAGCACGACCCGCACGATTCGCATACCGGGAGCTTGGGACGCGGATCTTCCGCCATTCCGACGATGGCCGCAACGCAAAACCGCACGGACGGAGCCGCTGCGACAATTTGCGACATCGCCCGCCGGACGCGTGACGTATAGTGCCGACGTCCGCACCGCAGATACTTTCAAGCCGTGAGGCAGCCGATGCAGATTGCTTGCGGCGTGATCTTGACGCTCACCGGCGCCGCCGCCGCGCTGTCGCTCGCGCCTGTCACACACGTCCCAGCATTCGAACCCGACGACGGACGGCGCATCCAGAAGTTCGTGTTCAAGAACTGATAACGAAGTCATCCGCGGAGACATGGAGCGCGACATGAAACAGCCGGACGTGATGAAGCAGTAGGGCTTCGGAGGCTGACATGAAGGATGAGACGTACGACGATCGAGAGCGGCCGCGCGGATCCGGAATGGGTCGTCGCGACCTGATGAAGATGGGTGCGGGCGTCGTGGCAACGGCCATCACGACCGCCAGGATGTCGGCACAGCGTGGAGGCGGTGCGGCGCAGCCGACGCCTGTCGCCGGCCCGGACGGCGTCTCGTATACGGTGCCGGTGCGGACACGCGCCGGCTACGTCTACAACGCCAATCGGGAAGGAAACAACGGCCCGATGGACGACACGAGTCGCACCATCGTGACCTGGGCGAACGGGTTCACCTTCTCCAGGTTGACCGCGGCCGACAGAGAGATGCTGAACCGCATCATGCTCGATTATCTCGCCGCGATCGTCAGCGGCTTCGAGGAGCCATCGGTGCGTCTCGCTGCGAGCTGCGCGGGGCAGGTGGCGCCAGCAAGCTTGGGTGCACGGTGTTGGGGTACGGCTTCCAGACGTCGCTGGAGCTGGGCGCATTCGCGAACAGCGCGATGGGGCGTCACACCGACTTCAACGATCTCGGACCGGGCGGACACACGAGCGACATCATTCCAGCCGCTCTCGCGGCAGGCGAGGCGATGCACTCGACCGGCGAAGAGTTCCTCGCGGCGATCGCGGTCGGGTACGAGCTCTCGGCCGCGGGCATCGGCGCCGGCGAATCGGCCGCCGCCGGCGTCATCACGGGCAAGCTGCTGAAGCTGAACGACGATCGGCTCGCCAACGCGCTCACGATGGCGTTGACTCCGCACGTCACGTTGAACAAGGGCGTCGGCGCGATGTCGATGTGGAAGGGGCTGCGAAGCGCCGAGCCGGTGAAGTGCGGCGTCTGGGGAGCCGTGATGGCGCACGAGGGCATCACCGGCCCGCCGCAGCCGTACGAAGGGCGGGGCGGTCTGTGGTCGCGCAATGGCCGCAAGGACATCACGCTGCCGATCGATCCGAATCGACTCGCGCTTCAGCGGATGGGATTCAAACGCTATCCCGCGGAGGGATCGTCACAGGCAACGCTCGATCTCATTCCGGAGATGCGCGCGTTCGCGAAGGTCGACGAGATCGAGCGCATCGACCACTGGCTTGGCGGGCTCGGCGAGATCGCGGACGCGCCCAAGTGGGATCCACGCAATCGCGAAACAGCCGACCACTCGATGCCGTACATCCTCGCCCGCGCGCTCATCGACGGCGAGATCTACCTCGATTCGTTCGCTGAAGCGAAGTTCCGCGATCCGGCGGCGCTCGCGCTCATGCAGAAGATCACGATGTCGCAGGGCGTCGGGTTCACGGGCAACGCTCCCGCCCGCACGGTGATCACCAAGAAGAACGGCGAGAAGAAGGAATTCAACACGCAGGGCGGCCGGCGGCGCGCGCCGGAAGGGGAGCTGCTGTCCAAGCCGAGCGCGGATCATCGGCTGACGATGGACGAGATCGTGGCGAAGTTCAACCGCGCGTGCGACTTCAAGAAGGTCGACCGCGCGCAGCGCGAAAAGGCGCGGGCCATCTGGAGCAACATCGCCGCCGTGAGGGACGTCGCTGAGGTGGTGCAGAGCATGGCGAAGTTCGGCAGCCCAAGGCCGCTGTTGACGTAACCCGGCGACGGACGCGAAGAGGAGTGTGGCTATGCGGAAGTATCTTGGAGCGGCGATCGCGGCGTTGGCCCTGACTGCATCGCCGGCACGGACGATTGCGAAAACCGAAACGATTACCGGCAAGGTGATCGATCTCTACTGCTACTCGCGCGACAAGCAGGCGACCGGCATGGACCATCGTGACGGCCGTGAGTGCGCGTGGGCGTGCATCAAGTACGAGGGACAGCCGGCCGGGCTGTTGACTGCCGACGGCAAGGTGTATGAGCTCGCTGGTCCGCTTGTGGCGAGCAACAACGCGAAAGTGGCGCCGCACCTCACGCACACCGTCACGGTCACCGGCGACGTCGTCGACCGGGACGGGATGGTGACGATTATCGCGTCGGATCTGACGATGGTGAAGAAGTAGCGCACCGAGATTCTCGGTGCGCGTCTCGTGAAGGTGGGCGCGAACGTCAGTTGGTAAAAAAGGCGGACATTTTCAACGAGGTCAGCATGCGACAGAGAACCGTCGTTTGCCACACGTTGCTCGTGTCACTGTTGTGGATCGCTTCATCCCTTCCGGCGATCGCACAGGGCGTCGGCTCCATCGGCGGGACCGTGAAGGACGAATCGGGCGCCGTCATGCCGGGCGCGACCGTGACGTTGTCGAGCCCTGGCGTCATCGGCGGCGATCAAACCACGGTGACGGATGCGACCGGCGCGTATCAGTTCACGCGACTGGTGCCGGGCACGTATAGCGTGAAAGGCGAGCTTCAGGGATTCCGGACGGTGGTTCAGCAGAACATCCGCGTCAGCGCCGACAACACGTCGCGCGCTGACCTGCTGCTCGCGGTCGGGGACGTCTCTGAGACGATCACCGTCGCCGGCGCGGCGCCCCTGCTCGACACGACGTCGGCGTTGAATCAGACGGTGATGTCGCGCGAGGTCCTCGACACGCTGCCGACCGCGCGCGACATCTTCTCGATCGCGCGGCTGGCGCCCGGTCTCACGGTCGGCAAGCTGGACGTCGGTGGCAAGGACTCGCTGATGAACTCCAATACCGTCTACATCCACGGCAGCCAGGGGGGCCAGCAGGAGTTCATGATCGACGGCATGGACATCACGTCCTACAGCGGCGGCATCTCGTTCACCATCGATTCATTCGCGTATCAGGAGATCAATTACCAGGGAGGCAACCTGCCGGCGGAGCGCGGAGCCGCCGGCGTCGTCAGCAACATGATCACGAAGACCGGAACGAACAAGTTCCGGGGCGCCGCAGCGATCAATGGGACGAACTCCGGTCTTCAGTCCGATAACTTGACGGACGCCCTCCGGGCGCAGCTGTTGGCCGGTGTGCCAGCGTACGCAAAGGCTGCGAACCCGAACATCGAGCCGGGCAACAAGACCCTGAAGCTCTGGGAATCGATGATTTCCTACTCCGGGCCGGTCGTGAAAGATCGCCTCTGGTTCGTCGCGTCCGGCAAGCTGGCCGAAGTCGACACGCTGCGCGTCGGCAGCTACAACGCCGACGGCACGCAGCTCCTCGACGACAACCAGCTGCGCAACCTGCTCGGCAAAGGGTCATGGGCGGTGAACAACAACAACCAGGTACACTTCACCTACGGCTGGGTGCACAAAGGGCGTTACCACCAGGCTGGCGGCCCGACCGTGACGCAGTTCTTCGACACTGCGGCATCGTTCTACAACCCAAGCCGGAACCACTATCAGCTGGGACGATGGACGAGCGTACTGTCGCCGCGAATGGTGCTCGACGTCGGCGCGATTGAGCACTACGGCCAGACGAACCGGCTGTTCCAGCCGGGCCTCGTCAAGCCGGGCGACATCCCGCGCTTCGACAGCGTGACGCTCATCAACACCGTGGCGCCTGCGAACGAGGAGATCAACGCCGGACGCCGCGCGGAAATCGCTGCGAGCATGACCTGGGTCGCCGGCACACATGAAGTGAAGTTCGGCTACCAGTTCCTGCGCACCGTCAACGAGCGAGGCAACATCGGGATCTCGAACTTCCCGGCGGGCTTCCGTGCGGTCTACCGCAACGGAGTGCCTGATTCAGTGAACACGTACAACACGCCGACCGATTACACACGCAAGACGCATGAGAATGCGTACTTCATCCAGGACCGGTGGCGCGCGACGCAGAAGCTGACCCTGAATCTCGGTTTCCGGTTCGAAACCATCTACGGCTGGATCAATGGCAAGGGCGCGCAGCTCTGCCAGCCGGAGACGATCTTCATCACCGCGCAGTGCTTCCCGGCCGTGCAGGGCGCTCCGGACTGGAAGAGCCCGACGCCGCGGTTCTCAGCCGTCTACGACTTGCGCGGCGACGGACGCACCGCGCTGAAGTTCTCGGCGAATCGCTATCGGGGGTTTCTGCAGGGCGGCGCTTATCCGGACCTCGTCAACCCGATTAAGACGGTAAACGACACGCGCGCGTGGACGGTCTGCGCGACGGGGCAAACGTCGGGATGCGATCTGAACGGCGACAAAATTCCGCAGATCAACGAATTCGGTCCGTCGACCGGCTTCAATCTCGGCACGACGAACCGCTTCGCATCCGACGTGACGTGGCCGAAGGTCGACGAGCTGTCGGCCGAAGTCGAGCAGCAGCTGCCGGGCAACGTCGTCTTCTCGGTCGGCTACTTCCACCGCAAAACGTTCGATCAGATCGGATCGCGCAACGTACTCGTGCCGGCGGAGAGCTACACGCGATTGACGGTTACCGAGGTGAGCAGCGGGAAGACCGTGTCGGTATACAACCAGGATCCGAGCCTGCGGGGCAAGTTCGACGTGGTGTACGACAACTCGCCGGTGCTCGACGAATGGTTCAACGGCCTCGATATCTCCGCTCGAAAGCGGCTGAGCAACAGGTGGATGTTGATGGGAAGCGCCACGCTCGGCCACAACGACACGTACATTCACGGCCAGGCGGATCTGAACAACCCGAACTTCCAGAACGGGCGCGGACCCGACGACCTGAACATCCCCGTGCAGCTGAAACTGTCAGGATCGTACGTGCTGCCGTACAACATCACGCTCGGCGCCAGCGCTCTTCACTATACTGGATGGCCCGACACGAACATCGTCCGCGTGACGTCAGCGACGGTGCGGCTCACGCAGGTCACACAGGACATCGTTGTCGAGCCGCGCGGGACCACGCGGAAGGACGATCTGAACGTGGTCGACATCAACTTCGGGAAGACGTTCAACCGCGGCGAGTTCCGATGGGAGCCGCGGCTCGAAGTGTTCAACCTGTTCAACACGGGTGTGATTACCTCGCGCGTGACGCAGTACGGGCCGACGTACGGTAACGCCATCGAGGTGTATGGCGGACGCACCATCAAGCTTGGCGGCAATTTGAGCTGGTAGCGCCGCGTGCGCCCATGGCATGAGCACGATCCGGTGAATCCTTCGCACGCGGATATCGAACGCCAGGCATACCGCGAACGGATCGAGGTGTTTCTCGCCGGCCGTGAGGCTGGCGGCACGATCACCGCCGACGCGCTGCGCAAAGGGGTCAGCCCGGCATCTCTCGCTGAAGCCGCGGCGGGGCTGGCGCGTTTCGCAGACGAGGCGCAAGCGATCGTCAGGGAGGAGTACCGGCCACGACTCGCGTGCGGCGATCGTTGCTGGTACTGCTGCTGCAAGCCAAACGTCCTGGTGTCCATACCCGAACTCGTTCGGATCCTCAGGCATGTTGAAGCGGTGTTCTCATCCGAAGCCCTGGCCGCTTTGCGACAGCGGAGCCGCGGGTACGAGGCCCAAGTAGCGGGACGGCGCCTCGAGGACCCGATCGATGAATCGGTGCCGTGCCCGCTGTTGGTTGACGGGCGGTGCTCGGTTTACGACATCCGGCCGCTCGTCTGCCGCGGCTACAACTCAACGGACGTCGAGGCCTGCCGGCGTGGGCACCGCACCGGCGGCGCGCTTGTACCGATTTTCGCGATGCTTCGCGATGTCACTGACGGAGCCACGGTGGGCGCTGGCCAGCAGCTCGCTGCGACTGACCTCGACTCGTCTGTCCTCGATCTCGGCCTCGCGCTGAATGCGGCGCTCTCCTGCGAGCGCGACTTCGCAGCCGCCCTCGTTCGAGGCGAAGTCGACCTTGCCGCTGCTGAGAACCGCTCGTACATCTCGGAACTCTGGGACCACGTCCAGGAGACGGCGCGGTGGGTCGGTCCCTGAGAATTGTCGCAAACTGACGGGAAACTTTACCAGCTGGCCGGCGACATCGTCGCGAACAACAACGCCAAGGCGGCGCCGCACATCACGCACACCGTGACCATCACCGGTGACGTGGTGGAGAAGAGCGGCATTCTGATTCTGACCGCCAGCGACCTGAAGATGGTCTCGAAGTAGCGGCGCCGGTCAGGTTGGCCGGTGCGACTTACGGAACGGTCGGAAGGGCGATCCGAATGTCAAACGGCGTGTAGGTGACGCGATCGAGAATCTGGAGCTCGCTCAGGCAGACGATACGCGCGGGCGTGATGTGGTACTTCACGAAGCGCGCGACGACCGGAGCATCGAGTCGAAGCTCGTAGTTCCAGGCAGTCGCGCGTTCGTTATCCATCAGCAGGTGATTGATTGGGATGTCCTTTCGCCGAAGTGACGTCTCCAGTGTCCCCTGACTTTGCAAGCTGCTGCCATCCACCGACGTGAGCACGTCCACCCGATCCTGCACCTCGCCTTTGAGGGCGTCCCAATCCGGCCAGCCGAAGAGATGACTGCGAAACGCGCCGACCATCTGCGGCTGTCCCAGATCGACGGTGAGATCGACGTCCCCCTCCGGATCCCAACACGCGCCCCAGAGATAGCTC
>Ga0070699_100002317_pt1 | contig 17121 bp, 13 predicted proteins | sample KBSK1503metaG_FD_65473 | JGI IMG/M metagenome (GOLD analysis project Ga0070699, IMG submission 65473) | Corn, switchgrass and miscanthus rhizosphere microbial communities from Kellogg Biological Station, Michigan, USA - KBS K1-50-3 metaG | ecosystem: Host-associated > Plants > Roots >... | reverse complement strand
CACGGCGCCGCAGCAGCCCTCATGCGACACGCCAAAGAACAACTTGCGGCATGAGGTTGACACAGGGAGTGTCATTGCTCCTCCTCAGCAGATGTACCGGATAACGTGCCCGAGTCGCGCAAACGGCGGCGGGCCGCCTCCCGCATGATCACTGGCGGGCGTCCGCGTTGTACCGGATAACCGGCCATTATCCGACTCGTTTCACGGGCTGTCGTTATTCCAAGAAGCACGACAGTCGCCGGTGGCCTGGGGGACGCCGTGGTGGCCTGAAAATCGGTACACTAAGGGGCGCCGAGACCCTTAATCAAGCCGTAGCGCGAGGTGGGGGCACGGCGGGCCATGGACAGTCACCTGCGATTATGCCGCGTGGGCGGTCGGCTGGGGACCTATTTTCGGGTCAGCAGCTAAGTTAGTCGCACAGGCGACGCGAGCGCGGGCTGGTGGACGGCGATGTCGGCCCCGGCTGCCGTGATGATGACGTTGCCATCAATGGCAATAGCCTTCACCGATTCGGGTAGGTCCAGCGGAGGCACAAGCGGGGCGCCGTCCGTGGTCCGCCACACCCGCACCGTGCGGTCACGCCCGCCGCTAATGATGACCGGGGTGCCATCCGGCAGCGCCCCGGCCGCCACCGCGGTCACCGGGCCGTCGTGGCCGGTCAGCGGCTCGCCGACCTGGGTGCGGTCGGCCAGCCTCCACACCCGCACCGTCCCGTCGCCGCCGCCGCTGATGATGACCGGAGTGCCGTCCAGCAGCGCCCCGCCCACCACCGCGGTCACCCCTTCGTGGCCGGCCAGTGGCTCGCCGACCCGGGTGCCGTCGGCCAGCCGCCACACCCCGAGCGTGCCGCCGCCGCTGGTGATGATGACCGGGGTGCCGTCCGGCAGCGCCGCCACGGCCACCGCGCTCACCTGGCCGTGGCCGGTCAGCGGGTCGCCGACCGAAGTGCCGTCAGCGGTCCGCCACACCCTCACCGTGCCATCGCTGCCCCAGGCCTGGGTGTCGCGGCCGCCGCTGATGATGATGACCGGGGTGCCGTCCAGTAGCGCCCCGGCCGCCACCGCGGTCACCCCGCTCACCGCGCCGCCGTAGCCGGTCAGCGGCTCGCCGACGGGGGTGCCGTCGGCGGTCCGCCACACCCGCACCGTGCCGCCGCGGTCGCCGCTGATGGCGACCGGGGTGCCATCCGGCAGCGCCCCGGCCGCCACTGCGGTCACCGGGCCGTCGTGGCCGGTCAGCGGCTCGCCGACGGGGGTGCCGTCGGCGGTCCGCCACACCCGCACCGTACCGGCGCTTCCCCAGGCCAGGGTGTCGCCGCCGCCGCTGATGATGACCGGGGTGCCGTCCAGTAGCGCCCCGGCCGCCACTGCGGTCACCGGGCCGTCGTGGCCGGCCAGCGGCTCCCCGGCCGGGGTGCCGTCGGCGGTCCGCCACACCCGCACCGTGCCATCGCTGCCCCAGGCCTGGGTGTCGCGGCCGCCGCTGATGATGATGACCGGGGTGCCGTCCGGCAGCGCCCCGGCCGCCACTGCGGTCACCGGGCCGTCGTGGCCGGTCAGCGGCTCGCCGACGGGGGTGCCGTCGGCGGTCCGCCACACCCGCACCGTGCCGTCGTGCTCGCCGCTGATGATGACCGGGGTGCCGTCCGGCAGCGCCCCGCCCATCATCGCGGTCACCCCCTTCGTGGCCGGCCAGCCGTTCGCCAACCTGGGTACCGTCGGCCAGCCGCCACACCCGCACCCCCCCGTCGCCGCCTTTGGTGATGATGACCGGGGTGCCGTCCGGCAGCGCCGCCACCGCCACCGCAGTCACCCCGCTGGGGTGGCCGGTCAGCGGCCGCCATCCCGCTCCCGGGAAGCCATCGGCTTTACACACCTGCACCGTGTCGTCGCCGCTGCTGATGATGACCGGGGTGCCGTTTGGCAGCGCCACGGCCGCCAGGATCTGCACTCGGTAGTCGTGGCCGGTGTACGGCATGACCCGGGTGCCGTCGACCCGGGTGCCGTCAGCCAGTCGCCACACCCTGAGCGTGCCGCCGCCGCCGAGATAGAACTCCCGGCCACGGCCGCTGCTGATGATGACCGGGGTGCCGTCCGGCAGCGCCCCGGCCGCCACCCCGTTCACCCTGCCGGGGTGGCCGGACATCAGCGGCTCCCCGACGGGGGTGCCGTCGGCGGTCCGCCACACCCGCACCGTCCCGTCGCCGCCGCCGCTGATGATGACTTGGGTGCCGTCCGGCAGCGCTCCGGCCGCCACCGCGGTCACCGGGCCGTCGTGGCCGGCCAGCGGCTCCCCGACCGGGGTGCCGTCGGCGGTCCGCCACACCCGCACCGTCCCGTCGCCGCCGCCGCTGATGATGACTGGGGTGCCGTCTGGCAGAGCCCCGGCCGCCACCGCGTTCACCCAGCCGGTGTGGCCGGTAATGACCTGGTGCCCGGCGGCCCGGCGACCGTGGGACCAGCGCGTCTGCCAGGGTCGGTCCGGGACGGCGCTCGCGATACAAGCGGCCAGGGCGGGGCAGCCCAGGCGGTGGGCTGTCAGCTCGAGCAGGCTGGCCCTCATGGGCAGGTCGAGGCGGGCGAGGAGGTGGGCACTTTGCCGGTACACGGCAGCGGCAGCCCGCGCCGGGGCGGATCGCGCTGCGTCGAGGTAGGGAACCAGCCGACTCGGGTCGGCGGCGAGCAGAAACCGCGCATCCTCGAGCAGGTGGTCCAGCTGGCCAACCTCGCTGGCGTGCAGCGCAAGGTTTCGCCGCGCGTAACGGTCCCAGCCCAACGGGTCGGTGGCGGCGTACGCCGCGACGATCGCGTCATGGGTCTCGGCCGCGTCGATCAGGAAGTCGGGGTTTTCCTCCGGGTCGACCAGGAAGTTGGCGAAGGACTGGTGGTATACGCGAAACGGGCCATCCGGGGCGGGGCCGTCCAGGAACTGCCGGGCCGTGCCCGTCACCTCCCGGATGGCGGTACGGGTCATTGGCTCCTCGCCCAGCCGGCCAGCCACCAGCCTGAGCTGTTCAGTGGTGAGGCCCTCGTCCTGGGCGACGGCAAGCGGGGCGAGAACGGGCCTGAACCGTCTTGACCAGGCGCGGTCATCGCGCCACAGCTCGCGCCGGAGAAAGTCGCGATAGACCCCGGGCAGGCCACCCTCGGGCAGCGGCACTCCGCGGGCAGCCGCGTCGTCAAGTCTAGCCAGCACGTGGGCGCCCCGGAGCGCCTCAACGGCATAGAACGCGTACAGGAAGTTCCCGCTGGCCTGCTCGGCGATCCGCCGCGCGAGCACCGCCATCGCGGCTGGCACGCCCTCCGGTGTGAGTCGACGCTGGAGATACTGCAGCACGTCGTCACTGCCTGGCGGCGCATCAGCAAGCAGGTCCATACGCTCGGCGCTATCCCGCAGCCAGCCAGTCGCCCTGTGATCGGCCCGGGCAGTGACCAGCAGATGCGCATACTCGACTTCCCCAAGCACTCGTGGCAGCGCCTCCGCGGTTTTCGAGGTAAGGCTCTCGTCCAGCGCGTCGACCAAGAGCACGACCCGGGCTATCTCACCCGCCTCGCGCACCCGCTTGAGGGGCAGCGTCACGCCCCGCTTGAACGCCGCCTCCCCTCCGTCCTTCGCTTCGAGCCGGCTCAGATCAATGCGGACCCCAGTCGCCGACCCGCCCGCCGCAATATCGCCGGTGTGAACCTGGACATCCCCCACGTGAATCTCGGGCAGCAGGGTGGCCTGCCGCGCGTGCGCAAACCCCGGGACCGCCTCGGCCAACTGGTCCGACAGCCGCTGGGCAACGTCGAGCAGGTCGACCTGCCGCGCGCGGCAGAAGTAGGCAGCGGCAACCGGCACGGCCCGAGGTGGCGCAGCCACCGCGGCTGCGGGGGTGAGCCGACCAGCCGCCGCCAAGGCAAGGTGTGCCGCGATCGCGGTCTTGCCGGTGCCCGGCTCGCCGAGCAGGAGAAACACCCCTGTTGGCCCGCGGAAGAACTGGTCAAGGCGCGCGAACACCCAGCCTCGGCCGGTGAAATGCGCCGCCCGCTCCTGGGCGTAGGCCCAGTCAAATTCCGAGAGCTGCATCAGACCGTCAAATCAGGTCCACTGAGATCGTTTAGGTCAGGTCCACGCCGGTCACCACGCCACCACCGTCCACATCGCCCCCGTGCACTCGGACCTTGCGGATGGAGGCTGGGCCCTGAAGCTTGGCCAGGTCGGCGCGCACCCCGACCACCTCACCGGCCACTCGCTGTATCACCACGTCGACGTCAGAGACGTCCACGGTTCGGGGCGGCTCCCCCAGGAACGTGATCGGGCTGCCCACAATGACCTCAAGCAGCTCACGCAGCCTGGCCACTGCCCGGCGAGCCGCGATCGCCTTCGGATCGACCTCGCCATCCTTGATCGGCTCGACCAGGTCCTTGAGCTCCTGCAAGGTGTCAGCCATCTCCGGGCTTGCCGGATCTGGCAGTGGCCGCGGGTGTTCGACACGGACCGCACCTGGCGGCTCGACCACGTTTGGTGGGGGCGCCTGGCGGTCTCGCCGCCGCGCACGCCACGCGCTCAACACCTCGGCGGCCTGCTGGTAAAGGAACTTGACCCCCTCGACAAGCGCGGTGCTCTCAATCCCAGTCAGAGGATCCATACCACCCTCCCAGCTCGTCCGCGCGGTCCGGCGCGCGCACATCACGCTGCCACGAGCCCCGGTGTCGGGGTCACACCCATCTTGCCCCGCGACCGGCACTCAGGAAAGGCGCGGCGCTACGGCGACAGAACGATTGCGGCTGCCTGGATAGCAGCCTCGATCGGGCAGGCGGGCGGAAGTGATAACGGTCCGTTATCCGGTCTACCGGACGTCGCCTTCGTGCACCGGAGCAACGTCTATGAACCGATAGGCTCAGACGGCTCCCACGCCTTGCCGGGCCCAAAGGTGTCAACGCCGCCCTGCCACCAGCGCGTTGCCGACGCCAGATCGATCGAACGCGCGATGCAATCAAGACACCCAGAGTCGGCTGATCTGTGTGCGGCCTCCCGCCCAGCAGCGTACGGGTATCCAGCCGGAGCAAATAGCCCATCGCTGATGGTGTTCAAGTCCCCCCTCGGACACCCAGAGTGGTGGTACATCACCCTTTTCAGAGCACCGCTTGAACACGCGGACGCCCCGGCTGATGCCTGCGGCCTCCCCACGCCGCTGACCGGTCCCGCCTCCCGCCGCGGGAGGCAGCCGTGACCGGCACGCTGATCGCCCCCGTCATCCCTTCCCCTGCTGCGGCTGCGGGTCGGCCCGCCCGCGCGCCTGCCGCTGCCCGGATGCTGCCGCTCGCGGTCCCGCCCGCACTGAGCCGCCCGCCGGCCCTTGGCCGGGATGTGGTGTACGGGCTCGCCCGCGTCGACCGCTCCGGCCGCGTGGCCGACCGGACGGTCACCGGCGCGCTGGGCTGGCGCGGCGGGGACCGGCTGACCCTCACCGCCGAGGCAGGCGTGGTGGTCATCCGCCGCGACCCGCACGGCCTGGTCACCCTGCCGCCCCGGTCCTGCGTCCCGATCCCCGCGGCGCTGCGGCACCGCTGCGGGCTGCTCCCCGGAGACCCGGTCCTGCTCACCGCAGTCCCCGCCGAGGACACCCTGACCGCCTACTCGCTCGCGGTGGTCGACCAGGCCCTCGCCGCGCACATCCCGCTCCCGGCACGTGCAGGAGGAGACCGATGACGATCACCAGACCTGACGCACGCTCAGCCGCACCCGGGCAGGCCGTGGTCGACGCGGCCATGCTCCTGCTGGAGCGCATGGGCCTGACCCCCGCCGACCTGCTCGCCGCCCCGGCCGCAAGGCCGCCCGCCCCGACCTTCGCCGAGTACATCCCGGTCGTCTCAGCCCTGGTCAGCGACGGCTGCCGCAAAGCATACGGCTCATACTGGGGCCGTGTGGCCGACCAATGGGGCAGCCGGAGTATCGACGAGCCCACCCCGTCGGAGATCCGCCAGCTCGTCCAGCACGTCCGGGCCAACGTCGTGCCCCGGCGCAACTCCCGCGGCGGGCGCAGCGCCGCCGAGCACCTCATCGCCGCCCTGCGCTGCCTGTACAAGCACGCCGAGGAAGACGGCCTGATCAACCCCGCCGACAACCCCGCCCGGAAAGTCGAGAAGCCGCGCCGCCTGCCCTCGACCCGGCGGGCCGTCGCCGACAAGCGCCTCGCCGAGATCAACCACGCAGCCGCGACCACCGGTGATGACCCGGAGCTGGACACGCTGCTGCTCCGCCTGCACACCGAGACCGCCTGCCGCCGCGGCGGCGCGCTGGCGCTGCGCCCGCAAGACCTCGACCCCGAACAGTGCCTGATCCTGCTGCGCGAGAAGGGCGAGACCGTCCGGTGGCAGCCGGTATCTCCTACCCTCATGGCCGCCCTGCTCGGGCACGCCGGGGAACGCCGCGCGCCAGCGGACGGGCAGCTGCTGCGCTACCGCAACGGCCGCCGCATCACCTACCGCCGCTACGACCACCTGTGGGACCGCCTCGGCCGGCATCTCCCCTGGGTACGGGCGCAGCAGATCAGCATGCACTGGATCCGGCACACGACCCTGACCTGGGTCGAGCGCCGCTTCGGCTACGCGGTCGCCAAGGGCCTACGCGGGCCACACCGACACCGGTAGCGACACGGGCGCGACCGCGACCTACGTCCGCGCCACCACCCACGAGGTCGCCACCGCCCTGGCCGCGCTGACCGGGGAACCCCACCCGCTCGCCACGCAGGAACGGTGGTGACCTCCATGGCCGCACTCACCGCGGGCATAAACCGCTCCGGCACCGCGGATCTGGGACCAGGCGGGGCGCTCGCTGCCCGGACCACCGGACCAGCCGGAGGGGACCGGTCTACCGCGGTCTCCTCCGGGGCCAGGACCGTCCGGTCCTGGCCGCTGCTGGTCCTGGCCGCCCCGGCCGCGGCCGAGGTGTGGTCCGGGTGGGTCGGCATCGCGCAGAAGACCGGGTTCGGGCTGGTCTCCCCGCTGCCGGGCATCTGGCCGTCCCTGCACCTGGACACGTCCATCACCCTGCCCGTCGGCGTGGAAGCGTACGCGGCGTACGCGCTGCGCGCCTGGCTGGCCGACGCGCACGCGATCAGCGGCCGGACCCGCCGGTTCGCCAAGTGGTCCGCGATCTGCTCCATCGCGCTCGGCATGGCCGGACAGGTCGCCTACCACCTGCTGGCCCAGGCCGGGGCAGCCCGCGCACCGTGGCCCGTCACCACGATCGTGTCCTGCCTGCCGGTCCTGGTCCTGGCCATGGGGACCACGCTGGCCCACTTGCTGCGCGCCGATGCTGGCACCGCAGCGGACGGACCAGACAACCGGACCGGAAAACCAGCACTATCGCGGTCCCCAGCCTGGTCCGCCGAGGACCGGGCAGGGGTGCCCAAGGACCAGGCCGACCCGCAGGCGTCCCTGCCCGGGTCCGGTCCTCCCGCAGGGACCACGACGGCCCGGCAGGACCACAGCGCGAGGGCGGCTACAGCAGTTCCGTCCGTCATCGGCCAGGCACGCGCGGCCGCCAGCAGGCTTGCAGCAGCGGGAAGGCCGGTATCTAGACGTGCCCTGCGCAGCGAAGGAATCAAGGGCTCCAACCAGGCCCTGAACGCCCTGGCGCGCACGATCAATGCCGAGCTGGCGGGCACAGCAGTTGTCCCGGCCAGCCCCAGCCATGCCGTGGCGCGAACCTGATCTTGCGCAGGTGCGCCCTTCTGTCCAGCTCGCATCCACGGCCGGCTGCCGGGAGACACCCTCGCGGGTATGGTCACTTACACCAGCGACCGAAAACTTGGATGAGGCCCGCTACGGCGGGAGGACTGAGTGACAGAGGACACACGGCGAATTCCCCCGGCACCGTGTCCAGGCGATCCGCACAACTGCGAGTTGCTGCTCAGCTCCCAGGAGGCATACCGCGGACGCTGCGCCCAAGCGGAAATCTCCGGTCACGAGGCGGTGGTGAGCGCGATGGCCGTCGGCCTGGTCATCGACGTCTGGCGGAACGGGCCGGTCGAAGACATGCACTGCGGCAGGCGCGGCCCAGATGATGCCGTGATGTTCGCCGAGTCAACATCACTGCACGATCAGGCTGTCACGGCCCTCGCTGCCGGCAATCGCCCGATCGGCCTGCTGGAGTTCGAGGATCATCTCCTGGATCGCGAACGCCCGTGGGCGGGAACTGGCGGCAAGACCCTCAAAGACCTCGGCTATGGCTTCCTCGGACAGTACCGCCGGCATGTGAAGGACCACATCAACACGCTGCTGGACCTCGGCCATCACACCTGCCTCGCCGATCCGCTCGAACCCCTCCTGGTCACCACCGCCCTCCTGTACGGCCGCCATCACAAAGGAATGCCAAGGTGGCCTGTCGTCGTCGAACGTATCGGCATCCTCCTGGCCGATCCAGCGCATGCCGAATGGGGACAGGACGGCCAAGGCGTCCGGGCTCTCGCGGAGATGCCACAGGAGACGCCGTCGCCGGAAAGACTGACCGCCGCCCTCTTGAGCGCCCCGTCCAGCCTCCCCGTAACGGTCCTGGAGTGGCTGAGTCACCACCTGCTGTACTGCGCGGCGCCGCCATACAGCCTGCGATGAGACGAGCAGTCCCCGCAAATAGTGACGGATGGCAGCTCCGGCGATTGAGGCGACAATTTCTACCTGCGGACCGCCCGGCGACAGCGCGTAATCTTGGCTTCCATGGCATCGAGCAGGCACAAGGGCATCCCGGACCCGTCACCAACCGGCTTTTCGCCCTTTCCGGTAATCAGTGCGCTGCCCGTCACACCCGTGCACGCGGACAGTCTCCGCCCCGCACCCAGGGGCAGGACATCGCCCTGCTCCGAGTGTCGTCCACACGACGATCACGTTGCCCGCGTTCTCGGCATCAACGATGACCGGCGCAGACAAGCCTGAAACACAGTTCACGCAAGCTCTACCACGTTAATCATGACTAATTGCGAGACATCAGCGCACGCCGCTTCCGCCGAACCTCGGCAGAGCCGTTAACTACACGGTCCCTTCGGCCTCCGGGCAAGGCTCACCTGGCGGGACGAGGGGTGCATGACGTACGGTGAGTTGCTCCGCGATCCAGTGAAGTCCGCGCAGTGTCTGGCTTGCTTGGGCGAGGCGACTGCCGAAGGCCCCTGGGTCACAGTCGGCAAGGATGGTGTAGCCCTCGACGGACTCGGCCATTGAGGCGATTGCCCCGTTTACGTCGTGGCACCTCACGAGGACTATGGCCTGTGTCCACAGGGCGCCGGCGGCGTCCGGCAGGAAGGCGGCGGGGTTAGCTTGGGCTAGCTGCAGGTAAGTCCTTACGGCTGTTCTGGCCGCCTTGGGAGCGATACTTTTCTCACCCATATCCGCGAGGCGCTGCGCGATCTCCCGAAGGCAGTGGGCAAGTATGACCGGTGAGACGGGTCCGGCCTCCGCGGCCTGGAGTATTGCCTCAGCGTGCCTTGTCGCGGCGGCGAGGGCGGCGGGCTTGTCGCCAACGTCAGCCAGGATGTTCCCTAGGTTGCTCTGAAAGGCTGTTGTGGCGAGCGGGTCAGCGGCAGCCGGATCGGTAGCCGCTACCTGCTCGATATGGTCGCTGGCTTCCCTGGCCGCGTTAAGCGCTGCTTGATGGTCCCCGGCGCGGTTCAGGACTTGTCCGAGGTCGTTAAGGGCCACTGCGAGAAGTGGCAGGTGGCGGGGATCAGCGTCAACCAGCTTCCGGCATGCGGCTACCGCCTCATGGGTCACGACCAGCGCTTCTCGCCTGTCGCCGGCGTCTTCCGTGCGACGGCCAAGGCTTACGAGGAGTGAGGCACGCTTCCAGGAGGGCGCGTCGGCGGGCAGCGTGTCCAAAAGGTGGCGGGCGAAGTCGCGGGCGGGCGGCAGCAATTCGGCGCCCCGGAAAGGCAAGGCCGTATGGACCATTTCGACGAGGGGACGGTCACCGTGCTCTAGGACTGCGTAGAGCACTGGTGCCGTCGCGAGCGGGGCCAGTTCGCTGTGGGTCCGGAGTATGCCGAACAACACGCTGCGGACCTGCGGGTAACGCGACGCGGCTGCCAGCACGTCTAGGCAGCGGCGTACGGCCGTCTGGTCACTACCTAGGTCGACATTGGCGAACAGTTCAGTTACCAATTCCCGGCGTGAGCTATCGGCGAGCTGGGCTGCGACGAAATCCTCGGCGAGGCGGTCGGGCCCCAACGGCAGTAGCACCTCCCCATGAGCGGACGGCGGATACAGCCTTCGGTAGGTGTCCAGCAGCCGGGTTGCCTCGGCATCGCCGTCGGCAAGGCGGGCAAGCCTGACCCAGCGGCGCGCCTCCGAGTCCGATCCGAACGGGCCGAACAACGTGGCGGTGAACGCCGCCGACTCGACCGTGCGATCTGCCGCGCCCCTGGTGTTCCAGTACCGGCGCTCGTGATCGAGGAGGTAACTCGACAGGTCCCGTTCATGCGGCGGTGGTTCGTGCTCGGCGTGCGCGCATATGGCGGCAAGCGCGCTCATGTGCAGGGAGAGAGGGTCACGTGCCCGCATTCCGGATGATAGGGGCAGCTTGTGCGGCGGGTAATCTAGTTGACGCTGGAAGGCCAGGACCGCAGTGTCGTACGCCCGTTCCGTCTCATCGCCGGGAGCGGTGAACTCTGCCAGGTTGATCGGGTCCGGCAGGTCGGTGCCAGCACGTCCTAGTTCGGCCCGCGTCGTTTCCCAGAAGTCGCGCTGCGGGCGGGCGAGCAGGAGTACCCGCAGCTCACGGTCTGAGCACTCGTCTGCGAGTTCGCTGACAAGTCCTGTCAGTACGGGCAGCGGCCACCTGTCGGCGTAGTCGATGATCACGAGCCTGCTGGCACGGGGAACCGGCAGGATGGCATCGTCGGTACGGGCTGGCCCGCTTTTGTATGTCGCGCGCAGGACTTCCCACCCGTCCTTCGCCGCGTCGACAGCCAACTGCCCGGCAAGCCGGGTCTTGCCGTAGCCGCCGGGGCCGCTGACCAAGATCACCGAGACAGGTTCCCCGCAGGCTAGCCACGCTGCCAGCGGCCGCTGCTCCGCACGGGCATGGAACGGAACCACCTGCCGGGCGGCATCCAGCAGGTGGCTCGGCGACCGCTGCGACTTCGGGATGTGCTGGCGGACGATGGGTTTGAACGGCTCCAGCGTGTATTCCGGGCGGACCAGCGCGCCATCCCGGTGGGCGAGACCGGCGTGACGCGTGGTCGTTGCCCGCAGCTTTGCGCGGAGCACCGGCAGGCGTGCTTCCTCAAGAATCTCAAGCCAGTCGTCCAGGTTGCTTCCAGCGCCTGCTGCGGCCTGTTTCTGGAAGGCATCCTGCAAGGCTCCGATAGCCGCTGACCCGAAGCCGGAAGCGACGACGGTTCCGTCCAGCAGGTTGGCGACCGATCTGAAGCCTTCCTCGTGCGGCGTTGACACCGCGACCGTCATGACGATGGCGGCCTGAAGAACCAGGTCAGTCAGCTCATCAGGCGTCCCGGCGGGAAGCTGCTTCCGCACTGCCGTGAGCGCTGACCGTTCGCGGGCAGAATATGAGCCCGGAACGGAACGCCGCCCTCGGTGCAGCGCACTGCCGAGTTCCCTGACAGGCCCCTTCGGCCGACTTGTTGCCAGACCTATCATGTCACCGGGCCGCAGGCTATCCGCCTGGCGGACCCACTGGGCGACGGTGGCGGCCAGGTGACGATCGTTGCCGCATTCAAGCTTCGCCTGCACCCTGAGAACCGTGCCATCGGAAAGTTCACACCGGATGTCGTCCACCGCCTCACCGGTCTCAAACGACAGCCGGACGGGAGCTGGTCCCGTCTCCGGGAATCCGGCGGCCTCCACTCCGCGGCCAGCCAGTCCGTGGGCCGCTAGATAAGCCGCCACGCCTCTGCGGTACAGGCTCCCCGCCTCATTGCCCTGCCCACCGTGCGAGGCAGCCGCAGGGTCGGGAGACCTTCCCCATGACTGCTGTCGGCTCATCAAACCTCCCTGCGCAACGGCCCGCCCACTAGCATTGTGCCTAGCGCGACCGACAATCCGCCCCCGCGTACGATGCAGGGCATCTCGTCGGGCGTCTGAACGGAGCACTGGCATCTCGTCGGCAAGTCCGGGATACCGCTGAGCCGGGTGCTGAGAGTCGTGGCCACCGTGATGTCACCGGACTCTGCGCGGCTGGCGGACAGGAGGTGCCTATCCGGAGAGTGCTCCTGCTAGTACTCTCAGAACCCAGGCATCCCGAGCAGGCGGACGTCAGCATGGCCAGAACAGGGTTCCACCTGGCCTGTGATCTCATCTGGGTCCACGGTCAGCGTGACGGCACCGGCGCGAAGCACCGGCCGCGCGGCCACGTGCCTGAACCGTACACCAGCCTGCCTGCGGCCGTCTTCATGCTCGCCTACGCCGCGGGGGAAAGCCTTGTCATGCAGGCGTCAAGCCATATGGGCATTCGGGGGGGCGTGAACGGGAACACCCCGCTGGGGCTCGGCAGCAGGGGACTGGTCAGCGCGTGGGCGGCTGCCGGAACGCCGCTGCTGGCACGCGCGCGTGTCACCCCGCGTCGCACCAGGATTCACCCGTGGCGCTTGCTCGAAGGCGCGGACCTCGACGATTACCTCGCGGACGCCCGCTCGCTGCGGAACAGGCTGGCCCACGCCGGCACCACGGACGGTGCCGTGCTCCGGTCGCCCTTTTTCGTGATGGACGGTAGATCTGCACTGCCCCAGATGACGCTGATGCTGGCAGAAGGGCTGCTGCAAGCCGCACAAGACATCGCCTACCTCACGCTGAAAGCAGCAGCCCCGGCCGCGTCCCCGGTGACGGACAGCTGGGAGTGGGTCCTGCCAGAGCAGTCAGGCACGGGCGCGATGTCGGCGCGGCTGTGGCGGTATGCGGCGTTCCCACTGGACGAGCAACCCGATGGATGACTTGTGCCCATCCTCCGGCAATGAGGCTGCCGGAAACACAGCGGAGATCATCGATGCGTTCCGCGCGGCGCTCCAGGCTGGTGTCCCGCAAGAGCAGGAAGGACGCCAGGCGGCTGAGGCAAACATCGACATGCTCACCACCATGCTCGCCGAGCGCATGCTGGAGAAGACGGACGCCGCCGTAGCCGACCAGCGCGCCGGACAGGCGCGGATCGCCCGGCGGTGGGGGACCGCGCTTGACGCCTACTACATGGTCACGCTAGGGGCGGCGGAGCTGGGCGCGCTGGCAGCCCAGCCCAGGCCGCAGGCTACGTTCGACAGCGTGTCGAAGGCGCTCATCCTGTTGCAGGCACGGGCATGCCAGACCTCGTTCGAGGTGCACGCGCTGCTCACGGCCGGGTTCCCCCGGCGGGGCGTACGGGCGGTACCGGACGCTGCATGAGCTGGCCGTCATCGCCGTCTCACGATCTTGGCATGCCAATAGATGAGCGTTGCAGCTTGTAGTTGATTGACGCCACTAAGCCTGCATGCCCCACAGTGAAGGTCCAGGAAGATCGCGTACGGCCTCGTGTCTGCAGTCCTCGCTTACGAGAGCCGTTGTTCCTCGATCAGCGTCCGGTACCGTTCGTACTCCTTGTCTACGCGAGCAGGGATGTTGACGAGGGTTCCTTCCTCCATCCGGTATGTCCGATCGGAGTCGCCGCGGAAGGAGAGCCAGTTGAAGCTGGTGCTTATCCAGGTCTTGTCATAGATGAGGATCTTCGCGTGCGTGTTCCTCACGCGAATGAAGGTGAACCTGGAGAATCTGGACGCGAGGTTGCCCAATCGTCTCAGGGCCTGCTCGTCCGAGCCCCTGTCGTCATCGCCGTATCCGTGGGCGATCGTGACCTCGACGCCTGCTCGCAGTCTTTGTTCCAGCTTGGCGAGGAAGTCAGTGTTGACCACGGATTTCTTGACCCAGGGAGCGATGATGAGCAGGCGGGTCTTGGCCGTCAGCAGTGCGTCATTCAGCAAGTCGGCGTGCTCGAAGACGCTAACGCTTCGGACGAGGGCGGTGAAGCCGCTGTGCCCGTTACAGCGCGACAAGCGCGCAGAACCTAGCGGCGACCGCCGTTTTGCTCGCAGCGGCTGTGCACCGCCGTATGGGACGAGCGGAGGAAGCGGCTGCCGCATTGCACAAGTTTCTCCCAGATTGGACCGATGCGCCGAGATACATCTCGCGTTGGGTATTCACCACGACCAGACGGATCATCTGTCCCGTGCGCTCGAACTCGCCCCAGCGCTCGCCGCAGATGCAGCTGCAAATGCAAGACCTGCTCAGGCTCCATCTGTGGAGAGCGCTGCCACCATGGCGTGTAGCCACGAGGACGGGCCCGTCGCCCGCCTCCGTCGTCTCGAGCTAGCAACGCAAAGACTAGCTGAGGCTGTAAGCGAGGCCGGGCTCGACAGCGTGGGCGAACTGTCGGCTCCGGTTCTATTGCCGGAAGCCGGCGTGAGCTGTTTGCTCCTTGCTGAAACGGCCCTTCCACTTGCCGCCGAACGAGCCGAAAGAATGGTTTCTGAGGTGCAGGCTAGTATTCAGCCACTTGAGAGGGAGGCAGCGTATGCAAAATCTCAGGCGGCCCAAGCGCGGCAGAATATAGAAAATATAGCAGTCCAGCTTACCCGCGCAAAGCAAGATCTTGGGCAGAGAATGATGGAGCGAGTGAAGGAGGAAGAACGTATTAGATCTGTTATCTGGGAGTTTCAGCGGGGTGTTCCTGACCACCGTGCGAAGATCTGGGAGGCGGAACGGTCTGCCCGTAAACACAGCTCTTGGGCGGACACTTGGAGGGAAGTTTTGGCGCGCGAAGACCATCGCACTCCGAGATCTCCACTCGTCGATTTCCGAGCCTCATCTCTATTGGACGGTTTGGGAGTCGTCGTCCCAGCGCAAACGGATATTGAATACCATGAGAAACGCGCGCAAGAATACCGTCATATGGCGGACCTGCCGCGACAGTTTCTGCGAGAGACCGAGATGGGAAATCAACACCTTGCAGATAGAACGCTATCACGGTTGGATTTTCCGAAGCCGCTGCTGCAAGCCATCATAGACGCGGCGATAGCTGCACTACGAGCTTCGGATTACCAACGGGAAGTTAAAGAAATCCTGCATGAGCTAGTTGAAGCGCGCTATGAGGCAACAAAATTCTAAGACCCGAGATGGGTGGCGGGCAATCGCAGGATTTATTTGGACGGTGAGACTTTTAAAGAAACCTTGCTTGCTCTTCCCGAAAGATGGCGGGAGCTCGTTCTCATATGCGAAGACGGGCTGACTCGGCGTGTTGACTCACTGAGTCAACTGGCGCAGTCAATGCAGCAAGAAGTTTCGGTCGCGGAACGGGAGGTGGCGGAGGCGGAGAACCGGATTGCAGAGATGAATGAGATGGCTCGCCGGGAAGCTGAGCGAGCATTGGAAGAAGGCAGCCGAGAAGAAGAGAACGCCGCCCGGCATGCTTACCAGGAATCACTGGCGCGCGTAGACCGGCTAAGCACGCTTCTCCAACGTGCAGTCGATGCAACGAGAACTTGTACGGAGGATGTTTCGTGCGCCATTGCCGCCGCCGTTATACCCCGTAACCGCATAATTCCGTTCGCACTTGACGTGCAATCCGAGCCATCCTGAATCAGCCCTGACTTGTGACAATTTAGCCTGCTCGCCGGGGCGGTCGCGCTGCCCGGAGAATTTAGTGCGGGGCTGCGGGTTGCCAGCGGGCGCGGGTCGCTGCCGCTCCGTGTCACGGTGGGCAGCTTAGCCGTTCTGGTCAAGCCTATGGAGCAAGCTACTAGCGCTGCTCCACGACCTGCAACAGTCCAGTTACGTTGCGCACGCGAGGAGCCTAGGACATTCCGAGGTGAGCAGCGGTTAGTTCCGCGCCGACGGAGCAGCGGATTTGACAAGGGGCGGCGGCCCGTACGCTTGCCCGCGGATCGGGCTGGCTTCTGGCCTGCCCGCAATTGCCCGATGTGGGCCGCCGCGAGGGTTCCCTTGTCAAATCCGCCGTGGCCCTGGTGACTGCCTGGTTTTCAGCAGCCCTGACGCCTGCCTTTCGCGCCAGCCGACCGGCGTTGGCCCGGCCGGAGCGGAGCGTCAGCGAGAGCGACGGCCAGGGCGCCGCGTCGGCGGCGCGAGTGGCCCCTCGGGGCCGCCTTGATACCGTACAGAAGGTTCTCACAGCAGGCTGGAAACCGCTGTGTCTTGTCCCGCTTGATGCTTGACACATGAGCTCCGCTTGATGCTTGACACTCCGCTCATGCTGTGGGAGTTGAGCGTGACCGAGCAGAGATACCGGGCCGTGCTTGAGGTGCTGGCCGGGGTTCCGGTGACCGAGGTCGCCGGACGGTACGGGGTAAGCCGTCAGAGCGTCCATACGTGGCTGGGCCGCTACCGGGACGAGGGGCCGCCGGGCCTGGAAGACCGCAGCCATGAGGTGCATTCCCATCCGTGGCAGATCCCGGCGGAGCTGGAATCGGCGATCTGCGAGCTGCGCCGGGCGCATCGCAAGTGGGGGCCGAAGCGGCTGGTGTTCGAGATGGGCCGCCGCGGCCTGGGCACGGTGACCCGGTCCACGGTGTACCGGGTGCTGGTCCGCAACCAGCTGATCGAGCCGCGGTCGCGGCGCCGCAGGCGGCAGGACTATGTGCGGTGGGAGCGCCCGGTGCCGATGCAGCTGTGGCAGCTGGACGTGACCGCCAGCGCCTTTCTCGCCGGTGGCGCCGAGGTGAAGATCGTGACCGGCCTCGATGACCATTCCCGGTACTGCGTCATCGCCCGGGCAGTGCTGCGGGCCACCGCCCGGCCGGTCTGCCGGGCCTTCATCGAGGCGATGGCCGTCTACGGGGTGCCCGAGGAGGTGCTCACCGATAACGGCACCGTGTTTACCGGCCGGTTCATCAAGCCGCGCCCGGCCGAGGTGCTGTTCGAGCGGATCTGCCGGGAGAACGGCATCACCGCGCGGCGGACCAGGCCCCGGTCACCGACCACCACGGGCAAGATCGAGCGGCTGCACCAGTCCCTGCAGGACGAGCTGCTGGACGTGCACGGCCCGTTCGAGTCCCTCGCGGCGCTGCAGGCCGCGCTGGATGCCTGGCGCCAGGAGTACAACACCGACCGGCCGCACCAGTCGCTGGGCATGGCCTTCCCCGCCTCCCGGTTC
>Ga0070699_100002316_pt1 | contig 17132 bp, 16 predicted proteins | sample KBSK1503metaG_FD_65473 | JGI IMG/M metagenome (GOLD analysis project Ga0070699, IMG submission 65473) | Corn, switchgrass and miscanthus rhizosphere microbial communities from Kellogg Biological Station, Michigan, USA - KBS K1-50-3 metaG | ecosystem: Host-associated > Plants > Roots >... | reverse complement strand
CGGAGCGCATCGCGCCGCTCGGCGAAGTAGGCGACGTCGCCCGCCCGGTTGCCGGGCATGATCCAGCCGTCGGCGAACCTCGCCGCCAGCGCGATCCCGCGTGACCGCTGGCCGCCGAGCCAGAGGGCAGGTCCGCCCGGCCGCAGCGGCGCCGGCTCCAGGGTCGCCTCGCGCAAGGGGTAATACGGGTCGTCGCGCGTCACGCCGGGCGCCCGTCGCGCCTCGTCCGAGAACAGCGCCGCAAGGGTCGCCACGGCGCTCTCGTACCGCGCGAACCGCTCCGGCATGGGCTGGAGCGCGATGCCGAACTCCTCGTGCTCGCCCTCGTGCCAGCCGGCCCCGAGACCCAGCACGAACCGGCCGCCGGTCGCGTTGTCGAGGACCGTGGCCGCCTTGGCGACGAGGGCCGGATGGCGAAACGTATTGGCCAGCACCGCGATGCCGATCCACTTGCCCGGCACGCGGTGCGCCAGCGCCGCGGCCGTCGTCAGCGACTCGAATGCCCCGCCGCCGCGATCGACGCTCGCGTCGGTCAGGTGGTCGCTCATCCAGCCCGCCGAAAAGACGTCGAGCGCGCCGGCCGCCGCCCAGATCGAGTCAAGCGTCGGCCAGTCGAGGCCCTGCGACGCGATCGGCGCCGTGCGGAAGCCGAGCAGGCCTGGTCGGGTCATCACCGAAATCCTAGGCCGTCCCAGACAATCTCCGGGATGAGCTTCGATGTCGCCGCGACCGCCTACGACCGGTTCATGGGCCGCTACTCCGTCCGCTTGTCACCCCAGCTCGCGGATCTCGCCGATGTCATGGCGGGGCAGCGGGTTCTCGACGTCGGCTGCGGCCCGGGCGCGCTGACCGCCGAGCTCTTCGCGCGGACCGGCGCCGCCAACGTCGCCGCTGTCGACCCGTCCGCGCCGTTCGTCGAGGCTGCCCGGGCCCGGTATCCGGGCGTCGACGTCCGCCAGGCGAGCGCCGAGCAGCTGCCGTTCGAGGACGACGCGTTCGACGCGGCGCTGGCCCAGCTCGTCGTCCACTTCATGACCGACCCCGTGCGCGGTATCGCCGAGATGGCCCGCGTCGTGCGACCAGGCGGGGTCGTCGCCGCGTGCGTCTGGGATCACGCCGGGAGCAATGGTCCGCTGTCGCTGTTCTGGGAGGCCGCCCGGGCGGTGGACCCATCGGTCGCCGACGAATCGCACCTGCCCGGTGTTCGCGAGGGCCACCTGGCGACCCTGTTCCGCGAGGCCGGCCTGCGCGAGGTCGAGTCGAGCGTCCTGTCCGCGGACCTGGAGCACCCGAGCTTCGAGTCCTGGTGGCAGCCGTTCACCGAGGGCGTCGGCCCGGCCGGCGTCTACGTCGCGGGGCTGTCCCCGGAGCGGCGATCCGAGCTGCGGGATCGGTGCCGGGCGTCGATGCCCGACGGTTCGTTCACCGTCGTGGCTCGAGCGTGGGCGGCACGGGCCGAAGCCTGATCCGGCGCGATGCGACGCGGACCGTAGCGAGGAGCACGAACCCAAGCCCGGCGAGCAGTGGGAGCGCCATCCAGGGTGGCGCAGCTGGCGCCGGCGTGGAGTCCGCCCCGGCGACTGGTTTCGGCGCGCCGACGCGCGGGTAGCTCGGGAACGTGACCACGAACTGCTCGTCGAGCGGCAGGCCCTCGATGTCGCCCGACAGGCGGAGGGACCACGCGCCGCCACCGAGCGGGTCGAAAGGCGCGCCGTCGGCGGTGCGATCGAGGACGTAGAACCCGGCGCCCCCGATGGGCGGAACCGGCAAGGCGACCCGCTGCCCGTGCCCGGTCGCCTCGGCGCGGATCGAGCCCTCGAGGCCGACGATCGGCTGCTCTGCGCGCCGGACCCAGAACTCGAAGCCGGCGTGATTGTCCTCGAACGTCGGTTCCTCGACGAGGATCACGAGGATCGTGTACGGACCGACCTGGCGGTTGACGTGCGCCTGCGCGACCGTCGCCACGCCGAGGGCGAGGAGCAGCGCCATGGCAGCCGGCGGCAGCCAGCGCGATGCCCTGAGCCGCAAGACGCCGAACACCACCCGACCGTAGCGACCCGCCGAGGGCCGAGACAGGCCTCGGAAGTCCTAACCCGCGACTGTCGCCGCTAACATGCCATCATTTGGCAGGAATAGGGCGTATCCTCGCCGGGAGATGCGCGCGTCACGGCTGGTCAGCCTGCTCCTGCTCCTTCAGAACCGGGGCCAGCTGACCGCCGCCGAGATCGCGCGGGAGCTCGAGGTCTCCGAGCGTACGGTGTATCGAGACGTCGAGGCCTTGTCCGCGGCCGGAATCCCGATCTACGCCGAACGGGGCCCGCACGGCGGCGTGCGCCTCGTGGAGGGGTATCGCACGCGCCTCACCGGGATGACCGAGGACGAAGCCCGCGCCCTGTTCCTCAGCGGGCTCCCGGGGCCGGCCGCCGAGCTCGGCCTCGGCACGGTCATGACCGCGGCGCGCCTCAAGGTCCTGGCGGCGCTCCCGACGGAGCTGCGCGCCCGGGCGACCCGCCTCGTCGAGCGGTTCTACCTGGATGCCGCCGCCTGGTTCCGGCCGGACGAGCAGGTCCCATACCTGCCACTCCTGGCCGAGGCCGTCTGGGAGAGCCGGTCGCTCGCGATCACCTACGACCGCGGCGACGAGCTGACGGAGCGGGTCCTGGAGCCGCTCGGTCTCGTGCTCAAGGCCGGCATCTGGTACCTCGTCGCTCGGCGTGACGGCGAGGTCCGAACCTACCGCGTGTCGCGGATCCAGTCACCGGCGCTACGGGACGAGCGCTTCGAGCGCCCGCCCGGATTCGACCTCGCCTCGTACTGGCTCGAATCGAGCGCGGCGTGGGAGCGCGAGGTCCCGCGGCTCGAGGTCGACGTCCGGGTCAACCCTGCCTTCCTCGAGGCGCTCGAGGAGCAGATCGGTGGGGAGGCGTATCGCGGGGCCGAGACCCTCGACGGCGACGACCCGGAAGGCTGGGTGCATCTGCGGCTCCGCCTTACCTACCCGCACGACGCGCCGGCACGCCTCCTGGGCCTTGGTTCACAGCTCGAGGTTCTCGGGCCGCCGGAGGCGCGTCAGCGTGTGGTCGCGCTCGCCCGTGGCGTCCTCGCCCGCCACGAGGTCCGGTAGCGGGCGGTCGCGCCATCGCTCTGGCGAATCCCAGGGGCGCCGTCGCCCCGCAGCAGCCGGCGCGTTCGAAGCTCTTCCTGCAGTTCCCGCTCGCGCTCGTCGGCGAGGAATCGGAGGTAATGGAACGACAGCATCGTCGGTGTCTCCCTCGGTCTTGTCCTGGAGGACAAGCCTACCCGGAGAACACGACAGAACTTGTCAGGAATTCGCTCCCGGATTGGGGGTCTCTCGTCCGTCGTGGAGCCGGACCGCGGCCAGGAGCGCATCGACGTCGATCGGCTTGGAGAGGTAGCCGTCGAAACCGGCCTCGATGAAGCGCTCCCGGTCCCCCGCCATGGCCTGCGCCGTCACGGCCAGCACGGGGATCGACGCCGTGCGTGCGTTGCCGCGGAGGAGACGCAGGGCTTCGGTGCCATCCATGTCGGGCAGCCGAATGTCCATGAGCACGAGCGCCGGCTCCTGCGCAGTCGCCAGCGCCAGAGCCTCGCGACCGGTTGAGGCCTGCAGCGTTCGATAGCCGGTCGCCTGCAGCACGTCCCGGAGCAGCGCCATGTTGCGGGCGTTGTCCTCGACCACGAGGATCTGGTCGCCGACCATCAGGGCCTCGGCGGAACCGGCAGCGTGAACACGAATGTGCTGCCCTTGCCAACCTCGCTCTCGACCCAGATGCGGCCGCCATGGAGCTCGACGAGGCGCTTCGACAGCGCCAGCCCAAGGCCCGTGCCCTCCCGTTGCTCCCTGCCCGCGGCGGCTTGCTGGAACTCCTCGAAGATGCGCGCCTGGTCCTCCGGTGCGATCCCTGCTCCGGTGTCGGTAACGGAGACGCGCACCACGCCGTCGCGGCGCGCCGCGCTGACATCGACGGTGCCGCCCGCCGGCGTGAACTTGATCGCGTTCGACAGGAGGTTGAGCACCACCTGCCTGATGCGGCGCTCGTCGCCGACGACGCTCTCGACGCCCGGCTCCGAGGCGAGCGAGAGCCGGACCTCGCCGCTCGCGGCTTGCTCCCCGACGACGACCAGCACGCGTTCGAGCGCCGCGGGCAGCGAGAACGGCGCGACCTCGAGCTCGACCTGGCCCGCCTCGACCTTCGACAGGTCGAGGACGTCGTCGATGAGCGTCAGCAGATCGCGCGATGACGCCAGGATCTCGTCGAGGTACTCGGCCTGCTTCGGGTTGACCTCGCCGTACATGCCTTTGCGGAGCACCTGCGAGAACCCACTGATGGCATTCAGAGGCGTCCGCAGCTCGTGCGACATGTTGGCCAGGAACTCGGACTTGTGGTGGCTCGCGGTCTCGAGCTCGCGGCTCTTCTCGTCCAGCCTGGCGAGGGCGCTCGTGAGCTCGCGGGTCCGCTCCTCGACCTGGTGCTCGAGCCCGGCATACGACTCCTGGAGCCTCGACGCCATGGTGTTGAACTCCTTGGCGAGCGCGCCGAGCTCGTCGCGGCTCGAGATCTCGATGCGCTGATCGAGGGCGCCGGCGCCGATTCTCGAGGCCGCGACCTGGATCGACTCGATGGGCCGGACGAGATTGCGCGCGAGCAGGATGCTCGTCACGATCGCCACGAAGAGGAACACGAGCAGCAGCACCGCGGTGCGCCAGAGCGCTGCCTGGATCGGCTCGAAGGCCTCGCTGAGCGGGTCCTCGACGAAGACCCACCAGCCGGGCGCGACGATGCTGTGGAAGGCGCTCAGCACCTCCTGCCCATCTGAATCCTGGCCCGTGGTGACGCCATCCGTCGCCGTCCCGGTCAGCGCCTCGTGGACCTGGGGGAGGGCGGCGAGGCTCTTGTGCCCGAGCACGAGGTTGATGTCCGGATGGGCGATGAGTGTGCCTTCGGCGTCGATCGCGAATGCGTAGCCGGAATCGCCGATCCGTGCCCGGTCGATCGCGTCGACGACGGAGCGCAGGTCGAAGTCGGCCTCGATGACGCCGCCGCCCGGCTCGTGCTCGGCGATCGCGACCGTCATATGCGGCCTGTTGTCGCGCTGGTTGAACGTGACCGAGCCGAAGTACGGCTGGCCGGTCCGCGCTCGACTGAAGACCTCGGGATCGGCGCGATCGGTCTCGACGCAGCCCCAGGTGTTGACCTTGTCCGCCTCGACCGAGTAGACGTGGGCGCACGCTCGGCCGGCGGCGTCGAAGTAGGTCAGCGCGCTCAGGAGGCCCTGGTGCCCCAGGAGTCCGCGGTAGCGCCGGACGTGCTCGACGTACGTCGGGTCGCCCGTGGGCTCCGCGACCGTGTCGAGGTCGCCGAGGATCTCCTCGACGAACTGGCCGATGGACACCGCCGCGGACGCGGCCTTGTCCGCCTCGGCACCGGTCACCGCGCCCCTGCTGTCCTCGTAGGCGAAGTACGACTCGCTGAGGCCGACCGAGGCAACTGCCGCGGTGACGAGCACCACGACCACGAGCGCGTACTTCCAGATCAGGCGCTGATGGGGCCGCCCGAGCCTGGCCACACGATTCACTCCAGCCCGTCGTTGGCTACTGGTAGACCTTGTCGGCGCGGTCGATGACCTCCGGCGGGACCGTGATGCCGAGCTCGCGCGCGACCTTCAGGCTAAGGGCGAACTGCGACTTGGGGACCTCCTCGACCGGGAGCTCCGCCGGCGGGGTGCCCCGGAGGATGGCATCCACGTAGCGCGCACCCGCGGTGCCCACGGGCCCGACGTCGACGCCGAGCGAGAAGAGCGCGCCCTGTTCGACCCATTGATTCCGGTGCGCCTGCACCGGCAGGCCCGCCTCCGTTGCGAGCCCGATCGTCACCTTCGAAAAGTTCAGCCGGAGGCTCGGCGACAGGATGAAGGCGCCGTCGACCTCGCCTGGGGTGAGCGAGTGGAAGGCGCTCTCGAGGCCGGCTGCGTCGGACGCGTTCCGGATGTCGAGCTCGAGCCCGAGCTGGTTCGCTGCCGCTCGTGCCTCCTCGAGGACGGGCGGCGTCGCGGTATCGGTGGGGTCGACGAGGGTGAGCAGGCGCTTCAGGGTCGGGATGATGTCCTTGTAGTACTCGAGCTGCTTGGCCACCGGATCTCTCGCCCCGAACACGCCCGTGAGGTTGCCGCCGGGTTTAGACAGGCTGTCCACGAGCCCCTGCCTGACCGGGTCGGACGGATGGAGGAAGACCACGGGAATCCGATTGGCCGGGTCCGCGGTTGCTGCCTGCGCCGCGGCGATCGACGTGTCCTCGAACGCGACGATCAGGTCCACCCGCTCGCGAACGAATTCCTGGGCCTGCCCCGCAGCCTGGTCCCTCTCGAGGTTGCGCCAGAGCAGCTGGATCCGCTGGCCGTCGTACTGCCCCTGGAGTTGCTGCATCCGGCTTTGAACGATCGTTCCATCGCCGATCAGCTGCTGCATCACCTGGGTTGCCGAGTCGTCGAACCAGTGGAGGTCACCGAGGCCCGCCACCAGCGTGGCAAGCGAAGGAGGGTTGTGGTCGGTTCCCACGTGCATCAGGCCAACGCGGCGCACCGGCTGCACCGTCGCGGCGCCACCAACCCCGATCGAACAACCGCCCAGCAGCCCGGCGAGCAGGAGCACGCTGAGGAGCCGACGTCGGCCTCGCGACGCGTTCATGGGCTGTCCACCCTTCCAGACGAACTCGGATCATCTCACCGCTGGCCAACGCCAACGAACGAAAGATCGGCCGCCGGCGAGCGCCGGCGGCCGATTGCGGGTTAGAAGGGGCAGTTGCCCGGGTTCGGCTCGTCGATGCGGGTCGCCGCACCGGCAGGCACGATCCGCGTGACGATGAGCACCAGGTCGACGGATCCTTCGTTCCGTCCGATGTGGACGGTTCCACCTGGATCGATGAGCACCTCGCCCGTGTGATAGACGGTCGGCGTGCAGGTCGGGTCATCGCCCCGATAGAACGTCAGCGTGCCTGACTTGACGACGCTGAAGCTCGGCCCCGGATGACTGTGCCAGCCGAAGTTGCCCCCTGGCCCGACGCGGCTCTCCGTCACGCTGACGCTCGAGTCGCCCTTCGTGCGCAGGTCCATCTTCCAGTCGCCGGTCTTGATGTTGAGGTTGGACTCCGCGAGGATCCCGGCACCGATGGCCGTGTTGGTGACACCGCTGGCAGGCGTCGCGAGGGTCACGCCCGTGAAGGCGGCGACACCCAGGACTCCCACGAGCAGCGCGAGGCTGAGTCGTTTCGACATCGGAAAGATCTCCTTCGAGGGCTGATGGTCGCGAGCCTCGGCCGAGGAGCTGCGCCCGCTCCGACGAACCTAGGCGCGCGGCCGCCGCTCGCCAACCGTGCCTGCAGGCATGTGCTGGGGATGCTGGCATCCCCCACGATCGCCGGCGTCCGGATCAGGCCGGTCTAATCCGTGCCCCGGGCGGCGAAGCCCATGACCAGGTCCGGAAACGTGTCGATGTCGAAGGGCTTGGCGATCTGGCCCGCGAAACCTGCCGCGACCAACCACTCCTCCTCGTCACCGAGGGGCGACGCGGTCATCGCGACGACCGGGATCCGGGACGTCCGCGGCTCGGCCCGCAGGATGCCAACCGCCTTCGCGCCGTCGAGATCGGGCAGGCGCAGGTCCATCAGGATGACGTCCGGCAGGTGCTCGGCGGCGAGCGCGATTCCATCGGCGGCGGTGGCGGCTTCGATCGTCCGGAGCCCGACGAAGCGGAGCACCTCGCCGGCGAGCTTCCGGTTCCGGTCACTGTCGTCCACGATCAGCACGAGCGTGGCTTCCGGGATCACCGGCGTATTCTCGATCGATGGCGATCCGCGTGGTGCTGGCCGAGGATCACTACCTCGTTCGGGAAGGCGTCCGCCGGCTGCTGGAGGCGCAACCCGAGTTCGAGGTCGCCGCCGTCTGCGGGGACCTCGGCTCGCTGCTCGAGGCCGCCGATCGGGAGCGCCCGGACGTCGTCGTCACCGACATCCGGATGCCGCCCGGCCACGCGGACGAGGGAATCCAGGCCGCGCGCCGGCTTCGGGAGACCCAGCCGGACCTGGGCGTCGTCGTCCTCAGCCAGTACGCCAACCCGAGCTACGCGCTTGCCCTCCTGGACACCGGCAGCAACGGGCGCGCCTACCTGCTGAAGGAGCGCGTCCACGACCTCGACCAGCTGGCCGCCGCGATTCGAACGGTGTCCGAGGGCGGCTCGCTCATCGACCCGAAGGTCGTCGAAGGGCTGGTGGCGGATCGGGCGCGTGCCGCGACGTCGCCGGTCAACGAGCTGACCGCACGAGAGCGCGACGTCCTGCGCAAGATGGCCGAGGGCGAGAACAACGCGGCGATCGCCGAGGCCCTCGTGGTGACCGAACGATCCGTCGAGAAGGTCATCCACTCGATCTTCATGAAGCTGGGGCTGACCTGGGAGCCCTCCGTTCACAAGCGCGTCAAGGCGGTGATCCTGTTCCTGGCCGAGAGCGACCGGGCTCAGGGAGGCAGCGGCAGCCAGCCCTGAAGACGGGTGCTGCCATCCTCCCCGTCGTCGACGGTGAGGCGGCCGTCCAGCGCCTCGATCCGGTCTCGCAGGGTCTCGGCGCGTCCATCCCCCAATCGCCCGACGACGGTCACCTCGAACGTCAGCCGGTCGGGAGCCGCGACTACGTGCATCGCGGCCTCGGAGCCCGATGCCGCCTGTACGATCGCATCGACCCAGGTCCAGTACAGCGCGGCGATGATCTCCGCCGGGTAGTCGGCCGCCCCCGGGACCTCGACCACGGCTCCGACGCTCGCGTCACTCGCCGCGGACCGGAGGGCGGCGACCAGCCCGCGCCCGCCCGCGACTGGCGGATAGATCCTCGTCGCCAGCCTCGTCGCTTCGTCGCTCGCCGCACGCACGTTTGCCCGCATCTCGGCAAGCCGCGCCGCCGCGGGGCCGCCATCCCGCTCGACCAGGTCGGTCAGCCGCTGGAGGTCGACGGCAAGCGCGACGAGATGCTGCTGGACGCCGTCATGGAGCGCTCGCTCGATCGCGTGCCGCTCCCAGTGGCCGGCCTCCGCGAGCCGCCGCCGCGAGGCGCGCAGGGCAGCGACCAGGTCCTCGAGCCTGGCGATCTCCTCGCGCAGCTCCTCGGACGAATCGGTGTTCGACACCGCCCACCTCTCGGGAGACGCTGGGTCGAGGTGGTACCGCATATCGGATTCGAACCGATGATCTCCGCCTTGAGAGGGCGGTGTCCTGGGCCTCTAGACGAATGCGGCACGGACGCCGGGCGGGAACCGCCGCGGGCAGGCGGGCATTCTACCAGCCCGCCGGCGCCGATCCCCCGCCGCGACCGGTCTACAGCCGGTGCGCCTCGAGGAAGCCGCGGATCGAGTCGGCGACCTGGCTGTAGCCCTCCTCGCCAAGGATCAGCCCGTAGTGGGAGTGGGCGCCGAACGGCTCGAACTCGGCGTCGAGCCAGGCCGCCAGCCGTTCGGTCTCCTCCAGCGAGACCGACCGATCGAAGCCGCCGCCGATCACCAACCGCGGCACCTCGGCCAAGCGCGCCGGGTCAACGCGGACGCCGCGGAGCATCGTCCGGCGCGCGCGCCCGGACTCGTGGGGCTTCTGGCCCATCAGGTGCTGGATGCGCAGCACGTCGGCCAGCGTCAGGTCGCGATGGTCGCGCTGCAGCTTCTCGGGCAGCGTCGCCCAACCGAGCAGCGATGGCCCGAACAGCTCCGGGACCTCGCGGATGAGGTGCGCCTGCGTCGCGTCGCGGATGTCGCCGGGCAGCTCCGATCCGATCAGGATCAGGCCCGAGATCGCCCGGCGCTCGGCAGCCTTGAGGACCAGCAGCCCGCCCATCCCGTGGCCGACCGCCACGACGTTCGGGCCCAGACGGTCCATCGCCGCCCCGACATCGTCGACGAAGGTCTCGAACGACAGGTCCGCGGGGTCCGCGGTCTGGCTCCAGTGATGGTTGCGGAGGTTGAGCGCGTGGCCCTCCCACCCCCGCCCGGCGAAGTAGCCCAGGAAGCGCTCCCACGCCCACGACCCGGCAAGCTCGCCGTGCACGAACAGCAGGGGCTTGCGCCGCGAGCGGCGTTCCGGCAGCCAGGACTCGATGTACAGGCCCCGGTCGTGGAGCTCGATCTCGTCCTTGCGCACGGGCCGGCTCGGCGGCGGCGGGAGGGTGGCGTCGGGGCTGCTGGTCATGTCGCCTCTACTCGAGCGGGTTGATGACGAGGCCGGTCAGGGCCTTCGGGTAGATGTACGTGCTCTTCTGGGGCATGACGTCGCCGTCGGCGGCGACCGCAACGATCTCCGAGGCCGGCGTCGGGTCCAGGAGCAGGGCGGCCGACGCCGGGAGCACCCCGGTCGGCGCGGCCCCCGCGTCGACCCAGGCGATGGCCTCGGCGGCGTCCATCGTATAGGCGATGCGGCCTTCCGCGACGGCGGCGGGATCGATGCCCGCCAGGCGCTCGATCGCGACCGACGCCAGGGTCACGTCGAGCCGACGCAGCGCGGCGCCGCCGGCGGGCAGCCAGGGGACGAACGAAGCGCGCCGGGCGCGCAGGATCGCGCCGCCCGCTCGAGTCCACAGCCCGAACCGGCCCTCGCCGCCGGGCGCGTCCGAGCCGGCGCCGAACTCGGCGAGGAGCCGCTCCCGCGCGGCCATCTCGACCTCGAACAGGTCGGGCAGGTGGGCAAGGAGTCCACGTCCCGCCTCGCCGTCGAGCCCGAGCACGACGCGATGCGTCGGCAGCACCGTCAGCGGGCCTTCGACGGGCTCCAGGATGAGCATCAGGATATCGGCCCAGGCCGGCTCGTCCTCGACCGCCGGCCCGCGGCGACGCTCCTCGCAGAACCGGAGGGCGGTCTCATACCGGTGATGGCCGTCGGCGATGGTGATCGGGTGCGCGCCGAGGCGTTCACAGACCGAGGCGATCGCGGTGTCCCGGTCCGGTTCCTCGCCCTGGGCGGCCCGCCACAGCCGGTGGCGCACGCCCGCGTCGTCGACCAGGTCGGCGACCGGCGGCCGCGCGACAGCGCCTCGGAGCCACTCGGGCACGAGGCCGGTCGGATCCTCGCCGAGGCCGACGACCGGGCTGGTGTTCACGCTCGTCGCCCGCAGGAGCCGGTAGCGGTCCTCGCGCGCGCCCGCCAGGGTGCGCTCGTGCGCGCGAATGCCGCTCGTCGGTCCGAACGCCTCGAGCCCGACGCGCGCGAAGATCCCGCGCCGGGTAGCCATCCGATCCGCGCCGGGCACGCGATACGTCTGCTCATAGGGGTACAGGGCGGGCCTGGGATCGCGGCGGAGGGTTCCGTCGAGCCGCCACGCGTTGAGGGTCCGCGCCGCGCGCCGGTAGCGCTCGTCCTCCGGATCTCCGGGCTCCTCCTCGGGCAGGTCCAGCCGCACGACGTTGCGTGGATCCCGCTGCAGGAGGGTGCGGTGTTCCTCCTGCCCGATCACGTCATACGGCGGCGCGACCACCGCCGCCAGGTCTGTGACCATCTCGCGGGAGTACCGAAGTGCGCGAAATGGATGGATCGACGGCACGGGCGGCAATCGTACGATAGCCCGCGCTGTCGGCCGGGGGCTGGAATCGACCGATGGTCGCCGCGCAACTTCTCGGGGACCCGCGGCGTCGATGAGGCGGCCGCCGGCTCCCTGAGCCCGCGCGGCCACCACACCGCATCTCGAGGAGGACGCGTGCCGCATCGGGCGCCCTGGCTTCGGCTCCCTGCCGCCGGCCGCGTCGTCGTGCGCCGCGTCGCCGTCCTCGTGGCGGTCGTCGCCCTGGGCAGCGGCCCGCTGGCGCTGACCGGCAGCGCCGCAGGCAACCTGACCATGAACGCTCGCCTGCTCCTCCAGGGTCACGCCCGGACCGGCTCATGGGCCGCCGTCGCGGTCGACCTCCAGAACGACGGACCGGCCATCCAGGGCGAGCTGCGGATGGACGGTGGGTCCCAGTCGAACGCGCGCTACGCGATGGCGGTCAGCCTCCCGACGACCTCCCGGCAGACGTTCATCCTCCACGTCCAGCCACCCGCCTTCGGTCGGACCGTGAAGGTCGACCTCGTCGCCGGCGACCGCGTCGTCGACAGTGTCAGCGTCGCCTACCTCGTCCACGACGCGACGCAGCTCGTCGTCGGCGTGGTGGCCGAACGGCCGCAGGGCCTGATCGCGCAGATCAAGCTGCCACCGAACGCGAGCGGCGCCCAGGCCGCGATCGTGCCGCTGACGGTGGCCGATCTCCCCGAGCGCGCCGAGGGCTGGGCCGTCCTCGACCGCCTCGTCTGGCAGGACGTCGACAGCAACCAGCTCTCGAGCGAGCAGCTCGACGCGCTCCGGCACTGGCTTGCCGCCGGCGGTCGGCTGGTCATCGTGGGTGGCAGCGCCGGCATCGGCACGCTGTCGGCCTTCCCCGACGACCTGCTCCCGTATCGCCCGACCGCGACCCTCGACGTGGCCCCGGCGAGCCTTACATCCCTCCTCGGCCCGCTGCCCTCGAGCGCGGGCCAGCTGCCGGCGATGGCCGGCGCCCTCGCGCACGGCCGCGCCCTGGCGACCAGCGGCGATCGGGCCGTGGCGGCGGAGCTGACCTACGGCGGTGGCCGGGTGTCCCTGCTCGGGTTCGACCCGACCACGAAGTGGCTGGCCGAGAGCAAGAGCGTCGATGCGCTCTGGCGCGCCGCCCTGCCCGCCCGCACGTCCGACGGCGCCCGGCTGTTCGACGACAGCCGGCTCATCCAGTCCGTGTACCAGCTCCCATCGCTCGCGCTCCCGCCGACGTCGGGTCTGCTCTTCCTGATCGGCGCGTACATCGTGATCATCGGCCCGATCAACTACTTCATCCTCAAGCGGATCGACCGCCGCGAGCTGGCGTGGATCACGATGCCGCTGCTGGTGCTCGCCTTCACTGCAGCCTCATTCGGCTACGGCTTCCTGCTCCGCGGCACGGACGTCCAGGTGAACGAGGTCGCCATCGTCCGCGGCGCGCCCGACGCCACCGAGGCGTCCGCCCAGGTCTACTTCGGTGTGTTCTCGCCAACCCGTGCGACGTACCAGGTCTCGATCCCGCAGGGGGCTCTGCTCGCGGCGCCGATCGCCGATCCGCTCGGCGGGGCCGGGAGCGCGCTCGACATCGTCCAGGGCACGGGCGCGCAATTTCCGTCGATGGTCCGCAACCTGTCGGTCGGGACGAGCTCGCTGCGTGTCGTTCGCGCCGAGCTGCCGGTGGAGGCGCCTCGCCTGCGCGCCTCCCTGACGCTCGACAACAACACCCTCAAGGGCACGCTCGAGAACGCCTCGGACGAGAAGCTCGAAAGCGTGGCGGTGGTCCTCGGCAGCGCGGTCGCGGCGCTCGGCGATGTCGACGCCCACGCGACGGTGAACGTCTCCCTGCCGGTCCGGGACAACCAGTTCGGGAACCCGATCGCGGACCGGATCGTCGGCCAGTCGTTCGAGCAGACCAGCGAGTCGGGTGTCCGGCAGGCGATCCGCTACTCAATGATCAACCAGCTCACCTTCGACCCGAGCGGACAGTCCAGCGGCGGCACCCTGTCCTCCGACCAGGCCGTGATCCTCGCCTTCGGCCGGCGCAACCTCGTCGACGTGGAGCTCGGCGGGCAGGAGCCGCGCCGGACCGCCAACGTCCTGTACTACGTGCCCGTCGGGATCTCCATCCGCGGACAGATCACGTTCTCTTCCGACCTGCTCCGCCCGACCGTCGTCGACAGCGATGCTCAGTTCTTCGGCAGCGATCGCTTCTCCCTGAACATGGGCACGGGCTCGGCGACCCTGGCCTACCGGCCGATCCCCTTCGAGGGCACGTTCACCGTGTCGCAGATTCGTCTCTGGCTCACCAACGGCGGGGGTGGCTCCGTTCTGCCCAACGACAACGACATCGAGCCGCTGCCGAGCATCCCGGTCGCGTGCACGGACGCGGCACACACGACGCCCGAGGGTTGCCAGGCGCCGCGCAACGACTTCCTGCCCGAGGTCGAGGTGTTCGACCGCACGGGCGACGGTGCGTGGGTCCGGCTCCCTCGACTCACCGCGGAGAAGCCGTCCACCCTCGTCGACCCGGGCCGGTACGTCGATCCCGCGACGGGCCAGCTGCTCGTCCGTTTCGTCAACGAGGCGCTCGACATCGGCGGCTCGATTTCGTTCGGCCTCCAGGTCGCCCTCGTGGGGGATGTCAAGTGACCGCCATCATCGCGACGCGCGGCCTCGTCAAGCGCTACGACGGCACGCTCGCCGTCGCGGGCGTCGACCTGGACATCGAGCCGGGCGAGATCTTCGGCCTCGTGGGTCCCAACGGGGCCGGCAAGACGACGATGCTGCGCATCCTCGCGACGTTGCTCGAGCCGACGAGCGGAGATGCCGAGATCGGCGGCGAGTCGATCCGCAGGAACCCCCAGGCCGTACGTCGCGTCATCGGCTACATGCCCGACGCCTTCGGGGTCTACGACGACATGAAGGTCTGGGAGTACCTGGACTTCTTCGGTCGGTGCTACGGCCTCGGGCCGGCGCAGCGAAAGCGCATGATCGGTGACCTGCTGGAGCTGGTCGACCTCGCCGCCAAGCGCGATTCCTACGTCCAGGGGCTGTCGCGAGGCATGCAGCAGCGCCTGTGCCTCGCCCACGCGCTCGTCCACGACCCGCAGGTGCTCCTGCTCGACGAGCCGGCCTCCGGCCTCGACCCGCGGGCCCGAGTCGAGCTGCGCGAGCTCCTGCGCGAGCTGCGCGCCCTGGGCAAGACGATCGTGATCAGCAGCCACATCCTGCCCGAGCTCGAAGAGCTGTGCACCTCGGTCGCGATCGTCGACCACGGGCGCGTGCTCGCCGCGGGCACGATCTCCGACATCGGGCAGCGGCTGCGGATCGGCGAGGTCCTGCGTGTGCGGGTCCTCGGCGGGGAGGCGGAGGCAGAGACGGCCCGGGCCTGGTTCGAGGCCCGCCCGGACGTGGCCTCGGCGACGCGCGACGGATCGGGCGAGATCGAGATCGGCTTCCGCGGCGATGAATCCGGGGCCGCGGCGCTGCTTACGGCCGCGGTCCGCGCGAAGCTCTCGGTCGTGAGCTACTCGCCCGCCGCCACGGACCTCCAGGAGCTGTTCCTGCAGGTCACCGATCGCGAGGATCTCGAGGATCTCGCGGATGCGGGCGCGAGGGCGGTCGAGTGAGCACGATCGCGGCTCGGATCCAGCTTCGCCGACCGCGACTCCGGGCCTTCCGGGCCACGTCCGGGATCACCGCGATCATCGTCAAGGAGCTGCGCGGCCGGATGCGCGGGCGACGCGCGTTCGTCGTCCTGACGATCCACGTCCTGCTGTTGACCCTCCTCGCCTGGATGTTCCTCCGGCTCAACGAGGAGAGCATCGCGAACCAGGGCTCGCTCGGCGGTCAGACGACCTACGCCTCCGCGTCCGTCGGCCGCGGCATCTTCTTCGGGCTGATGATGCTCCAGACGCTGATGGTCGCCGTCCTCGCGCCCGCCGCCACCGCCGGCGCGATCAGCAGCGAGCGCGAGCACCAGACGCTCGAGCTGCTGGCCGTGACGCCGATCTCGTCGCTGGCCATCGTCCTGGGCAAGCTGCTGAGCGCTCTCGCCTGGCTGTTCGTGCTCATCCTCGCCTCGATCCCGGTGACCGCGCTGGTCTTCGTGTTCGGCGGGGTCGCCCCGGACGACATGATCCGCGCCTACGTCGTCCTGTTCGCCACGGTCATCGGGCTCGGCTCCGTCGGCATCTTCTTCTCGACGCTCACCCGCCGGACCGGCGCCTCGACGGGCCTGACGTTCGTGGTCACGCTCGCGGTCGTCGTCGGCTCGGTGTTCCTGTGGATCTTCCTGAGCAACACATCGGAGGTCTCGTCGACGGGCCTGCGGCGGCAACCGCCCGAGGCGCTGCTGTACCTCAACCCATTCGTGGCCCAGGCCGACGTCGCCTGCGGCACCGAGGAGGGTGGCTTCGGAGACTCGTGCAACATCATCTCGGGCATCCTCGGCAGCCCCGACCAGGTCTTCCCGCAGCCGATGCCAGTGTTCGGCGGCGGGGGTGTGGGCGTCGGCGGGGCCGCCGCCGACGGGACAACTCGGATCCTTACCCTGAAGGGTGGCGGGGTCATCGGTAACGACGCCATCGGGGCCGCGGTCATCGACGCGTTCCGCGACCGGTTCTGGCCGAAGAGCGTCCTCAGCTTCCTGCTGCTCGCGACCGTGATGACCTTCCTGTCCGTCCAGTTCGTCAGCCCGACGCGCCGCTGGCGTCCCAGCCTCCCGGGTCTCGTGCGCCGAATCCGCGGGAGGAGTGCCTGATGGCCTCGCTCCGGTTCCGCGCACCCCGCTGGCGCCGGACGCGGCCGGCCGGAACGCAACGGGAGCTGGTGCCGGTCGACCCTCGAACGGCCCTGTCCGGCCCCCTCGATCCCGACCTCCTCGCCGTCCGGCGACTGCTCCAGCCCCATCAGCGGCGGCTCTGGCTGCGGCGCGTCGTGCGTCGTGGCTGGATCGTGCTGGCCGCGGTGCTACTGGCCGAGCTGGCGCTGTGGACGCTCGCCCGGATCGTGCCCCTCGAGCTCGCGCCGACCCTTGGCGCGACGATCCCGGTCCTCGGACTGCTGACGCTGCTGGGGCTCGCCGTCTGGTCGCGGCCCACGATCGGCGAGGCCGCGATCGCCTTGGATCGCGAAGGCGGTCTCGGCGACCGCGCGGCGAGCGCCCTCGCGCTGGCCGTTGCGTTCCCCGACGCGGCGGGCGCTCAGCCGGCCCCGAGCGACGACGCCGCCACGACCGCCACGCCGCTCGAGCTCGATCCCGAGGCCGAGCGTCGTGATTTCGTTCGCCGGCAGCGTCGGGACACGGTCAGCGCATTGCGGACCGCGCCCACGAACCTGTTTCGCCCACAGCTCTCGAAGCGTCCCGCCGGCGCCGCGCTTGCCGCGTTGCTGCTGCTCGCGCCGGTGCTCCTCATCCCGAACCCGCAGGACGTGGCGATCGCGCAGGCGCGCCAGGTCCGCGAGGAGGCGAAGGCGCAGGCCGACCGGATCGAGAAACTGGCCGACGACCTCGAGAAGAAGGGCGCGACCGCGGACGATCCA
>Ga0070699_100002315_pt1 | contig 17134 bp, 16 predicted proteins | sample KBSK1503metaG_FD_65473 | JGI IMG/M metagenome (GOLD analysis project Ga0070699, IMG submission 65473) | Corn, switchgrass and miscanthus rhizosphere microbial communities from Kellogg Biological Station, Michigan, USA - KBS K1-50-3 metaG | ecosystem: Host-associated > Plants > Roots >... | reverse complement strand
TGCGGTGGTACCCCCACGCCCGCCTGGCTCTCCAGGTGGGCGGCACTCTTGTAATCCCGACCGGGCACCGGGAGGGGCGCCTGCAAATTGAGGCCCCGGGCCGAGGGCCCGGGGCCGCTTTTGCGTGCTAGGCGGCGCCGGCGTGTCGCCGGCCATCGTGGTGATGGGCAAGGCCAAGCGGGACAAGAACCCGCGGCTCGAGCTCGTGCGAGTCAAATGACGTCGGGAGGCTGAGTCGAGGCTCCGGCCGGGCCAGCCCGGCCGGAGCCGTGTCGTGTCCGCACCGGGCTTTTCGCGTCTCCCCGCCTCGCTCCACCGCCCGTGTCCGATATAGCTTTCGCAGCACCCCGTCAGGGGCCGTTCGGCCGGTTCCGCGTGCGGCGGCTCATTCGAGGACAGGTCATGATCCGTTTCGTTGGATTGGTGTGCGCGCTGCTCACGATCACGGCAAGCCGCGGCGCGACGCAGTCGGCCCAGACGGCGCCGCCGGGCAGCGGCGCGGGTTTGCTGGGCACCTGGCAGTTCGATCTCAAGCAGGGCGAGAAGAGCGGACCGCGGACGGTCGTCGTGCGATCCGATTCGAGCGCGAGCTACGGGAAGGAGACGGTCCGCTGGCGGCTCAAGGCCGACAGCCTCCTGCTCGCGCTGGGCGGCGAGTGGGTCAGCTACAAGCTCAAGCTCAAGGGAAAGCAGCTCGTCCTGTCCGGCGGCGATCTCAACGAGCCGATCACGTTCAACCGCGTCGGGCCACCCACGCCCCGGCCCGACTCCATCCCCGTGCCGCCGGACCCCGACCAGTCGCCTTCGTAGGCTGTCAGAGCGCGAGCGGCAGCTCGAGCACGCCGGGTCGGACATCTATCGCCGGCAGCGGCGCATCCTGCTCGGCGACGTAGACCGTCCCGCGGAATCCGACGCGTCGCAGCGCGGTCTCGACCGCGGCCCGCGCCTCCGCCGCCGTGTTGCACCGCTCGCTCAGGTGTGCGAGCACCACTACGCTAAGGCCCGGGTGATGCACCTCGGCGAGGAGCTCGGCAGCGGCCCGGTTCGACAGATGCCCGCCTGATCCCGCAATGCGTTGCTGCACGACCGGCGGGTAGCCGCTCGTGCGGAGCAGCACGTCGTCGTGGTTCGCCTCGAGGACGATGGCCGTGAGCCCCCGGAGCAGGTAGCGCGTGGCGGTGGTCGCGCGGCCCAGGTCGTAGGCGACGCCGACCCGCGCACCGTCGGCGGTGTGTACCGCGAGCGCGAGCGGCTCTGCGGCGTCGTGGCTCGTGGGGCAGGCCCGCACGGTGAACGGACCCAGCGCCACCTCGGCGGTGAGGCCGAGCGGAAGATGGGTGGCGGTGCGCGCGTCGGCGGGGAGCCGATCGCGGGTGCCCGGCGCGGTCAGGATCGGGACGCCCAGGCGCCGCGCCAGCCGGGCCGCGCCCCGCGCGTGGTCGCCGTGCTCGTGGGTAACGACGATGCCGATCACCTCGTCGAGCGCCATGCCGCCTGCATTGGCCCGCCGCGCGATCTCCCTGGCGCTGAAGCCAGCATCGATCAGCAGCGCCGCGCCGTCGCAGGCGAGCGCGAAGCAGTTGCCCCGCGAGCCCGAGCCCAGGGCGAAGAGCCGGGTCATGACCTCGTCGCCCGCTGAAAGGTCTGTCGGAGCGACTCCCGGCGGGCGTCGGTCCACGCTACGTCACGTCGGGCCAGTACCCGCTCCGCGATCCTGAGGAAACCGTCCTCGGTCATGCGCTCGCCGCCGAGCCCCCAGGCGAAGGGCGGCACGAACTTCGGTGCGGTGCCGCCGAAGACGTTCGCGCCGACCGACAACACCGCCCCGGTGGGAAGCATCGTGCCGATCGCGGTTTTCGCATGATCGCCGAACAAGGTGCCCAGGTTCAGTCGCCCGGTCTCGATCCGCTCGCCCGGCAGATCGAGGCGCACCGGGCCGTAGGTGTTCTTGAGGTTGGACGTCGTCGTGCCGGCGCCGAGGTTCACCCAGCGCCCGACCACGCTGTGACCCAGGAAGCCGTCGTGCGCCTTGTTGGCGTAGCCCAAGAGGACGCTCGACGCGACCTCGCCCCGCACCCGGCATCCGGGACCGATCACCGAGCCCCGGATCTCGCCGCCGAGGATCCGGGTGCCGGCGCCCACGAACGTGGGGCCTTCGAGCCGGCTTCCGCTCCGCACCTCCGCGCCGGCCTCCAGCACCACCGGTCCCGCCCGAACGTCGAAGACGACACCCGGCTCGACGCCGGCGCCCTGGGTGACGACGTCGGTCGGGTCGCCCAGAACCTGCGCGCCCGCCGGCGCGGACCCGCGTCCGCGGAACGCGGCACAGTCGTCCTTGAGCAGGCGCTCGAGGGCGTCGAGGAGGCCGTACGTCCCCGGCAGCGGCTGACCCTCGACCGGCAGCGCGAGCCCCCGGGTGTCGGCGGGATCGAACCGCGCGCCAGCCGGCAGAATCCAGCCTACAGCCCGGTCGCCGTACACCAGCCGCCGGGCACCCGGCGCGAGCGGAAGCACGCGGCCGGCCGGCGCGAACGTGCTCGACACCACGACCGCCGGTCCGGTGATCGGGGCAGGGGCGCTGGTGGGCGGCTCGTCCGCCTCGTGGAACCCCTCGACGTGCGCGCCGGAGATGCCCGACGCGACCAGGCCAAGAATCCGCTCCCAGCGCTCGCGGATGCGCCACAGCCCGGCCCGAAGCTCCGCAATCGGCCGGACGCCGGTGAAGGGCGCCCATGCGGCCCCGGGCGCCGCGGGTTCGAGGAGATAAAGCCGGGTCACTCGGTCAGGTCGCGGACGTCGGGGGGAAGGGTGTCCAGCAGCTGCTTGAGGTCGGGCGCCCGCTCGCGCGGCATCACGAGCACCCGGCCGTTGGCCTGGACGACGATGACGTCCTTCACGCTGTGGAGCACCACGACGTCGTCCTCCGCCCAGACCAGGCAATCGGCGGACTGGTGCGCGATCGCCGGCCCCACCAGGACGTTACCGGCGGCGTCCTTTGGCCGGACCCGCATGAGCGCGTCCCAGGTGCCGACGTCGTCCCAGGCGAACGCGCCGCGCACGATGGCCACAGCGCTGCTCCTCTCCAGCAGGCCGACGTCGATGGACACGGACGTCACGGCGCGGAAGAAGCCCGCCACGTCCTCCCGGCGGAGCAGGTCCAGGTGGGGCGCGATCTCCGGCGTGCAGAGCCCGATCTCGCGCATGAGCGTCGCCCCGGTCCAGGCGAAGAGGCCGCTGTTCCACAGGGCGCCCGCCGCCATCAGGTCGAGCGCCGTGGCGGCGTCCGGCTTCTCCGAGAACCGCGCCACGTTGAACGCCCCCTGGTCGAGGGGGGTGCCCGGCACGATGTACCCGTAGCCGGTTTCGGGGCGCGACGGGACGATACCGACGGTGACCAGCCGGTCGAACGCACGCGCCGTGCGGAGCGCCTGGTCGGCGGTGTGACGGAACGCGGCCGGATCGCCGACGGACCAGTCGGCGTGCAGGGAGAGGACCTCGGCGTCGGGGTCGCGCCGGAGTGCTTCGGCCGTCGCCCAGACAAGCGCTGGCCCGGTGGACGCGGCGCGCGGCTCCACCAGCAGGTTGGCGGGCTCGAGTCCGAGCCGATGGCCGAGCCGGGCGGCGAGCGCCGCACCGGTGACCACCAGCACGCGCTCGTGCGGCACCAGACCCTCCAACCGGGCGACGGCCTCCTCGGCGGTCGAGCGGGGACCCGTGAGCGGGAGCAGTTGTTTGGGATTGTCGGGTGTGCTGAGCGGCCAGAACCGGGTGCCGGAGCCGCCGGCGAGAATCACTGCCCACCTCATGTGGCGTGCGGGGCAAAACAGCGAGCAGGCATAAAGTCGTCGACGGCGGACACGTCAGAGCAGGGGGAGGAGGGCGCCGCGATGGCAGCGCAGATCGTACAGCAGCGCGCCTGCGTCGGCAGCGTCCGTCGGTAGCACGACGAGCCAGTCGGTCCCGACGCGGCTCACGAAGGCGAGGCCGCCGGCCGTCTCCAGGACGGCGGTTTCGAGCCCGCCGAGGCCGGTCGCGCCCAGGAAGGCGCCTGCGTGCCGGGCGAGCGTGGCGGCGAGCGCGGCTGCGGACTCCGCGTCGAGCGGCCGGCGCCCCGCTGCCTGGATCGGCAGCCCGTCTCCGCTCAGCAGCACGACGGCGGCGACGTCGGTGCGGTCCGCGAAGGCCCGCACGGCCTCACCCAGACCGGTCAAACGACCCCCTCGGCTGGCGGTGAAAAAAGGTGTGCGCAACGTAGGGGTCGGAAGGAGCGAAGTCAAGCAATGACGCCGGGTTGACCCCTCTCCGCACGGCGCTTAACCTTCCGGTCTCATGCGCCGACTCGCTTTCATTCTCCTGCTCCTGCCCGTGGGCTTCGCCGGCGGGGCTTGCAACGGCAATCCCCTCGGGACCGCCACCCTCCAGAACGTCGTCGATACCGTGGTGCTCGGCGCCCTGGTCGGCAGCGACCTTCAAATCCCCAGCGCGTTCGCGATCGCGAGCTCCGCGGCAGTACGGACCGATCAGACGTCGGCCTTCGACTTCGCCTACAACGTCGAGCCGGACGGCCGCCATGTACTCATCCCGGCGGCGGCGCTGGGGATCAGCAACACGACGGGATTGCAGCCGGGTCTCCAGCTCAGCGACCAGACCTTCGCCGAGATCACCCAGGCGCCGCTCAACGGGTATACCGGACTGGACACGCTCACCGTCACGGTCAACCAGGTGTACGTGGCCCGCAGCAGCGTCGTCTGCACCACGCTCGGCGTGCCGGTGTACGCCAAGCTGCACATCCTGTCGTTCGACGACGTCGACCATGAGGTGACGTTCGAGGTCCTCGCCAACCGGAACTGCGGCTTCCGCGATCTCGAGCCTGGCGTCCCGGGCAACTGATCACGCATGATCGATCTGCGGCGGCTCCGGCAGGACGCAGAGACCGGCCGGGCGAATCTGGCTCGCCGCCTGGATGGCGGGCTCGCCGGGCAGGTGGACCGGGTGCTCGAGCTCGACCGGCGGCACCGCGAGGCCCTGGCACGGTTCGAGACGCTGCGCGCCGAGCGGAAGGCGGCGAGCGAGGAGGTCGGCAGGCTGAAGAAGGCCGGGCAGGCGGCCGACGAGCTGCTGACGCGGCTCAAAGTGTCCGGCGAGGAGGAGAAGGCCCTCGATGCGGCGGCGCGCGAGGCGGGAGAGGCCGTGACCCGCGAGCTCAGCCTCCTGCCCAACTTCGTCCTCGACGAAGTGCCCGATGGGGACGCGACGGCCAATCGCGTCGTGCGCTCGTGGGGCGCTCCGCCGGTAGTGGCCTTCGCGCCCCGGCCACACTGGGAGCTTGGGGAGGCGCTGGGGATTCTCGATCTGGCGGCCGGCGCACGGCTCGCGGGCTCGGGCTTCCCGCTGTTCCGCGGGGCGGGCGCGCGGCTCGTCCGCGGGCTCGCCAACTTCATGCTCGATCTCCACGTCCGGGAGCACGGGTATCTCGAGATCGCTCCGCCGTACGTCGTGAACTACGAGTCCGTGTTCGGGACGGGCCAGATGCCCAAGTTCGCCGACGAGCTATATCAGATCCGGGACGACGAGCTGTATCTGATTCCGACCGCCGAGGTTCCGGTGACGAACATCCACCGCGGCGCCATGCTGGAGGGCCCCCGGCTGCCGATCGCCTACGTGGCCTGGACTCCCTGCTTCCGCCGCGAGGCGGGCGCCCACGGCAAGGACACCCGGGGCCTCATCCGGGTCCACCAGTTCGACAAGGTGGAGCTGGTGCGCTTCTGCCGTCCGGAGCACTCACCGGCCGAGCACGAGCTGATCACCCGACACGCCGAAACCGTGCTGCAACGGCTGGAGCTTCCGTATCGCGTGGTGGAGCTCGCGGCCGGCGACACCGGGAACGCCAGCGCGCGCACCTTCGACCTCGAGGTCTGGGCTGCCGGCGTCGGCGCCTGGCTCGAGGTCTCGAGCGCGAGCACGTTCACCGACTACCAGGCCCGGCGGGCGAACATCCGCTACCGTCCCGAGCCCGGAGCCAAGCCCGAGTTCGTGCACACGCTGAATGCATCCGGGGTGGCGTTCCCCCGTTGCCTGATCGCGCTCCTGGAAAACGGCCAGCAGGCCGACGGGTCGGTTCGCCTCCCCGACGCGTTGGTGCCGTATGTCGGCGTCTCGCGCCTCGAGCCGGCCGCGTAAACCGCGGCTCGAGCGCCTCGCGCCCCCGTTGGTGGTCGGGCTCGTGGCGCTGCTCGCCGGCCTGAGTCTCGGGACCGGCTGGCTGGTGGTGCGTCACTTCCAGGAAGACGCCGAAACCACGAGCCGATTCTATTCCGAGGTGCTGACCGGGCTCAACAGCTCCCGGCCCGGCGCGGAGCTCGAAGCGCTGCTCCGGCTCGGCGAGCAGGTGCGCGCCTCGGGCATCCCGCTGGTCGTGACCGACGCCGCCGGACGCGTCACCTCGTACGACAACCTCCCCTTCGACGCCAGCCTGGACGACCCGCGCCTCCAGGCATTCGTGGGGCGTCTCGACCGCCAGAGCCAGCCGGTCGTGGACTCGACCATCGGCTCGGTGCACTATGGCGCGCCGCCGGCGCGATTCCAGCTCACGGCGCTGATCCTGCTGCAAGCGCTCACAATCGGCGTCATGGTCGCGGTGGCCATTTTCGCCTACCGCAGCGCGATGAATGCGCAGCGGGACCGGCTCTGGGTGGCAATGGCCCGCGAGGCGGCGCACCAGATGGGAACGCCGCTCACGAGCCTCCAGGGCTGGATCGAGCGGATCCGCTCGCTGCCGGAGGCGCCCCCCACGCTCGCCGAATTCCTTTCGGCCGATGCCGAGCGGCTCGACCGGGTCGCCCGGCGCTTCGAGCGGATCGGCAATCCGGCCGCGCGGGAGCCCATCGGCCTCGGCGCCCTGGCCGACCGGGTGGCCGGCTACTTTAGACCCCGGCTCCCGAAGTGGGCGAACCAGATCGAGCTGCGGGTGGAGGCGCCGGGCGCCGGGCCCACGGTTCTCGGCGATCCGGTGTTGCTCGAGTGGGCCCTCGAGGCGTTGGTGAAGAACGCGATTGACGCGCTGCAGGGGCGCTCCGGCACCATTATTCTCCGAGTGGAGAGCGACGAACGCACCGCGGCGATCCGGGTGCTGGACGACGGTCCCGGGATCCCGAAAGAGATCCGGCGTGACATTTTCGAGCCGGGCATAACGACCAAACGCGGCGGCTGGGGGATCGGGTTGGCCCTCTCCCGCCGCGTCGTCGAAGAAGCGCACCGGGGCGAGCTGGCGCTCGAGCCGAGCGAGAAGGGCACGTGTTTCCTGATCCGCATCCCGCTGGCCGAGACGCCGGCTTGAGCGACCTCGCCGCCGCCCCGGCCTGGACCCGGGGGTTGAATCCCGCCCAGCGGGAGGCGGTCGAGCACGTCGAGGGCCCGCTGCTCGTGCTGGCCGGGGCGGGCTCAGGCAAGACGCGCGTCCTCACCACCCGGATCGCGACCCTCATCGACCGCCACGGCGTGCCGCCCGAGCGGATCCTCGCCGTCACCTTCACCAACAAGGCGGCCGGCGAGATGAAGGACCGGATCGGGCGCCTGCTCGCCCGGGATCCGTCGGGGCTTTGGATCGGCACCTTCCACTCGCTGGCCGCGCGTCTGCTGCGGCGTGAGGCCGAGCTGCTCGGCTTTACCCGTCGCTTCACCATCTATGACGAGGACGACCGGCTCGGCCTGGTCAAGCGGCTGATGGAGCAGCGGGGTCACTCCACCAAGCTGTTCGCCCCCCGCGCAGTCACGGCGCTCATCTCGCACGCCAAGAACCGGATGCTGGCGCCGGCGGCGCTCGCCGAGAGCTCGGCCTTCGACCGCCTCGCGCAGGTCGCCGCGGATGTCTACGCGGCGTTGGGGCCGGCGCTCCGCGCGGCGAACGCGATGGACTTCGACGACCTCCTGCTGCATCCGCTCGCGTTGTTCGACCAGCATCCGGAGCGGCTGGACGCGTACCAGCGCAAATTCGCGTTCATCCTGGTGGACGAGTTCCAGGACACCAACAAAGCCCAATATCTGTTCGTCCGGCGTCTCGGCACGAGCGGCAACGTCTGCGCGGTGGGCGACGACGACCAGTCCATCTACGGCTGGCGCGGAGCCGACGTCCGGAACATGCGCGAGTTCCAGCGCGACTTTCCCGGCACGACGCTGGTCCGGCTGGAAGAGAACTACCGCTCGACCCAGATCGTGCTGGACGTGGCCAACAGCGTCATCGCGGAGAACAAGGGGCGGCTCGGCAAGACCCTTCGCACCGTCCGGCAGGGCGGCGAGCGGGTCACGCTGGTCGCCGCGGCGGACGAGCGCGACGAGGCCGAGTGGATCGTGCGCGAGCTGGCGCGGCGCGCCCGCGCGGGGGACTGGGCCTACGGCGAGATGGCGGTGCTCTATCGCACCAACGCCCAGTCGCGCGCGCTGGAGGAAGCCTTTCGCCGGGCCGGCGTGGCCTACCGCCTGGTCGGAGCGATCAGCTTCTACGAGCGCCGCGAAGTGAAGGACCTGCTCGCGTATCTCCGCCTGATCGCCAATCCGGCCGACGACGAGGCCTTCCTCCGCGCGGTCGGCGTGCCCCGGCGCGGCCTCGGCGACTCGAGTCTGGCCGCCCTGGGCCGCGCTGCCGAGCAGTGGAGCCACCCGCTGCTCGAGACGGCGCGGATCGCCGACCGGATCGCCGACCTCCGGCCAAATGTGCGCGAGGCCTTCCGTCGCTTCGCCGAGCTGGTGGACGGGCTCGGGCTCCAGGCCGCGGAGGTCCCGCCGGCGGGGGTGCTGGAGGAGCTGGTGAGGCGGCTCGACTACGAGGCCCATCTCATCGCCGAGGGTCCCGAAGGCGCCGACCGCTGGGAGAACGTGCGCGAGCTGATCGCGAGCGCAGCCGAGTGGTCCGAAGTCGTGGTGCCGGATGGGGAGGACCCGTCAACGCCGCTCGAGCGGTTCCTGGCGGAAGCCGCGCTCCTCACGGCGAACGACACGGTGGTCGGTGCCGAGGAGGGGGTGACCCTCATGACCCTGCACACGGCCAAGGGGCTCGAGTGGCCCGTCGTCGTGCTCGCCGGGCTCGAGCACGGGCTCTTTCCGCTGGCGAGGGCCGAGGAGCAGCCGGACGGCCTCGAGGAGGAACGGCGCCTCTGCTACGTGGGCCTCACCCGGGCCAAGGACAAACTCTATCTGACCTGGGCCCGCGCCCGTCGCAGGGGCGGGGAGCTGCGGCCTGGGATCCCGTCGGCGTTTCTCCGCGCGTTGCCGCCCGCGCTGGTCGAGGAGCAGCGGACGAACGCCCTGTGGGCGCCAGGCTGGGGCGGGCGATCGGGCGGGGGCGCGCGAGGCCGGTGGGAGGCCCGGGAGCCGACGGTCTCGCCACAGACCGGATCGTCCCACCTGGCGGTTGAGGAGGCTTCGCAAGACGTCCCGCGCTTCGTGAAGGGCGAGCGTGTCCGCCATCGCCGGTTCGGCAGCGGGACCATCCGGGGCTTGAGCGGCGGTGGCCGGGATCTCAAGGTCGAGGTGGCCTTCGACGACGCGGACGTAGGTGTCAAGCAACTGCTCGTGGCCTACGCCGGCCTCGAGCGCGACTGGGAGAGCGCATGAACATCGGGCCGGACGGCGTGCTGCACGTGGCGAAGCTGGCGGAGATCGGCGTAGACGAGCATGAGCTTCCCAGGCTGGTCGAGCAGTTCAATCACATTGTGGATTACGTCGCGCAGCTGGACGACGTGCCGTCCACGGCCAAGGCCGTCCCGTTCCTCGCCGGGCCGGAGGCGACGCCGCTCCGCGACGACGTGGTGAATCCGGCGGCCCTGGCCCGACCGCCCGCCGCATTCGCCCCCGAGTTTGCGGACGGGTTCTTCCTCGTGCCGCGACACGGCGCGATGGAGGATCTGTGAGCGCAGTCGCCGTCGCTCGCGAAACGGGTGCCCGCCTGGCCAACGCGGAGGCGCTCAACGCCACGCTGGCCTGGTCCCAGGCGGCGTTGGACGCCGAGGCGGCCCGGGTGGACGCGCTTCCAGGGCGGGGCGCGTTGCATGCGATGCCGATTGCGGTAAAGGACAACATCGTGACGACCGACGCGCCGACCACCTGCGCGTCGCGGATCCTCGAAGGCTACGTCTCGCCCTACACCGCCACCGCCGTCGAGCGGCTCCGGACCGCGGGCGCCATGGTCGCGTGCAAGGCGAACCTGGACGAGTTCGCGATGGGCTCGTCCACCGAGCACTCCGCCTACGGACGAGTGAAGCACCCGCTCGACCCGGCGCGGGTGCCGGGTGGCTCGTCAGGCGGGTCGGCCGCGCTGGTCGCCGCCGGTGTGGTCCCGGCGGCCCTCGGCTCGGAGACCGGCGGCTCGGTCCGGCAGCCGGCGAGCTTCTGCGGTGTCGTGGGAGTGAAGCCGAGCTATGGGCGGGTCAGCCGCTACGGCCTGGTCGCGTTCGGGTCCTCGCTCGACTGCATCTCGGTGTTCGGAAAGACGGTGGACGACGCCGCGCGGGTGCTCCAGGTGATGAGCGGACCCGATCCGCTGGACGCCACCACCAAGGCGGGCCGGGCGCCGCTCGCCGCACCGGCTCCGCCTGCCGACCTCAAGGGGCTCAAGGTCGGGCTGCCGAAGGAGTACTTCCCGTCTGACCTGCATCCGGGCGTCCGGGCCGGGCTCGATCGGACGATCAAGGCGCTCCGCCAGCTCGGGGCCGAGCTCCGGGACGTCTCGCTCCCCTACTCGAAGTACGCGGTGCCCACCTATTACATCATCGCTCCGGCGGAGGCCGCGGCGAACCTCGCCCGGTATGACGGCGTGCGCTACGGCCGCCGGAAAGTCGGACCTGAGGGCGACATCCGGGCACTCTACCGCGCCACCCGGGGCGAAGGCTTCGGCGCCGAGGTGCGCCGCCGGATCCTCGTGGGGACCTACGTCCTGAGCGCCGGGTACTACGACGCCTACTACCGGAAGGCGCAAACTGTCCGCGCGCTCATCGCTCAGGATTTCCAGCGCGCGTTCGAGAGCGGCGTGGACCTCCTGCTCACGCCCACCACGCCCACGCCGGCGTTCAAGGCCGGGGAGAAGACCGACGACCCGGTCCAGATGTACCTGGCCGACATCTTCGTCTGCGCGATCAGCCTGGCGGGTCTGCCCGCGCTGAGCCTGCCGGTCGGACGCGACGGGGGCCTCCCGATCGGTGCCCAGCTGATCGCCCAGGACTTCGCGGAGGCGCGCATGCTTAGCGTGGCCGGCGTGCTCGAGCGCGTGCTCGGCGCGACCGAGGAGGTGCGCGGATGACCTGGGAGACCGTCATCGGGCTGGAGGTGCACGTCCAGCTCCTCACGCGGAGCAAGATGTTCTGCGGCTGCTCGACCGCCTTCGGGGCGCCACCGAACACCAATGTCTGCCCCGTCTGCCTCGGCCTGCCGGGGGCGCTTCCGGTTCCCAATGGGCACGCGATCCGCCTGGCGGCGCGCGCGGCACTCGCCCTCGGGTGCTCGGTGGAGAGGCGCAGCGTGTTCGCCCGGAAGAACTATTTCTATCCCGACCTGCCCAAGGGGTATCAGATCACCCAGTTCGACGAGCCGCTGGCCGTGGGGGGGGCGCTCGAGTTCGAGTCGCCCGAGCGGGGTCGGATCCGCTGCGGCGTGACCCGGCTCCATGTCGAAGAGGACGCCGGCAAGCTGATCCACGATCGCTATCCCGGGAAGACCGCCGTGGATCTGAACCGCGCGGGCACCCCGCTGGCCGAGATCGTGAGCGAGCCGGACCTCCGCTCGCCGGGCGAGGCCCGCGCCTATCTCACCACGCTCAAGCAGATCCTCGTCTACGCCGAAGTGAGCGATTGCAGCATGGAGCAGGGGAGCCTTCGGGTGGACGCCAACCTCTCCGTTCGCCGCGCGGGCGACCCCAGTCTCGGCACCAAGTGCGAGGTCAAGAACCTGAACAGCTTCGCGAACGTCGAGCGGGCGCTCGAGGCGGAACGCGACCGGCAGGTAGCGCTGCTCGGGACGGGCCAGCGCGTGGTCCAGTCGACCCTGCTGTTCAACGCGGGGACGGGCCAGGTGAAGCTGCTCCGCTCGAAGGAAGAGAGCCACGACTACCGCTACTTCCCCGATCCGGATCTGCCGCCGCTGGTGCTCTCCAGGGCGTGGATTGAAGAGCAGCGCGCGGTCCTGCCCGAGCTACCGGACGCCAAGCGCGACCGGCTCGCCGCCAGATACGGCGTCACCGTCTATGCCGCTGGTGAGCTGGCCCGCGAGCGGGTGATCGCCGATTACTTCGAGGCGGTGGTGGCGGCGGGGGCGGATCCCAAGGATGCTGCCAAGTGGGTAACCGGTGACGCCATGACCGGCTACAACGAGGTCGGCCGGTTCGTCGTGCCGCCGGCCCGGCTGGCGGAGCTGATCGCGCTGGTCGCCGCCAATGTCGTGAGCGGCCAGGCCGCCAAGAAGGTGTTCACCAGTCCCAAGCTCGCGGATCCCTCGGCGGGATCCGTCCGGTCCGTCGCCGAGACGCTGGGCTTGACCCAGGTGAGCGACACGAGCGCTCTGGCCGGCTGGGTGGACGAGGTGCTCACCGCGAATCCGAAGGAAGTCGAGCGCTATCGCGCCGGCGAGGCCAAGCTGATCGGCTTCTTCGTGGGGCAGGTGATGAAGAAGAGCCAGGGGAAGGCGGACCCCAAGGGGGTGCAGCCGGTGCTGGTCGAGCGACTGAACAGCAAGTGAACGGTGAACAGTGAACAGGGAACAGCGAACAGGGGGCTCCGATCGCCACCGGAGCCCCCTGTTTACTGTTTACTGTTCACTGTTCACGCAGTTTGGTGAGGCTCATCGGATCCACCGTAATATTCCCGTACCTCGCAATCCAGTGCAGGTGCGGTCCCGTCACCCGGCCGCTTTGTCCCACGCGCCCGATGATCTGTCCCCGCGCCACCGTGTCGCCCTGGGCCACTTCCACCCGGCTCAAGTGGAAGTATCCGGTCACCAGCCCCTCGCCGTGGTCCACGTACACCACGTTGCCCGCGAGGTAGAACCCGCCCACCAGCGCCACCACGCCCGCGTTCGCTGCCCGGACCGGCGCGCCCACCACGCCGGCGAAGTCGGTGCCGAGATGCCGGCTCTGCACCTCGCCGTTGAGCACGCGGCCGGCGCCGAACGGGCTCGTCACCCGGCCGGGCCGCGGCGGCCGGAACGGCGCGGACCAGAGTCTCGCCGTCTCGTGCGCCGCACGGGAGACGGATCGGGCGTGGTCGATCTCCTCCCGGATCCGGCGCTGCGAAGCCGTGTCCGGCTTCGCGTACTTGCTCGCAACCTGGAGCCGCTCGCTCCGATATGCTCCCTCGCTCACCCGGATGGTCACGGTAACGCTGTCGCCGGCCGCCGCCGTGGATGGACGCAGCGTCACGACCAACGAATCCGGTCCTTCGATCGGCACACCGATGACCGCGGTGAACCCGCCTGTCGGGTCGGCGTGGAAGTGGAGCGGCTCATCCGCCGCCCGGCCTCCGAGCGACGCGATCTCGCTGCCGGGCGCGGGACGGACCGTGATCGTCCCGACGGTACCGCGCACCAGCACGACGGGGCGGGTCGTGGCGGTGAAGGAGATCGGCGACGGAGTCTGGGCGGCGAGCGGCGCGGCGAGCGCGAGGACCCCGGCCACGGCGGCGAGCGAGGCTCGGCGGATCACCCGTCCGACGCGGCCAGAAGGCGGGGTGACGGCGCGGCACCCTCCGGTTGACGCCAGGGAAGCCGCCGTTCCAGCGTGGGCCAGTGAACGGGCGCGGTCGGTGGGAGGCCGAAGGCTTCCTCCGCGAGCTCCCGAAGGCGAGCCTTGTTCCGGCGGCCGAGGTCGCGGATTGCCTGGCGCCGGCGCTCCTTGGCGGTGGCGAGCGGCACCTCGCCCGAAGGGTCGAGGTGCCGGGCCGCCGGGTTCTGGTCGGCCAGCACGTCCACAACGTAGTCGAATGAAAGGCTGAGGTGCCGCTCGACGTCGGCGTCGGTGAGATCCCACCGGCTCACTTCGCGGGCCGCCTGGGCGGCGCGCTGCCAGCTGTCGGTTTCCGTCAGGCGCACCATGCCGCGAAAGAGCCGGCGGTTGGTGCGCACGCTGAACAGCGTGGGCGAAATGATGCGGTCGAGATGCTGGTCCGCGTGGGCGTGATTGACCAGGATGACGTCCTTCGCCGCCTTGGCGTAGGCGTCGCCCAGGTGGAGCTCCACCCGCGTCTCCCAGTAGGAATGGCCGAAGGACGCGGTGCTGCTCGTCACCATGAGCTGGCGGGGAACGAAGTAGTTGTGCGCGATGGTGTCGGCGGCGAGGTGCGCGAGATAGCCGAAGCCGAACGCCCGCAGCGCGTCGCTGCCGGCGAGGTCGTGGATCTCCTGGCCCACGTGCCAGAAGTGACAGTGCCGTCCGACCGGAGCGTATTTCTTCGCGATGGAGGAGTCGGCGGCGATGTTGCCGTAGAGGAAATCGAAGGGGAACGCCCGCAGGAGATCGGCCACCGGCGACGGGAGCAGCCGCAGGTGGCCGAGCACCGATTCGGCGAGGTAGATGTGGGTGCCCGGGGTCCAGGCGTGGGCGTCGCCGGGCAAGCAGAGGGCGACGACGCCGAGCGCGAGAAGCGCGGCCGCCAGGCGCCGCCAGCTCATCGGCGGCCGGGCACGAGCAGGCGGCGTATGCGGCCGAGCACTCCGTTGCCCCGGCGCACGGACCGAAGCGCCGCCGCGACGTCGAGCGCGGTCTCTTCCACCTCTTCGTGCACCACATCGTAGAGCGTCTCGAGATCCGCGAGCCGGGTCTGAATGCGGTCGGCCCCGCGGATCACCTGGCGCCGCAGGCGGCGGCTGGTCTGGGCGAACGCGCCGGCCTCGTGGCGGACCAGCGCGAGCAGCTCCTGGCTCTGTTCCGTGAGCTGACGCAGGCCCTTGAGCGACCAGGCGAGATCCTCCTCGAGACCCTGGATCACCCGGCTCAGCTGCTGCACGGGCTCGACTAGGCGCGAGGCCACGACGATCACGCCGACCGCGATGGCCACGAACGAGAGGGCCACCACGAGGAGCGAGAGTGCCACGGTGCGGCCTACCCATCCCGCTTCCACGGCGGCCTGCCAGATGACGATCGTCAGGAGCATACGCCAAGCCACTCCAGCCAAGGTGCGTGAAAGGTAAAGCTAATGCGCCAATCCGCTTGACGCCCCCTCTGGCTCCGCGCAGCTTTGGCCATGCCTCTACGCTTTTCGGTCCGCGGCGGCCGTCCCTTGCGCGGCACGGTCCGCCCCTCGGGCAACAAGAACGCGGCGCTCCCTATTCTGGCGGCCACGCTCCTGGCAGACGGCCCCGTCGATCTCGACAACATCCCCCGCATCCGTGACGTCGAGACGATGCTGGCTTTGCTGGCCGACCTCGGCGCCGCGGTCGAGTGGACGGGGCCGAACGCCGTCCGGGTGGACGCGGGCAGCGCGCGGCCCAAGCCGCTCGACCCCCAGCTCTGTGCGCGGATCCGCGCGTCCATTCTGCTCGCCGGGCCGCTGCTGGCCCGCTTCGGACAGGTGATCCTGCCGCCGCCCGGCGGCGATGTCATCGGCCGCCGGCGGGTGGACACGCATTTTCTCGCGCTCGAGCAGCTCGGCGCGTCGGTCACCGTGGGCGATCGTTACGAGCTCGAGGCCAAGGGGCTGCGGGGCGGCGACATTTTCCTCGACGAGCCCAGCGTCACCGGCACCGAGAACGCGCTGATGGCGGCGGTTGCGGCCAAGGGGCGGACGGTGCTGCGGAACGCGGCGAGCGAGCCTCACGTGCAGGACCTCGCCCGCTTCCTGGTCGCCCTGGGCGCGGCGATCGACGGCATCGGCACCAACGTGTACGTGATCGACGGCGGCCGCCCGCTCCGGGGCGTCGCCTACGTTATCGGACCCGATCACATCGAGATCGGCAGTTTCGTCGGTCTAGCCGCCGTCACCAACGGCGAAGTCACCATCGACCCGGTGCGGTCCGAGGATCTCCGCGCCACGCTGCTCGGCTTCGACCGTCTCGGCATCAGGCCCCGCGTGGACGGAACCCGGCTGATCGTCGACGCGGGCCAGGAACGCCGGGTCCGTCCCGATCTGGGCGGGCACGTGCCCAAGCTCGAGGACGGGCCCTGGCCCGCCTTTCCCGCCGACCTCATGTCCACCACCATCGTTGCGGCGACCCAGTGCGCCGGCATGCTGCTCGTCTTCGAGAAGATGTTCGAGTCCCGGCTCTTCTTCGTGGACAAGCTGATCGGGATGGGCGCCCAGATCGTCCTCTGCGATCCGCATCGGGCCGTGATTTCGGGTCCCGCCCGGCTCAAGGGGGGCACCGTGGACTCGCCCGACATCCGGGCGGGGATGGCGATGCTGCTCGCCGCGCTCGCCGCCGAAGGGCGGAGCACCATCTACAACGTGGGCCAGATCGAGCGCGGGTACGAGCGGGTGGACGAGCGGCTTCGCGCGCTGGGCGCGGAGATCGACCGGGTGGAAGACTAGCCGTGAGCGGTGGCGCCGCGGGCCGGACGCCGCCAAGCGCCGCGGTGCCGCCCGCGACCGAGCCTCCTGTCCTCCTCGCCGAAACCCCGGTGCCGGGCGCCGTGCCGCGCTATGAGATCCCGGGTTGGCGGGATCGCTTCGGCGTGGTCGCGGGGATCACGGCGCGAGGGTCCGGACCGGGGCCCGGCTTCGACCTTGGCCTCTGGACCCGCCAGCCGGTCGAGGAGGTCATGGGCCGCTGGCGTGAATTCCGCGGCGCCGAGCCCGGCTTCCGCGCGTTCGTGATGGCGCACCAGGTCCACGGGACGCTCGTCGCCGCCCACTCCGGCCCGGGCGGCTGGATCATTCTCGAGGGAATCGACGGGCACGTGACGGCTGAGGCGGGAACGCTCCTCCTCGTCACCGTCGCCGACTGCATTCCGGTCTATCTGGTGGCGCCACGAGCGAGGGCGGTGGCCTTGTTGCACGCCGGCTGGCGGGGCACCGCCGCGGGCATTCTGAGCCGGGGCGTCGAGCGGCTGACCGGGCTCGCTGGAGCGAATCCGCTAGATATCGTAATACATTTGGGCGTAGGCATTTGTGGGCAGTGTTATGAAGTTGGACATGAAGTCATGGAGGGGTGCGGTGTCGCC
>Ga0070699_100002314_pt1 | contig 17135 bp, 16 predicted proteins | sample KBSK1503metaG_FD_65473 | JGI IMG/M metagenome (GOLD analysis project Ga0070699, IMG submission 65473) | Corn, switchgrass and miscanthus rhizosphere microbial communities from Kellogg Biological Station, Michigan, USA - KBS K1-50-3 metaG | ecosystem: Host-associated > Plants > Roots >... | reverse complement strand
GCATCATCGTCGCCCGCGCCGCCGCGTCGGGGGGCACCGGACGCTTGGCCAGGATCGGCGTGTCGACCTCGGCCGGGATGATCGAGGTGGCCCGGATGCCGTGGTGCCTGAGCTCCGTGTTGATGTGCGCCATTAGGTTGCGGACCGCGGCCTTGGCCGCGCTGTAGGGAGCCCCGCCGATCAGCCCCGGCCGCAACGCGGCGGCCGAGGAGACGGTGATGATCGTCCCTCCCCCGCGCTCGATCATCGCGGGGAGAACGGCCTGGGTCAGCGCCCACACGCCGGTCAGGTTCACGTCGAGCACGCTCCGCCACTCCTCCTCGCTGACCCAGCGGATGCTGCGGACCCGGCTCGAGTGGCCGGCGTTGTTCACGAGGATGTCGATGCGGCCGCAGGTCGCGAGCGCCCACGTCGCGAGCTCACTGGCCTGCGCGGTTTCCTCGAGATCGCACGATTTTGCGGTAGCCCGGCCCCCCGCCTTCCCGATCTCGGCGACGACGGCGTCGAGCGGCTCCTTGCGGCGGCCGGCCACGACAACCTGGGCGCCCTCGGCGGCGAGCATCCGGGCGGTGGCGCGGCCGATGCCGCTCCCGCCCCCGGTGACGATCGCCACCTGGCCGTCGAGCCGGCCCGACCAGTTTTTTTCCATCGGCTACGGCTCGAAGGTGCGGAGCACGCGGCCGGGGCGCTCGCCCGACGGGCGCTCCACGATCTTGCCGTCCTCGAGGACGGGCACGCCGTTGACGAGGCTCCACGCGACGCCGCGCGCGCGGGAGACGAAGCGCGGCTCGCCGGCGGGAAGGTCGTGCACCCACTCGGCCGGCAAGGCGTCGACGGTGGCCGGATCGAGGACCACGAGATCAGCCCAATAGCCCGGCGCGACCAGGCCGCGCTCGGGGATGCGATAGGCGCGGGCGGGGTCGGACGTGAGCCGCCGCACGGCCTCCTCGAGCGACAGGCGCTGCTTCGCACGGACCCACTTGCCCAGGAGCGTGGTGGAGTACCCCGCGTCGCAGAGCAGGGAGAGGTGGGCGCCGGCGTCCGAGAGCGACACGAGCGTCAGCGGGTTGGTGATCAGGTCGCCGACCACCTCGTCGTTCGCGTTCATCAATCCGGCCAGGAACTCGGTCTCGAGGTTGTCGGCCAGGGCCAGATCGAGCCAGGCGTCCACGGCGTCCTTGCCCGTCTCCTCCGCGATCCGCGTGATGCTCTTGCCGAGCCACGCCCGGTGCTCGGGCTTGCCGACCTTCAGCACCTGGACCAGATCCCACCGGCCGCGGAACACGGCGAACCGGCCCGCGGCCAGCTCGTCTCTCAGCTCCTCGCGGAAGGCCGGGTCGGCGTAGACCTCCGCCCACTCGGACTCGGGCCGCGCGCTGACCCGTCGCCAGGCCGCCATGCCCTCGAACGGATAGGGATTCCACATCGTGAAGTCCATCGTGAGCGGCCGGCAGGAGACCTGCGGCCGCACGTCGACGCCCTCGCGGTGAAACGCCTCGGTCCAGGCCAGCCGCTCCTGCGTGTACTCGGGACGATCGTCCCGATGAAAGAAGGCGGCCCAGACCACGGGCCGGCCGCTCACGCGATGGATGTCCCGGAGGTCCTCCATCGTGGTCTTCGCCCCCACCGTGATCTCGAGGAGCCCGCGACCGCTCTCACCCATGGCGCGGGTCAGCGCCTTGAGCTCGTCGATGTCGGCGAGGCGACTCGGCACCGGCAAGCCTCCGTCTCCCACGTGGGCCTCGGCCGTCGAGGAGCCGAGCCCGATGGCGCCGGCCGCCATGGCCTCCCGCACGAGGCCCGCCATCTCCACGACTTCTTCGGCCGTCGCCGCCCGGTGTTGCGCATCCCGGCCCATGACCCACTGCCGGACCGCCGAGTGGCCGAGCAAGGCGGCGACGTTGAGGCTCGGGTTGCGACGCTCCAGGTGGTCGAGGTACTCGGGAAATGTCTCGAACTCCCAGGTGATGCCGGCCTGCATCGCCCGGAGGGACATGCCTTCCACCTTCACCAGGGTGCGCAGCGTGGCGTCCCGATCCTCGGGGCGACAAGGCGCGATCGCGAAGCCACAGTTGCCGATCACCGTGGTGGTGACCCCGTGCCAGATGCTGCTCGTCGCGTAGGGGTCCCAGGTGTACTGGGCGTCGTAGTGGGTGTGCAGGTCGATGAAGCCGGGGCAGACGCAGAGCCCGGACGCGTCGATCTCCCGCCGTCCGCGCGCGCTCACGGGCCCGACCGCGCGGATCCGGCCCGCCGCGATGGCGACGTCCGCCACGCGGCGTGGACCGCCGCTGCCGTCGATCACCGTTCCCCCGCGAACCACCACGTCGAGCATGCCGATGTCCCTCGATGCCAGGGGATGCCGTTCCGCGCGGACGCCAGTCTATCACGCCGGAACGGCGGAGGGCCGTTGACAGCGACGCGCCCGCCTGTTACGGATTCGGGGGCTCGCGCGAGCGGGCCCTGCGGAGGTGTCCTCGATGAAGGGCTTCGCCGACTACGAGAACTACGACGGCCTCGGCCTCGCCGACCTGGTGCGCCGGCGTCTCGTCACGCCTGAGGAGCTCCTGGAGGCGGCGATCGAGCGCGTGGAGGCGCGCAACCCCGTCGTCAACGCCGTCATCATGCGCCTCTACGACGAGGGCCGGAGGGCGATCGCCGACGGCCTTCCCGACGGGCCGTTCCGCGGCGTGCCGTACCTCCTGAAGGACCTGACGGCCTCACTGGCCGGCGCGCGGACGACGCGCGGCTCGAGGTTCTTCGCCGATGCGCCGCCGCCGGCCGCGGACAGCGAGCACGTCCGGCGGCTCAAGCGGGCCGGGCTCGTCATCTTCGGCCGGACGAACACCCCCGAGCTCGGCCTGAGCCTCACCTGCGAGCCCGCGCTCTACGGCCCCACGCGGAACCCGTGGGATCCGACCCGCATCTCGGGCGGCTCGAGCGGGGGCGCGGCGGCGGCCGTGGGCGCGCGCATGCTGCCGATGGCGCACGCCAGCGACGGCTTCGGCTCGATCCGCGCGCCGGCCGCCTGCTGCGGCGTTGTCGGACTGAAGCCGACGCGCGCCCGCAATACGATGGCACCGTACCTGGGCGAGGGCCTCGGCGGGCTCTCGACCGAGCACGCGGTGACGCTCTCCGTGCGCGATTGTGCCGCGCTCCTCGACGCCACCGCGGGCCCGGGGCCGGGCGATCCCTACGTCGCGCCGCCGCCGGCGCGGACGTTCCGAGCGGAGGTCGGCACGGAGCCGGGCTCGCTCCGCATCGCCTACACGACGGCGGCGCCGAACGGCGTCAAGGCCGACGCCGAATGCCTGCGGCCACTCACGGAGACCGTCCGCCTCTGCGCCGACCTCGGGCACCGGGTCGAGGAGACGGACCCGGAGATCGAGCGGGCAGCGGTCGTGCCGACCTTCCTGACCCTGATCGCGGCGAACACCGTCGTCAACCTTGCGAGCCATCCGACCGCGGGCCGCCCACCGCGGCCGGACGAGGTCGAGCGGGTGACCTGGCTGACGGCCCAGAAGGGCGAGCGCGTGAGCGGCGCCGACTACACTCGCGCGACCCAGACCGCCCACCGACTCGGCCGGCAGATGGCTGCCTTCCACACGCGCTACGACGTCCTGCTGACGCCGGCGCTCGCGACCCCTCCCGTCGCGCTCGGGTGGATCGACATGCAGCTTCCCGACGCCGACGAGTACTGGCGCCGCGTCTTCGCCTTCTCGCCGTTCACGGTGTGGTTCAACATCACGGGTCAGCCCGCGATCGCGCTCCCGCTTGGTCCTCCGGCGGGCGCCCTGCCCGGCGCGGTCCAGCTCGTGGCGCGCTACGGCGACGAGGCGACGCTCTTCCGGCTGGCGGCGCAGCTCGAGGCGGCGCGTCCGTGGTGGGACCGACGGCCGGCGCTGCCGGCCTAGCCGGATGCCAAAAACTGGTCAGGCCTGCTAGCGATGGCGGGCATCCTGCGCACGACGAGCACCGCCGGCGGTCTCACCGTGACGGCGCATCGCGGCGACGGCGCGGTCCTGCTCGCCTTCAACCTGGAGGAGCACCTGACGGACCACCTGGCGGGCTTCGCCGTCCTGCGCAGGCCGCCCCGCGGCAAGGCCGAGCCCTTGCTGAACCGCCTCAGCTTCGGGACGCGGTACACGGCCGCCACCACCGCGGCCGACCGGCGGTGGACGCCGTCGGACCGGGCACCCTTCCAGAAATTCCGCTGGGTCGACTTCCCGCCCGACGGGGCCCAGGGGACGTACGCCTACGAAGTGACGGCGATGCGGTTCCGGAAGGCCGGCGGGCTCACGGCCGGCCCGCGGGTCACGGTCGCGCTCGAGCTGGCTCCACTCCGGTCCGCGGGCCTCGCGGCGGGATTCACGCGCGGCTACCTCTCGTCCCAGGCCTACCACGACCGGTTCAAGAACGCGCCGCTCCGACCGACGCCCAAGACGCTCGATTACGACACGAGGCCCTATCAGAAGCAGTACGCGTGGCTCGGCTTCCACGCCCGCGAGACGATCTTCGCCTTCCTCGACGAGTGCCTGCGGGAGCCCCAGACGAGGATCGACGTCTTCGCCTACGACCTGGACGAGCCCGACTTCGTGAAGCGGCTCGAGGCCTTCGGGCGACGGCTCCGGCTGTTCCTCGACGATGCACCGCTGCACAACGGCCGGGGCGTGCTCGAGCCGACCGCGTTCAAGCGCCTCGCCGCATCGGCGGGGGCGACGAACGCCAAGCGGGGAACCTTCGGCCGCTACGCCCACGATAAGGTGATCATCAAGCGACGGAGCGGCCGGGCCGTGAAAGTCCTGACCGGGTCCACCAACTTCTCGGTGACCGGGCTCTACGTGAACGCCAACAACGTACTGATTCTCGACGACGAGACCGCGGCCGGCCTCTACGGGCAGGCCTTCGACCTCGCCTTCCGCACGGGAGGCGCCCGGGCCGCCTTCGCCGACTCGGGACTCGCCCGGAAGGAGTGGGCGCTTGCGGCGCCCGGCCTGCCGCGGATGTTCGTGAGCTTCGCCCCGCACCGGAAGCCGACCTTCTCGCTCCGGCGCCTGATCGACGAGATCGACAAGGCCGACAGCTCGGTCCTGTTCGCCGTGATGGGGCTCACGGGCGGCGGGCCCGTCCTCCGGAAGCTCGAAGCGATCCACGCGGACCCCGACATCTTCTCCTACGGCGTGACCGACGACCCGGTGGAGGAAGGCGGCCGCGGGAACATCCGCGTGTACAAGCCGACCAGCCGGGGCGGCGTCCTGGTGACGGCGACGGCCCTCGCCAAGAACGTGCCCGCGCCCTTCGCCCGCGAGGCCACCGAGGGCCTGGCCCACAAGATCCATCACAAGTTCGTGGTCGTCGACTTCAACGACTCCGACCCCGTTCTCTTCACCGGCTCGTCCAACCTGGCCGAGGGCGGCGAGGAGAACAACGGCGACAACCTGCTGGCCATCTACGACCGCGAGATGGCCGTCGCCTACGCCGTCGAGGCCATCCGGCTGGTGGACCACTACCATTTCCGCGCCGCCCTGAGTCGGGCGACGACGGCGCGGCCGCTCCGTTTGAGGGAAGACCGCGAGAAATGGTGGCAGGACTACTACCGCGAGGGCAGCATCAAGCTCCGGGAGCGGCTGCTGTTCGCGCGGTGACGACACAAGATCCGGCGGCTCGCGTGCTCTCACCTCCCGTCGCGAGGAAGATTCCGAAGGTCGAGGTCGTCCACGGCGACCGGCGCCAGGACGACTACGACTGGCTGCGGCACAAGGACAACCCCGAGGTTCGCGCCTACCTCGAGGCCGAGAACGCGTACACGGACGCGTGCCTCGAACCCACCGCCGCCTTCCAGGAGGCGCTCTACCGGGAGATGCTCGGCCGGATCAAGGAGGATGACCAGACCGTTCCTTACCGCCGGGGTGACCACTTCTACTACTCGCGAACCGAGAAGGGCAAGCAGTACCCGATCCTCTGCCGGAAGACCGGAAGCCTCGACGCGCCCGAGGAGGTGACGCTCGACCTGAACGTCCTCGCCGAGGGCCACGCGTTTCTCTCCCTCGGCGCCCTGGCCGTCAGCGACGACGGCCACCGCCTCGCCTATTCCATCGACTTCACCGGGTTCCGCGAGTACACGCTCCACGTGAAGGACCTCCGGACCGGCGAGCTGCTGCCGGAGCGGATCGAGAAGGTCTCCGCGGTCGCCTGGGCGGCCCACCCCGCGGTTCTCTTCTACGTCACCGAGGATCGCGCCAAGCGCCCGTACCGCCTCTACCGCCACCGGCTGGGCGTGGCGACGGACGACCTCCTCTACGAGGAGGCGGACGAGTTGTTCCGGCTCCACGTCGCGCGGTCGCGGAGCCTCGCCTGGGTCTTCGCCCCCTCCGCGAGCTTCACGGCCACCGAGATCCGCTGTCTTCCCGCGATGGCGCCGGATGCGCCCTGGCGCCTTCTCCTGGCGCGGGAGCGTGACCACGAGTACTCCGTGGACCACGGCGGCGATTTCTTCTACATCCGGACGAACGGCGGTGGGCTCCGGAACTTCCGCCTCGTCCGCGCGCCCGTCGCCGATCCCCGGCCGGCGCAGTGGGTCGAGCTGATCCCCCACCGCCCAGACGTCATGCTCGAGGACGTGGACGTCTTCGCCGACCATTACGTGGTCCACGAGCGGGCGGACGGACTGATCCGCCTCCACGTCACCGACCTGCGCGACCAGACCTCGCACCACGTCGAGTTTCCCGAGCCGACCTACGAGGTCTCGGGCGAAACGAACGCCGAGTTCGTCGCTTCGCGCTATCGCTTCCGCTACCAGTCCCTGATCACGCCCCCGTCCGTCTACGACTACGACATGATCGGTCGCGGACTGACGCTGCTCAAGCGCACCGAGGTACTGGGGGGCTACGATCCCGCCCGCTACCGCTCGGAGCGCGTGCAGGCGACGGCCGAGGACGGCGCCCGCATCCCCATCTCGCTCGTCTACCAGGCCGACGCCCCCCGCGACGGCGGGAGCCCGCTGCTGCTCTCGGGCTACGGCGCCTACGGCATCCCGTACCCGGTCACGTTCTCGTCGAGCCGCCTCAGCCTGCTCGAGCGCGGCGTCAGCTACGCGATCGCCCACATCCGCGGGGGCGGGGAGCTCGGCAAGCGCTGGCACGACCAGGGACGCATGCTGGCCAAGCGCACCACCTTCACGGACTTCACCGCCGCCGCCGAATTCCTGATCCAGAGTGGCTACACCTCCGCGGCGGGGCTCGTCATCGAGGGCGGGAGCGCGGGCGGTCTCCTCGTCGGCGCCGTGCTGAACCTGCGCCCGGACCTCTTCAAGGCCGCCCTCCTCCGCGTCCCCTTCGTGGACGTCGTCAACACGATGCTCGACGAATCGCTCCCGCTCACCGTCGGCGAGTTCGAGGAGTGGGGCAACCCGAAGCTTCCCGCGCACTATGCGTACATGAAGACCTACTGCCCCTATACCAACCTGGCCGCGCACCCCTACCCGGCCATGCTGATCCGCACCTCGCTGAATGACAGCCAGGTGATGTACTGGGAGCCCGCCAAGTACGTAGCGAAGCTCCGCACGCTGCGGACGGATGCGAACCAGCTGCTGTTCAAGATCAACCTGGACGCCGGCCATGGCGGCGCCTCCGGCCGCTACGACGCGCTCCGTGAGCTCGCCACCGACTACGCCTTCGTCCTCGCCGTGCTCGGCCGCGCGGCCTGAGGCGGGGCGCCCCGGGAGGCTCTATGACGCAGACGCTCGCTCCGCTCCCCGCCGAGACGCTGGAGCGGCTCCGGCAGATCTCCACGCCGACGCTCTCCACCCAGCTCCTCAAGCTCGGGTTCCGCAGTCGCTTTCTCCACGGACTCCAGCCGACGAACCCGGAGGCCAGGATGGCCGGCGAGGCGGTCACCGTACGCTTCGTCCCCGCCCGCGAAGACCTGGCGACCCTCGAGGCGCTGGGCGACCCGGCCTACCCGCAGCGGCGGGCGATCGAGCACATCCGGCCCGGCCAGGTGCTCGTCGTGGACTGCCGGCGAGTGGCCGACGCCGCCGCCGCGGGCGACATCCTCGTCGCCCGCCTGCAGGCCCGTGGCGCGGCGGGGCTCGTGGCGGACGGCGGCATCCGGGATTTCCCGTCGGTGAAGGCGTCGGGCTTCCCCGTCTATGCGGCAGGACCGAGCGCGCCCGCCCATCTCCTCCGCCATCTCGCCGTGGATACGGATGTGCCCATCGGCTGCGCCGAGGTGCTGGTGTTGCCGGGCGACATCATGGTGGGCGACGGCGAGGGCGTGATCTGCGTGCCGCGCGCCGTGGCCGAGGCCGTCTCGACCGCGGGCCTCGACCAGGAACGCCTGGAGGCGTTCCTCCTCGAGAAGGTCAAGGGCGGCGCGCCGCTGCCCGGTGTCTACCCGCCGAACGCGGCGACGCTCGCCGAGTACGAAGCCCGGCGTCGCTCGGGAAGGTGACGCGCGCCCTCAGTCGACCTCCGGCAGTCCGACCGTCTTCCGGATCTTGGCGAGCTGCCCCGCGTGGTCGTTCCAATGAAAGTCGATCAGCGCGCCCGCGAATACCTGGAGCGGAACCTCGTCGGTCCCCATGAACTGCTTGAAGATCGAGATGCGCGCCTTGCGACCCGTCACCTCGGCATCGGGCAGCCCCTCGAGGTAGGCGAGTATCTTCTGCCGCCGCCGCTCGAGAGCGTCCACGAACTGCTTCACATTCATCGTCCGGCGCTCGCTGGTCATGACGGCCTTGCCGGCGGTGACGTCGATCGTCGGGAAGTCCCGGTGGGCGAACGTCTTGAGCGTGGCGAGCGGATCCCAGCCCGGCTCTCCGAGCAGGTGCGCGAGGACTTCGCGGGCGGTCCACTCCCCGGGGGCGCTGGGGCGATCCATGTACGGGTCCATGCCCTCGAGGTGGCGCGCGAGACGGGCCAGGGCCACCTCCGACTTCGCGTAGATCTCGCTGACGATCTTGCCTGTCATCTCTCACCCTCCTGGTTCGACGGATCTCGGGTGAATCGCACGCGGAACATTCTCACTCTACCAGTCCCGCCCGGCCAGGACGGGGCCGAGCTTCTCCAGGCAGCCCGTCCAGCCCGTCTCGTGCTTGTCGCGCTCGGCGCGGGTCGGGAACCTGTCATGCGTCAGGACGACCTCGGTCGCGGCCCCCCGGTCGCGGAACTCGACCGTGACCCGGGTCTCGTTGCCGGACGCTCGCTCTCCCAGCGCCACGTGTAGACGAGCCGCTCCGGCGGTCGCACCTCCTGGTAGACGCCCGAGAGATAGAAGACGCCGCCATCGGGGAGCTTTCGCATCCCGATCCGGTACCGTCCGCCCACCCGCAGATCCAGCTCGACCGCGGGCGTTGCGTAGCCAGGCGGGCCCCACCATTGCTTCAGCCTCTCCGGGTCCGTCCACGCTCGGAAGACCGCGGCCCGCGGGGCCGCCAACGTCCGCGTGAGATGGAGTGTGGTCTCTTGCCCGACGGTCGACGGCGCCATGACGGCTCCTCCTTCTCCAGGTAACGGTCCAGGGCGTCGAGCCGTGCCTCCCAGAACCGGCGGGACTGATCGATCCACTCGGCGGCCCCCATGAGCGGACCGGACAGGAGCCGGCAACGGTGGCGCCGGCCGTCACGCTCCCGGGCGAGCAAGCCGGCGCCCTCGAGCACGCGGAGGTGCTTCGACACCGCCGGCAGCGAGACGTCGAAGGGTTCCGCCAGCTCGGTCACCGTGGCCTCGCCCACCGCGAGGCGGGCCAGCATCGCGCGCCGGGTAGGATCGGCGAGCGCGCGAAAGGTCGCGTCGAGGGAGCCCGCGGCGGTGACCATCGTGGCTGCTCGTCCCCCCCCTCTGTCCCCCGGAGGTTCCGGCCCCCCCGGCGTCTGATCATTAACCGAGTGGTTAACTATTAGCGCCGGTAGCTTCCCGATGTCAAGCGTGGGGCAGGGCTCCCGCTGTATCGGTCTTTGGGCATTGTCAGCCCGCCGGGCGCCGTCATACTCGGCGCGGAGGTGATGACGATGGCCCGTCGCCGGCTGGCACTGGTCCTGCCCGCGCTGGCACTGGCAGCGGGCAGCGTCACCGCTGAAGAGTGGTCGCGGGCCCGGATCGCACGCCTTCCCGACTCGGCCTTCGCCGTGATCGAGGTCGCCTCCGACGGGCGCCGGGCGCGCCACTTGCCGCACCACGACGAGACAGGAGCCCTCGATCTCCCGCATCTCCGGGCGGCGCGGGCCCGGCTCGGCCAGGTGAGATGGCTCGATCCAGCCACCGAGGCGGTCGCCCGCCGACATCTGGAGGAGCACTGGCAGGAAATCCGTCCCTAGTCTGCCTCCGGGTGTGCTTCGAGTGAGACGCTCTATCCGCCGCCCCTGTCTTGTGGTACAGGACTTCCGAACCCACCGGCGACCGGCAGACCAGGCCGGCCGTCTGAGCCGGCGGGTGAGGGGATCATGGTTCGCCCGAGACCACTAGCCGCAACGGGGGGAGCTGCGATCGTGACGCTCACGCTCCTCCTCCTCACCGCCCCGGCGCTGGCCCAGCTCGAGCGCCTGCTCCGAAGCCTTCCCCAGATCCCGCAAGAGCCGGCCGCAGGGCTGAGCGACGCCAGGTTGGGGTCCGCCCTCAAGGAAGCCCTCGAGGTAGCGACCGCGAATGCCGTTGCCCTGACTGGGAAGACGGACGGCTACTTCCTGAACCAGGCGATCAAGATCCTGATGCCGGAGAAGCTGCGAACCCTCGAGACGGGGCTTCGGATGGTCGGGTACGGTTCGGCGGTGGACGACTTCGTTCTCAGTATGAACCGTGCGGCGGAGCGGGCCGCGCCCGCCGCCAAACAGATCTTCGGGGACGCCATCGGCGAGATGACGTTCGACGACGCGCGAAAGATCCTCCAGGGCAACGAGACGGCGGCCACCGACTACTTCAAGGCGAAGACGACCGACCGGTTGACCGCGGCCTTCCACCCCGTGGTGGAGCGGGCGATGAACGAGGTCGGCGTCACCCGGCAGTACGAGGAGCTGCTGGGCAGCGCGCGGGCGCTCCCGTTCTTCAAGAGCGGCTCCCTCGACCTCGACGGCTATGTCGTCGGCAAGGCGCTCCACGGGCTGTTCACCGTCGTCGCCGACGAGGAGCGCAAGATCCGGACGAATCCCGCAGCGCGAGTGACAGACCTCTTGCGGGAAGTGTTCGCGAAGTAGGAGAAGGCCATGCGATCGATTGCTCGCTGGATGGCCGGGCGGCGCCCTTACACGAGCGGCCACGGATAGCGATGGCCGGTGGTGTCGACCGGGAAGTGGCCGTGCTCCATGACCCCCGCGGCCCGCGCCAGCAGCGCCTGCCGCTCGGCGAGGTCGAGGAGCTCGTCGAGGGGCTCGGGGAGCCCCGTGTCGAGGAAGCGCTGGAGGTCGCGGAGCAGCTCGCCGGGGATCGCCTCGCCGCCGAACTCCCAGATCACCGTGCGCAGCTTCGACTCCGCGTGGAAGGTGAGCGCATTGTCGATCGCGTAGATCACGCCGTCCTCACCGAGCAGGCAGTGGCCGCTCTTGCGATCGGCGTTGTTGGCGACCAGGTCGAAAACGCAGATACGCTCGAGCCGGTCGCGATGCGCCGGGTCCTCACGCAACGTGAAGTAGTGCTGCTCGAGGTCCGCCGGCACGTAGAGCTGGAGCGACCCCGCCCCCAGAGGACCCTCCCGCTCCACCGTCGGCGGCACCAGCGCCCACCCGAGCGCTCGCGAGAGCTCATAGGCCGCGACCTCGCGCTTGAAGAGCCCGGGCGGGAAGTCCCAGAGCGGCCGCTCGCCGCGCTCGGGCTTGTACACCGCGAGCGCCGCCGCTTCTCCGAGCGTGACGTCGCAGAGGAAGATCGCGTTCGTGCTCCACGGCATCCGCCCCCGAACGGTCACCGTGCCGCGCGTCAGGAGGCTCTCGGCCTCAGCGGACGACGTGGCCGTTGCTCCGCGGGCAGACGTGTCCGCTCGGATCCTTGGGGGCGTTGCACACGGGACAGACCGGACGCCCCGCCTTCATCAGCTCCTCCGCCTGCGCGACGAAGGCCGCCGCCTGCCCCCGAGTGATCCGGAAGCGCGCGGCGGCCGGCTCCGCCTCGCTGCCTTCCTCGAGCAGCTCGCTCGCCTCGACGAGGATGCGGTCGCCTTCCTGATCGTAGCCCACGCCGATCGCGCCGACCGCCCAAGCGGCCTCGATCGGCTCGAGCAGGCGGAGATCCGACGCCCCGCCCTCGCCGCCACCCGGCAACTTGGTGAGCAGGCCCGCCAGGTACTCGGCGAGGGCCCTGACCTGCTCCTTCTCGCACTTGAGCGTCACCAGCGTGCGGGCTTCGCGGCCCTGCAGGTAAAAGATCCGCTCGCCCGGCGGCCCGACCGCGCCCACCGAGAAGTGGTCGGGAGCCTCGAGGCTGAACGACGGGCTCATCGCAATCCGAGCGCCCCGAGGTCGCCGTCCCCCGAGTTCACGGTGAGCACGACCGGCCCGTCCGTCCGATAGACGATCACGGTGATCGATGCCGTCCCGATCATGATGCGCTGGAAGAGGTCGAGATGCGCACCGAGCGCATGAGCGACCGCAGCCTTGATCGGATCCGCGTGGGAGACCGACACGATCGTCGCTCCCGGGTGGCGCTCGACGAGGCGGGCCAGCGCCGACGTCACCCGCGCCTGCATCTCGATGAGCGACTCCCCGCCCGGGAAGCGGAACCCGCTCGGATGGCGCTGCACGGCCTGCCACTCCGGCCGCCGGCGGAGCCGCTTCAGCGACTGGCCGGTCCACTCCCCGACGTCGACCTCGGCGAGCTCGCGCTCGATCCGGACCGAGAGGCCGCGCGCCCGGGCGATCAGTGCCGCCGTCTCCCGCGCGCGCTCGAGCGGCGACGCGTACACCGCCGCCACCTTGTCGAGCCGCGCGATGCGTCGCGCCACCGCCTCCGCCTGCCGCCGGCCGTCGTCGGAGAGGTGCAGTCCGGGCGCCCGCCCGGGCAGCACGACGCCGGTCGTCGGCGTCAAGCCGTGACGGACGAGGAGGACGACGGTCGGCGGCGTCGACCGGGGCATCGACGAAGAATAGACGGCAGCCGGAGCGCGACGCAAGCGACCGACCCGCCGACGGCGCGCCCCGTCAGCCGCCGGTGGCGCGATGGTGATCGGCGAGGACCTGCGCAACACACGCGGTGAGCCGGGCGCCCGTCGGCAGATGGAGGAACTCGTTCGGGCCGTGCGCATTCGACTCGGGGCCGAGCACGCCGGTGACGAGAAACTGCGCGCGCGGGAATCGCGTGCCCAGCATGCTCATGAACGGGATCGAGCCTCCCTCGCCCATGAACATCACGGGCTGGCCGAAGTACGCCGTGGACGCCCGCGTCACCGATTCGAGCAGCCACGGGCTCATCGCCGGCGCGTTCCAGCCGCCCCCGGGCGTCTCCGGCGTGAACGTGACCCGGGCACCGTAAGGCGGCTCCGCCTCCAGAATCTCCTTCAGCCGGCGCGCCGCCAGCCCGGCATCGGCCGTGGGCGGGAGGCGGAGCGAGAGCTTGAGCGACGTCCGCGGGCGGAGGACATTGCCGGCGTCGCCGGGAGGGGGTAGCCCGGCCGCACCCGTGATCGCGAGGGCCGGACGCCAGCTGCGGTCGAGGAGCAGCTCGGCTGGGTCTTCGTGAGCGGGACGCATGCCCGCCACGAGCGGGAGCCGACTCCAGATCTCGTCTCCCAGCACGCCCGCCGCCGCCCGGGCCTGCTCCTGGCGCTCGGACGGGATCTCGACGTGGAACTCGCGCGGCCGGATCTCCCCCGTCCCCTCGTCCTCGAGGCGCGACAGGAGCCGCCGGAGGATGCGGAAGCTCGACGGCACGATCCCGCTCGCCCCCGAGTGCACGCCCTCCGTGAGCACCTCCACCGTCAGCACGCCGCCGACGATGCCGCGGAGCGACGTCGTGGCCCAGAGCTGCTCGTAGTTGCCGCAGCCCGAGTCGAGGCACACGATCAAGCCGGGCGTCCCCAGCCGGGGCGCGAGCGCGTCGACGTAGGCGGGGAGGTCCGGGCTTCCACTTTCCTCACCGGCCTCGATCAGAATCAGCGCGCGGGCGTGGAGCGCGCGCTCGATGGCGAGCGCTTCGATCGCCGTCAGCGCCGCGAACGCCGCGTAGCCATCGTCGGCGGCGCCCCGGCCGTAGAGCCGGTCGCCGCGGCGCACGGGCACCCAGGGCCCGAGTCCCTCGGCCCACCCCGTCATCTCGGGCTGCTTGTCGAGGTGACCGTAGAGCAAGACCGTGTCGCCGGCCTGCCCCGGCACCTCCATCAGGATCACGGGCGTGCGCCCGCGAAGCCGCGCCACCTCGACCCGGAGCCCGTCGACGGGGCGTGCCCGACACCAGCCCTCGACCAGCGCAACCGCGCGGTCCAGGTGGCCGTGCGCGCGCCACTCGGGATCGAAGAGCGGCGACTTCGCGGGGATCCCGACGTACTCCACGAGCGCCGGGATCACGCCCTCCTCCCAGCGACGCTGGACGAAGGCGAGGGTCCGCGCGGCATCGAGGCCGCCGGGCGACGCGCGGGCGCTCCTCGTCACGGTGGGGGATGGTATCATTCGGCCCGCCTGCACGGCGCATCCCTCCCGCCGCTCCCGCGCGGGGGAAAGGACGTGAGCCTGTGACCCCGAACATCAGAGTCCTCTACATCGGCCCCGCCGGCGGCGACGCCTTCGATGCATCGACCATCGAGCCGCAGACGCGTGCCATCCGGTCCGTCGGCGGCACGATCGAGCGGTACAGCGGTCGGACCATCGCGGAGCTGATCGAGGCGCTCGAGCGTGTCGACGTGGCCATGCTGCAGGGGCACGGGTTCGACCCCGCGGCCTTCGCCCACATGGGCGCGCACGGCCGCTGCAAGGGCCTCGTCTCCTTCGGCCACGGCTACGACCAGCTCGACCTCGACGCCGCGGTGAAGCACGGCGTGATCCTCGCCAACACCGCCTCGTTCGGGACCGAGGAGGTCTCGAACCACACGATGATGCACTTCCTCGTCTGCGCCCGGAAGTTCGTGCGGCACGACCGGCTCGTCCGGAACGGCGTCTGGACCCGGAAGCACCTGGCGCCGATGGGGCACATCGCCGGCCAGATCTTCGGCATCATCGGTCTCGGCGACATCGGTCGCGCCGTCGCGCGCAAGGCGCGAGCCTTCGGCCTCCATGTGATCGGCTACGACCCCTACGTCGCCTCCTGGGACGCCAAGGAGTACGGCGTGGAGAAGGTCGACACCGTCGACGAGCTGTGCCGGCGGTCCGACTACGTCAGCCTCCACTGCTACCTGAGCGACGAGACCCGTCACATCGTCGGCCGCCGGCAGTTCGACCTGATGAAGCCGACCGCGTACGTGATCAACTGCGCGCGCGGAGGCGTGGTGGACGAGCAGGCGCTGATCGAGGCGCTCGCCGCGAACAAGATCGCCGGCGCCGGCCTCGACGTGTTCGAGCGGGAGCCCGTCGATCCGTCGAACCCGCTGCTCACGATGGACAACGTCTCCCTGACCAACCACTACGCGAGCTACTCCGAGGTCGCGTGGGAGCGGGCCCAGACCCAGATGGGCGAGGAGGCGATCCGGATCGCCACCGGCATGTGGCCGATGTCGCTCATCAACCCCGATGTCCGCCACACGGTGCCGCCGCGTCGCCCGGCCCTGTCCTGGGAGGTCTACGCGAGGGAGCTCACCGGGGGCGCGTCAGCGACGTAGCGTCCAGGTGGTGCCCGCGGGCGTGTCGCGGAGCTCGATCCCGGCCGCGACGAGCCGGTCCCGCAGCTGATCGGCCGCCTCCCACGCCCGGCCCGCCCGCAGGGCCGCCCGGAACGCGATCAGTCCTTCGACGAGCGGCGCCAGCACGTCGCGCGGGTCCCGCAGGCCCTCGGACGCCGCCTCGCCCAGCCGGTGGATCAGCGAGTGGAGGACCGCGCGCGCGCGGTCGGGCTCGTCCGACTGTAGGGTATCGGCCGACCACTCGAGGATGGTGCGATCGAGCTGGAGGATGGCCTCCACCGCCTCCCGCGCCCGGCGGCCCGTCACCGCCGCCTCGAACGCCCGCTCCTGGCGCGCGACTTCCTCCAGGAGCGGCGAGGCGCCGCGACGCGGAGCATCCGCGGGAGCGGCAGGGACGGCCAAGGCCGGCGCCGAGCGCGCGGCGCCGGCCAGCGTCTCGTCGCGGCTCGTGGTCGCCAGCTCCTTGATCGCGGTCGCGGTGCCCGCCGGGAGCCGGCGCGACGCCCCCCGGCGCCGCACCGTTACGCCGCCTCGCCCCGTGACGACGACCCGGCCGGAGTCGAGGTCGACGACGAGCGCCGTATGCTCGTCGACGCCGAGGATCCAACCGCCCTCGGGCAGGAGCGCCTCGAGCCCGGCCAGCCGGCGCTCGCCCATGTAGCAGAACCGGGTATCGTGGGTGCCGCCCTCGGCGTTGTCATAGTGCGGCACCACGACGCTGTCGGCGCCGAATCCAAGGGGGCCCAGCAGGTCGAGGCCGTCGAGCCAGTGCGGCGGCTGGCCGACCTTATAGACCTCGTACACGGGGAGCGCCCACCGCCCGATCGTCACTGCCGCCGCGCTCGCGAAGACGACCACACCGCCGTGGAGAAGCTTGGCGACGAGCGCCTCCAGCACCGGGGACTCGCGCCAGACGCGGAGGGCGTAGGTGGGGCTGCCTGGACCGGAGAAGACGAAGCCGGCCGATCGCAGGCGTGCCAGCGCCGCCGCCGAGGCCGCGGCGCCGCCGGCGCCGGGCTCGGTGGCGAGCGGCCCGGGGAAGCCGGCGACCTCCATCCGGAGCCCGACGCTCCGCGCGAAGTAATCAATGGCCCGCCCCGAGATCTCGTCTGCATTCTCCTGGAACCCGTACGGAGTGTCGAGGAGGACGGCCCCCGGCGGAGCGGGACCGAACCGAGCCACCAGCTCCCGGTGGGTCGTCACCATCGTCGGGCTGGTCTCCCCCGAGCCCATCACCACGAGCACGCGCGGCGTCGGCGAGGTCACGCGAAGAATCCCTCACGGACGGCCTCTTCGAGGAGGCGCGCCACGCGGTCGGGGAACTGGGCGTGCACGTCGTGGTCGGCGGGCGCGAACCAGTGGGAGCGGAGCCGCGGCGCCGCGGC
>Ga0070699_100002313_pt1 | contig 17147 bp, 15 predicted proteins | sample KBSK1503metaG_FD_65473 | JGI IMG/M metagenome (GOLD analysis project Ga0070699, IMG submission 65473) | Corn, switchgrass and miscanthus rhizosphere microbial communities from Kellogg Biological Station, Michigan, USA - KBS K1-50-3 metaG | ecosystem: Host-associated > Plants > Roots >... | reverse complement strand
GTGTCTCAGCCGCCGTCTTCCTCGCGAGGCTCGGACGAAACATCGTCTTGCCGCCGCCGAACGGATAGATCGAGTTGACGTCGCCCGTGAGCATGACCGCCGCCTTTTCCCGGAACACGAGCGGAAAGAGCGGCAGATATCCGGTCAGCCGGAAAATCGGCGAGTCGTGTCTGAAGACCGCCGTGTTCCGGCTCATGACGTCGTTGTATCCCTCGTAGAGGCACACCAGGTCGTACTTCAGCCACGAATAATCCTCGAGCGTGAACCTGAACGAGTAGGCGCCTTCATTGTTGAAGGCGAGGTTGACGACCGTGAAGCGACGGTACGGTCCGACGATGCGCCCCTGGAGCTTGCGTTCGAGCCTGGCGGCGATGGAGTCCTCCCAGTCGACGCCGTAGCCGAACGCCGCGCTGCCGCCGAGAAACACGACTCGATACTCGTCCGCTCGCTTGGCAGGTACGACGGGACCTCGATAGCCCCACACGTTGTACGCGCTGGTCTTCTCGTACTTGTGATGCAGCCGGACGTCGACCGCCAGCAACAGCGCGGTCGGCAGCGCGAATGCCATCGCAACCGTCAACGCGATCATGATCAACCGCCGCCGTCGAGACATCGGCATCGGCTCAGAACATGCGCTCGTAGTGGCGCGGGTCGCGGTACCGCTCGGGATACGGCCGCCACCCGGCGAATCGCTGCCGTCGGCGCGCAAGCGGATCCGTACCGCTCAGCCGCCAAACGAGCGACAGCGGCACCAGCACGATCGCGAACAGAATCGTGAGCAGCACGCGCGCGTTCACGTAGCCGAGCGCGCGCGAGAACTTCCACCACGCGGCGCTCGGATACTTGAGCGCGCGCGGCGCGACGAGACCGGCGACGAGCAGCACGGCGCCAATGGCACCGACGACTTCGGCACGCGCGACGCGTCCGCGCCACACCAGCAGCGCCGCGACCACACACAGGACGACGCCGACCGAGACGCCGAACGACCGTTCAGGATTCCCGGGACCTTTTGAGCTCATGTTCGAGCTGCACCTTCAGAAACGCGAACAGGACGCCGGCCTTGACGGCGTTCGAGTTGCCGACCGAGTGTCCGCCGGCATTCGGCATTTGCGACGGGCGGTAGCGCAGGAACGCATCATGCGAGCTGACCGCGGGCACCCCGACTCCGAGGATCGCCAGCAGAAACGCGTCCTGGTCGGCGGTGCCGCGGGCGTCGAACAGATCGGCCGTCTGACAGCGCCGCGGCGCCGCGTTGATGAAAAACATCAAGCGGTACTCCCCGCTTCGCGCCAGTGCCTGCAGCTGGCGAATCGAAGCGAGCCACGGCCGAAAGCCGCGCTGCGCACGATAGACATCAGCCGAGAAGCGTTCAATCTGCTGATGAGGACAGCGTTCGCTCGCCAGCTCCGCATCGCTCAGCGGCGCGGGGTCAGTCAGCCGCTGTTCTTTCAGCGACGCCGTGTCGGCCGGGCGATTGAACAGAACTCGTTCGGCTGCGGCATTCTCCTCCGCCAGCCGGCGTTCGGCTGCCGACGCGACCCAACGCAGGCGCGCCTGTTCATACAGCCGCCGGTACCACTCCACTGAGTACCAGCGCCGGCGTAGAGACGTCTTCATCCGGCTCGCGAGGACACCCAGCCGCGAACGCGTTCGCACGGTGTTGTCGTCGAGCACGTCGTTCTCGAAGAAGGCGACGATGACGAGGTCCGGCCGATACGCGGGGCCGACGTCGCGCAGGTACATCAGCTCCTGCGCCGTGCTGTAGCCGGGAACGCCCAGATTCCATACCTGCCAGTCGACGTCGGTGCGCCAGCCGCGGAGTTTCTGCTCGAGCAAATACGGGTAACTGGACTCGTAGAGTGATCCGTGGCCGAACGTCACGGAGTCACCGAAGACGAGAATGCGGAACGTATTCGGCCGTTTCGCGATGTCGTATTCCCGCGGATCTCGAAACGCCAGACTGTTGGTGTGAACCGGCACGCCGGCGTACCAGCCGTCGTATCCAGGCGCGAGCTTCTCAATCCGCGCGGCATCCCCGATGAACAGCCCGGGCCGTCCGCGCGCAGAGTCCCACGTCGCCCGTACCCACAGCTCGACGCCGACTGCGACGGCGGTCAGCGCCAACGCCGACGACAGGACGACGATAACGGCGCGCTTCATTCCGCAAGGAGCTGCAGCACTGTCGGTGCAATGCGGGCCGCCATCCGAGCGTGGCCCGCAGCGCTCAGGTTGACTCCATCGAGCAGCAGCCACTCGTCGAACAGTTCGGTCTGTGCGCCGAGATCCACGAGCGCGACGCGCGCGGATCCAAGAAGCGGACGCAACGCATTCGCCACAGCGCCATGATATGCGCGGTCGTGGTCGCGACGGTTCGGCGGGAGTACCACCACGACGCGAGCGCCGGCATTGAGACTGGCTGACGTGGTTTCGGCGGCTGCAGAACCATATCGCTCGAGGTCCTCACCGGACGTGTCACGCGTCTCGGTACCGTGCAATGCGCTGAACAGTCGACGATCGGCGTTCGTGAATGCGGTTGCCGCCACGACAACGACGCGCGAGCGCTGTTTCTCCGCGAGCACCAGCGGCAAAAGCGGGACGTAGCCCGTCGCGGCGGTCACGGCGGATTCATCGCTCGGCATCCACGCACGACCGCGTGGTCCTGGCGGATCGAACAGCACGCAGACGACATCGGGATTGAGATACGCGAACTGGCGGAGGCGACCCCCGTATCGCGCGGGCGACAAGCCCATCGCGCCGAGGTTCACCGCGCTGAAGATGCGGTTCGGCGCGCCGGGACGATCGAGCGCGAACGATACGGCCTGACGCAGCGCCGCCGTGGAAGTCTCGCCGGCCGCGACGCCCCAGCCGAACGCCAGGTCGCCGCCGACGGTCGCAATCCGCAGCTCGTTGATCGCTTTGCGGGTCATCACCGGACCACGGTAGCCCCAGATGTTCACGCCGCCGAGGAGCTGTGTGTGCCTGTGCGCCGTCATGTCGGCCACGACTGTGAGCGCGATCAGAACGGCCAGCGCTTGACCGATGAGAACGGTGACAGCGAGCCGCGTCATGGGGTCACGAGCGACCAGCGCGGTTCACCGGCGCGGCGGCTCATCGCGAGCGCGATCGCGACCGCCGCGCACGCGCACGACGCCGCCAGCCAAACGCGCGCGGCCGGAATCCACGGCAGCTGGGCACCGACCTTGAGGTTGCCGATCGCGAAGGTCGCGAGCGTGGCCGCGGCCAGTCCGTCGCCGGCACGCTCGAGAACGAGCGCGCCGAACGGCACCACGAGGAAATGAAAGTTCCACAGCGCGCGATCCGGCTGCTGCACGTACGCGATCACCGCCGCGACCGGCAGCGCCGCGATGGCGAGCCGTCGCAGATCCGCCGGCGCGAACCAGATGCCGGCGGGCGCCAGCAGATACAGCGGACCAAACTCGTTGAACATCGCCGACGCCACGCCGCGCGGGCTCAGGCGATCGAGCCAGAGTCCGATGACGGCGCCCTTCGAAAACGTGACGGACGCATAGCCGTACGAATAGTTGAACTTCAGCATCAGCGTCAGCGTGAACACGATCCAGACGATGAACGCGAAGTTGCCGGCGACGAACGCGTGCAAGGCGTTGCGCCAGCGGCTGCCGAGTGTCGACGCACCGGCGAAGATGTACAACGGCGCCGCTGCGAATTCCTTGGCCAGCACCGCGATCGATGCCACAACGCCCGCGGCGACGAACCGTCCGGTGATGAGCGCCGTCATCAAAATCGGACCCAGCGCGTACATCAGCGGATCGGACGTGTACGGATCGTGCAGCGTGTACAAACCGCCGAATCCCGCCGCCGCCAGGACGCATGCGAGCGACGCAGCCCTGCGGCTGAAGCCGAGGGTGAGGCACAACATGAACACGCCGGCCGCCGCGGCAGCGTTGCAGGCGACCGAGTAGGCCTTCCACTTGATCGGCGACGGTCCTGGCAGCGCGCCGAGTACCCACGGGACGAGCACGCGAAAACAATGGAGGTCGCTGCAGTCTGGAACAATCGTCCGTGCTTCGGTCTTCTCGTACACCTCGCGATCGGTGACGCGATCCGGCGCCGGCGACAGCGCCGCGACGATGGCCAGCGCGACGAAGACGCCGGCGAAGCGGACCGCGACGTGCGTCACCGACTCACCATGCGCAGCACCGGTTCGACCAGCGCCGCCGCGACCCTGCGGTTGCCGTCAGGAGTGAGGTGCATCCCGTCGAACGACAGCGCGGTGTCGCGCGTGTCGACCAACCGGCCGAAATTGAGGTGCTGCACTCGTGGGTTCGAGGCGTAGAGGCGTGTCATCATGCCGGCCAGCTCCGCCTGCTGTTCGGCATGGCGCGAGTGCGACTTGTCTTCGAGCCACAGGTACGGCTGCGTGACGACGATGACCGGCTTGCCGCGATCGACCGCGTACTCGATCGCCATCCGTATCGGCTCGCAGTAATGACGCCAGCGGTCGCTGCAGCCGGTGCGCCCCGAATCGCGGATCGCGCGCGCCGGTTCGGTGGCGACGTGGCCGAGCCCTCGCTCGGCGGCGCTGCCGGCTTCGGCGGTCGTCCGCAGCGCGCCCGCCGCGATGCGCGCCGCGAGACCGGGACGGAACACCGTCTTCTCCGAGTCGCGGTACAACGCGCCGGCGTCGCCGCCGTGCAGCATCGCCGCGGCTTTTTCCTTGAACACGATCGGAAAGATCGGCAGATACCCGGTCAGCCGGAATACCGGCGATTCATGGCGGAAGACCGACAGGTTCGGCCGGGCCGGCATGGTGAGGTCGTTGTAGCCTTCGTACAGGATGACGAGGTCGTAACCGAGGTACGCGTAGTCGCGCAGCGTGTACACGAACGAATACGCACCCTCGTTGTTGTACGCGAGGTTGATGACGCGAACCGGCCGCGGCGATCGACCGGCGAGGTCGCGCTCGAGTACTGCCGGGATCGCCTCGTCGGCGATCACCCCGTAGCCATACGCAGTACTGCCGCCGAGCATCACCGCGCGGTACTCGTTGGGCGCTTTCGCGCCGGCGATCGGTCCGCGATAACCCCACACGTTGTATCCCGCCGATCGCGAGTACTTGCGATGCAGGTACACGTCGACGGCCAGCAGCGTCGCCGCTGGGACCAGCAGGGCGAGCAGAATCGCGGCGGCGGCGAATGCCGCGCGTCTCCGCCGTGACGTCGGCGCCGTCGGTGTGAAAGAGGTCACGTGGTACAGTGCCGCGCGTGCGCGTTCTGCGCGTCATCACGCGGTTGAACATCGGCGGTCCGTCGATCCAGGCGATTGAGCTGACCACGCGTCTGGCCGATCGGGGATACGACACGCTGCTCGTGCACGGATCGCACGATGCCGGCGAAGGCGACATGCGCTACCTGCTCGAGGGCCGCCGGCCGGATCGGTTCACCGTGCGGCACATACCGTTCCTGCGGCGTCCGGTTGCGCCGATCGACGACGTCCGCGCGGCGGCGGCAGTCTTTTCGATCATGCGCGGTTTCCGTCCCGACGTCGTGCACACGCATATGGCGAAGGCTGGCACCGTCGGCCGCGTCGCGGCGCTCGCCTACAACCGGATCGTTCCCGCGAACGCGCGCGCGCGCCTCGTGCACACGTATCACGGGCACGTGCACGAGGGATACTTCAGTCCCGCGAAAACGCGCATCTTCGCAGGGATCGAGCGGCTGCTCGCGCGTGGAACGGACCGCATCGTCGCCATCTCGCCGCGCATTCGAAGCGAGCTCGTCGACGAGCATCGGATCGGACGCCCGGATCAGTATCGGGTCGTGCCGCTCGGCTTCGACCTGTCCGCATTCGCCGGGGTCGACGATGGGGCGCGCGCGGCCGCGCGCCATGCCCTCGGCCTCACGAAGCACCGCGCCGTCGTGACCACGGTCGGCCGTTTGACGGCGATCAAACAACAGCGCCTCTTTCTCGAGACGGCTGCGGCCCTCACGCGCTGCGGACGCGAGATCGACTTTCTGATTGCCGGCGACGGCGAATTGCGCGGAGCGCTCGAGCGAACCGCGCGTGATCTCGGCGTCGCGGACCGCGTCCGCTTTCTCGGCTGGCGGCGCGATCTGGTGACGCTGTACGCCGCCACGGACGTCTTCCTGCTGACGTCGCGCAACGAAGGGACGCCTGTCGCGCTGATCGAAGCCATGGCCGCCGGATGCGCCGGCGTCAGCACCGATGTCGGAGGGGTTCGCGACGTCGTGGCGGACGATCGCGTCGGCCGCGTCGCGGCAGTCGACGACCTTCCGGCCATCGCCGATCATGTACGCACGCTGATCGACAACCCGCAGCTGCGCCGCGGCATCGCAGAGACAGGCCGACGATACGTGCTGGAACGTTTCAATCTCGATCGGCTGCTGGACGATATCGACGATCTGTACCATTCGCTACGCCGCGGCGACGGGTAACTGCGTGTGTACGTCACGCGTGAGGGACCACGCCGCGATGCCCCATATCCCCGCCAGCGGCAGCAGGCTCCACAAACCGCGCAGCCCGAGCAGCTCGCCGACATTCCATGCCGCGTGCGACCGCATGCCGCCGCGGAGCCGGTCGGGATCGGCGCTGTAATCGACGAAGCTCTGATGGTTGACGGACAGATCGCCGGCGCGAAACGCCGGCCACAGAAAGTCGTGCACCGGCGACTGCAGATTGCCGGGCGGCTGCGCTGTGGTCGAGACGGCGATGAGCGACAACGCGCCGCCCCACAGGCAACAGATGACGAGCAGCGTCCGTCCAGCTCTTGATGCGGAATCCCAGATCGGCGCGGCGCCGAGCGTCACGAACGGCAGACTCGGGCTGAGATGCCGCGGCCCGTACGACCAGCCGCCCTCCCAGTAGATGTACGAGGCGTTGAGCACCAGATAGTACGCGCCGACTGCCAGGGCGACGAGCGCCGGCGCGAATTCGTGGCGCGATCGCATCAGTATCACGAGGCCCACTGGCGCGACGGCGACGATGGGCGCGAGCCGCAGCAGGCCACGGTAACGGCCGAACAGCACGCCGTAGGCGACGTCGAGCCGCGGCGTCGCGATCCCGAACATGCCGCGCCGCATGCCTTCGAATGCTTCCTCGCTCGCGTAACCCAGGCGGAGTGGCGATCCGAATGCTGCGGTGTTGTAGGCCGCCAGGCACGCGAGCGCGATTGCAGCGCCCGCCAGCATGCACGCCGCAACGCGTCGGCGCGCGCGTACGTCCGCGCGGCAAACGCTCAACGCGAGCACCGCGATCAACGCGGCCGGAATCGCCGCGGGGAATTCCGTGACGGACGCCCAACCGCATGCGAGGCCGACGAGCCACGCGAGCCGCAGCGGCCGCGGTGATCGATTCATCACGACAGCTGCGGTGAAGCCGGCCATCAGACAGCCGGCCGTGACGGCATGGCCCATGAACAGCGTCGCGTACGGCCAGGCGGGCGTCGCCAGACCGTAGGCGAGCGCCGCGACAATCGCCGCCCGACGGGATCCGCCCCACTCGATGGCGAGCGCGAATACGCACATCGCTGCGGCAACGGTGAAGAGACCGGAGGTGGCGACGGTCGCGATGTACGACGTCCACGCGACGCCGGCGCGCGACGCCGGCGGCACGCCGACGAGCCGCGCCATCACTGCCGCTGCCGCAACCGGAACCACGGCCAGCAGGGACGCGCCGGGCGCCTTGTCGGAATAGTAATGATCGTTCCACCGGGCGCGATCGCCGGTCGACGAGGCGTACTCGTCGATGCGCAGCGTGCGGTGCTCGACGATCGCGCGCACGAGCGCAAAGCGCGAGTTCTGATTCCAGCCGCCGGCCTCGTAGAAATACGCAAACGACGCGAGCAGCGTACAGCTCACGACGATCGCCGCGCGCCGTGCGGTACAATCCACGGCGGTGACGGTCTCACGGGCGCTCGCCTTCATCTGCCTCATCGCCGCCCTTCACGGCCTCTTCTTCATCTGGTATCAGCGCCCCGACTGGAACACGCAGTGGTCCGATCAGGTCGGCTATCGAAGGCTCGGACTGGTCCTCGCCACGACCGGCAAGTTCACGCGATTCCCGGACACGGTGCAGTTCACGCCGGAGGTCATCCGGACGCCGGCGTATCCGATGTTCGTCGCGCTCGTGTATCGCATGTTCGGCGTCCACCAGATCGCTGTGGCCCTCGCACAGACCGTTCTCTTCGTGGCGATCTGCCTCATCGTTTTCGCGCTCGCGCGCGACGTGACGGACTCCGAGCCGTTCGCGCTGGCCGCCGCTGCTGCGACGGCGCTCTTCTCGCCGATTCCGTACTTCGCGGCGCTCGTGATGACCGAAGTGTGGACGACGATGCTGTTCACCGTCTCCACGTATCTCGCGGTCCGCGCGGTGATCGACCAGCCACCGCGGACGACGCAGGCACGATTCTTCCCGGCGATCGCTGTGAACTCAGCGGTTCGTTTCGCGCTGCTCGGCGTCGCGCTCGGGATGACGGCACTCAGCCGGCCGGTGTTCGCGCTTTTCCCGTTTGCACTGGCGGCCGTCGGCGTCATCGTTCTTCCGCGGGTGCGTCCGCGCGCGCAATCCCGCGCGCGCTGGGGCGTCATGCTTGCGGCCTTTGCGATCACCATGCTTCCGTGGTTCGCTTACAACTACCTGGCGGTGGGCCGCATCACGCTGTCCCCGGCCGGCGGCGTCGGCCGCGGGCTGTGGGAGGGATCGTGGCAGGCCGTCTGGTCAGGCCGGCTCCAGAACGAGCTGACGCATCTCGCCGACGAGGTCGATGACCGCGTGGCGCTCGATGCGCGCGTCCGCGCGGTGGCCGAGCGCGAGGGAGAGCCCGCGGGACCGATGCTCGACTACGTGCACCAATGGCAGGCTATCCGCCGCATGTGGGACGCTCCCACCGACGGATCCGCGCGTGCCGCCGCGCGCGTCGAAGCCGATCGCGAATACCGGCGCGTCGGCCTCCAGAACATCCGTCATCAGTCCTTCGCGCACCTCGCGAAACGTCTCGCGCGCGGCGCCTTCGTGTTGTGGGCCGGCGAGATTCCGTTTCGGTACAGCACGATCGACCGCCTGCCACCCGTCGTCATTTACGCGTGCTGGACGATTCAGGCGGTCCTCATGTGCCTGGCCGTCGCCGGTCTGGCGGCGCTCGTTCGCAGCGGTCGCGTCGCTGCGGCCTTGATCCTCGCGGCGCCGCTCGTGTACGTCACGGTCGTTCACCTTCCGCTGCTCACCGAAGCGCGCCAGTCGCTCCCGGTGCAGCCGGTCGTGCTGCTGCTCGCGGCCATTGCGACGATCGACCTGACCCGTCATTCACTTCCCCGCGAACCGCAGGTTCATGAACTCGAGCATCTTTGACAGCCACGCCTGACTGTTGAATCCGACCGCGGCGATGTGGTCGCCGACCGTCATCCCGAGCAGCACGTTGTCGTCCATGCTGTTGTTGAGGAAGAGCCCGTGGCGCCCCAGCGTCAGCAGATTGCTGACGGAGTGGACGCCCTCGAGCACCGGAATGAGGTGGTCCTCGAAGTTGAGCTCGTACACCGGATACGCCGTCGGAATGTCGGTCACGTAATAGTCCTCGACCTCGGCCTCGGTGACGCCGTAGCCCATTTTCATCACGTCGTTCAACGCGAGCCGGTAGATCTCTTCGTTCGTCGCGTTCCAGAGCGGCTCGTCGCGCCAGCACGAGAGCTCGATGCACAGGATCGTCCGATCCGCCGGCACCATGTCGCCGCTGACGTTCTTCTGCTCCGACACCCGGTTGACTCGGTACTGTTCGTCCAGCAGATACACCCAGTGATAGTCGGTCATCCGCGCGCGCTTCAGCGCGATGTAAATCAGCTTCAGACTGCGGTACCGCAGCTGCGACGCATGCTGAACCACGGAGGCGGGAAGCGACGGCCGCATCATGTTCACCAGCGCCGGCAGCGGCAGCGTCGACAGCACGCCATCGCACTCAACCGTCTGCTCGCGGCCGTGCTGCGTGTAGGTCACGGCCGCGATGCGATCGCTGCCACGCTCGAGCCGCACGACCGGCGAGTCAAGCAGGATGCAGTTGCCCGCGCGCCGGATCTCGGCCGCCATGTTCTCGTAGAGCACGCTGATGCCCTGACGCGGGTACATGTATTTCGTGAAGTAGGTCGCCGGATCCGCCTTGATGCCGAGCGTCCGGAGCACGATGTTCTTCAGGTTCAGCTTCGCGACGCGCTGCGCCTGCTTCGACGAAATCTGCGAAGTCGGCAGCCCCCACACGCGAGCGGAATAGATACCGAAGCACAGGTCGTACAAAGTCCGACCCAGGTTCCGGACGCCCCACTCTTCGAACGAGTGCTCCTTCTTCGGCGGGGCGAGCGTCGACTTCAGCGTCGCGACGAGATAATCGGTGACGATCCGCAGCGAGAGCAGCGGGCTGACCCCGGTGAGGACCTGAAGCATCTCGAGCGGATAGACGTACTCCTTGCCGCGCAGCAGCACGCGTGTGCCGCGCGTCAGGACGAGCGGATCGGCGCCGAACAACGGCTTGATGGCTTCGTGAATCCGACCGCTCTCCGCCGTGTCGCGGATGTGGAACGTGTGCGGCCCGTAATCGACGGCGTACTTGCCCAGCGCAATCGTCTTGCCCATGCCCCCGACGGCGCCGTCGCGCTCGAGCACCGTCACCGGGTACCCCAGCGCCGACAGACGCCAGCCGGCCGACATCCCGGCCGGCCCAGCGCCGAGGACGACGATCTTTCCTTTAGGCACGGACTGTACGTTCAGCGCGATCGACGCGCTCCTGCGCCAACCCCGGCGCGGGCTGACGCAGCTGCTGCTGCCGTCGCTGAATCAGGAACGCCACGCCTGCGGCGAGGACGAGATCGAAAATCAGCGTCACCGTATGAACCGAGCGGCTGCCGAAGAAGGACCAGAGATTGCTGTAGTAGTTGTGGATGACGAGGAACTTGTCGGCAATCGGCACGACGGCCCTCCAGCTCCAGTGCAGATCGGCAAACCGTCGGGCGTCGTCGATGCCAACCGGAATCGGCCAGAGCAGGCGCGACGAGGCGAGCTGCACGGCGCCGAGCGCCGCGACGAGGAGCGGCATGCGCGCCAGCACCTCACGCCGCGCCGCGATCGCCTGCCCGACGAGCACGTACGCGGCCGGCGCCGACCACGCGAGAATGCGCTCGGTATCGGTGCCGCCGAAGAATGCCAGCACCCCGCAGACCGCGAGATGCATCCCGAGCTCCGGACGCCTCACCAGAAAAGCGCGTACCTCGCGAAACGCCGCGGTCATCAACGCGATCGCAGACGGGCCCAACGCGTAGAACCACGCGAGCACCCACGTGAACACGGGTTTCTCGCGAAGCATGTTCATCGGCTGTGTCCACCAGTCGGAAGGAGGGTTCGCGACAGCGATCCATCTGACGCACGCGAGCGCGAGCGCGCAGGCTGTGAAAGGCACGGCGAGCGCCAGGAGGTGCACGGTGGTGACGCCGCCCCGCTCTGTCCTGCGGTGCGCGACGACGAACGCCAGCGCAGCGACCAACATCGTTTCCCGAACCAGCGTTCCGGCGAAGACGATCGGCGCGAGCGCAAACGCCGCGGCGCCCGCAGACCAGCCCCTCGTTTTCTCCACAACGAGGAGGGCCCCGACCAGAAAGACGAAGAACAGGGCATCCACGTTGACCGGGTAGAAGTACACAAAGCGAACCGGTGAGTGCCACATCGCGATCCACGCCGTGACCAGCAAGATACGGATCGCGACGCTGGAGATGAAACACCGGAAGTAGAGCAGCAAGAGCAACGCTGCGGCGAACGACGCCGCGATGTTGAGGACGTAAAACGGCGCAACGCCCTTCATCCCGGCCGCCCGCTCGATGGCCACGTCGAGCCACGTCGGAAGCGCCGCTTCAACGGCGGGTCGAATGACGCTCGCGAGCCACGGTGCGCCGATTCGGTACGCGAACGGTCCATGGACGGAAACGGGTCTGCGCGATTCGTAGAACTGCTGCGACATCCCGTGATACCTCTGCGCATCCGCGAACAGCCGCTCCGTCCGCTGGGTGTAAGCGGCCCAGGCGGAGACCGCGAGACACACGAGCGTCACAGCAACGAGGTCGATCGCGTTACGCTCGCGCGGGCTGTCGGAAGAACGCATGAAGCCGGCGGATGCCGTCCTCGAATGAGATCGACGGCGCGAACCCGAATCGATCGCGCACCGTCGGATCGACGCTCCGGAACTCGATGTATTCGGGTACGTCGCCTTCGTGCCTGACGGCGATCTCGACGCCGGAGGCGCGTGCCATCGCGGCAACCGCTTCGTCGATCGTGATCGGGGTGCCGGCAGCGAGATCGAGCGTCCCGCTGAACGACGCGTCGGCGACGATCCGCCACAGCGCGTCGACCGCATCGTCGACGTACATGAAGTCGATGAGGTTTCTGCCGTTGCCGCGGATGACGAACTCGCGCTGGCCGTCCATGATCGCGCGCAGCCACCGCGTGGTGATCTTGCGCGGCGCCTCGTACGGACCGTAGGCGCCGAAGAAGCGGACGTTCGCGTAGCTCGCCAGCAGCCGCCGCCGCTCCGCGAAGAACGCCACATAACGTTCCGACGCGAGCTTCGATATCGCGTACGGCAGCAGCGGATTGACCGGCGTCGCCGGCGTCACCGGGCCGCGCAGGCCGTCGTACACGGCGCCGGACGACATGTAGACCATTCGATCCATCGCGATCTGCTCGAGCACGTTGACCACCGCGACGGTGTTGAGCTCGAGATCCCACCGCGCACGCCCGGCGGACGCGGCGGGATCGCCGTTCGCCGCGAGGTGAAGGACGGCGTCGGCGCGGCCAACGCGGCGTCCGAGGTCGCGCACGGCGTTGGCGTCGAGGAGATCGCACGCGGCAGCCGTCACGCGGGTCAGGTTGTGATCGGCGACGAACGCCGGCAGATCGGTCGTTCGGTTGTAGACGGCGACGATGTCCCAGCCGCGCGGCGCGCGCAGCAGCACGTTGCGCCCGATGAATCCCGATGCGCCGGTCAGCAGGAGTTTCATTTTTTTATTTCGCGTGGGGCCCCACCCCCACGCGCAGCCGTCGCTTACGCTCCGGATCCTGATTCGGTAGCTTTCCGCTCGGTCATCGGTTCCGGGCCGGGTCCGGGACCGCTCGTCCTCACCGGCACCGCCGCCTGGCGGCGGTCCGCTCCGCGCCTCGCTCGTGCCGAAGGCGCTTCACCGCGGCAGCCCCGCCATGTGCTCCTGATACCAGGGAATCGTCTGCCTGATGCCCGTTTCGAGCGACGTCGTCGGCTTGTAGCCGAGCATCGTCTGCGCCTTGTCGATCGACGGCACGCGCAGATCGACTTCGGGTCCCGGATGCGGCTTGAACACGATGCCGGACCTCGAATTCGTCAGCCGGATGATCATGTTCGCGAGCTCGAAGTTCGTCACGGTCCCCTGCGGGTTGCCGACGTTGAACGCGTGGCCGATCGCCTCTGGCACTTCGGCGCAGCGCAGGATGCCGTCGACGAAGTCGTCGATGTAGCACCACGCGCGGATCTGCGTGCCGTCGTTGTAGAGCGTGATCTCCGCGTTCTGCAGCGCCTGGAGAATCATCCCGCGGATCGCGCCGTCGCCGACCTGCCGCGGACCGTAGACGTTGAACGGCCGGACGATGACGAGCGGCAGGCCGTCCTCCTTGTAATGCGCGAACGACAGGTGCTCCGACGCGAGCTTGCTCGCGGCGTAGACCCATCGGTTCTCGCCGACGGGGCCGATCGTCGTGAGATCGTCTTCCTTCCCCTTGTGGATGAACGGTCCGTAGACCTCGCTGGTCGAGAACTCGACGAACCGCTCGACGCGGGCCGCCAGCGCGGCGCGCACGACCTGGTTCGTCCCCAGCATGTTGACCTCCATCGTCGTCACCGCGTTGCGATCGACCGAGTACACCCCGGCAATCGCAGCGCAGTGGATGACGATGTGGCAGCCGTCGATCGCGCGGCGCGTGCCGTCGCCGTCCATGACGTCGCCCTTGATGAACGTCAGGTTCGGATGGTCGTCGAGATGCGCGAACTGGATGGCGTTGCGGTGCAGGTTGTCGTAGACGACGACCTCGTTCTCATCGAGCAGCCGCTCGGCGAGATGGGAGCCAATGAACCCGGCGCCGCCGGTGATGCAGACACGCTTGCGTTTCAGGGACACGTGGGCTCCTCAGGCGGTGCGACGCGGCAGCAGATCGCGCCGGAGCGGGAACAGTTTCTCGGCCGGAACGCCGTCGCGGACGAGCGCGTCGACGTGATCGCCCGACCGATCGAAGTTCGCGATGATCAGGAGATCGAAGGCGACGTCGCCGTGGTCCGCGATCGGCCGCACCGGCATGCCGAGGAAGACTTCGCGGCCGCTGTTGCCGTCGAAGATGGCGACCGGCTCGAGGCCGAATTCCTTGAGTGAGAGATACGCGAGCTCGGCGGCCTCGCCCAGGCCGTAGATCGCCACGCGGCGATGGGCGGCTGCGCACTCCTGCAGCACGCCGCGCAGATGCTGCCGCACCTCGCCGTAGAGGTGCAGCGAGTAGTCCATGAACTCGTACGTGAGGCGCGCCTTCTCGGCGATGCCGTGCGGCGTAATGAGGTAGCTGATCCGGTTCGGCTGCACGTTGACGCACTTGATGTAGCCCTTGCGCACGAGCCGCTTCAGATAGATGTTCGTCAACCCGAGCGCAATCCCCAGCTTCGTGGCGAGCGTGCGCTGGGTGACGCGCGAGTCTTCCTCGACGGCTTCGAGAAGCTTCAAGTCGCGATGCGCTTCGATGTCCATGTCGGGCCTGCTCACGGCGTTACTTTCTGCTGAGGGCGCGTTCGGCGAGGGTCCAGTCGGTGAGGTCGTCGATGGCGATGCCTCGCTCCGACGGCATCACGTAGGCGGCCGTGCGATCGCCGTACAAACTCGGCTCGGCGTCGAACAGCACGTGCGTGCGAAACAGATAAATCGCCTCGTTCATCGTCCAGGCAGTCGGCATGTCGGTGCGGCGGACCGGCCGGCGGCGGACCGGCTCTCCCGTCGTGTAGAGCGTCGCGAAGCCGCGATCGTCGAGGCGCAGCGTGCGCATCGGATTGTGATGCGACGGCACTTCCGACACGCTGACGACGGAGTCGGCGCCGGTCTTCTCCAGAAGCGCGATCGAGTTGCGGATGTCGTCCGCGGTGCGCAGCGGCGACGTGGGCTGCAGGATCATGACGGCGTCGCAGCCGTACGACTCGCGATCGCGCAGTGTCGCAACGGCGTGGATCATCACGGGCAGATGCGGCGTGTCGTCGCGGGCGAGCTCGGCGGGGCGCATGAACGGCACGTCGCAGCCGAGCGGCCGCGCCGCGTCGGCAATGGCCTGGTCGTCGGTGGAAAGAATGAGGCGATCGAACGCGCCCGACAGCCGCGCCGTATCAATCGAGTACGCGATCAGCGGTCTGCCGGCCAGGAGCTTCAGGTTTTTTCCGGGGATGCCCTTGGATCCGCCGCGCGCCGTGACGACGCCGAGAACCTTCACTGTGTGCTAGTCGGAACGCCGGCGCGTTGGCGTGGAGCCGTCTGGAATTTCCAGTGAGTCAGTTGCGCGCGCGATCAGCGATGCCGGAGGCGGCGCGACTCCGGCCGGTCGGGGCCTGTCCCGTGGCTGAGCGAGGCGGCCCGAGGCGGGCGCGCAGCCGAACGACGTCGGCCGCCATCGCCAGTCCATCGCGAACCACTCGTACTTTCGATCCGGGCTTCTCGCGCCATCGGACCGGAATCTCGGCGATCCGGAGACCGAGCCGTTCTGCCCGTCCAAGCAGCTCGACGTCGAATGCGTAGCCTGCTGTCAGCTGCCGCGCCAACAGCGCGTCCGCGGACGCTGCCTGAAACAGTTTGAAGCCGCATTGCGTATCTCGCACGGTCCGCACCATCAACGCCCAGACAAGCCACCGGAAGAAGAACCCGAAGAAGCGCCGGTGCAGCCGCGCGTCCACCAGCGTCGGGTCGAGCACCCGCGACCCGATTGCGATATCGGCGCCGCCGTCCAGCGCGGCCTCGAGCCGCTCGATCTCTTCGAATGGCACGGCTCCGTCCGCATCGACAAAACCGCGACGTCGCCCTCGCGCCACGGCCATACCGGCTCGAACCGTTCCGCCCTTCCCGGCGTTTCGTTCGAGCCGAACCAGCCTGGAGTGTGGAACCTCACCGATCGACTCGCTCACGACAGCCGACGTGGCGTCGCTCGAGGCATCGTCGACGACGATGATCTCGACCGATCGATTCCGGGAACGAGCCCACGCTATGATTTCATCGAGTGTTGCCCGTATGCGTCCAGCTTCATTGAAGCAAGGGATCACAATCGACAGCGACAGCGCTGCCGGCGATGCCGGACGCCCGGCCCGTCCGTCGCGCTCTCGGACGTCGACGCTCATCGCGGCTTGATCATGGCGGAACGGCTTGACGTTCGCGAAGCCGCGATGTACGCGTTCGTCGTGGTCGCGTTCGTCCTCATCTCGATGTATTCGTCGTCAATCCAGTCGGTGACTGTCACACGGTACATGGACGGCGACGAATATTTTGCGTTCACCGAGCAACTGGCGAGCGGCACGACGATTCGGGCCGAAGCTCCGTACATCTATCGAGTCGGCTTGCCGTGGCTGGTCGCTCACCTGTATCCGCAGGACATTGCATTCGGATTCTGGCTTCTCAACACGGTTGCCGCGTTCGCGGGCGTCCTGCTGTTGGTGCTATGGCTGCGCGGCTTTGCCATCAGTCGTGGCCTGAGCATCCTCATGGCCGTCTTGTACATGGTGCAGTGGGTTGGGCCGACTCGTTTCGTACCGTATTATCCGACCTACGTCGACCCGCCGTTCATTGCGTTCGCGTTCCTGGGATTGATTCTCATCCACAAAATCTGGATGCAATTCTCCTGGACGAAAGCGGCCCTGCTCGTGGTCGCATCTTTCATCGGATCGTTGTTTCGCGAGACGATGATCTTCATTCCGCTGTCGTTTCTTTTCGTGACGGTTCGCCTCAGCCGGTCAGACGCGCCGCGAGCGCGGGTACCGATGCTCGCGCGGGCGCTGCCACTGGTCGCGTCGATTGGATCGGTCATCCTCTGCCACACACAACCGGCGCAGCCGCGGCGGACCATCTCCATGATCGACAACG
>Ga0070699_100002312_pt1 | contig 17159 bp, 13 predicted proteins | sample KBSK1503metaG_FD_65473 | JGI IMG/M metagenome (GOLD analysis project Ga0070699, IMG submission 65473) | Corn, switchgrass and miscanthus rhizosphere microbial communities from Kellogg Biological Station, Michigan, USA - KBS K1-50-3 metaG | ecosystem: Host-associated > Plants > Roots >... | reverse complement strand
TCCGCGATCGTCTCGCGAAGGAACTTGAGCAGCGAGCGCTCCTCCATCGAGAGGCCGAGGCGCACGACGGGTTTGCCGCCGCGGCGTCCTTTGCGGAGCAACTCGAACGGTTTGCCTTCCATGTACTCGTCGAGGAGTCGGGGACAGATGTAGGACGACCGGCAGACGGCCGGCGTGTTGCCGAGCTGCTCGGAGGTCGCCTGAATGGCGCGCTTGATTTTGCGTTTCCGTTCAGTCTTGCTGGGCGCCTGCCCCTCCATTCCCAAGGCGATCGAACAGAGCAGCGTGCCGGCCCAGGTGCGAAAGTCTTTGGCCGTGAAATTGTGGCCGATGATCGATTGAATGTACTCGTTGACGTGCCGGTCGTTCACGTCGCGGATCTTGACTCCCTCGAAGAATGCGAACAGCTCTTTCTCGTCGAGTTTTTTCAGCGCGCGCACGATATCGGCGACTTCGCGATCGCTGACCGCGCGCTTGTGCGTTTTTCTCCATTTGCCGATGTAATCGAACAGCAGCACCGGTCCATTGACCGTGACGTGTTTGCCGCGGATGGTGGTCAGGCCGTAGGTCGATTCCGATCTGGCGCTCTTCTCGTTGCCGACGCGGAAGAATCCCTGATCGATGAGGCGAACGATGGCGGCCAGCACGCGATCGCGGTCGAGTTGTTCGCCCCGGAGATCGTTGCGAACGCGCCGGCGCAGTTGCGGCAGCGACTCCCCGAATTCGACCACGCGCTGAAATTTCTCCTCCTCCCGCTGCGCGCGAAATCGGACGTGGTAGCGGTACTGGGTCCGGCCTTTCTTGTCGATGCCGACCGCCTGCAGCGGCGATCCGTCGCCGCGCGCGATCCTGACCTCGCGCCAGGCTGGAGGAATACGAAGACGCCGGATGCGCGCGAGTGTCCGCTCATCCGTAATTGCTGAGCCGTCCGGGCTTCGGTACGTGAAGCCGCTCTCTTTGCTCCCGTGACGGCGAATGCCATGGAGGTCGAGATGCCACCTCCGCCGCACCGCTTTTCCCGGCATGCCGCCTGCGGTTTTGCGAGAATGGTGCCGGTGCGCGACTGGTGGCGCTCGCTCGAGCGCGCTCCCGAACCGCTGAGCGCGCGGCAATGGGGGGCGGTGATGGCAGCGACGGCCGTCGCGGCAATCAGCCGCCTTTTCGCGCTGGCGCGCACGCCGTGGGACTGGGACGAGCTGCTGTTCATGCTGTCCCTCGACCACTTCAACGTTTCGCTGCACCATCCCCACCCACCCGGATTCCCGCTGTACGTGCTGGCAGCGAAAGGGATCGGCAAGCTCGGCTTCACCAACTTCCATTCCCTCCAGGCTCTCAGCCTCCTCGGCGCCATCGGGGTCGTGCCGGCGATGTTTTTTCTTTGCCGCCAGCTGCGAATGCGATTCTCGACGTCGCTCTCCGCGGCGCTGCTGCTCGCGTTTTTTCCGAATGTCTGGCTTTATGGCGGCGGCGCATGGAGCGATGTGCCCTCGCTGACGCTGGTCGTCGCCGCGAGCGCATTTTTGCTGGCCGGCTGCCGCGACGCGCGCGCCTATTTCGCGGGAGCGTTGATTCTCGCGGTCTCCGCCGGTTTTCGTCCGCAGAATCTGCTGGTCGGATGCGCGCCGTTGCTGATCGCGAGCGCGTTCCAATGGCGCAGGAGTGCTGCGCGCGTCGCCGGCGCTTTCGCGTTGATCGCCGTCATCGTCACAATCAGCTACGCCACAGCGGCGGCGGTTACCGGCTGGCCTGAATATGTGGAGGCCTCGCGGGAGCATCGCGCCTACATCATGCGCGTCGATTCGTTTCTCTCGCCCTCCCGCCCGCCCTTGTGGCGGGTGTTCGACGATTTCTTCGTTGCTCCGTATCACGCACCGGCAATCAACATCATTCTCGCCGCGCTGGTGCTGATCTCAATCGTGCGGCTGCGGCCTCACGTCGTCATCGCGCTGGCATCTTTCGGTCCGCTCGCGCTGGTGAGCTGGCTGGTGCTCGATCACTACAGCGCCAGCCGTTTCTCGATTGGGTACGCCCCGCTCATCGCTTTGCTGGCGGCGGATGGCTTGCAGAAGGTCGCGCGCCGGCCGCCGATCGAGGCGCTGGCGTCGACGATCGTCATCGCTCTGATGATCGAGTGGACCTGGCCGGCGCTTTCGGTCGTGCGTTCGACTGATGCGCCGCCGGTGGCCGCTGTCGAGTGGATTCGCAGCCGCCACGCTGACCCGCTGGCAGGAGCGATTTATGTCAGCGCCGACATGATCCCGTTCGTCCAGTGGTATTTGCGCGATTACCGGCTGCATTTTCTCGACAAGCTGCAGCCGCCTCCGAGCTGGCCGGCGGGCTACTATCTTTTCGAGGGGGCCACGAAGCAAGGTCCAAGCTTTGCCCGAACGCACGGCCGGCTGTGGGAGCTGGTTCGCCATCGATACTTCGCCGTATCAGTCCGCCCTATTCCTTCGGTCGTCGAATTCGGCAGCGGTTGGTCTCCGGAAGAGCGCTCACCGGCGCAGATCTGGCGTTGGATGGGGCGCCGTTCCGAAACGATTCTTCCTCCGCTCGAGGGTCCGGCGCGACTGACGCTCTCCTTCTACATCCCGCGCGACGCCATACCGGCGCCGAACGTCGTCATCCGGCTCAACGGCGCAATCGTCGACGCTTTTCGAGGCCAGGCCACAAATGTCGATCGTCAGATCATGGTTCAGTCGCGAGCGCCGAACGTTCTCCAGATCGAAACAGATCAAGCCGTGCAACCGAGGATTGGTGACGAACGCACACTCGGCCTGCGGCTGAATTCGATCGAATGGGCTATTGTCCGGCCTTGAAATCGATCGGCTGGGGCACCCACGTTTTCACGCGCTTCCCGTCTTTCATGGCAGGCCGATACTTCGCGCCCCGCATCGCCCGGATGGCCGCGTCGTTGAAGCCGAATCGCGGGTCGCCCCGAAGCACATTGACATCGATCACGTCGCCGGTCTCCGAGATGAGAGCCGTCAGGATGACCGATGCCTCGATATGCTGCTTCATCGCGATGGGCGGATAAACGACGCGCGGTCTTGAAACCAGCACCGGTCGCTCATCGAGATCGTCGAATTTGACGACGTCGCCTTCGTGGACCGTTGAAACAGACGCCGCCGCCGGCGCAGGAGCTGGCGCTTGCGGTTGTGGCTGCGGCGCAGGTACCTGAGTCTGCGTCACAGCAGGCGTGATCTGAGTGGGAGTGACCGTATCGGTGCGCGCTGCCAGACGACGTTCGTCAAAAGCAGCCGCGGATTGTGATCGGTCGTCCAGCGTTTCCGGCGCGCGCTGCGGAGCGACAGAGGCCGTCAGGACCGGCGGCGCCGTGTTTTCCACAGCGGCGTTCTTGCCTTTCTTCTGCTGGAGCTGCTTGTCGAACTGCGACTGCATCTTCAGCATTTCTTGCTGCAGCTTTTGATTGACCGCGTCTTCAAAGGCCTTTTTCTGGGCAGAGGGATCGAGTGTCGCGGTCGCGGGGGCTTGAGTTGCGGTTGCGACGATCGGCTGAGGAACAATCGCCGGTTTCGCGACCGGTGGAGCCACGGGTTGAGCAGCCGCGATTTTCGCCTGCGTTCCAGACTTCACTCCGAAGAGCGCCCACAGAGCGGCAACCGCGACGACGGCAGCCGCGACAGCCGCTGCGATCAGCAGTGGCGCCTTGTTGCTGCTGCGTTTGGGTGGCAGCAGGATCGGCGCCGAGGTTTCGAGCCGATGCTCGAGGTACGGTGCGATGTTGACTTTCGATTCTTTCTCGCGATCGACGGTCTCGCCTTCGACCTCTTTCTTCAACAAAGTGCTGAGATAAAAAGCGAGATTGAACGTGGTGGCCGAGTACTTGCCGCCGTGCGCCAGGGCGGAGAGCGCCTGCTTCATATCGGCCACCGACTCGTAGCGCCGCGCGGGATCGATGACGAGCGACTTCTCGAGAACGGCGCGGATGTCGTCGGGCACCGTCTGGCCGGAGGTGCTCCTGGTGGCGTGTACAGACTGTGAGAAAGCGCTGACGTGAACAGCGTCCGGCGGTTCGTTTCCAGTGACCAGCAGATAAAGAATGGCGCCCATCGAGAAGACTTCCGACGAGCGGCTGGCTTCGCCGGAATGTTGATACTCGGGCGAGAAGTAACGGCCGATCGCGGGGGCGACCTTGGCGTCTTTCAGCGATGCGATCAAGCCTTTGCCGAGGCGCTGACCGGCGACGCGGACCTCGCCTTCATCGGTAATCCAGATGAACTGCGGGATCAGTCCGCCGTGCGTGAGGCGATCGCCGTTGTAGCGCAGGTCGGCCATGGTCGCGAGCGAAAGCGCGACTTTTTCAGCGATCAGGATGGCCTGATCGATCGGTATCGGATTCGGAGTGATGCCGGCGCCCCCGCGCGCCCGATCGACGACGTGACGCAGCGAGCGACCGTTGTTGTACTCATGCGCCACGAACGGAATGCCACTGAACACGTCGATGACCTGCTGTTTGACGAACGAATTTTCCGTCAGCATCGGCGCGACCGCGCGCGCTTCGTCGGCACTCTCTGCGAGCGCCTGCCGATTGCCTCCGGTCAGCTTGCGCAGCGCGACCAGCGGGCCCAGGTGACGATCGTCGATCCGGCCGGCACGCCATAGCTCACCGAGAGCGTCGCTCTCGAGTTTCTTGAAGAGGATGTACGAGCCGAACTGCTCATACGGTCGCGTTTTGGAAGGCACAATTGGCTCCGGAGTTACGGTTGTGTGGACGTAGAATACCACCGCCGGCTGCACTTATTTCGGTGCAGTTGAGTTCGTCGCGGTCGCCGCCCTTTGATCGCGATACCACTGGATCTGATAGATCTGGACGTTCCGGTTGTGCTCCTCGATGTTGGTGGCAAAGGCATGCGATCCGTCGTGCCGCCCTACGAAGTAAAGGAATGCCGTCTTGGCCGGCGCAGCGGCGGCCCGTAGCGAGGCCATCCCAGGGTTCGCGATGGGGCCGGGCGGGAGGTTGGGAAACCGGTAAGTGTTGTAGGGCGAATCAATTTGAAGATCCGTCTTGTGGATGTTTCCATCCCAGTGGCCTGCGAGTTTCAAGGCGTAGATGACGGTGGGATCAGCGCCGAGGAGCATGTGCCGATTGAGGCGATTGATGTACACCGACGCGACCAGCGGCCTCTCCTCGGGTAACTTTGCCTCCATCTCCACGATCGATGCGAGCGTAACGGTCTGATGAAGATCGAGGCCTGTGGTGATGTATCCCATCTCGGGACCAAAGTGCTTTCGGAAGTTCTGCACCATCGCGTTCACGATGGTTCTCACCGGCGTTCCCGGTCCGAATTTGTAGGTGTCGGGGAAGAGATAGCCTTCGAGAGTTCGGGCATTGGGCGCAAGGTCGCGGATTAACTCCGTGTCGGCCGTCACGTGATCCCACTCCGCCACCCGCCCGAAGCCGTCGGCCGCGAACAGGCGACCCACTGCGAAGCGGTCGAGTCCCTCCCGCACCGTGATGCTCTTCATCGCCACGTCCCCTCGAATCAATTTCTCTACCACCTCCGCGGCTGAAATCGGGCGCGAGAATTCGTAAATGCCTGCTTTGATCGAATCGCCGTGCCGTAGGACTTTGATGTAGATCAAGGGCAAATAGGCGTCGCGGAGGATGCCTGCTTGTTGCAGATGGCGCAGGATGATTGCCGTTCGCTGTCCTTTGCGCACCTCGACGTCTTTGACCGGCTCGCGATAACCCTTGTATGGAGAGGTGAGCGCCCGCCAGAAGAAGTAGCCGCCGCCCGCGAGCAGGATCAGGGCGAAAAAAAGGATGGTCAGCAGCGACTGAAAGTACTTCCGGCAGCCGCCGCGAGGAGCCGCTCGCGCCGCTATGGCTGCCTCCGCTGCTCGTCGAGATAGGACTGCAGGATCACAGCCGCCGCCGCCATGTCGATGTCGCGCTGGGCGTCACGGCGCTTGCGGCCGGCCTCCCGCAGGCGCTCGGCGGCGTCGACGGTCGTGAGCGCTTCATCCCAGAGCACGACCTCTCTGCAGGTTTTCTGCCGCAGCCGTTCGGCGAAGTCGTGAAAAGTCTTCTCGGCTGGATCGTGGAACTGGCGGCGGGGAATGCCGACCACGATGGTCGTGGCCTCGAGCTGTTCGGCGAGGCTGGCCAGCTTTCCGATGATGTCGCCCTCGTTTGGCACAACCGAGTGGGGTGTGGCCAGCACGCCCGACTCGCTGACAGCCACTCCGATGCGGCGGCTGCCGTAGTCGATGGCCATGATGGACACCGTACGATTGTAAGCGGCCAGCGGCGTGTACAATCTGTGTTCCCAAAGGCGGGGGTCCATGAAGAATTTCAATCTCGACGCCATCCTCGAGGCGATGCTGAAAATCTCCGACCGGGTGTCCGATCTCAATTTCTCGGTCGGAAGAGCGCCGCAAGTCGAAGTGGACGGCCAGCTCGTCTCCGTCAATTTTCCCGGTCTTCCGCGGCTCACTCCCTACCAGACGGAGATGATCGCCATGCACATGTTGCGCGGCGACCGCGAGCTGACGCGGACCCTGATGAGCAACGGCTCGGTCGACCTGTCGTACTCCATTCCGCAGAAAACGCGCTTCCGCGTGAACGTCTTCACGCAGCGCGGGACATACGCCATCGTCCTTCGGGTAATTCCTGACGGCATCCCGTCGCTCGAGGGCCTGAAACTGCCCAAGGAATTGTTCAACGTCTGCAAGCTGAAGAACGGCATCGTGCTGGTCACCGGGCCTACCGGCTCCGGAAAGTCGACCACCCTGGCGGCGATCATCAATCAGATCAATCAGGACTTCGCGTACCACATCCTGACGATCGAAGACCCGGTCGAATACATGCACCGGCACATCAAGTCCACCGTCAATCAGCGCGAGGTGGGCTCCGACACCAAAAACTTCGCGCTGGCGCTCAGAGCAGCATTGCGGCAGGCACCGAAAGTCATCCTCATCGGCGAGATGCGCGACGTCGAGACGATCGAGATCGCCATGGAAGCGGCCGAGACCGGCCACCTCGTGCTCTCGACGCTGCACACCATCGATGCTGCCAAGACTGTCGATCGCATCGTGGGCGTCTTTCCCAAAGATCAGGAGCCGCAGATCCGGACGCGCTTTGCGCAATCCTTCCGCTACGTCATCTCGCAGCGCCTGCTGCCGAAGACGGGCGGGGGGCGGGTGGCGGTGCTCGAGATCCTCAAGTCGACGATGCGGACGCGCGACTACGTCACGAAGGGGGAGACCGATGGGCGCTCGCTGACCGATGCCATGCATGACGGTCAGGTCGATGGCATGCAGACCTTCGACGACGAGCTTGAAAGGCTGTGGCTCGACAGAACGATCACCAAGGAGATTGCGCTGGCGTACGCGAGCAATCCGACGAACCTCGCCCTTCGCCTGACCGATGATCAGGCTCCGCCACCCGAGGAGAAGGAGAGCGGAGAGTCGATGCTCTCGATGCTCGAGTAGATGAACTCAATCTATGCTGAGCGAAGCGAAGCATCTCTGGTTCCGCTGCCGAGAAGTGACGCATGGCTGGGTCACCGGAGATCCCTCGCTCCGCTCGGGATGAACTGAAAAAATGATCAAAATCGTCTGCACTTCATGTCAGAAGCCGCTCTCGCTCGACGAGACGAAACTTCCGATGAAGGAAGTGACGTTCCCGTGTCCGGCTTGCAAGACCAAGCTGACGGTTGACCGCAGAAAGCTGGAGAGCGCTGCCGCTCCGGTGCCGGGGGCGTCGCCGGACGCGGGCCAGGCGGCGGAAGAAGAGGAAGGATTCGGCGCGAAGGCTCTGATCGTCGGCGCCGATTCTCCGGCATTGCGCCAGGCCGCCAAGCTGATCGGCTTCATGCCGGTGCACATGCCGGCCGCGCAGCAGGCGCGCGACTACTTCATGCAGGAGTTTCCGCCGCTGGTGATGCTCAATCCGGCGCAGATCACCGCGCCGCCGCTGGAGTCGATGCAGCCGATCATCTCCTTGACGCCTGCCGACCGCCGGAAATCCTTCTTCATTCTCTTCTCCGACAATTTGCGCACGCTCGACGGCAACGCTGCGTTCCTCTACGGCGTCAACCTCATCGTCGCCCAGAAAGACCTCGGATCCTTCCAGCAGATCTATCGCGACGCTTCGGCCTATCATGACCGCCTCTACAGCACGATGAATTCGGTGCTGAAGGTGATGGCGGAGCAGTAAAAAAAGAAAGGGCGCCGGTGAGGCGCCCTTCCCCTTTTGCGAACCGAGGCTGCGTTACTGCTGCTGCACGCCTTCGGGGTACTGAATGAAGGTACCGTTGGAGTAGACGATGTCGCAGTCGAAGTTGGTGGTCGCTCCACCTGAATACGAACTCTGCGCTGCACCATCTTTACCGTAGGAGATGATGACGTAGATCTGCGCGGCGGTCGTCGTCGCCCACGCCTGATCAGCTGCCAAACCCCAGTTGTTGCCCCAGCCGTCGCGGCGTGGGAACGTCTTGACGTACGTCGGCGACAAGTACGTAGTGAGGTTGTCGATCGTTACCGAAGCGCTGGGAAGAGTCATACCGGCTGCGTTGTAGCGGTTGATGTCGGTCGCGCGCGCTTCCCACGCGGTGGCGATCGTACGCATATCGGCCATCGTCCTCTTCTGCTTCGAGCGCTGCATGGCTGTCAGCAGGTTCGGAATCGCGATGGCCGCGAGAATGCCGATGATCGCGACGACGATCAGCAGCTCAATCAGGGTGAAACCTTTCTGTCTCTTCATGAATCCTCCTTTTGTTGAGACCGAATGCAATCCTCTGAATCGCAACCGCAATACCATGGGGATCAATGGTATATACCCCGATTTTTCAATGGGTTACGAGGTCATAGGTAATCGCCTTATGACATTTTCTGTCGGATAAAAGCAATAAAAATGACAAATTGAGGTAAAAAAAAAGGGCGCCGGTCAGGCGCCCTTTCTCTCGCGAACCGAGGGCTGCGTTACTGCTGCTGCACGCCTTCGGGGTACTGAATGAAGGTACCGTTGGAGTAGACGATGTCGCAATCGAAGTTGGTGGTCGCGCCACCTGAATACGAGCTCTGCGGTGCACCATCTTTACCGTAGGAGATGATGACGTAGATCTGCGCGGCGGTCGTCGTCGCCCACGCCTGATCAGCTGCCAAACCCCAGTTGTTGCCCCAGCCGTCGCGGCGTGGGAACGTTTTGACGTACGTCGGCGAAAGATAAGTGGTCAGGTCGTCGATCGACACTGAAGCGCTGGGAAGAGTCATACCGGCTGCGTTGTAGCGGTTGATGTCGGTCGCGCGCGCTTCCCACGCGGTGGCGATCGTACGCATATCGGCCATCGTTCTCTTCTGCTTCGATCGCTGCATGGCTGTCAGCAGGTTCGGAATCGCGATGGCCGCGAGAATGCCGATGATCGCGACGACGATCAGCAGTTCAATCAGGGTGAAACCACGTTGCTTCCTCATCAAGGGGGTCCTCCTTAAGTCTAGCCTAGCGCAACCGATGTACCAGATGCTCGACAATAACTAACCCTTTTAGTTGCATAAATTAATAGAAAACGATCACGAAAAAATCATCGAGGATTGACGTTTTTCGGAGCGGTGAATTGACAAATAATGTCACGCGGCGGGACCAAAAGCAAAGTCCGGAATGAGGCGTCGCATGAGCGCGATCCCCTGCATGTACCAATCGAGTCGCACGCGCTCATTCACGCCATGAATGCCCTGCGTCTGGTAGTAGTCGACCGGAAATGGCCACACGCCGTAGCACGCGATGCCGCGCGCGCGAAGAAATCTCGAGTCGTTGCTCGAAATGGCCAGAATCTCGGGCCCGACCGGCACCGGCCCATACTCGCGATGAACCTCGGTTGCGATCAGTGTAAAGAGCGGAGTGCGCAACGACGTCAAAGGCGCAGGACCATTTTTCGCGAGAACGGCGTCGATCGTGGCGCCTAACGGCCGGATCTGCGTCTGCAGCCACGCGATGCGGCGGTCAGGATCCTCATCCGGAAGGTTATAAAGATTCACGTTCATGATCGCGCCGCGATCGTCATTGCGGACGCTTCCCAGCCACACGATGTTCTGCGTCAACTCTTTGTAGCCGCGCGGCAGCAGCCAAAATTTTCCCTGGGCCACTGTGCGATCGATGTCTTCCAGCAGCGCGCGCTGTTCCACACGTTGCGGCGCGATGGCTCGGAAGAATTCGCGGACCTCCGGCAGAATGCGGTCGGGATCGCGAGGTCCGCAATACGGCTCGAGCGCGATGCGCACGCGTTGCATTTGCTCGCGGCTTGCCGCTCGCAGCCGGAGATTGACGCCCATCTTCGTCCCGATCTCGACGCCGAAGTACGACAGCTTCTCCTGCCGCGTCTCCGTGATGCCGCCCTCGTTCAGCGCATAGCGGATCCCCTCGAAGATGTCGGGGCGGTGCTCGAGGAGCCATCGCGTTCCGAGGTTTCCCCCTTCCTCTTCGTCGGCGACGCCCAGGTAGACGATGTCGCGTTCGGGCTGACCGCGGCGGGCAACTTCGAGGAATCCTTCCAGCTCGCACAGCGCGATCGACTTCATGTCGAGCGAGCCGCGTCCCCACAGTTGATTCAGTGCAATGGCGCCGGCAAACGGCGGACGTCTCCAGGCGGTGGGAGACGCCGGAACGACGTCCATGTGATGCATCAGCAGGAGTCCTTCTCCGGCGCGTCGCCCTTTCAGTCGGGCATAGAGGTTCGCTCGACCGGGCGCCGATTCAATGATCTCCGCCTTGATGCCGTTTTTCTCGAGCAATCCGGCCAGGAAGCGCGCGCCTTCGATCTCGCGTCCGGGAGGATTCGAAGTATCGATCCTCACATAGCGCTGCAGCAGGGTGATCTCGGGCGTGATGCGCGATTGTTTTGGAATGTAAAGCTGCGACTGGATTTCCGCTTCGTCGCGGCGATTGCGGATCCACAGCAAAGCCGTGGCGGCCGCTGCCACCGCCGCGATGCCGATGATTGCGATCCATCGCCGCGTCATCATGCCCGATAGAAAATCAGAATCGAGAACACGACCGCGAGCATGGTGGCGGAGATCCACATCCCGATGACGACGAGATCGTTGCGATAAATCATTTCAATGCGATGGCGCCCCGGCATCAAGACGATGCCCTGATATCCGATATTCGTGACGACTGAAGCCACGCGCCGGCCGTCGACGGAGATCCGCCAGTACTTGTGCGGCGTCACGCTCATGATCAGGAATCCTTTGCCGAAACTCTCCACGTCGAGCGTGGCGCGATTGGCGGTTTCGACAACGTTGCGCACCACGCCATTGGCCGGAACGAAATTGATGCCCTGGACGAAGGCCACCTTTCGACTGAGGCTTTCGTGGCTCAACATGTTCACGAAGTCCTGTCGGCTCTTGATCGTGACCATCTGATCCGCGAAGTAGTAGCGTGGCCAGTGTTCGGTTTCGAGAAATTGTACCGGCATCGATTTCTTGAAATCGCCCTTGGTGCGCTTCCTTTCGACCTCGAAGTCACGATAGGTGGCGCGGTACCAGGCGTTCGACATCGCCATGAACGGCTCCCACCAATCGCCGCGGCCGGAACGTTTGACGTCCCATACCGAATCGGTGAGTGCGATCGTCGGCAGCAACGCCGTCTTGTCGTAGTCCCGTTCGATCACGGTGCGCACATTCGATCCGGCCGGCGTCATCGGAAAAAGGCCGTTGCGGACGACCCAGTAGACGGCGTCGCCGGTCGAAAAAAACTTGCGCGCAATCTCCTCGTTTCCATACCAGTCGACTTCGTGAAAGACGCGGTAATCGGCCCGATTGGAAGGAAGCGTCGCCGCCGCCGTCGGTGGATTGAAAAAGCTCCTCGGCATCCTCGGGTTCAGCTCCGCGGTCACGTAGACCAGATCCGCGGTCAGGAGCAATCCGCTCAGGATGATCCACGCCCGCGACCATCGCAGGCGGGTAGTGCCCAGGATGGCAGTCGCAAGCCCGCCGCGAAGGGCGGCCACGACCCAGTCAACGCGCGACAGGCCGACCATCTTGATCGAGCCGGCGTTGCGCGTCATTCCCCAGACGCGCATGAAGACGCGCGGATAGATCGGCGTGAACGCGATCACTGCCATGGCGGCGGCCACGCCGGTGGTCGCGATCAAGAAGCCGATCGCCCCTTCGCGGACGGTCTCGTCGCCTGCGAGGACGCGATCGAACATTTGCGCCGCAAAGACCAGCGCCGCGAAGATCCCCATCATCGCGAATTTCTCCGGGTAACGGATGGTGGTCGCGATGCCGGCGTTGTAGAGCAACTTGAGGAGAGGAGTATGGCCGCCGAGCGCCAGCAGCGATGACAGGATGCAGATCAGAAGCACGAGCCGCCCGCCGCGCGGCCTGACAAATGCGCCGCCGACGCAGAGAGCGATGGCCATCAGGCCGACGTAGATGCTGAAGAGAAACGGCGATCCCATTCCGGGATAGAGGCCGCCGCCCCAGTACCACATCACGCGATTGACCGAGATGTGGCCGAGGATGTTGGGATAGATCAGCTCCGCAAACTTTGCCCACGGCATGCTCCAGGCGGTGACGAGATCGAATTCGAACGGGTGCGAGCGCGCGGAATCATGGACATGATCGATCGCGGGAAGAATCTGCGCCGCGCCGATTGCGATGGCGATCAGCGAGATCAGTCCGATCGATGCGACGTGCTTGATCGTGTCGACGATCCGCGAGTTGCCGTACCACCCGCGATACAGCGCGTACAGGCCCAGGAGGATGCCGGTCTGCAGAACGGTGGTCGGCTCGGCGACCAAGAACTGCAATCCGAGAAAGAAGGCTGCGGCCGCAAAATCGCGCGGGCGTCGATGCAGCAGATACCGACGCGCGAAGAGGCAGGTCAGCGGCAGCCAGGCCGCACAGAAGAGGATCGGAAGGAGATTGACTTCGGAGAGATAGAGGCCGCCCATCCCGAATGAGATCGCGCCGAACCACGCCGCGAACGCGCGCATCTCCATCGATCGCAGCAGCGCATACATGCCGAGGATGCCGATGTACAAATGCACCAGGATGAGCAGGCGGTAGCCGAGGTCGTAGCTGGGCAGAAGAATCAGCCAGGTGAGCGGATAGAAGATCTCGTGCTCCGGATTGGCGGCCACGGGCTGCCCGGCCGAAAAGTAACGATTCCAGTAGGGGAACTCGCCGCTATAGACGATCTCGCGCAGGATCTGTTTGGTCGGATAGTAGTAGCGCGTGAGATCGCGCATGTAGAAGTTGTTGATGCCCAGGAGCACGTCGCCGAACGCGATCGTGACGATCAAGGCGAGAGAGGCGACGGCCAGCGCGTCGGTGCGGCGCGCATCGTTCACGCGCGGCGGATTGTAACCGGAATCTTGCATGTTATTCTCAGCGGCCATTCCAATGCCGCTGCACGAGAAAAAAGTTGTCGCCGTTCTGCCGGCGTACAACGCCGAGAAGACTCTCCAGGATACGTACGACGACATTCCGAAGGAGTGGGTCGACGAGATCCTGCTGGTCGACGACTGCTCGCGCGACCGCACCGTCGAGTTGGCAAGTGCGCTGCCGATGAAGGTGGTCGTGCATCCGAAGAATCGGGGCTACGGCGGGAACCAGAAAACCTGCTACCGCACCGCGATGGATGCCATGGGCGGCGAGATCATGGTGATGGTCCATCCCGACCATCAGTACGATCCGAAGATCATCCCGGAGCTGGTCAAGCCGCTGCAGCGCGGCGAATGCGATGCCGTTTTCGGGTCGCGGATGCTGGGTGGACGTCCCATCGAAGGCGGAATGCCCAAGTGGAAGTACTTCGCGAATCTCTTCCTGACCATGGTCGAGAATGCAACATTCTATATTTTCCTATCAGAATATCATTCAGGTTTTCGTGCCTATTCGAAGCGCTACCTCGACAGCGTGAATTTCGAGGCCAATTCGGACGACTTCGTGTTCGATACCGAGATCATCGCGCAGGGCGTCGCCACGGGCATGCGCATTCGCGAAGTCCCCATCAGCACGCGCTATTTCGACGAGGCCTCGCAGATCGGATTCTGGCGGTCGGTGCGCTACGGCCTGGAGATCCTGAAGACGATGTTCCTCTACAAGCTGCACAAGAAGCACATCTGGTCGCACCGCATTTTCAGAGATCCGGCGCGGGTTGCTGCGCTGCCGGAGGAATCGACTTCTCGAGCGCTCTGATCTCCTCTCGCGTCTGATCGGCCTCGGTCGTCTTTCCGGTTTTTCGCAGGTAGAACTCTTCGTCGCGCAGGAGCGCCATGCGATCGCGCACCGCGCCGCTGTACGGCTCGACGGCCCGGTTCTTCGCGATCACGACATTCCATTGGTCCATGCGCGGGGCGTCATTCAGGCCGCAGATGGCGAAGAAAATTGCGCACACGATGCACCCCGTTGCGGCCACAATTCCAGGACGGATGCGCATTGCGATTGCCAGCGCGCCGTACACCATCACGACCGCCCCAAACACGATCAACACGTCGATCTGGAACTCCTCCGGAACGGAGACCAGCAGTCCGATTTTCTTCGGCGACTGGATCGCAGCGCGCAGCAGCTCGTCGGGATCGTAGTACCGATTGAGATCGATCGACGATGCCGCGAAGAAGAGCGCCATGGTCCACGCCGATGCCATCGCGGCGATCGCGATGCTCAGCCATCGCGGCAGTTGCGCGAAGAGCGCCGCGGCGCCGAGGAGAAAGAAGATCGTGCAGTTGTCGAAGCGCCGCTGGCCGAACGACGAGCCCGCCCAGAAAAAGCGATCGATGGTGGCATTGGCCGCCCACTGCACCAAAAACATCAGGATGGCGGCGCTGCCAAGGCCGCGATGCGCGCGAACCAGGAACGGAAAGCCGAGGATGCCGATGATCAGAAGCGGCGTCCAGGCGCCGAGGCCGTGGTACCACGAGAAGAGCGGCTGCCAGATCCAGAAACGCTCGAACGAATGCCACGGCCGCTGCGCGTTCCCAGGTGCGAAATTGAAAAGAATGAGCGGATTGCCATAGAGCACGACCGTCACGACGAGCTGCGGCAGCGCTCCAGCCACGAATCCAAACACGATCGTCATCCATTTTCGAATGGCCGGCATGGCCGCGATCAGAAACGGAACGACGATGAAGGTCGCATTCTGGGGCCGGATCGCAAACGCCAGGCCGGCGGCCACGCCGGCAGCCAGAAATTCGTTGCGCGTGGAAGCCAGCACGATCAGCGCGCAGGCCGCCGCGCTGACCGCATGGGCCATCAGCGCCTCGCGCGTCGAGTACCACAGCAGCGACGATCCGAACCAGATGCCGATCGTGGCCGTCAATGAGGCCCAGGGAGGGGCGAATTTCCGCGCCACGATGTAGCCGGCCAGAAGAACAATCAGCCCGCAGATCGCGCTCGTGGAAACCGCCGCCACGTTGTACGGCAGCGAGATTCCATCGCCCGCGAATCGGTGCAGCGACGGCACGATCGCGCGGAGAACATCGGCGGCGATGAACGCCGGATACCACACCACGGCGCTTCCGGCAGTCCAGTGATCGGCGAGATGGCCGTTGGGCGTCAGCCCTTCCGACGCGATCCAGCCATCGGGCAGCATTCCGAAGTGCTGCCATTCGTTGAAGAGCAGCAAATCATGATCGAAATATGTAGATGGTAAATATGCATAGTATGCAACCCCATCCGGCCGCGTGACTCCCGGGCGCAGCCAGATCAGCGTGGAAAGGGCCCAGACCGCGACGATGACCGCGATGGCGGCGCGATCTCTCATTTCGTGCGTTGGAATTCGACGCCCGCTTCTTCGCACGCGCGGGCGATCGTGTCGAACGCTTCCCGCCGCCTGCCCTGCTGCAGCATCTCGAGCACTCCGCGCGCGAGGATGCCGTCGAAAAAGCGCTTGCGGTCCTGATCGGTGGGAAGGACTTTTTTCGCAGAAGGCCGCAACGTGCCCAACAGATCGTTGAGCTCAGCGTACTCGGGCCCGACGAACTCCTTCAGATTCTCCTTGAGCGTGCGCGCCAGGGCCGGTGATTTTCCTCCGGTGGAGACGGCCAGCTGAATCGAGCCCTGCTCCACAATCGCCGGCACGATGAACTCGCACAGATGCGTGACGTCCACCACGTTCACGGGGATCTTGCGCCGCCGGCAGTCGCGGGCGATGCGGCCGTTGATGCAGGCGTCGTCGGTGGAGGCAATCACGATCGACGCCCCATCGAGATCGCCGTCGTCATATTCCTTCCGCTTGATCTTCAGCCTGCCGGCGTCCGCCCACTGCACGATCTGCTCGGTGAGCTGCGGCGCCACCACCGTCACGCGCGCGCCGTACTTCATCATCGTTTCCGCTTTGCGCTCGCACACAGCGCCGCCGCCGATGATGACGACATCCCGATCTTCAATGTCCAGAAAGATCGGGTAGTAGGGAAACTTCTTGCGCCGCACCGAGAAAGTTTATCGCGACGGGGGACGTTGCGGCTTCTGCCGGGCGGCGGCGCGCACGGCACGATCTTTCGCTCGCTGCACCGTCCGCCGGCGTTTCTGCAGCGAAGCGCGGGCCTTGTCACCATTTCTTTGAGACATAAGATAGTTCTCCGTTTGCCGGCCGATTAATAGATCGGAAAGCGATCGCACAGCTCCTTCACTTCCTTTTTCACCTGCGCCACCACGCCGGTGTCGCCTTTGGAATCGAGCACCCGCGCCATGAGCTGTGCCATAGTCTTCATCTCCGGCTCCCGCAAGCCACGCGTGGTGACCGCCGGCGTGCCGATGCGCAGTCCCGACGCCACTATCGGCTTCTGAGTGTCGAAGGGAATGGTGTTCTTGTTGACGGTGATGTTGGCCGCCTCGAGCATGTTCTGACCGTCTTTTCCGGTGATGCCTTTCGAGAAGACGTCGGTCATGAAGAGGTGATTGTCGGTGCCGCCGGACACGATTCGGAATCCGGTGTCCCCGACCGCCTGCGCGAGCGCTTTGGCATTGCGCACGATCTGGGTCTGGTATTCCTTGAAGTCCGGCGACATCGCTTCCTTGAAGCTGACCGCTTTGGCCGCCACGATGTGGACCAGCGGCCCGCCCTGCACGCCCGGAAAGAGTGCCCGATCGAGATCCTTGGCGAATTTTTCCTTGCACAGCACCAGTCCCGCGCGCGGCCCGCGCAATGTCTTGTGGGTGGTGGTGGTCACGAAATCGGAGTGCGGAATGGG
>Ga0070699_100002311_pt1 | contig 17164 bp, 11 predicted proteins | sample KBSK1503metaG_FD_65473 | JGI IMG/M metagenome (GOLD analysis project Ga0070699, IMG submission 65473) | Corn, switchgrass and miscanthus rhizosphere microbial communities from Kellogg Biological Station, Michigan, USA - KBS K1-50-3 metaG | ecosystem: Host-associated > Plants > Roots >... | reverse complement strand
GCATCGAGCACGGGCCGGCCCAGTTCGCCTCTCCCTTTCACTGCAAGCGCCAGTCGGCTGTCCGGTCGCATCAGTTGCACAGGATGCGTGATCCAGTTGGAGGAGGAGACCCGCCCTCTGGCGCGATGGCGCAACAGCTTCGGACGATCTTTGGGCCACTGGGCAGGTAGATCCTGGTACAGCGTCCCGCCCAGCGCCACGTTCATGAGCTGCATACCCCAGCAAATACCCAGTGTCGGCAGGCAGATCAGCCAAGACAGCAGCGCGAAGGTGTGATCATCGCTGAGGAGTTGCAGGGGATCGTAGCCCTCCAGTAGAGGGAGCGCTGGGATGAGACAGGGAAAGCCGCCTGCCTCCAGGATGGCCTGCGCAGTGGGCGCATCGCTGCCATAGACCGGCCAGCCCCCATCGCGCAGGATGCCGCTGGCTGCTAGCAGACCGATGCGTGGCCGACCGCGCCTCGGAGGGGTGCCCTGCTGCACCTGTTCGCCGATCCACTGCTCGATCAAATCGCTGACGGACGTGTCTCTCACCACCTGCATGCCGGTTTGTCCAAGAACGCTCACGTAGTTTCTCCTGTTGCGTAAATAACTGTGGCCTGCGTGATGCGTGCAAGAACAGGCTTTGCGCTTCTGCCTCATGCTCCTGCAAGGAGGGCGCCGTCTGTCCAAGGGGGCGCATCACGCGACCTTGTACAAATGTACCTGATAGGTCGGCCAAAAATCCCTCTTTTTATACTGAATTGGTGAGAGACAACGACCGTATTTGCGCGTGACAAGTGCCGGACCAGCACGTGAAGAGGTGTCCGTGCGACACAGCGCATCTCACGAGAAAAGTCGGTCAATGTGCTGGAAAAAATCGGTCAGGAGGTCGCCCAACGTGGAAGGAAGATGCAGTACACTTGTTGCGTGCCGACGAGGCACAGCAGCAGAGAGGAAGCAGCGGCGGTCAAGCTGAAGCGAATACATCCAGCTTTTCCCGGCCTGCAAAGAGACATATGGTACCGAGTTGGAGGAGACCCATGCACAGGTTGTCCCTCGCTTGCTTCCCGTCTAGAGTGATACGTCATGAAAAGCCGACAGGAAATGACACCGGCCAGGCGCAAACGCCTGCTCAAAACCTTTGGCTCGTGTCCAGCGGGCTATACCCACGACGATCTGGAGCGGTTCCTGGATTTGCTCTACGGGATGTTCAGCGACGTTTACACCCTCGCCGAACTGCGCCAGATCGTCGTCAGCGACCCGTTCGACCGCTCCGAGCACCCGCGCCAGCTCAAACTCGTGGAGTTGTCCGACTGGCTCGAGGCAGTGGTCGCCTGATCGCCTTTGCACGAGCGCGCCTCTCTGCTAAGAAGAGGGAATGGCGAACCTCCCTTTGCTTGTAAGAGCGGGCAAGGGGAGCTTCGCCTTTCTCAGGATTCGCGCGGGGTGCGCCCCTTCGCCCGGTAGCCTTTGCGCCTGATCTCCCGCGGACCCGGCATGCGCGTCGGCAGGTGGTCGCCGGGGCTGTACTTGCGCTTCTGCTGCTGGATGGTCGTGTCGTTCATGTGCATGTAGTTCTTGACCGTCGTCATGTCCTCATGCCCCAGCAGCTCCTGCAGGCTGAACGGGTCATTGCCCAGCACCAGGTAGCGCACTGCAAAGGTGTGGCGCAAGATGTGGGGGCTGACGCGCTTGCCGGTGATGCCGGCGCGTTTGCGAATGCGCGCGAAGAGCATCTCCACCCCGTTCTTGGTGAGCGGCGTGCGCGTCTCCGCGAGAAACAGGTGATCCTCCCCGGCGCTGCCCCACTCGGCCAGTTCCTCCTCGCCCGGGCGATGCCGGTCCAGGTAGTACAGCAGGTTGCGCAGGCAGTTGGCGCCCAGGGCCACGCGCCGCTCCTTCGAGCCCTTGCCCCTGACCGTGATCACGCCGTGCCTGCGGTCGAAGTCGCCCACGCGCAGTCCGCACAGTTCGGAGACGCGGATGCCGGTGTCGTAGAGCAGCCAGAGGATGGCCCGGTTACGCACGGCGGCGCGGTCCGCCATCGGCCCCGACTCGCCCGGCGGGGCGCAGGCCAGCAGGAGCCGCTCGAACTCTTCCGGCTCGATGGTGCGGATGAGCGGCTTGCCGACTTTGGGGAAGACCACGCGGTCGAACGGGTTGCGCTCGATGATCTCCTGATGCACCAACCAGTGGAAGAAGGCGCGCGCCGAGCGGGCGTAGGTTTGCACCGTGCGCTCGGTTCGGGCTTTGCCGTAGCTTCCCGGCGTTTTGCGCAGGTGGGCGAACCAAGCGCTGATGTCGGGGGCGTCCACCTCCCCGACCAGGGTGATCTCGCGTTCCTCTTGCAGAAAGTGCTGGAGGAGACCGAGGGAGGTGCGGTGCCATTGCAAGGTTTTCGGGCTATGGTTGCCACCCTCGTGATCGTTGACGTAGTCCTCAATCGCTCGCGCAAGGGTCGTGGTCGCGCGCCGCTTCGCGAGGGGCGCAGTGGATGCCCGCTTTCCTCTGGTGGTCTTTGTTTGCTCCGCCTGGGCATCCAGTTTGGCGCGCTGCGCGGCGGCGCGGGCTTCCGTCACCCGCTTAGAAGGTTTCACCGGTTGTTGTGAGTCCATAGCGTTGTCGACTCCTTTCTCTGGAGGGAGCGGACAACCAGACGGTGAGAGGCGACGAGGCAGATCGTTGCGAGCGCGACGAGGCAGATGGTCGCAAGGGTTGCGAGGCAGATAGTCGCGTAACGCCTTTTCGCACAAAACACAACCGCCTGCTCTGTCGCCTTTCGCCGTTCGGTTGTCACAAAACAGCTTCTGAGGCTCTTCCAGAGAGACGGTTTCTTGTGCAGAGCGGGAGACGGGGCTCGAACCCGCGACAGCCTGCTTGGAAGGCAGGCTGTCGCGATATCGCCGTTCGCTCGCTTGACATCGCCCTGACAGCCGGCTTTATATGATTTGATCGCAATGTGAGCGGGCCTGGCAAAAGATGTCACGCGCGCTTTTTTCGTCTTTCGGCAAAACAGGTCATGTGTTTTTGCCCTCGATTCCGGCAAAAGGCGTTGCGCGGAACTTGCGGCAGGAGGTCACACTGCTCCATACACTATAGCTGATCTCCTCATCTTTAGCAATGCTTTCTAGGAAAGAAGTTCTCACCATAAGCATTAATGCTTCGCTGGAGATCAGGAATGCCAGGGAGGCAGGATCAACCCAAGCTGTATTAATAGCTCTCCTCTTCAGGAATCGCCCAATCTATGGAGTTTCGTGTACCTCTCGACGTTTCAAGCCATCCGTCAAACACAGGCAAAACCTGCTCATCGCTGTCTCTTTGACCGAACGCGCGTCGCGTAAGGTGGTACAATGGGAGAGTAAGGTCACAGGTTCGGGGCGCCTCTGGATTGGCTATACCCTGCGCCAGGCCGCAGCACACGCTGAGGCCACACTGGCGGCGGCGTTCGATCAGGGCGACTGGAAATCCTGGTCAGCTCGGACGAACCACTAACGCCGTTTCCTCTAGGCTCGGCCCCCATCGACAGAGAGACTGAAGTGTGGGCCGCTGGCGTCACCTACAAGCGATCAGAAGAGGCTCGCAAAGAGGAGAGCGGCACACTGGATCTCTACACCAAGGTCTATAGCGCAAAGCGGCCCGAACTCTTCTTCAAGGCCAACCCTCGGCGAGTCGCCGGACCCGATGCACCCATCAGCATCCGTGCCGACTCAACCTGGGACGTCCCAGAGACAGAGCTTGCGCTCGTCATCAACGCCTCTGCCCAGATTATCGGCTACACCATTGGCAACGATATGAGTTCGCGCAGTATCGAGGGCGAAAATCCGTTGTACCTACCGCAAGCCAAAATCTATGCCAACTGCTGCGCGCTTGGTCCAGCTATTACCCCCGCCTGGGAGATAGCTGATCCCTACAACCTTGCCATCTGCCTCTTGATCGAGCGCGATGGTCAGGTCTACTGGCAAGGCGAAACCAGTACACGCGAACTCAAGCGAAGCTTCGAGGAATTGGTCAGCTACCTCTTCCTCGAGCAGGACTTTCCCGACGGAGTCATGCTCTGCACGGGGACTGCACTCGTCCCAGAGAGTCCATTCACCCTCCAGCAAGGCGACATCGTCCAGATCACCATCGACCAGCTTGGCCTCCTCCGTAATCCTGTCGCGCGTGGTAAGGGGAGACCGACGTGATCACTTCCCATCATGGTGCATTGCTCCACCAGCACTCTTTCTGGACAGTCTATGGACTTTGCGATCTGTAGCTCGCTGATTGCCTTCTCAGCGGCGAGATGAGCACAGATGATGATCCACTCTCACGAGAGCACGGCATCTGCCCCAACAGTGTTTCCGTCCCGGGCAGGTCCTGATCTTGCGCATACCTCACTGCAACGTGCGGATGGGTAAGGGCTGATAGGATAGCATTCGGGTGAGCAGCGCTGCATTTCGGGGGAACATGCCACCACTGCCCAGGTCGGGATTGGTCATCAGTAAGGCAGATGATCTCTACGTTACACAATCAAACATGGAGTAAAACCTCGTGTTCTCACAAGAAATCGTTCCCGTTCGATCACGAAGAGCAGGACCATTCTCGTTGCCGGAAATGTGCGAGTAAGCAACGAGCGACGCTGGTGGGAATCTCCAATGCGAGAGAAGAAAAGGGGGAAAATCCGACCCGTGGGTACGACTTCTCGTGACGGAATGCGCAAGATAAAAGAGGAATGTCTCCTGAAGAAACGAACAGGATAGAACTGTTCAAAGAAACGGTGACATGATGTCTGCTCAGTGGATACTATTGAAAGTGGCAACATTTCTTAGAAAGAGAAGGCATCCATGAGGAATGAAAATCCGATTGTGATTGAGGATCGCGAAGTACTGATCTACATGCTTTTCAGCAGGAGGTTTCTATGAGTACCCATAGTTGTATGATTGCTCCTCATTTGAAGGATGAGCTGTCCACGGCAGAAGGGGGCAAATACGGAAGGATGTTTCCCGACCTACCCAGCCCACAGACCGACGAGACCATATTGTTGACGCTGGGGAAATCCGGTTCAGTTATGGATGCCGCAGCAAGACCGTACGAGACTGGTGTATCGACTGACAACCCTGCCATCCCTGCCGGATGGACCTTCTTTGGGCAGTTCATCGCGCACGACATCACGGCCGATCGCAGCTTGCTCTTGCATCATGCCCGGCTGAATGAACTGCGCAACTTTCGAACACCGCGCCTCGATCTCGAATCGCTCTATGCAGCCAGACCCACAGGCAGCCCCTATCTCTATGATCTCGATGACGCCGACAAGTTTTTGCTGGGCATCAATGATCAAGGGGAGATGGAGGATCTGCCCAGAAACCGCCAGGGCCGGGCACTCCTGGGTGATCCACGTGATGACGTACACCTCATCATCTCACAGCTGCACCTGGCCTTCCTCAAGTTTCACAATGCGGTGGTCGATTACCTGAGAGCCAAAGGCGTGCCGAGCTCAGCTGTTTTCAGCCAGGCTCAGCGGCAGGTTCGATGGCATTACCAGTGGATCGTGGTCCATGAGTTCCTCCCGCTGACCGTGGGTGAGGACCTTATGGAAGAGCTGTTAAGCACAGGCTTGAAGTTCTATGCGTATCCTGACCAACCCTATATTCCTGTGGAGTTTGCAGATGCCGCATACCGCTATGGTCATAGCCAGATCAGGTCGCTTTACACGCTCAATGACCTTGGGGCAAAAGGGCAAGTCTTCCCAGACTGCGCTGGCACATGTCCTGTCCCCCATGACCGAGCCGTGGACTGGGCGTACTTCTTCCATGTCGATGAGAAACGACCACCGCAAGCGAGCAAGCGGATCGATACCGTGCTGGCCCATTCGCTCATCGATTTGCCTACCTCGGTGGTTGGGAACACAGAGATTCCCGAACAGCACTCTCTGGCCTATCGAGACCTGGTGAGAGGTGAAGCGCTCGACCTGCCATCGGGCGAAGCCATTGCTCGCGCCATGAGTATCGAACCACTCGCTCAAGACGAGGTCGGCTTGAGGGCTTTGGGGTGGTGGAGCGAGACCCCGCTCTGGTATTACATCCTGAAGGAAGCAGAGGTGCGCCACAGAGGGGAGCGCCTGGGTGAGGTTGGGGGTAGGATCGTTGCCGAGGTCCTGCTTGGGCTGATCGGTGGAGATCCCACTTCCTACCGCAACGCTGAGGTCGAGTGGCGGCCCGAACTGCCGGGTTCACAAGTGGGGCATTTTACGATGGCTGATCTGTTACGGTATGCCGGGGAAGCATGAAGGGAAAGTGCTTGCCCGCGTCTGTGCCAGGTTACCTCATAGGAGGAGATGTGGCCTATCTCCAATAGGAAGTGCTGCACAACACATGTGACCAGCGTTTGCCAGCAACTGATGAGAGAATCAGGGAACCCACGTATGAGCGAAATCAGACCGACAACCGGATGAAACACGCAGCGCATTGAGGCCTTTAGTGACGGCGTCTTCGCGGTCACAATTACCCTGCTGGTGCTCATCTTTCAGGTTCCCGAGTTGGCTGCCTCCGTCGTCTCACAGGAACTTGTGGCCCAAACTGCTGATCTCTGTGCTCAGTTTCGTGTTCGTGGGCATCTACTGGGTCGCGCATCACAATTCCTTCCACTCCATCCAACGGTCTGATCGCACCTTGCTCTGGCTCAACATTCAGTTGCTGATGTGCATTGTGTTTATCCCTTTCCCACAGCGCTCGTTGGTGAGTACCCACAGCAGCGGATCTCCATCGTCATCTATGGCGGCATGCTGGTCATTACTGCTCTGGTGCTCCAACTTCTCTTAGGCCTCTGTGGGTGATAATGATGCAACTTCATGAGCATACGGCCAGCTCGTTGTTCCCTTATGCTATATTCGCACGTAAACAACGATATATCGTTATTTTAAACTTCTTCACAAGAAGAAAGAGGTTCTTCTTCCCACTCCTATGGCGACGGGTTTGCATACAGACGTGGATAATACGCTTTCACCTATGAAGGGCTCAATAGGTTCATCAGGGGCGTTGATGAACGCTGACGTGCTCTTTCGATGAGCAGGTTCGTCGTCATTAGATGAAGCAGTTGAAGTGATATGACATCTGTTGTGTGTTGATGTCTCGCGCACATTCATCACTTTTCCCTCATGTTGGCTCGTTCATTCTATGTGCATCACCATACTGAGGATGTGATGGATCGCTGGAAACTGCTCGTCCCAGGCGCTGGTCTGCCAATCATCGAGCGCATCTGCTGGTGGGAGCCAGGGCGGCAGGGAGACCTGGATACGCCTGGCCAGCCCAATTACAAACGGTTCATATGCCTCTCGCAGCTCGACCAACTTTTGCTCGCTGACCGTGCTTTCACGCAAGTGAATGCCCGCTACTGCCAGCCTTTCTCTCACCTGGATCAAGTCGGAGGCTCCCAACCGGTTCACGCCAGACATGGGGGAGGCACCCAGCACCTGAGCCAGGTCTACGACGGCATGCCGAGCCGCCGCAAAGGTAAAGCGGGCCGCTTCAACCGGTGCACCCTCCATACTTGTCAGGAGGAGGGCGCAGGTATCCAAAATGACGGTCAGCGCTTCCACCCACGATTGTTGCTCGTGCTGCGACCGGTAGTAGGCCAGGATAGGAGAGGAGAGGTGACTCTCAAGTATATCGGCACACCATACCTCCCAATCATGCAGCAGTAGGCGCAGTTCCTCAGTCCCCTTGCCAGCCCGATTGCGACGCAGCAGTTCCACCGCCTTCGGCGGGGAACCGGCTCGCGCGTCCAACAAAGAGATGCGCAGCTCCCGCCGCGAGAACGCCTGGTAGAGCACGGGCACATAGCTGATCATCAGGGCCAGAAAAACGTAGCCCAATGCGGCCTCGCACACGACCAGGAAGCGTCCCAGACCTGGAAGGGAGGTAACATCGCCCAGGCCAAGCGTGAAAAAGGTGGTGCTACTCAGGTAGAGATACGTCAGGAAGCTGATCGGCTGGGAGGCAGCCAGCGGAAGCGCCAATCCCAAAGATGATCGCAAGTACATTCATCAGTTTCTCCTCCTCTGTTTGGCTTTTTGAGAGGTATCATACTTCAAGCAGTCATGGGAGAGCAAAGAATGAAGCTCGTCGTCTGCTGGCTCCATCACGGAAAGTGCTACCCAGCCGTGAGAAGGAGAGTAGTACGACTGTTCCATGAGCAAAACGCACGCACGCTGCTCTATGGCTCTCTCTTTCGGATCATCCTCAGATAAGGGAAAAGCTCTCCCTCATGTCTTCCTGAACAGGTGTTTTGAGCGTGAAAAAGGAACCGGTTGAAACCTTAAGCCAGGTAATTCCCAAAATTGAGGGAGGAAGACTCATTTTTTCGGGGACTCTATCATATGGAGTGATGGAGCGAAAGAGCGCAATGCAGAGCAGGAAATACGTGTCCGCCCCAACAGGAGACGCGCTGCCTCCCAGATCAGTTCGCCGAGGTCTGAGGTGCCTGTCGATCTGCTTGGACTGTCGCAGCCTGTGGCTCTGACGCCGAGCTTCCTGCTCGTTCGGGTTGCTTTCCCTCAATCAACCACCAGGCGCACATGGCGCTCAGCAGAGCCAGGGCTGCGCCAAGCAGCGCGACGAGACGAAATGCGCTCACAAATGACGCATCGACCGCTTGTTTGAGCGCTGTCTGCACCTCAGCGCTGATCGTGTTGGGGATGGTGATGCCAGCCAGTCTGGTACTCTGCCCCTCAATCACCTGGTACACAGCGGGGGACAGATGTAGGGTTGCCAGGTGACTCTGCAGGCTACTTGTGAAGACAGCCAGGGCGATGATCCCGAAGACGGCAACGGCCAGCAATCCGGCTGTGCGCGAGACCGCATTATTGATCCCAGATGCCACCCCAGCATGGCGTTGCTCCACCGCACCCATTACTGTCGTGGTGAGCGGAGCGACAGTGATACTCATGCCCAAACCCATCACGACCACCGCTGGGAAAAAGGTGGTCCAGTAGCTACTTGGGCCACTGGTGATGCCTGGTACGGCGAAGAGGGCAAAGCCGACGGCGGTGATCAGGGGTCCGATCACCAGCGGTAGTTTCGCGCCATAGCGATGGACCAGGCCACCAGCCCAGCGCGACAGCAGAAACATCAGCAGAATGAACGGAAGGAAGGCTGCCCCCGCAAGGGTCGGAGCATAGCCCTGCACTTGGATGAGATTGAACGGCAAGAAGAACGTGATGCCACCGAGCGCTCCGTACAGCAAGAGGGTGAGCAGATTGGCGCCACTAAAGGTGTGCGAACGGAAGAGCGTCAGTGGGACCATCGGGGCCGAGCTGCGCGCTTCTACCAGTAGGAAGCCGAGCAGGGCCACGACCCCAATCACCAGGGCGCCCAGCACCAGTGGCGTGCCTAAGCCAAGGGAGCCCGCCTCCAGCAGCCCATACACCAGCGCTCCTAACCCCAACGTCACCAGCAGCGTCCCCCACCAATCCAGTCTGCCCGATGCCTCTGGATCGCGACTCTCGGGGACGCGCCAGAACAGGACGACCAGCACGACTGCTGCCAGCGGGACATTGAGAAAGAACACCCAGCGCCAGGAGGCGTACTGGACTAACACGCCCCCAAGCACCGGACCCACCACGGTGGTGAGGGCGGAAAACCCCGACCAGGTGCCAAAGGCGCGCCCGCGTTGCTCCTCGCTAAAAGAAGCGCTGATAATCGCCAGGCTGCCAGGCACCAGCAGGGCAGCACCTATGCCCTGCACGGCTCGCGCCAGGATCAGGGACAGCACCGTTGGCGAGAGGCCGCACCAGATGGAGGACAGGGTGAAGACCGCGATGCCCAGGGCGAAGATGCGCCGTCGGCCGTACAGATCCCCCAGGGATCCTCCCACCAGAATGAGCGAGGAGAGAAAGAGCGCATAGGTTTCCACAATCCACTGCACATCGGTGGCGGTGGCGCCCAGGTCTTGCTGGATCACCGGCAAGGCGACATTGACGACGGAGCCATCAATAAATGCCATGCTTGATCCCAGGATGGTAGCGACGAGCACCCAGACCCCAACCTGTGGGGCACAAGGCGAGGCCCTAGTCCCAGAGCGTATCACGCCCTCATCACAGGGGGCTTTCACGAACGTGGCCATGGTGGTGCGCTTCTCCCTTCCTGAATCCGGCCCCTCCATTTCCTGGTGGTCCCAGAACAGATGCCCGTGTATTTCCTACTATCGTAGTATATCACCTCGTTGGTAAGTGCCAGAGGAGTCGATTGCGCTCTTCATCCGCATCATCAAAAGGGACAGTGCTCCAAACTCTGCTTCCTAATGCTTGGGTCTGTTAATGATACAATCTATGGAGAGATGAAAGCAAGTTCCCGTCGTGTCAAACGAGCAGAGGACAAGGTTTCGCGCATTGCCTTCTTTTACCCATTCCCGCGCCTGAAAGCCCTTGCGTTCACGCATGGGGATGAAAGGCGCGCCGCCGACAGGCGGGAAATCATTTCCACTTCTGTCTTGTCCAAAAAGAATTGATGAGTAGTTCTTCTGCCGACTTCCAACCGAATCGTGTTTGCAGGTTCCGCGGGCTCGCTCCCTCGGGTAAAAGCACGAGCGCCCCAATCGTTGGCTGTGCCAACCAATACATGAGTTGTGTAATGAGCGACGACACACCGGCGTCATTCCAGAAGCCCCCAGCTTGGAGCTGTGGGGAGTCGTCACGAAGAGAAAGTATGCTCTTGGCTATTCTCCCTAAGAGCGTCCCGGTCGTCAGGCACAGGAGCCATCTCAATCGCCCCCAACGCGCGTAATGATGCCCTCTGCGCCTGCGTCAACCCTTGTACCCCGCTGATATCCAGCCGCTCGTATGGCCTGTCTCGTCGCAGTGTGCGTTGATGCTCGCCGCTCTCCAACTCCCAGATGGTGATAGTGCCATCGTCCCCGCAACTGGAAAGCCACCGGCCATCGGGACTCACCTTGAGGGATTGGATTGTTCCTTGATGCGCCTGGCGCATCTGCACGCATTCCCCGCGCTCAACATCCCACCAGCGCAGCATCCCATCGCTACCGCCACTGATCAGGATCCCGCCAGTCGATCCCCAGGCCACTGCATACACTATCCCGGGATGCCCCGAAAGGACTCGTTTGGGTTCTCCGCTGATCATCTCCCACACGAACAACTCCCCGCCATCTCCCCACCCCTGGCTCCTCCCTCCACCCGAGGCAAGCCACTTTCCATCACGGCTCCAGATCACGTCGTTCACTTTGCCGTGATGTCCTCTTAGTTGCTTCAGCACTCTCCCATCCGAGGCGTTCCATATCGAGACGATGCCATCATCGCCGGCACTGGCAAGCTTCTTTCCATCTGGGCTCCAGGCCACCCGGCGGACCGAGGCTGGTTGTTCGCGGACAATCCATCGGCGGGTGCCGCTTTCTACCTCCCACACCTGGACCTCCTGCCGATAGTTGCCACACGCCAGAAGCTTGCCGTCCGGGCTCCACGCGACGCCATAGAAGGAGGTGTAGAGGTCGTCGGGATCCCGCATCACGCGCACGCACTCTCCTGTAGCCGCGTCCCAGATCCGGATGGCATTATCCCATCCACTGCTCGCCAACCACCGCCCATCGGGACTCCAGGCCACCCCAAACACGAGGTAGCGATGGCCCTGGAACAGTCTGGGTGGCGTCAGGTTCTCCACGTCCCAAATGGTCACAAGACCATTCGAGCTACCATTGGCGAGCTGAGAGCCATCCGGACTCCATGCGAGGTCATACAGCGAGACCGCGTAACCCTGCATGGTCTGCTCACACAGTCCCCTTTGCGTGTCCCAAAGCCGTAAGGTACCATCGACACTGCCGCTGAGCAGTCTCCGACTGTCGGGCAGAAAAACGAGCGAAAACACCACGCCTGTATGCCCGTGGAGCGTCGTCCGATAGGTGTGTTGCTCCACGTCCCAAAGCCAGATGGTGTGGTCGAAACCAGCGCTCGCCAGTGTCCGTCCATCCGGACTCCACACCACTGTTTGGACCCGATCGGTCTGCCCGGCTAGGGTCTGGAGGAGGCTTCCCGTGGCAACCTCCCAGAGCTTGATCGTCCGGTCCCAGCTGGCGCTGGCAAGCAAGCCTCCGTCGGGAGAATAGGCCAGCCCCATCCCCCAGTTGGTATGTCCAGCAAGGAGCGCAACGCAGGTAGTCGGCCCGCCCGGCACGCTCTGCCAGAGCCTGATCTGCCCATCCTGTCCGAGAGTGGCGAGTAGCCTCCCATCGGGACTCCATTTGAGAGTAAAGACCGCCTGAGGATGTGATAGCGTCTCGAGCAGTGCGCCGGTCTTGGCATCCCAGAGCCGGACCAGCGCATCGGTTCCTGCACTGGCCAGCACAGTGCCGTCGGGAGAATAGGCAATCCCAGAGATATAGGTGGTATGCGAGCCCGACCAGAGCAACGCGCCGCTCTCCACCTCCCACACCTTGACCATGCTATCATAACTTCCGCTGGCCAAGCAGCGTCCATCTGAACTGAAGGCGAGCGCCCGGACGACGTCTGAGTGGGCTTGCCAGATCAGGTGTAACCTCTGCTGCGCCCCCACCCACATTTCCCCTCGCCTGCTGCCAGCTGCCCAGTAGTCTCCATCGGGGCTGATCGCTACAGCCCAGATGGCACCGAAGGTCGACGTCCAGGCGCACTCCTCGAGCCTTGCCCCGAAAAGTGTGGTATCTTGCATCTCGACGTCTTGCACATACGCGCTGCGTAGCACCAGATGCGACAGGTCGAGACCACGCAAATGCCCGCGATACTCTCGTAATAGCGCCAGCACATTGGCTGGTCCGTAGCCCTGCGCGGAGTCTTCCCGTGCGCGTAACCCTTTCAGGAGCGCGAGGAGATGCTTCTCGAGATCTGTGCGCTGCGGGTAGGAGCTGCGCAAGCCAGCCAGAATGGGGACGAGAAAGAAACGCTGTTGGGTCTGCCGCACGTATTCCTTGCAGGAAGCCAGTTCCAAACCATACTCGACCAGGTGCGAGTATCGGCCCTGCTTGATCTCGCTTATTACCTCGGCAATTAACCGTGCCGAGACATACTCCATCACGACCGAGTGCAGCGTGAAGCTTCCAGGTCGTGGGCCTGGCTCAATCAGCGAGCGGCGGCGCAAGCTTTCGACCGCTTCCAGCATCTGAGCGCGTGGCAGGGGTACGGCGAGCACTGCCAGCAACTCCTGCAAGGTCACCGGCTCACGCAGGATCGCCAGCCACACGAGCACGCTCTGCTCCGGAGCAGAGAGGCGGATGTATTGCTCATCTAGCAAGGTACGCACCCCGCCGAAGACCACCTCACCTTGATCGAGGAACGGAGCAATCTGGCCATCGAAGAGGTCCACGATGGTTTGCGCTACGATTTTGAGGGCCAGGGGATTGCCCGCGTAGGTCTCGACCAGTTGGAGTTGCTCTGACGTGCTACCTGCAACCCCCTTTTCGGTCAACAATTGCTGGCATGCCTCGACATCCAGCCTGGCCAGGCGTAAGGCACGCACGGGAGCTCGACTGCCTTCCAGCGGCACAAGCTCGCTTGGTTTCTCTCGACTGGTCAGCAGCCAGCAACTCTGATGCTCGGTTTCCGCTACCCGGCGCAGCACCCGGGCGAAGCCCTCGTAGTCGGCACGCATGCGCCCGCTCTCCTCCCCTTCCTCTAAGAACGACTCTACGTTATCATAGACCAGCAACACACGCCTGTTGCGCAAACATTCCAGGAGGAGGTCCTGACGTTTTTCAATGCTGGAAGACGCGTCGGAGAGCCCTTGGGGAGCCAGCACCTGCAGGCAGCTATCCAGCAGTGCTTCGCAACTGGGGACATCGCGCAGGGAGCGCCAGATGACCACTTCGAAGCTCTTCGCCACGCGGTGCATCACCTTCGTTGCCAATGCCGACTTGCCAATGCCGCCCTGGCCCAGCACACTAACCACACGACAACGCTCCTCGACCAGCCATTCAGCCAGCAGGTCCAGTTCCCACTCACGCCCATAAAAGCTCGCCACATCTGGCGCGTTGCCCCAATCGACCCGTCGCCCGCTCTTGAAAGGAGAAGCGGAAGCGTGGGTATTGACATCGCTCTCCTCGCCAAGCCGGGATGCTGGGAGAGGCTGGATGTCGGACAACAGCCCACCAAGCCATACTTCATCGAGGAGTACCTTCTGGCGAGCCGCCTGCCACAGCGCACGTATCTCCTCTGCCTCACGCCCGGTGGAAAAAACCCGGTGCTCTAGAGCGAGGGTCACGAAGTGTTTCAGATGATCGGCGGTCGGATAGGTGAGGCCTCCCTCCCAATCAATCACGGCTCGGCGCCTGACACCAAGCTTTTCAGCCAATTCGGTTTGCGTCAACTTGAGCTTTGTACGCACGGTCAATATCATGTGCCCAAAGGCGTAGTCTCGCTCGCGGTACAAGGACCCCTTCATGGACGTTCCTTTTTCGTCTTCTTCTCACACGTGCTGCGATGTGAGGGCATGTGCGGCGCAAAAGTGTCGCGATGTCCGGTGACTTCACGTACGCTGCTTAGTATACTACAAAACAGAAGCCTCCTCGCACTCAATTGACACATTGTTAAGATAGTCTCTCAGGCTAAATGAGACTCAATGCGCAGAGATCTGCGTCCTTCAATGAAGGAGAGGAATCATGACACAAGCGGAAAGGGGCGTTTTGCCCGACATTGGCACTGTAGCAACCGTAGAGATCGACGGGTTGTCTGTTCGATATGCACGAAGCGGCGTGTCCAAAGGCACGCCTATCCTCCTGACGGCACCTTGGCCGGAAAGCATTTACTCGTTCCATCGCGTATTGCCGCGGCTTGCGCCCGAGCATTCCCTCATAGCGGTTGACCTGCCGGGCTATGGGCGTTCCCAGAGCCGACCGGACGTCATGGCACCGGAGGCGATGGGAGATTTCGTGATCACCCTTCTCAAGCATTTCGGCATCAGCCGTACTCATGTAGTCGCGCCCGATGTCGGCACCCTCGCGGTTTTGTTCGCCGCATCGAAGAAACCCGACCTCTTCGAGAGCCTTGTTCTTGGCTGCGGGGTCATGCGCGCCGATCTTGCTGACGGTGTGTTGAAGGATATCATTTATTCGCCAACAGGTACTTTTTCCAACATCGATGGAGCCGAGGGCGTAAAGGAATACCTGACGCATGCGGCGCAACTGACACCAGCAGCTATCATCGAGGACTTCCGGGCCGCTTCGGCCGGCAGGCGCTTTGAAGAAGCTTCGCAATATGTGCGTGAGTATATTCCCGGCCTTCCCAAGCTCGAACCGATGTTGCCTGGCATCACAACGCCCGCGCTGATTATCGCCGGAAAGAACGATCCGATTGTCCCACCTGCCAATGGGCAGTTCTTGGCCGACCGGCTTCCGCACAATCGCTTTGTCCTGCTCGATGCTGAGCACCGTGTTTGGGAAGAAGCTGCTTCTGAATATATCGAAGCACTCGTATCATGGTTTGGCGGTGGCTACCGATCCCTCTGAAAGACACTGTGATAACGCAATTTCGTCTCCTTGCGCCTCTAAAGCGGGAAGGCCGAATGTCCTAGAGTCTTTTAGTCATTCGATATCGGGGAAGAGGTTCATGAAGGGGTGATCCTTCATGAACCTCTTCCCCGAGCGGTGGGAGCGACGACGAATGGGCTTTTGTCGCTTCCTCCTTCATTTTGTTACCCGAGGACGCCAGACATCGCACCTGCGACCTGCGTGAAGTGTTCAACGGCAAACGACCAGGTCATGCGAACCGGCGCGCCTTTTGGAATGTGAAGCAATGTGCGGTGCGAAAGTGTCGTGATGTCCGGTGACTTCGATTACGCTGATCAGTATACTACAAAACAGCAGCCTCCTCGCCCTCAACGGCTTGGACCTGTTCAGTGCGATCCTGTATGTCTTCACATCAAAAACTCATGCTGAGAGAGAGTGGAACGCTATGCCAATGATCGATATCTACGCCGTTGCTGGGACATTTGCCGATCCGAAGCAACTGGCCATTGATGCAGCTACGGCGGTTAAAACGATCGAGGGAGTGCCTGATATCCCGATGTTCCGTAAAAACACCGCCGCATTCGTTCACGAGTTGCCAAAAGGCACACTCGCCAATGTGGATGGTGACGAAACCTATGTACGCGTGCAGGTTCTGACCAACGAGGGTGCCCTGGACCGCGAAAAACAGCTAGCCGTTGTTGAACAGCTGACACAGCTCGTGAGTACTGCTGCCGGTGACGAAACGCTGAAAGACCGAACATGGGTGCTCTTAACAGAAGCGAAAGAAGGTGGCTGGGGCCTCTGGGGCCATGCTCACACGAATGAAGAGTTAGTGGCTGCTGCAAGAACAGAAATCGCCAGGCTGAAGTCCGCGTCCAGTTAACATCGTCATGGGAGAGCGAAAGAACAACAGAGCAAAGTTTTCGGACACACTGCTTGCTCACATGCTCATCCGAAGGGTATTCCATCATGAATCAGCACGCACCATGGAAGCAGTGCTCGTAGAACAAGCAAAAGGAGAACACTTATGAGCAATGAGCGTCACAACGTCCCTCACATTCTTCTGGCGTATCCAGGGTTAGAGTCGAAGAAATTGAACCGTGGCAGGAAAAAGGGGAACTTTGGCCAGGCCTACGAGTGACCTTTCCAAAGTCGTTTGAAAATCACTGCACAGTTCAAGAGTTCTATTTCAACGACAGGCGACTGCTTGCTCGTCGTGACTATCATGTCGATATAGCTGGAGGATTTCCTGCTGCTCCAGTACGTCTGCGACTACGTCACGGTAAATGGGTTGCAATACCCCACTAAACGACGAGCGTATATGCGAGCAATGAATGGTCAGCCGCTGATGGACAGGCTGATGGCGCCTATGGGTTTTTTCGTGTTTTGGTTGAAAGACCAAAACGAATAACTAAAGGAGAACTATGACTAACTCATCTACAAGTCTACAATCGAAGTTCTCACTCAACGTATACGTGACGCCCATGCGGCCTATGGTAGGAACACCCCCGCAGGGTCCTGGTGACGAGCCAATGTGGTCCCCGATGTCCAGTACGCTTATTTATAGTGAGCATGACGCGATTCTTGTCGATACGCTCGTCACGTTCGATCAAGTCGATGCCCTGGCAGACTGGGTTAAAAGTTTCAAAAAGCGTGTCACCACGATTCTCATTACACATGGCCATTCCGACCATTGGATTGGGCTTCAGCGACTTCTTAAGCATTTC
>Ga0070699_100002310_pt1 | contig 17164 bp, 10 predicted proteins | sample KBSK1503metaG_FD_65473 | JGI IMG/M metagenome (GOLD analysis project Ga0070699, IMG submission 65473) | Corn, switchgrass and miscanthus rhizosphere microbial communities from Kellogg Biological Station, Michigan, USA - KBS K1-50-3 metaG | ecosystem: Host-associated > Plants > Roots >... | reverse complement strand
CAAGGTCGAGATGGCGGCAGCGGCGATTCGCGACCTGCGACAGGGACCACGGTCCGCTGGCACGACCTTCAATCTGATTCACAACATGATCGGCGCGCCTGAAGGATTCGTCACGCGCGCGACTTGGAAACATGAAGGTCCGGACGCACTCGCGACGGCCGCCGAGAAGGCGGCGCGAGTCGCGGGCGCGGACATCCGTCTGGACACTGGCGTCGCCCGAATCAGCGTGCGCGACAACGCGGTGACAGGCGTTGTGCTCGACAACGGTGACGAATTCGCCTCCGCAACCGTACTGTCGACCGCTGATCCGAAGCGCACGCTTCTTGGTCTCCTCGATCCTGTATGGCTCGATCCCGAGTTCATGCATGCGGTGAGGAACATCAAGCTTCGCGGATGCACTGCCTACGTGATGTACGGCGTGGACACGGAGGTCGGACTCCATGGGTTCCCCCGGTCAGTCACCGCATCCACGGTTGCGCTCGAAAAAGCCGCTGACGCGGCAAAGTACGGAGAAGTGTCTGCTGAACCGCACGTCGAGTTCTTCTCGCCTTCCGCGCGCTGGCCGCATCTGGCGCCAGCAGGAAAGCATGTCGTCGTCGCGCGGCTGCAATATGCCCCGTACTCACTCAAGCGCGGAGCGTGGAATGCGGCGCACGCAGCTGACATCGGTGACAAGGCAACGTGCGCGATCAATCGCGCCGTTCCGGGATTTGAGTCCAGCATCGTTCACCGTGCGGTGCTGACGCCGCGCGACATCGAAGAAACATTTGGAGTCACCGAAGGCGCGCTCACTCAGGGCGAGATGATGCTGGATCAGATTCTCTTCATGCGGCCGGTACCCGGCTGGGCGCATTACGAGATGCCGGTGCGGGGCTTGTTTCTCGCGGGCTCGGGCGCCCATCCAGGCCCCGGAGTGCTCGGCGGTGCCGGCCTCCTCGCCGCGAAGGCAGCGTTGAAAAAGTTATAGAGTGTGCTCATGAAACGAACAGCCCTCGTCATCGCCGTGTTCTGCGCGGCGTTCCAGGCCGCACATACGGCCGCGCGCGCGCAGGCGCTGCAGGCGCCTGCGCTAGTCGGTGCCGCGGTCGACATCCCTGGCGTGGTCAAGGGCGGCACGCCGATCGAACGCATCCTGACGGGATACGACGGCCTCGACGATCCAATCGGGCTCACGGACGGAACACTGGTCTTTTCTGAGCCTGGGGCGCGCCGGCTGCACCGGATGAACACGCGGACGAACGAGGTGTCAGTGCTCGTCGCGGACTCGAACGAATCGCACGGCGTGACCGAGGACGCGAAAGGCCGTCTCATTTCCGCGCAAGCGTGGGACGGATCGACGAGAATCGGCGTCATCTTTCCGCCGGAGAGCCACGCGGTGCTGGCCGACACCTACGAGGGGAAGCCGTTCAGCCGGCCCAACGATCTGATCGTTGCCAGGAACGGCGGCGTGTACTTCAACGATCCAGGGCTCACGGCGCAGCAGGCCGAGGCACTCGCGAAGCGGCTCGGAAAACCGCTCGAACCACGGCTGCCGCCGGCCGTCTACTACATTCCACCCGGCGGGCGCGCGATCCGGATCGAAGACAAGATGATTCGCCCGAACGGCATCCAGTTGAGCCGTGATGAGAAGACGCTGTACGTCAGCGATTCGAACGGCGCCGACATCATCGCCTGGGATATCCAGCCCGACGGCCTCGTGCGCAACCGGCGCGCCCTCGGCTCGCTGACCGGGCGCAGCACACGTGACAACGGGCTCGGCGGGATCAGGACGTTTGCCGATGGCATGACGATCGACAACGACGGCCGGCTCTACGTCGCGACCGGCGGCGGCATCGAGGTGCTGAGCGAACAGGGGCGGCACCTCGGCACCATACCGGTGAAATGCCCGCCGGCCGACTGCCAGAACCTCGCGTTCGGGGGGCCGGGAAAGAGGACGCTCTATGTCGGCGGCGCCGGATCGCTGTACAAGGTCGAGATGATCGCTCGAGGATTTGCAGGGCGCGCCAAGTGAAATCAGGGATCTAGTAGCGCGCGTTGATCCACTTCGACACGTAATCAAACAGGTTTTTCGTCGTGTTCGAATATGCGCCCGGTGCGGTTTCGCATGTGGTGCAGGGTGTGCCGCCATGCGTCGCGCCTTCGATCACAATAAAGTCCTTGTCCTTGCTTGCTGCCATCTCGAAGTGGACTTCGCCGTCACGGATGAAGTAATGGGCGCCCATGGCCGTTATCAGCACGGGCACGGCGATGCTGCGCAGCGCGCAGTCGGTCGAATTGTTGCTGGAACACCAATCGATGCGGTCCATGGAATCTTCGGCGCGGATTGCGTTAGCGCTCAAGAATGATCGCACTGTCAACAGTCGCGTGCCGTCGTTGAAGGAGGCATTCCGGGCGTCGAGGTCTCTGGCCGGCCTGCGGACGCTTTCGACAATCTGCGTAACGATCGTTCCGTCGTTCTTCAGCAGCTTCTGGGGTTTGACGGTGCTGTGGTGAATGCTGATATCCAGTTCCATCAGCCTTGCTCCTTCTCCGCGCACGACCAAAAACACGTCGTCATCCGGATAGGTGCCATTACGCCCTTTCATCTTCTGCATTTTCGTCTTGGCCGCATCAATCAGCCGGTTCATCCGGTCGGCCTGTGCCTTGAAGTATCTTTTCTTGAAGTCCTCCGAATAATGTGACGGCCCACTCGGCACGTAACCATTCCGAGGGCTGAACGGATCAAGAGAGGCATCGATCTGGTGCGGATCGGCCTCGTTCAGAACGGCAGGATTCAGGCTGCGCAATCCGTTGACGGAGACCCCGGGATGAGCATCCATCAAGACGATGCCATCGGCTTTCGGGAGGCCGGCCAGGTCATTGCCGCATTCCACCGTTTTGTTTGGACCTCGGCAATACGAAACCCCGTTCTCTACGACCGCCTCATAAAAGCTCGTCGCGGGCCCGCCGCCGCTATGTCCGAAGAGCAACACTTTTGTGATGCCAGGCTGCTTACGTAAGAACTCAATTCCGGATTTGATGTCGAGCGCGTTTGCCTCGAAGTCTACGGCGGATTCGTTGTTGTCCGAGCGCGGGTTCATCCCGAGCACCAGAAAGCCTCGCCTGGATAGCTCGGTCGTGGCCGGATGAGACATGAAGTTCGACGTCCGATGGATGACAAGAATCGCCACATGTGGAGCGGGTCCGGAATCAGGCTTGTAGAGAGCGCCTTTTACTGCGCTTGGCCGGAACTGGATATAAAGCGGATTGGTTTGCCCGAAGGATAGCGTCGTCGAGCAAACGATGAGCACGCCGGCCACGACAATTGCACGTCGCATCGCGAACCCCTTTGTGTGGTGATTGCAGGCCGCCATTCTAGTCGGAACAGGCGTCGCCGCTCCGCCGCAAACGCACAGTGAACGTCGGGCGACAATCCTGACACGTCCGCCGATCGAGCTCACGCGCATCGCGGCCATCGTTCAGCCGCGTCATTCACGTAACGATCTGGAGCGTGGGCTGTACCATCCTCGCTGAACCGCAGGCGAGTCATTTCGCGCGAAGATAGCGCGCCGTATAGGTCGTCGCGGTCGCCGGTGTCGTGATCTGGTGCGTGGCTTGACCACCATCGGACCAAGTCCGGAACGTGTACGTTCCACTGAGCGTCTGTGGCGATGGCGCTCCAATCGTCCGGAACATTCCGACTACGCCTGTGAAGCTGTACGGCGTGGTGAACGGCTGGCCGTCGAGCGTGACCTGGAGGCCGGATCGCTGTGACGCCAGAGTAATCGTCACCTTGCGTGGGACGACGTCGCGAAACGTCGTCGTCGCCATGTTCTGCGAGTCGTTGACCGTCAGGTAGATTCGATACCACACGTTTGCCGACGTCTCTCCGTCACGGGGAATGACGAAGCTTCCGCCAGTCGCGCCAGGCGTGGCCGGCATGAACGGGTGCACGTGCGTATCGTGATGGAAATCTACCTTCCATGTGAACGCACCTGCCGGCAGGGTGCCATCCTCCGCATCGGTCCCGGTTCCCGCATAGACAATCGTGTCACCGGCGGTGTAGAGCGTGCCCTGCGCCGGCTGCGTGATGGTCGCGACCGGAGGTGAATTGCCGGTGACCGTCAGCGTGGCCTCGTTGCTGATGGCGTTGCTCACCGAGTTCGTCACGACGCAGCGAAAACGTGCGCCGTTGTCCGATGTGCTGACCGAGGCGATCGTGTACGTCGAGGTCGTTGCGCCGGGAATATTCGAGCCGTTTCGCTGCCATTGGTACGAGAGGGGTGGCGTGCCCGACGCGCCGACGCTGAACGTCGCCGGCTGGCCAGCCGCGACCGTTTGATCGGCGGGCTGCTGCGTGATGGCGGGCGCCTGGCTTCCCGTGTATTGAATCTTGTAGACGCTACCGCCGCTGCCCGAGCCTCTGGCCAGATAGTAAAGGCTGCCGTCGAGTCCGAGCTGCAGGTCGACCGGCGCCGCAATTCCACTGGCGAAAGGGCTCACCGCATTGCCATTGCCGGGGTCGAGCTTGTAGATCCAGCCGCTACAATAGTCGGCAAAGAAATACGTACCGACGTACTCAGACGGAAACTGGGCGACGTCGGGATTGTAGAACGCACCGCCGGTGATGGCGCAGCCAGTGGGAGCAGGTCCGGAATGGGTGTAGTAGTAAATCGGACCGCGATGATTTGGGAAGGTCGGGGGCGGGGGGCCCTCCGAGTCCGGCCAGCCGTAGTTGGATGCGGCAATCCCATCGTTGATCTCTTCGTACGTGTTCTGGCCAACGTCGTTGATGAACATCCGTCCGCTGACCGGTTGAAAGGCAAACGTGAACGGGTTGCGCAGCCCAAGCACCCAGATCGCGCGATTCTGCCCGCTTGCCTGCAGATAGAACGGGTTGTCGGTGGGAATGCTGCCGTCCGAGTTGATGCGCAGGATCTTGCCCAGTCGATTCGCAAGCGTCTGCGAATTCGACGACACGGCGTTCTCCCCCGTGGCGACGTAGAGCTTGCCATCGTCGCCGAAGTGCAGCGCCCCGCCGTTATGATTCGTCGCGCCCAGATTCTCCAGCTCGAGGATGACCGTCTCGCTGCCGGGAACCGCGACATCGCCGTTCGCGGTGAAACGACTGACCCGATTGTGTATGGGAGACGTAGCGGTGTAATACACATACACGTAACCGTTGGTCGAGAACGCCGGGTCGAACGCGACCCCCAACAAGCCCCGTTCGCCGTTGGCGTCGACTGTGACGGTGAGGAATGGCGTGGCGAGTAGCGAGCCGTTTTTGATCACGCGAAGCTGGCCGCCCTGGAGACAGACGAACAAGCGGCCGTCTGGGGCGAACGCCATCGCGGTCGGATTCGCGAGGCCGCCAGCGACCTGGCTCTCGGTGAACCCTGAGGGCACCGTGGCGGCCAGCCCGACAAGCTGAAACGCCACTAGCGCGAGCAGCAGGGGGCCGATCAAATAGCGAGACGTTCTGTGCATGAGCTGTCCCTTCCTCGCAGAATCGAATCCCGCTGAGCAACCGACATACCATCGAGTCGTCTGTGAGCCGAGACATCACAGTCTGCTCGGGCGCGACTGAAGCTACACGGCGCGTGGAGGGTACACATTGGAATGACACGCGTCGCAGCCTGCCTTGGTCTGGCAATTTCTGTTCTCTCTCCGGGCAGGTGGTGGTGATCGATTTCCCACCGCGACCCAACACAGAGGTGCCCGTAGGCGTGCCTGCAAACCGCCTCGGACAGGGCGTTCCGTTGGAGGTGGCGGTGAGCGAGGTCAGCTCGGCATCGACCCATGTCAGGACGATCCCGGCGTGGGCGCCGGACAGTGAGCCCGCGATGCTGTAGCTGTCTGCCTGGATGAAGTAATTCCTAGAATGAAGCTGGCATCGGAGTGAGCGCCGGTCCCGTCTTATAAGCTGCTGGACGATTTACAGATGCAGAAGCCGCTTCGCGTTCCCTCTCAAGATACGATCGAGATCGCCGGCTGGTAGTTTCAACTGTTCCACGAAAGAGTTCGGATATTCGATATCCCTCGCGGCGAAGAGATCCGTGCCGATCACAATGCGGTCCGACCCGACCTCGCCAATCAGAAAGCGCAACGCGTCGGGATCGTAATTGAGATAGTCGTAATGGAATCGCCGGAGATATTCCTTGAATGGACGCTCCGCCTTCAACTGAACCGAGCCCATGTGATAGAAGCCGTGCTCGACTCGCGCGAAGATGAACGGAAACGCGCCTCCGCCATGGGGCAACACAATCTCGAGCCGCGGGAACTTGTCGAGAGTCCCAGTGGTGATGAACTTGAGAGCGGTCGTGGCGTGTTCAAACGTAAAGCCAAGCCAGTTGGTGGCGCTGGGTGGGCCGACGAGGCGTTTGCTGTAGAAGTTCGCTTCGCCATCGAGCGGATGGAACAGGAGCGGGTAACCCAATTCCTGGCATCGCGCGAAGATTGGTTCAAAGGCAGGCTCGAACAGGTAATCGCGCTGCTCGATGGAATTCGGCAAGGCAACGGCCCGCATGCCGGGTTTGCCCGCGACGCGGTTCAATTCCTTCAATGCCATCCCCGGGTCCCGGACGGGCATCGCGATGCCGGCCACAAAACGGTCCGGATAGGCCGTATGCGCTTCAACAGCAGCATCGTTGACAATCTGTGCGAGGCGGACGCCTTGTTCCGGAGTCGCCCACTGCCATGGCATTCCGCCGGACAGCGTCAGGACGTGCATCTGAACGCCGTGCTCGTTCATCCACGTGACGCGTTTATCGAGGTCGAAATCCAAAGGATAGGGATTGGCCGGCGCAGGCCGTCCCATTTCGACCTGAGCTCTTGTGTAGCGTTCGGGAGCCCAGTGCGTGTGCATGTCGATCGAAATAGGCCGAACGGACGCTGGGTTCGCCGGACGCGCTTCCCATGCGGGCCGCTCCTGTGCGAAGGCTCTGCGAAGGTTCAGGCTTATCGCCGCTCCCGCTCCGATGCCCAGCTTGAGAAATCCTCGGCGATCCAGCGCGTGTGAATGTCGCTTGTTCATATCGCCCTCCGCGAGCGCAATAAGGCTCAACATGAACTACCTGGGTGAGATGATCTGGGAGTCTTTCTCGTTCTCGCAGATGTGCTCGATGAAATCGGTGTCGGGCAGCAGGCGAAACGAGATCGTCTGCGTGGTCCACGCTCGCGAGAACGTCGGGAGATCGTCGATGGTCACCTGCACCTGAAGAGTGCCGAAGGTCGGTCGTCGAAACCGCTCGGTCGTGCGCAGCGACTCGCTGTGTGGGAGGGGTGTCACATCGAGCCACCCTTGCGTGTTGAGCCCGGCGGTCTCTATCACGAACGCGTCCCCCTCCCATCTGGCAATCGAGTAGCCGAACCAGGCCGGCTGCATGTCAGCAGGAAAGGGACGGCCGTCCGTGAACACCTGACGGAAGTGATTGTATTCCTCGAACAGCATGATGGTCAGGCCGGGGGTGTGCACGAACTTGATTGGAGCGGGTACGAGGTAATAGTCAACGATGGTATGCGGCAGGCAGCGGCTCGCCGGCCCCTGTTCGCCCGCCTGCATGCGTTTCTTGTACTCGGCTTCAGCGGCCGGTAGCAGCGGGAAGGGAGACCCATCCGCCGTCCTCACCCGGATGACCGGATCCTCGCCAAGCGTCTGACCGACAGGCGGCGCGCCCACGGTGGCCTTCGGATCGGGCTGCCAGACTCCCGACAGGTCGATCCGACCGTCGGAGAGACGTGGCGCCGGCGCCTTTAGATTGGGCTGACCGTCAGCCGTTCGGGGGATACTCGGGTCCGGGTAGTGGATCCACTGGGCTGATCCGCTTTCGACGGCGGCGACGATCAACGCAGTGGCGACGCCAAGACGCAGCTGCATGCGATTCTCCTGAGGCAGTCCGTGGAGCGGGGGGGAGTCTATCAGAACGACCCGGCTACTCGTGGTCCACGAGATGAGCGGCACGCTCGGCCATCCGGCGCCCGGCACAACTGGGACATGACTCGGCCCTGATGCTGTCGGAGAATCTGGCACGATGAAGCGCACTGTTCCCCGGTGGACGGTCAGCGCGCGGAATCGGATGTTAGATGCGTCGGCGGGGTGAACGTGACGTTGCCGCTGATCGCGACGTCGGCTGGGCCGCCTTCGCTCGGCTTCGGCCCCCACACTCACCAACTTGACCCCTCCAGAAAGGTCAGCCGCGGTATCGCACAACCATCACACTGTAATCGTCATACATCGGCGCGCCGGTGGCGAAACTCGTGACCGCACTGATGACAGCGTCGGCGATTGTCGACGTGCTCTCGTTTCTGTGCTGCTCGACAGTCTGGCGAATCCGTTCATCTCCGAATTCGGTCCCCTCACGGTTCGCGGCTTCAGAGATGCCATCGGAGAACACCACGACCAAATCTCCGTCGACCAGCTTGACCGTCTTGTCCTCGTACTCCGCGTACTCGAAGAGGCCGACGATCGTGCCTCCCTCTTCGAGACGTTCGACGCTATCCGCCCGCAGAAGGATGGGCGGGTTGTGCCCGGCGTTGCAGTACGTCAGGGTGCCGTCGCTCGACAGAACTCCATGAACCAGCGTCGCGAACCGCGCCTCTCTGTTGTGCGACACGAGCATTCCATTCGTCGCGGCGACCACTCGGGATGGCGTGGAGTCTGGGCGCGCACTCGACCGAAATGAGCCAAGGAGCAACGCAGCCAGCAGCGCCGCGGGAGGCCCCTTGCCCGCGACATCGCCCAGCGCGAACGCGACACGCGTGGCGTCGAACTCTAGGTAGTCGCTGAAGTCACCGCCGATCGACCGGGACGCGACCATGCGCACCGATAATTGGAAAAACGCCCCGGCATGGTCCGGCGGCGGCTGGAGGTTCTGCTGAATGTTCGCGGCAACCTTCAGCTCCTGCTCCATCCGCCCTCGCTCGCGCTCCTCGCGAAGGAGGCGGCTTCTACGCACGATGTCGGCGATCTCCACGGCCAGCACGCGCAGCGTTTCCTGAATGTTGGCGGACACCAGCGTGCCACGCTCTCGGCTGTCGAGATACAGCACGCCGACGCGCTCGTCACCCTGCCGCGCACTCATCGGCACGCACAGAACGTTCCGGATCCCGAGCGCAATCGTCCCGAGGTGCGCCTGCGCCAGGTCCCCATCGAGCAGGTCGGTCACGACCCTGAGCTGACCAGTCTGAAACACCTGCTCGGGGATCTTGCGGCTCACGGAAAACTCGTTGCCCGCCAGCGTCACACCGCCACGGGCTCGAGCGACGGAGAACTCCAACTCGCCTTCATTGTTCGCGAGCATCGTGAACCCACGCTCGGCGCGCGAGATCTCGATCGCCCGATCGAGACCTCGGATCATCACTTCTTCGATAGGCGCAGTAGCCGCCCTGGTGCGCAGATCCTCGATGAATTCGTAGAGATCATTCCGGCGCACCCGCTGGCCCGACCCGGCCGCCGTCCCCGGTGCATCCCGGAACACGAACGCGGTGCGACCGACCGCGATCACGTCACCATCGCGCAGTACGACCGACGCTGACACAGGCGCGCCATTGAGCGTCGTCGTGTTGCGCGAGTTCTGATCCGTCACAACCCATCCATCGCGCGTACGCGTCAACTCAGCTTGGAAGCGGGACGCTGCCGGCTCGGCAATGACGATGTCGTTGTCGCCGCTGCGACCAATGCGGACGCGCGTCCCGTGGAGGACCCGGACGGTGCCATCGTCCATGACGAGGGACGCCGCATCAGCATCGACCGCATCCGCGATGGCGCCCGCGCCCTCGCTGCTCCGCTCGACGTCTTCAAGAAGATTGAAAACGCTCGTTGCCGAATCGGGCGTTTCCGTGGCGACATTCCTGCTCAGCAACTGCTGGGCCTTCTCCTGCAGCGTGTGTGGCGACGAGGGCGGCGGGAGATCGTTCAGTAGCTCGGCTGCCGTCGCATACCGATCCTCCTTGTCCGGCTCGAGACACTTGAGGATCACGGCATTCAGCCTATCGGAGATGCCAAAGCCGTCTGGCGGGTCGGGGCGTTCCGCGATTCGTCGCAGCGCGGTGCCCACCGTCCCGTCGGCGGCAAACGGAAGACGCCCGCTCACGGCCTGATACAGAACGAGCCCGACGCCATAGATATCCGAGCGGACGTCGATCGGCTCGCCGCGCAGCTGTTCCGGCGAACTGTAGTCTGGCGTACCGATCAACATGCCCATGTCGCTCGCCGGCGCCTCACCTATCCGCGAGACACCGAAGTCGAGCAGCACAACCCGCCCTTGCGGCGTGATCATGATGTTGCCCGGCTTGGCGTCGACCCACAGGATGCCGCGGTTGTGTATGAAGTCGAGCGCGGCGATGACATCGTGCGCGATGCGGAGGATCTCGGCTTCGTCTGTGAGCAGCTCGGTCCCGATGACGTCCGTCAGGCGCACGCCTTCGACGTACTCCATGACGATGTAGGGCGTCTTCGCCTGGACGCCGACGTCGTAGATCCTCACGATATTCGCGTGCTGCAGGCGTGACAGTGCTTCTGCCTCGCGCCGGAAACGTTCGCGCGCGTCCGGACGAGCCTCGAACTCCGCCAGCAGCTCCTTGAGCGCCACCTGCCGCCCCAGCACGCGATCGCGCGCGAGGTACACCGTCGACATCCCGCCGCGGCCCAGCACCGAAATCACCTCGTACCGGCCGCCAAAGCGCTCGGATCGCGTTTCGTCGATGACGACCTGTGCCTCCTGTTCAACCACGCCCGCGAGACTGCCCATCTCCACCAGTCGCTTGCGCGTCAATCGGTATCGCAGCGGATTGTTTGCCGGAGCTGCCTGGGGCACGACAGAGTCTTCATTCGTCGGCCCGGCCGTCTCGATGTACGAGTGCTTGAGCAGGACGCCGAGCAGCCGTCGGATCAAGTCGGGAGCTGCCTCGTCGGCCGGTGCAATCAGCCGGCTCAGACGACGTGATGCGGCGACGGCGTCCTGGACTGTGAACTCGTCTACGCCGCGGACGAGGATCCAGTCGACGAGGTAGTAGATCCCGAGGCGCTGTCGATCGACCCGCCCTGTTCGCTGGTCGTCGAGCAGCTCGCCGATCAATTCCGACTCCGCCTTCATGAGCACGTCGTACAGGTCGGCAAAGAACCGGAACTGACGAACGTCGTCCCGCGAGAACATGAGCTGCGCTCGCCGATCGCCCCACCGCACGCGCTCGTTGAACTTCCGAAGGACCCGCCGCGGAATGCCGCGCCCGCTGAACGCGATGAATTTCTTGAATGCGGCGTAAGCGGCGGCCGAATCTGCTGCGTCGACTGCCCCGAACGCTCCGGCATCCAGGAACGGGTCGCACATCGGATCGGCCAGTTGCCACAACGGCGACAAATAGAGCGCATACGAAAAGACGCTCTCGTACACGCTGTCTCCGCGTCCAATGTCCTCGAGCCAGCGGTCGTGAACGTCCTTCCCCGCCACGAACAGAAACGCAATCCCCGAAGTGGTGAACAGCGTCTTGAGGTTGGCGAGAATCACGTCGATCCCGCCACCTGGCGTGCCGGCTTCCTCAATCTTGTCCATCTCGTCGAAGACAAACAGGATCTTCAGCCTCACGGCAGGTTCGGCGCTGCCTTTCCATCGCCGCCGCAGGCGGTACCGCCACGTGTCCGGACCGGTGATCTGTCCGTTCGACAGGCGGCGCGCAATGTCTATCAGGTCGTACTCCGCCGCCTTGTCGTCGTAGGTGAGATACGCGATTTCGTGCGTCTCCGCGCGCGAACGCTTCGTGCCGAACGTGATGCCGGACGAACTTTGCAGGATTTGCGGAAGGGGCGCGCTCAGGCTGACGCCGGCAGTACCCTCTATGCCTGACGATGTCTTCAGCGCGATTGTGCGGCTCGTCCTCGAAAAGGCCAGCTCCAAGTCCCGCCGCAGGGCCGGCTCGAGCGACGTGAGCAGGTTCAGCGCCGACAGGCGAAGGTACAACCCCCGGAGCACGTGAAACATCAGCTCGATGGAGTTCATCGCGCGCGGCACGTTCACGTGCACGTCGACCAGCCTGAGCGGACCAAGACTGGCCGCCATCGCCGGCAGGAGCAGGCGCAGCTCCTCGAGCACGCGGTTGACGAAGGTCGACTTCCCTACACCTCGATAACCGGTGACAAGGAACGCCCCGCCATTGGAAAGCAGCAGCCGCGCGACGATCTCTTCAAGCTCATCCTTGCGGCCGACAAATCGTTTGAGGTGCGTCTCTCCGGAGCAGTCGAGCGGCTCGTGTACGAACCTGAAGCTCGCCCCAAGTGGAATCGCATAGCCCGGTGGCATTTGGTGGCGGCCATTATACGAATGGCGAAGCGAAACGGCCGTGACGATAAGAACTACGAAGGGCCCGTGGCCCGGTTGACCCAACGGCGGTTATTCGATCCCGCGCCGCGACGTCCGTCGGAATAGCCACCAGCGCTCCCCCAACGGATGCCTGTCAACGCACAGCGAGGTTGATTGAACGGCTCAGACCATTGCGGCCCTGAGAAAGACCCTGGCCGATCGAACCGTAACCCCGTTTACTTCGTCGACGTGTCTGTCAACGTCGCCCGCGTCGGTCCTGGACCGAGCGTCGGCAGCAGGCTTGGACCGCTCGCCCTGAAGATCTTCTTCGGATCGGTCTTCGCATCGAACACGAGGCCGATGAAGCAGTTGCTCATCTCGTCCCAGTTCTGCAGCCCCCAGCGGATCTCCTTGGTGGGATCCGGATTGAACTTGTTGGCCGCCGAATTGTCGAAATGCGAGATGCCGATGAGTCGCGTGCCCTTCGGCAGATCGATCGGCTCGGTGAAGACGTAGCCGAGCTGCCAGTTGAAGTCCCACTTCGAGCGGAAGAGCGTCTGCGACTCGCCGTTCGGGAAGACCGCGCGCAGCTCGTAGTCCTTGCCGCGCAGGTGCATGTGCGGCTGCGCATACACCAGCTTCATGTCGGTCATCGCGGTTGATTCGGAGACGACTTCGGCGTTGTTGTCAGCGGCGGGAATCACGAGGTTCCGCGCCGTCGGCCCATATGACGTGAAGTAGCGCGTGGTGTGCGGTCCCTCCGCGAAGACGATCCCGACTTTCGTCCGATCGGTCTGCGGCGTGCCGACTGCCGTGTAGTGGACCTCGAAGACGAGATCCGATCCCTTCGGGACGAACTTGGCGGAGTCGCCGAACTCGAAGCCCTGTGCGCCGACGCCCGGATTGAACTTGCCGAGGATGTCGATGTCGTCCTGGCCCACCTTCGGCATCTGGGTCGCCGGATACGCCACGCCCGGCACCGCGTTCGCCATCCACTTCGATCCGGGCGGCAGCACCCACACCTCGCCGTGATGGACGACCTTCGAGTTGCCCGGCCGCATCTCCGCCGCCTTCACCCAGACATCTTCCGGAAAGTTCGCCTTCACGAGCATGTACTGGTATTCGATGGTGCCGCGAGGCTGCACCGCGAACTCGGTGGGCATCTCCACGATCATGTCAGGCTTGAGATTCCAACCATCGGTGAAGGTGGCCGGCGCCGGCTTGTCTTTCGGATCGCCTTCCACCGCGCCGCCATCGGCCCATGCGGCCAGGATGTCGCGTTCGGCCTGCGAGAGCCGCGCGGCATTCGAGAACTTGTGGTCGTACTGCGGCTCGACCTGCCACGGCGGCATCTGCTGCGTGAGGACGGCGGTCTTGATCGCCCTGGCCCACGGCCGCGCATCGTTGAAGGTGAGGAGCGAAAAAGGCGCGACCTCGCCGGGCCGATGACACATCTGACAGTGCTGCTGCACGATCGGCAGGACGTCCTTGTTGAAGGTGACCTGCGCTGCGGCGCTCCCAGGTAAACACGCCGTCGCCAGGATCGCCACCACGCCGAGCGGGCAGTCTTTTCTCATCGCAGCACCTCTTGCTGAAACGTGACGATTGTCACATAGTTCGAGGACGATAGGCCGACGCAAGGCCGAAATTGCACCAATGGAACCCACGAAGGGCGCACTGCCGCACAGAGCCTCGTAGAAGTCATCGCCCCGCACGCCACCTGCGAACAAAGTCACCGGCTTCAGGCCCTCATCGGTCCAACGCCGGAGACGCCGATTGGCCGACGCCAGAAATTGTTCTGTCTCCGGCCAGACCATTGGCCCACCATGGGCCGACTGCGCCGTGACGAACAGAGAAACAGCGGAGAAGTCACGGCCGGAACCGTGGATCGGCCGGGTCGGCACGATTGGTGCGAGCGGACCAGGCACGCCACTCAGGCGCAGACCACGAAAGGTGAGCAACAACATGAGAGTTCTTAGGGTTTTGGGAGCGGCACTGGTCGTGACATGCGCCGCGATGGCGTGCAGCGACCCGCCGTCGACTCCCACGAGCGCCTCGTCTCCTTCGACGACCGCGACGGCCACGGGCGGGTCCGCGTCGCCCTTCGCCGTTAAGTACACGGTGACGGCGGCGGCGGGGGCCAATGGGAAGATCAGCCCCAGCGGGGTGGTGAATGTCGATGCGGCCGGGATCCAGGGCTTCACGTTGGCGCCCGACCCCAACTACCACGTGACGGACGTGGTGGTGGACGGGAACTCCGTTGGGGCAGTGGCGAGCTACACCTTCACGAACGTGCTCGCCAACCACACGATTGCGGCGACCTTCGCGATTAACGACACCCTCGACGGCTTGTACGTCGGCACCCTGGTCTTGTCAGCCGTGGGGAGTGGTGAATGCGTGGGGGCGGACCTCCAAGCCAACGACATCGGCAAAATCAACAACAGCACGGTGTCGATTACGACGCAGCAGCAGTACGACGTCACGGCCATTGTGCGGTCCTTCTCGACGGGGCTCTTCTGCACCTACAAGGGGAACACTCGCTCGGGCCTCTTCGCTGCGAATGACGCGAGTGACAGGACCTGCAACTCCGAGATTCTGTTGCAGTGCACCAACGGCAACTCTCGCATCCTCATCCCGGTGGGGTCCACGATTACGGCGTCGGTATCAGGCAACACCGCCAGCGGCATAGTGGCCACGACGTTCAACGTGCTCCGGGAAGACAGCACCGGGAAGCGCTTCGCCGTCGGGGGTCTTACCACGCAGGAAACGTTCAATGCGACTCGCCGGTAAGGGAGAGATGTTCATGTTCAAGAATCTCATGCGGACGTTCGGCCTGCCCGCCCTCGTGACCAGCGTCGTGCTGGCCATCGCCTCGCCGACGCTGGCGCAGCAGCCGGCGCGGCCGGCGTCCACGCCGGTCGGGATCTACCTCGCGGCGCAGGGCGGCGCGCTGCTGCAGCCTCGAACCGCCGCCGCCTTCGGCGTCGAGTTCGGCGAGCGCATCCACCGGCACGTGGTCACCTATGCCGCGCTGTCGTACTTCGAAGATCTGATGGACACCGCGCTGACCGATCAGCTCGCGACCGTGAGCCGGACGCTCACCGCCCGCACCGCCCGCTCGTGGGACCTGCGCGGGCGCGACCGCGGCGTGGGCCTCGTGGTCGGCGCGAAATACCTGGTGGGCACCGGCACGGTGAAGCCGTACGTGGGCGCGGGCGCCGGAGCCCTGGCGCTTCACCGCACGATCACCGATTCGAGGGCCGGTGACGTCACCGCCGCAACATTCACCGAGTTCAACGTGGGCGACGCGTCGCTGACGACCAGGACCGTCACGCGCCCGCTCACCGAAGCGTCGGTCGGCGTCGATTTCGACTTCGGCCGCACGCACGTCGACGTCGGGTACCGCTACCGCCGCGCGTTCCATCTCAGCCTGACGCCTGACTTCTCCCAGGCCGTCATCGGAGTGGGCGTCAACTTCTAAGGGTTCGCAGGTTCGCAGGTTCGTAGGTTCGCAGGTTCACAGTTCACGGGTTCACACAGATTCGGTTCTCGGGAGCACGGGTTGCCGGAAGTACCGGCAGCCGGTGCTGCCCGTGAACCCGTGACGTATGGCTTCGCCGACGAATCCTTTCGCACGGGACGCTTCGTCCGCGAAATCGCCATCGCCCTCAGGACGATAAGAACTATGAAGGGCCCGTCGAACGGGTGACGGAACGCCCGTTATCCGATCCGATCCACAGCAGTGTCCGTCGGATAAGCCATCGCCGCTCTTCCCCACGCACAGCGCGGATGATCCGCCCACGCGACCGGAAGCGGTGGCGGTGTCAGCGACACGATCGCGATCGAATCTGGCGAGCGCGTCTCGGTGGCCCTGAAACGACCGAGTCTCCTCACGAAACGGCCGTCGAGCACCAGCGCATGCGTATGTACGTTCACGTTGAGGGCTGCCCGAACCGCTGGATGATCGCCTCCGCTCGGCTCCGCCCGTTCGCCACGCCCTGCGTGCGCGCCCGGCGCCGCAAGTGCCCGAGTACCGCCCGGATGAACACCCCGACGACCGCACGGCACAACGCATGATCCCAGGCCAGCACGTAGCGGATGCGATGCGGCACGGTCAGCACCCGGAGAAGTTCGTATTCCTCACCGCCAGCGTGAACGCCTTCGTTCCGTTGCTCGCGCCGCTCAGCCGGATCTGCCCGTCGAGGCTGCCGGCAGGATTGGCGTTGGTGAGCACCGAATCGGAAATGGACAGCTTGTAGACGCCGTCGGTCGTCCCCCGGTGCTGGATCTCGATCGATCGCCGTTGTTCACTTCGCCGACCATCTTCGGATTGAGGACCGTCAACTGCGACACGCGAGCATTGACGACAGGCGCGTTCCCTCCTGTGAGGAACACGGCGCCGTCGGCTGCATAGTTGCCTGGAGGCGACACGTTCTCGGCGTGGAAGCTAACGACGGTCCTCAGGGTGCTCCGGTGCTTGACCGTAGAGTCAGACGCAGGCGGAGGTGCGTCTACCACGTTGCACGCCGTTGCACGGTCTGGGCAAGACCGCATCCAGTCTGACGAGCGAGCGCGAGAGTCGCAGAAGTCCGTTCGCCCACTGAACAAAATCTGGGCGAAGCAGGAACTCTTCGTAAGCGAGCAGCCGATCATACGTGTAAACGGTGGGCGTTGGCATTGCATCGGTCGTCGAGGCACAGATGCGTTTGGCACTTTGAAACAGCCGCGCGAAAAACCGTGATTGAGGGAACTCACATGATTGCGACTTTGCGATCGATCGGTGCGATTGCTCTGCTGACCACGGTGGCGTCGTCCGGAGAAGCCCAGACGGGTCCCGATCTTCGATGGGTGCAACAGTTCGGCACCGCCGGTACGGTCTGGGATCACGCGAC
>Ga0070699_100002309_pt1 | contig 17167 bp, 12 predicted proteins | sample KBSK1503metaG_FD_65473 | JGI IMG/M metagenome (GOLD analysis project Ga0070699, IMG submission 65473) | Corn, switchgrass and miscanthus rhizosphere microbial communities from Kellogg Biological Station, Michigan, USA - KBS K1-50-3 metaG | ecosystem: Host-associated > Plants > Roots >... | reverse complement strand
ATCCGCGCCGGCGACGTGGTGGTCATCCGCTACGAGGGACCGCGCGGGGGCCCGGGCATGCGCGAGATGCTCGGGGTGACGGCGGCGCTGGTCGGCGAGGGGCTCGGCGAGCAGGTGGCCCTCCTCACCGACGGCCGCTTCAGCGGTGCGACGCGGGGTCTCATGGCCGGGCACGTCGCCCCCGAGGCCGCCGTGGGCGGTCCGATCGCGGCCGTCGAGGAAGGGGACACGATCAGCTTCGACGTCGAAGCCCGCCGCCTGGATCTCGAGGTACCCGAGGCGACGGTCCGCGAGCGCCTGGCCCGGTGGCGGGCGCCGGCCGCGCGCTACACGAGCGGCGTGTTCGCCAAGTACGTCGCGCTCGTCTCGTCGGCGGCGGAGGGAGCGGTCACGTGTCCGCGCTGAGCATGCAGCAGCGCATCCAGTTCGCCCGTGCCTCGGACGGCGTGCGGATCGCCTATCGCGTCACCGGCGAGGGGCCGCCGATCGTCGTGACGCCGCCCTGGGTGTCCCACCTCGACCTCGACCTGCAGCTGGTCAATCTCCTGCCGTCCTTCTACGACCAGCTCAGCACTCATAGGACCGTCATCCAGTTCGACGGGCGCGGCACCGGGCTCTCGGACCGCGACGTCCCGGACGTCTCGGCCGCGGCGCGCGCGCGGGACATCGAGGCGGTCGTCGATCACCTCCGGCTCGAGAGCGTCTCGCTCCTCATCTGGTCCCTGAACAGCCCGGCGGGCATCATCTATGCGGCCACGCATCCGGAGCGGGTGAGCCGGCTCGTCTGCTACGCGGCCTTCGCCCGCTACGTGGCTCCCGGCCGCGAAGCCCTCGGCCGCGCCTTCGTCGACCTGATCCGCGCCGAGTGGGGCCTCGGCTCGCGCGCGATCGTCGACTTCATCGCCCCCGGCGCCGACAAGGCAACGACCGACGCGATCAGCGCATATCAGAAGGAGGCTGCCTCGCCCGAGACGGCGGCGGCCATCATGGAGGAGAGCCTGTTCCGGATCGACGTCCGGGAGTCCCTGCCGCGGCTCACGATGCCGGCGGTCGTCGCCCACCGCCGCGACGATCCGGCGGTGCCGTTCGAGTGCGGTCGGGAGCTGGCCGCGCTCCTGCCGAACGCTCAGCTCGTCCCCCTCCCCGGCGATCAGCACCTGCCCTGGCGCGGCGACACCAAAGCCCTCGTCGCGGCGCTGAGAGCCTTTCTCGGCGAGGACGCGGGCCAGGTGGACGCGACCGTGCCCCCGCACCCTGCCGCACCCGAGGCCGCATCCGGCTTGCAGATCATCCTCTTCACCGACATGTCGGGCTCGACCGCCCTCACGCACCGCCTCGGCGATGCCCGCGCGCAGGAGCTGCTGCGCAGCCACGACGCGATCATCCGCGACGCGCTTCGCCAGCACGGCGGCACCGAGATCAAGCACACGGGCGACGGCATCATGGCATCGTTCGGGTCCGCCTCGGGCGCCATCGAATGCGCCATCGCCGTGCAGAAGGCGATCGCCGCGCGCAACGCGGACAAGTCCGACGCCCCGATCCAAGTGCGCATCGGTCTCAACGCGGGGGAGCCGGTCGCGGAAGGTCAGGACCTCTTCGGGAGCGCCGTCCAGGCCGCGTCGAGGATCACCGGCCATGCCCGGCCCGGGCAGATCCTCGTGGCGGACGTGGTCCGGCAGCTCGCCGCGGGCAAGGGCTTCAGCTTCTCGAACCGCGGGCGGGTGGCGCTGAAGGGCTTCCCGCACCGCTTCCGCCTGCACGAGGTGCGCTGGGCGGAGTGAGGGAGAGGGTCAGGTCGCCGCGATTGCGCCGCGCAGGACGTCGCCGAGCGCCGCAGGCGCGAACCGGATGCCGACGTAGAAGGGCCCGAACAGCGCGTAACGCGAGCTCGCGGGGTCGAAGCGCATCTCGTAGACGAGCTTCTTGAAGACGAGCGGATCGTCGGCGAAGAGCGTGACGCCCCACTCCCAGTCGTCGAGGCCGACCGAGCCGGAGATCACCTGCACCACCCGACCGGCGTACTTGCGCCCGATCATGCCGTGGCCGCGCATCAGCTCGGCGCGCTCGTCGGGCGGCAGGTCGAACCAGTTGACCTGTTCACCACGCCGCTTCGACATCGGATAGAAGGAGACGTAGCGACCCGGCGGAACCTCCGGGAAGAGCCGCGGGCGCGCCAGCCGCTCGAGCTCGGCCTTCAACGCGTCGTCGTGACCCGGGCTGCCGGCACGGATCCCCTTCCGCTCCAGCATCGCCGTCGCGTGCGCCGCGAGCTCGTAGGTCCCGAGCTCGATCACCGACAGGTAGGAGTAGGTCGGCCGGAGATAGGCGCGAAGGTGCGTCCGGCTGAGCGCCGTCTGCTCCGCCCGGAGGGCTTCGAGCCCGCGACGCCAGTGCAGGAAGGCCAGGTCCCCCTTCTGTGTGAGCAGGGTCCAGCATGCGCTGTGACCGTCGGGTGCATGCGCCTGCGTCTCGAGGAGCGTGGCGGCCTCGAGGAGGATCACCTCCTGCTCCGCCAGTGGGAGCGCGTTCCACCGCGGCCAGTCGACGGCATAGAAGTCGTGGAGGACGTACCAGCCCTCCAGCGTCATCGGCGCGCCGCTCATGGCCCTGCTACGATAGCGGGCCGACGGCGGTATTTGAAGTCCGACGCTCGGCGCGTTACGGCCCGACGCAGGGAAACGACGCGGCGATGCCGGCCGTCGTCAGAGAATCTTGCGCCCGCGGGTCGATGACGAAGACCTGGTGCTCGGTCGCGCAGCGGCTGTCGGTGAAGATGCAGTCCATCAGCGCGTTCACGTTCGCGGCGCTGCACGCGGACGCGACGTTGAAGAAGCCCAGCCCCGCGACGTACTGCTCGAGCTCCATGAACGGGATTAGACCGCACTTGAGGATGACCTTGTCCCGGCGTGTCGTCTGCGAGGAGCTCACGTCGGTCGGGATCCCGCTACAGGCCGTCGATGCGGCCGCCAGGCAGCTGGTAGGGTCGACGGCGTCGATCTCGTTGGCGAGCTTGCAGTTCACCACCTTCTCCGCGCACCCCTGGACCTTGGTCAGGACGAAACCCGTGAAGCCGCGGATCTGGCTCTCCACTCCCTTCTGGCACTTCAGCAGGTCAGCGCTCGTCGCTGCCGCGGCCACCGAGCCCGACACCAGCAGCGCGCCCAGCGCCGTCACCTTCAGCATCTGGATTGGCTTGTACATGTCAGGCTCCTCTCACGGCACGTGGACGGTCCCGGTGACCGTGTCATTGCAGCTCATGTCCTTGTAGTCGAGCGTGTAGGGCAGGTCGCCCGAGGTGATGTACGGTCCGAAGAGCGCCGCCCTGCTCGGCCCCCACGGCTCCTTGATCGTGCGCGCCTGGGCCGTCGGGCCGCTGCCGATGGTGATCGTCACGCGCCCGCTCATGCCCGGGCCACCGCACGGCAGCGTCGTGGCGTCGCCGGTGAACTTGAGGGCGCTGCCAGCCGGGACGTTGACGGTGCCCGGGTTGACGAGGACGCCGCTGCCGGGGGCGGTCGCGCTGATGACCACCGAGACCGTCGGCGGACGTGGAATGTTCGGGAAGTTCACGCCGAGAGGGGTGTTGTCCAGCAGCAGCGAGGCCCGCGGCTTCACCTCGCCGACGACACCGTCCACCCGACCATCGATCTCACCGCGCAGGCAGGCGACCAGCGTCGGGATGTCCGGCGAGCCGTTGCACGTGGCGTCGTTGCCGTACCAGAGGCCGCCCGACCCGGTGTTCATCATCGATGAGATACCGAAGGGCAGGCAGGCGAGGCCGGTCTTGGTGTCGAAGACGGTGGCGCTCTTGCCGAGGCTGGAGTCGGAGGCCGGGCCGATCCCGTTGGTGCACGACGTCTCGGCCTTCGACCGGCAGCTGTTCGCATTCGTCCCGTCCACTTCGAGCAGGATCTCGCACTTGAGCAGCTTGTCGACGCACGAGAGCAGGAGCTTCAACCGCTTCTTCGCGTAGTTCCGGCCCTGCTTGTCGACGACCTTCCGGCAGGCCTTGGCGTTGGTGAGGGTGGGGCTGTCCGCCCGCGCCGCCTGCGACAGCACCGACGCGACGAGGAAGACAGCCGGTAGGAGCCGGGCGATTTGACGGATCTTCATCGCGCCTCCTCCGTGGCCGGGGAAGGCTGTTCCCCCCGGGAATCTTCGCGCTCGGCAGCTAGGACATCGTATCGATCAGGACGGGCAGGCCGGGCAGCACGTGCTGCTCGCGCCGACCCGACCGCCGGCGGTCGTGCAACGAACGTCCGAGCTCTTGATGTGGCAGCGCGTGCCGCAATCGAAGTCGCTCGTGCACGACATGGTTGGAGTCCCGACACACGTGCCCGGGCTCCCCGCCGAGAGGTCGCAGGTGTCGGTGGGAATCTCGCAGGTCACGAATCCCGGCTTGCCGCACGTCGAGCGCGCGGCGCAACGGACTGCCTTGCCGCGGCAACCCGGCGACACGGTGCGCTTGACGACGTGCGCGACACAGCTCACGTAGCGGCCGTGGTTGGTCGCCGCGCTGCAGGAAGGGCATTCCTGGTTGATGGCGGTCTGGGCCGCGCAGCGCTGGGCTTCGCAGTCGGGGGGCGGGGTCTGTGCGAGGACTCCCCCCGGAAGAGCGAGAAGGAGAGCCGCCGAGAAGAAGAACGTGAGTCTCATGTCGATGACCTCCTCGTTTTCGGACGCAGCAAGGCTCCTACGTCCTCACCGTTTGCCACGTCAAGATAAAAAAACGACGGGGCGATTGCGCTCCGGTGCTTGCCCTGAAAGGCGGTATTTGCTTAGCCTCGATGACGGGAGGGAAGCCTCGTGGACGTGAATCGGACCGAGCTGACGCCGCTTCTCTTCCTCGAACGCGCCGCCCGTGTGTACGCGGGGCGTGCGGCCGTCGTCTACGGCGAGCGACGCTTCACCTACGAGGAGCTCGGCCGCCGCGTGCGCCGCCTCGCGGCGGCGCTCCGGCGCGCGGGCCTCGAGCGCGGCGACCGGGTGGCGTTCCTCGCCCCGAACGTGCCCGCGCTGCTCGAGGCGCACTTCGGCGTGGCGCTCGCCGGCGGCGTTCTGGTCGCCGTCAACACGCGCCTCAACGCCGACGAGATCGGCTACATCCTCGACCACTCCGGGGCGCGCTTCTTCTTCGTCGACGCCGAGCTCGGCGCCGGGATCGGCACGCTCCCGGCCCGCGAGCGGACGATCACGATCGAGGACCAGGAGTTCGCGCCGGGGGTGCCGCGGACGTTCGACGGCCCGGAGTACGAGGCGTTCATCGACGTGCCGCCGGATGAGTCCCTCGCTTGCACGGTCCCCGCCGAGGACGACGTCTACTCGATCAACTACACCTCGGGCACCACCGGGCGCCCGAAGGGGGTCATGTACACCCACCGTGGCGCGTACCTGAACGCGCTCTCCGAGATCGTCGTCCAGCGGCTCGAGCCGTCGTCCGTTTTCCTCTGGACGCTACCCCTCTTTCACTGCAACGGGTGGTGCTTCCCGTGGGCGCTCACGGCCGCCGGCAGCCGGCACGTGCTGCTCCGACGAGTGGATCCGCCGCTCGTCTGGCGGCTCGTCGCCGAGGAGCGCGTCACGCACTTCAACGGCGCGCCGACGGTGCTGATCATGCTCATCAATCACAGCGAGGCGCCTCGAGGGCGCCTCGCGCATCCCCTGCGCATCGCCACGGGTGGCGCACCTCCCTCGCCGACGCTCCTCGCGCAGTGGGAGCTGATCGGGGCCGAGATCACGCACATCTACGGGCTCACAGAGACCTACGGGCCGCACACCCACTGCGACTGGCACCCCGAGTGGCACGCGCTCGACGCCGAGACGCGCGCGCGGCTCCGGGCGCGCCAGGGCGTCGCCAACCTGGTCGCCTGCGAGCTCCGCGTCGTGGACACCGAGATGCGGGACGTCCCCGCCGACGGCGCCACGATGGGCGAAGTGGTGATGCGCGGCAACAACGTCATGGTCGGCTATTTCCACGACCCCGAGGCGACGGCGACCGCCTTCCGCGGCGGCTGGTTCCACTCCGGCGACGTCGCCGTCATGCACCCCGACGGCTACATCGAGCTGCGCGACCGGGCGAAGGACATCATCATCTCGGGCGGCGAGAACATCTCCACCATCGAGGTGGAGCAGGCCATCGCCCAGCACCCCGACGTGCTCGAGGTGGCGGTCATCGCCGTCCCCGACGAGAAGTGGGGCGAGGTGCCGAAGGCGTTCGTAGTCCCCAAGGAGGGACGCCAGCCGACGACGGACGAGATCGTGACGCACTGCCGGGGGCTGCTGGCCCATTTCAAGTGCCCGAAGGCCGTCGAGTTCGGCGCGCTGCCGAAGACGTCGACCGGGAAAGTCCAGAAGTTCGTGCTCCGCGAGCGGGAGTGGGCGGGGCGCGACAAGCGCATCCATTGACGGAGGATCTCATGGACCTCGATCTCGCCACCGTCGACCGTCTCCTCACCACCACCCGCTCGGTCCGCAAGCGTCTCGACCTCGCGCGAGCCGTCGACCCGGCGGTCCTCGAGCGCGCGATCGAGATCGCGCTCCAGGCACCGACCGGCTCGAACTCGCAGGGCTGGCACTTCGTCGTCGTCACCGAGGCCCGCAAGCGCGCCCGGATCGGCGAGCTCTACCGGAAGGCCTTCGAGGCCTACGTGAACATGCCGAACGCGTTCCGCGACGCCCTCGCCCCCGACGACCCGCGCGCGCGGCAGCTCCCGCGCATCGTCGACTCGGCGCACTACCTGGCCCAGCACCTGCACGAGGTGCCCGTGCTGGTGATCGCGTGCATCGACGGCCGGGTGGAGAACGCCGCGCCGGTCGTGCAGGCGTCGCACTACGGCTCGATCCTGCCAGCGGTGTGGTCGCTGATGCTGGCGCTCCGCGCCCGCGGCATCGGCTCGGCCTGGACGACGCTGCACATCATGTACGAGCGAGACGTCGCCGAGCTGCTCGGCATTCCCGAGCACGTGACGCAGGCGGCGCTCCTGCCCGTCGCCTACTTCAAGGGCGCAGAGTTCAAGCCCGCCTCACGGCTCCCGGCGCGCCAGTTCACGCACTGGAACACCTGGGGCACGCGGCGCTAGTCAGCGCGACCCGAGATCGCCGCGCAAGGCGGGAAGGGGTGCCGCCGCGGCGACCTCCGCAGCTCCCGCGCGAGCCCGCAGCTCCGGGGGGACGTGACAATTACGAGTCGCGCGTGGAGCGAGGACCGGGAGCCGCGGCGGCACCCCTTCCCGCCACCCCGCCCCGCATCTCGGGTCCCGCTCCCTACGCCGCGAGCCCCAGCACCGGCATGCGCCGCCGGCGGGCCAGGTCGTCGAGCATGTCCTGCATGATGCCGGTGACCAGCACGTAGGCGTCCTGCACGGCTCGCGGGTCGCGCGCCCGCCTGACGTCGTGTCCGAGGTGAATCGGCTCGCCGACCCGGTAGACGAACTTGGCCGGGAGCGGCAGGTAGGGCACGAAACCCGTGACCCACAGCCCCCACGGGAGACCGATGTTCACCGGAAGCGTCTTCACACGGGTGAGCCGCGCCATCCCCGTCCAGCGGGCCAGACGCTCGCTCGAGTAGACCGTCAGGTAGACCTCGTGCCCGCCGACGTTCACCACCGGCACGATCGGAACGCCCGTCCGCATGGCCAGCTCGATGAAGCCGGTGCGGCCGTGGAAGTCGATCGTGTGACGCCGCCAGAAGCTCTTGAGACAGTCGAGCTCGCCCCCCGGGTAGACGAGGAGCGGGGCGCCGAGCCGTACGATCTTCTCCGCGTTCTGCCGCGTGCCACGGATGCCGCCCACCTTGACCAGGAAGGTGCGCAGCCCGGGCACCGCGAGCGCGGCGTCGTGGACCATGGCGTAGGTCGGCCGCTCGGGACCGAGCAACCTCCACCAGAACGCCGCCATGACCCAGCAGTCGGGCAGCATGGGGCCGCCGTTGTGGTTCGCGACGGCGATGAACGGCCCGCTGCGCGGCAGGTGCTCCTCGCCCTCCAACTCGGCGCGAAAGTACCGCTCGCCGACGAAGCGGAAGAACGGGAGGGCATAGGTCCGGATGAACTCCGGATCCCGGCAGCTGGGATCGTTGGGATCGACCGGGTCGCGCAGGGAATCGACGAGCCGCATGGCGCTGCCCTCCGAGGTGCGACGGCCTGCTGACTGGCGGTACCCTTCCGGATGCGCACCGATCGGGCCACGCGTCAAGACCGGCACGGAACCGCACTGCCCGGGCCGCGCGCTTGCCCCTCTCCCATCCGGCCGCTAAAGGTGCGCGCGATGACGAAGCAGAAAGCGACCAACATCGTCTGGCACCCCGGTGCCGTCACGCGCGCCGACCGGGAGGAGCTGAACGGACACCGCGGCTGCACCGTGTGGCTGACCGGGCTCTCGGGCTCCGGGAAGTCGACGATCGCGGTCGCGCTCGAGAAGGAGCTCTGGGGGCGCGGTGTGCGCGCTTACATCCTCGACGGCGACAATATCCGCCACGGCCTCAACAAGAACCTCGGCTTCTCGCCCACGGACCGCACCGAGAACATCCGGCGCATCGGCGAGGTCGCCAAGCTGTTCACCGACGCGGGCATGGTCGCCCTCACGGCCTTCATCTCGCCCTACCGCGCCGACCGCGATCAGGTCCGGGCCATCATGCGGCCCGGCGACTTCATCGAGGTCTTCGTCGACTGCCCGGTCGAGACGTGCGAGGAGCGCGACGTGAAGGGCCTCTACAAGAAGGCCCGGGCCGGCGAGATCCCCGAGTTCACGGGCGTGTCCGCGCCGTACGAACCACCACTGCAACCCGAGCTCGTGATCCGCACGCGGGATCAGAGCGTCGAGGCGAGCGTCGCGCAGATCCTCGCCTGCCTCGAGCAGCGCGGGCTCATCCCGCGCGCCTGAGCGGGGCGGGCCTGCGCTCGACGCAGGACCCGCCCCAACTCGTCCCTACGGCACCGCGTTGATGCTGAAGGAGTGGATCGTCGCGCCCGTGCGATCGAGGAAGTCGAAGCGTGCCACGGCGGGCGCCCCGGGATCGACGTTGATCGTCACCATGTTGAACCGGTCGAGGTCGAACTCGCTGACCTGAGGGATGGCGGACGGGATCAGCGGGAGCAGGCCGACGATCGTCGGCGGCAGCTCGCGGAAGATCGGGTCCATGCCGATCGCGCCGGCCACGATTTCCGGCGTGTTGTGGGTCGAGCTGGTCGCCGTGTCGAGCCGCTGGGGCGAGATGACGATTCCGTGCAGGTCGGTCGAGAGCCACACGACGTTCTTGATGGCGTTGTTGGTGATGAAGTCGAGGATCTCGGTCCGCTCCGCCGGCCAGGCCTCCCAGCGGTCGTAGGGGACGAAGAGGAGCTGGGTGATCGGCGGCCCGTTCATGATGAACTTGAAGGTGGCGGTCGAGTTCATCAGCCCGCTCTCGAGCCAGGCCTTCTGCGCCGCGCCGAGGATCGTGCGCGAGGAGTCGGCCATGGCGGTGTTGCAGCTCGACGACGGCGCGAGCGCTTCCCCGCTGACGTGGCAGGTCGTGTCGTCGTCGTTGAGCACGAAGCCCGACTCGGCGGCGGTGTTGCAGCAGGTGTACTTGGGTGAGCGGTACTGGCGGTCGTCGATCAGGAAGAACTCCGCCAGGCTGCCCCACCGGAAGCTGCGGTAGAGCTGCTTCGGATCGACGTTGCTCTCGCGGATCGGGTTGTAGACGCGGAACGCCTTGTTGCCGTTCGTCACCCGCGGCGAGATCGTCCAGATCGGCGAGGCACCGGCGAAGTCGTTGCGCACCTCGTGGTCGTCCCATTGCACGTACGTGCCGGCCGTCGCCATGATGTCGCGCAGCGCGGCGTCCTCACGGTTCTCGCGGTACTTCGTGTAGTAGTCCCCCACGGTCATGGCGTTGAGCCCGTTCGAGCGCGGGTCGTCGCCGTAGATCGTGTCGCCGATGAACAGCCAGGCGTCGACCGCCGGGATCCGGATCTCGTCGAGGACCGTGAAGGGCCGGAAGAAGGCGTTGGAGTCGCCGCTCCAGCCGAGCCGCACCGGCGCCGCCGTGCTCGGCGTGGGCGGCGTCACGAGGCGCCCGATGCGACTCGTCTTGGTGCCCTGGCGGAAGCGATACGTGTAGACGGTGGCGGGGCTGAGCCCGGTCACCGCCTTCTTCACGGTGCCGTCATCGCCGGGGACCGCGCTCACCGCGACCGGCGTGCCGCCCACCAGGGGGCCCGTGAAGTCGGCGCCCTGCACGACGTCGAGGAAGGCGCCCACCGTGGAGTCCGGCAGCCGCGTCCAGAAGATCGCCCCGTCGGGCGATCCGTCGCCGGCCGCGACACCGAGGCTGAACTCCGAGATCTCGCGATCGACGTACGGGATGTCCATCATGCGGTCGGCAACCCCGGCGGCCGAGTCGGTCACGCAACGGATGAGCCGATCCTGCACGGGGATCGTGTTCTCGTTCATCGGCCCGCGCTTGTAGGTCACGAGCTTGTAGGCCTCGCACGGGATGCCGAACTTGAGCTCCGGCATGGTGCTCGCCAGCTGGGCCTCCGAGCAGCGCGCCCGGATGCCGGCGTCGAGCTTGAGTCGGGCGGTCGCGAGTCTCGCCTCGGCGGCGGCGTCCGGGCAGGGGCCCGGGATGGTCGCACGCGACCGCTTGTCCTCGCACTTCCTGGTCGCCTTCATGCGCCGCACGAGGTAGTTGCGCGTCTGGCGGCTGATCGCCGCCTGGCACTTGCGGAGACCGCTGTCGGTGACCGGCGCGTCGGCGTCGTAGATGGTGCGCGCGAGCGTGTCGATGTTGATCGGCTCCACGTCGGCATCCTGCAGCGGCGCCGTGATGCAGCCCGCCAGGGTCGCCGCGTTGCTGGCGCTGCCGTCGCACGCGGGTCCGATGGGTGGGAGGCTCCCCGGGCAGGCGCGGACGATCCTCGCCGTGTACCGGCTCTGTGCGCGGCTGAGCCCTTGGCTGGCCGCGGGGTCGGACACCGCCTGGCAGGTGCCGCCCCCGGGGCAGTCGCCGTCGGTCCGGCACGGGGCCTGGGGGGTCGTGCCACCGCTGCACTGGGGACGACAGATCGTCGCGGCGGGGACGCTGCCCTTCGAGCGCTTGTCCTCGCAGGCGGAGATCACCTTCAACCTGGAGTTGGAGTACCCGACCACGGAGCGCGCGATCACATTCTGGCAGGGGTTCGTGATCGCGGCGGCGAGGCGGGGTCCGGCAAGGACGAGCGCGACCACGGCGAGACGTCGAGACATGCGACTCCTCCTCCGATTGAGGGGCGGGGCCCCGTGGGAACGCGCTCTTTCACCACAGGTAGATGGCGGATCGCAAGGAAAAATTCGCCGGCCAGCAGTTTCAGGGCGCTGTGCCGGGTGCTCTTAACAAACCATTGACAATGACCCATCATTCCGGCTACTTGTTCCGTAAATGACCGCTTGGACCTTATGAGATTCGGCACGCACTCGGATCCGGAGCTGGACGACACCGACTTTCGAATCCTCGGGCATCTCCAGGACGACTGCCGGACGCCGCTCGCGCGCATCGGTGAGGCGGTCGGTCTCTCCGCGCCCGCCGTCCTCGAGCGGATCAAGAAGCTCGAGGCGGCGGGGATCATCCTCGGCTACCGCGCGCTGCTCGACGGGCGCCGCCTCGGGCTCGACGTCACGGCGTTCATCGGCGTGATCATCACCCATCCCGACCGCATCACGGACTTCGAGCGCAAGGTGGCCGCCCTCGACGACGTCCTCGACTGCCACCACGTGACCGGAGGCTACACGCTCCTGCTGAAGATCAAGACCGCGAACACGTCGTCGCTCGAGCGCCTGATCAGCGAGATCCGCTCGCTGCCGGGAGTGGCTCGAACGGAGACCATGGTGGTCCTCTCGACCCACACCGAGCGCGTGCAGCTCGCACTCAACCCGGGCGACGCCGAGCCGGCGCCGGTCGGCAAGCGGGCCCGGCGCAACGGGGAACGCACCCCCCACCTGCGGAGAGCGTGAAGACGGAGAGCGGGAGTATGGAACGCCGCACCAGATGGCTCCTCGATCCGAGAACCGAACGCGATGCGTGCGGGGTGGGGTTCGTCGTCAACGTCAAGGGCGAACGCTCGCACGACATCATCGAGAAGGGCCTCACCGTGCTGCGCAACCTGGCGCATCGCGGAGCGTGCGGCTGCGACCCGCTCACGGGCGACGGGGCCGGCATCCTGGTGCAGATCCCGGACGAGTTCTTCCGCCTGGAATGCCGCGGGCTCGACATCGCGCTCCCGGCGCCGGGGACCTACGGCGTCGGCATGGTTTTCCTGCCGCGCGAGACGCGCCAGAAGAACGAGTGCGAGCGCATCGTCGAGAAGGTGATCCGCGAGGAGGGGCAGCAGCTCCTCGGGTGGCGGCGCGTGATCGTCGACGAGAACGCGCCCGGACCGCTCGCGCGGAGCGTGTTGCCGCAGATCCGGCAGGTGTTCGTCGGCGCGGGCCGGGACGCCGACGACCAGGACGCGCTCGAGCGGAAGCTCTACGTCATCCGCAAGCGGGTCGAGCAGCTGGTGCGCGCCTCGGGCATGCCCGATTCCGAGCGGTTCTACATCCCCAGCCTCTCGTCGCGGACGATCGTCTACAAGGGGCTCCTGCAGCCCCAGCAGATCCCCGCCTTCTACGCCGACCTGACCGACTCGCTCTTCACGTCCGCGCTGGCGCTCGTCCATCAGCGCTTCTCGACCAACACCTTCCCGTCGTGGGATCGCGCGCATCCGTACCGCTTCATCGCGCACAACGGCGAGATCAACACGCTGCGTGGCAACATCAACTGGATGCACGCGCGCCAGGCGATGTTCGCCTCGCCGCGCTTCGAGGACATCCGGAAGCTCTTCCCGATCATCGACCCCGCGACGAGCGACTCCGGGATGTTCGACAACGCCCTCGAGCTGCTCCAGCGCACGGGCCGCTCGATCGCCCACGCCGTGATGATGATGATCCCCGAGGCGTGGCAGAACCACGAGAGCATGAGCGCGGCCAAGCGCGCCTTCTACGAGTACCATGCCACGCTGCAGGAGCCCTGGGACGGTCCGGCGTCGATCGCCTTCACGGACGGGCGGGTGATCGGCGCCGTGCTCGACCGGAACGGCCTGCGGCCGTCGCGCTACGTCGTCACCAACGACGGCTTCGTCGTCATGGCCTCCGAGGTGGGGGTCCTCGACATCCCGTCGGCCGACGTCCTGCACAAGGACCGGCTCCAGCCGGGCCGCATGTTCCTGGTGGACACGGAGCAGGGCCGGATCGTCGGCGACGAGGAGCTGAAGGAGTCGATGGCGGCGCGCCGGCCGTACCGGCACTGGCTCGACCAGAACCTGACGCGGCTCGCCGACCTGCCGGCGCCATCGGACGTGCCGCCCGCGTACGAGCCCGACACGCTCCTCACGCGGCAGCAGGCCTTCGGCTACACGGTCGAGGACCTGCGGCTCCTCATGAGCCCGATGGCGATCAACGGCCAGGAGGCGGTCGGCTCGATGGGCACGGACACGCCGCTCGCCTGCCTGTCCGACCGCCCGCAGCTCGTCTTCAACTACTTCAAGCAGCTCTTTGCGCAGGTGACCAACCCGCCGATCGACCCGATCCGGGAAGAGCTCGTCATGTCGCTCGAGACCACGATCGGGCCGGAGCAGAACCTCTTCGACGAGACGCCGCTCCACTGCCGCCAGCTCCACCTGAAGGGCCCGACGCTGACCAACGAGCAGCTCGCCCAGTTGAAGACGCTCGACGACGGCCACCTCCGCGCGATCACCCTACCGATGCTTTTCAGGGCCGGATCGGGTGGCGCCGGGCTCCGTTCGGCGCTCGACGAACTCTGCGAGCGGGCCGCCGAGGCCGTGGCCAGCGGCTACACGATCCTCGTCCTCACCGACCGCGGCGTCTCCGAGGAACAGGCCCCGATCCCGAGCCTGCTCGGGACCGCCGCCGTGCACCACCACCTGATCCGCGAAGGCTCTCGCATGCGGGTCGGCCTCGTCGTCGAGTCGGGCGAGCCGCGCGAGGTGATGCACTTCTGCCTCCTCCTCGGCTACGGCGCGGGCGCCGTGAACCCCTACCTCGCCTACGAGACGCTCCGGGACCAGGTCGCCGCGGGCGTGCTGAAGGACGTCGACGCCGAGGACGCGGTCGCGCACTACATCAAGGCGATCGACAAGGGCGTCCTGAAGGTCATGACGAAGATGGGGATCTCGACCCTCCACAGCTACCGGGGGGCGCAGATCTTCGAGGCCGTTGGGCTCAACGCGGAGGTCGTCGAGCGCTACTTCACGTGGACCGCGTCGCGCATCGAGGGCGTCGGCCTCGAGGTGATCGCCGCCGAAGCCGAGGCGCGTCACGAGCACGCGTACGTCGTCTCGCCGTCGCTCGACGGGGATCTCGACCTCGGCGGGCAGTACCAGTGGCGCCGGCGCGGCGAGCACCACATGTACAACCCCGACACGGTGGCGACGCTCCAGCACGCCGTACGCGCCGGCAGCTACAAGAAGTTCAAGGAGTACACGGCGCTGGTGAACGACGAGAGCCGGCGGCTGTGTACAATCCGGGGGCTACTCAAACTGAAGCCCGGCATGGCCGTCCCGATCGAGCAGGTCGAGCCGGCGGCCGAGATCGTCAAGCGCTTCAAGACGGGCGCCATGTCGCTCGGGTCGATCAGCCGCGAGGCGCACGAGAACCTCGCCATCGCCATGAACCGGATCGGCGGCAAGTCGAACACCGGCGAGGGCGGCGAGGATCCCGTCCGCTACCAGCGCGACCCGAACGGCGACTGGCGCCGGAGCGCGATCAAGCAGGTGGCCTCCGGCCGTTTCGGCGTGACCAGCTACTACCTCGTCAACTGCGACGAGCTGCAGATCAAGATGGCGCAGGGCGCCAAGCCCGGCGAGGGCGGCCAGCTCCCGGGCCACAAGGTCGACCAGTACATCGCGAAGATCCGCTACTCGACGCCGGGCGTGGGACTCATCTCCCCGCCCCCGCACCACGACATCTACTCGATCGAGGACCTGGCCCAGCTGATCCACGACCTCAAGAACTCGAACAACCGGGCGCGCATCAGCGTGAAGCTCGTGGCCGAGGTAGGCGTCGGGACGGTGGCGGCCGGCGTCTCCAAGGCGAAGGCCGACGTGGTGCTGATCAGCGGCGACTCGGGCGGCACCGGCGCCTCGCCGCTCACCTCGATCAAGCACGCGGGGATCCCGTGGGAGCTCGGCCTCGCCGAGACCCAGCAGATCCTCGTCGCCAACGACCTGCGCGGCCGCATCCGCGTCGAGACCGACGGCCAGCTGAAGACCGGGCGCGACGTCGCGATCGCCGCGCTGCTCGGCGCGGAGGAGTTCGGCTTCGCCTCCTCCGCGCTGGTGGCGTCGGGCTGCATCATGATGCGGGTCTGCCACCTGAACACCTGCCCGGTCGGCATCGCAACCCAGGACCCCGTGCTGCGGAAGAAGTTCGAGGGCAAGCCCGAGCACGTCGTCAACTACATGATGTTCATCGCCGAGGAGCTGCGCGAGATCATGGCGGAGCTCGGCTTCCGGACCGTCGACGAGATGATCGGACGGGTCGACATGCTCGACGTGCGCGACGTCTCGCATCACTGGAAGGCGAAGGGTGTCGATCTCTCGCAGATCCTCCACAAGCCCGACGTGGCGCCGACGGTGGCGACCCGCTGCATCACGACCCAGGATCACGGGCTCGAGAAGGCGCTCGACAACACGCTGATCGACCGCTGCGAGCCGGCGCTGCTCCGTCGGGAGCCAGTCTCGCTCGACCTGCCCATCACGAACCGCAACCGGACGGCCTGCACGATGCTGTCGGCGGAAATCTCGCGCCGCCACGGCGCCGAGGGGCTGCCACCCGAGACCATCCGCATCAAGTTCACGGGCTCGGCCGGGCAGAGCTTCGCTGCCTGGCTCGCCAACGGCATCGCGATCGAGCTCGAGGGCGACGCCAACGACTATTTCGGCAAGGGCCTCTCGGGCGGCCGCATCGTCGTCTACCCGCCACGCGACGCCACCTTCGCGCCGGAGGAGAACATCATCGTCGGCAACGTCTCGCTCTACGGCGCGACCGGCGGCGAGGTCTTCCTCCGCGGCCAGGCCGGCGAGCGGTTCTGCGTGCGCAATAGCGGCGTCACCGCGGTGGTCGAGGGTGTCGGCGACCACGGCTGCGAGTACATGACCAAGGGACTGGTCGTGGTCCTCGGCCGCACCGGCCGCAACTTCGCCGCCGGCATGAGCGGTGGCGTCGCCTACGTGCTCGACGACGACGGCACCTTCGAGAAGCGCTGCAACAAGAGCATGGTCGCGCTCGAGCCGCTCGATGACAAGGATCTCGCGAGCGTCCGGTCGCTGATCCAGCGCCACTACGACTACACGCACTCGGCGGTCGCCTGGCGGCTCCTCTCGGGCTGGAAGGAGACCGTCCAGCATCTCGTCAGGGTCATGCCGGTCGAGTACCGGCAGGTGCTCGCCAAGCAGCACCTCGACACCGACGCCGCGCGCCTCGCGTCGATCTGACACGGCATGGGCACGAAGTATGGGCACGAAGTATGGGTAAGATAACCGGCTTCCTCGAATTCGAGCGCGAGAAGGTTCACAAGGAGCCGATCGCGCAGCGCCTCACCCACTGGCGCGAGTTCGAGGAGCGCACGCCCGACGAGGTGCTGAAGCGCCAGGGCGCGCGCTGCATGGACTGCGGCATCCCGTTCTGCCACAAGGGCTGCCCGCTCGGGAACATCATCCCCGACTGGAACGACCTCGTGTACCGCGGCCGCTGGCGCGAGGCGATCGACAGACTCCACTCGACCAACAACTTCCCCGAGTTCACCGGGCGCATCTGTCCCGCCCCCTGCGAGGAGGCGTGCGTCCTCAACATCAACAACGACCCGGTAACGATCAAGAACATCGAGAAGCACATCATCGACCACGCGTGGGAGGAAGGGTGGATCGGGCCGCTGGTGGCGCCGCGCAAGACCGGCAAGCGCGTCGCTGTCGTCGGCTCGGGGCCCGCCGGCATGGCGTGCGCCCAGCAGCTCGCGCGCGCCGGCCACGCGGTCACGCTCTTCGAGCGCTCCGACCGGATCGGCGGGCTCCTGCGCTACGGTATCCCCGACTTCAAGATGGAGAAGTGGCTCATCGACCGCCGCATGGAGCAGATGGCGGCCGAGGGGGTG
>Ga0070699_100002308_pt1 | contig 17171 bp, 16 predicted proteins | sample KBSK1503metaG_FD_65473 | JGI IMG/M metagenome (GOLD analysis project Ga0070699, IMG submission 65473) | Corn, switchgrass and miscanthus rhizosphere microbial communities from Kellogg Biological Station, Michigan, USA - KBS K1-50-3 metaG | ecosystem: Host-associated > Plants > Roots >... | reverse complement strand
ATGGCCCTGGGCGTCGAGGTCGATGAGCAGGACGCGCTGGCCGATCTCGGCGAGTGCAGCCCCAAGGTTCACGGCCGTTGTGGTCTTGCCCACACCGCCCTTTTGCATGGCGACTGCGATCGTTCGGGCCAAGAGTGCTCCGAGTCTAACCGAAGCCGGGCGGAACCGCCCATGCAGCGGCCTACCGCGCCGAGGCTTCCGGCCCGGCCTTAGAGGCCGTGCCGGAAATCCTCGACGGGTCTTCGGCGCCCATGTGCCCGATCTCCGTTGTTGCGGCCTCCGCTCCTCGCTTACGCATGACGGATGCGCTCGCTCCGGTGCTCGGCCGCGCCTAGGATCTCGGTCACCTGGATCGCCGAATCCCTCGCCGAGGCTTCCGGCCCGCCCTCTATCATTGGCCGCGGTGTTCGTGATCCCTCTCATCGCAGCGGTGGTGGGCGCGGCCTTTGCGGTCGTCGTCGGCAGGCAGTATCTCTCCCGCCGGAAGCCCTACCAGGCGGTCTGGGCGCTGGCCCTGGCCATGTTCGGGGTGGCGGCCGCGTTCGAGGCGGCCGGGCAGCTCGCAGGCTGGTCGGACGCCACCTACAAGGGCTACTACCTGTTCGGAGGCATGCTGAACGTCGGCTGGCTGGGAATCGGATCGCTCCTGCTGCTGGTGCCGGCGCGAGCGGGCCGCGTGGCCGTAATCGTCATGGCCCTGATCTCGTTGATATGTGTCGTGGCGGTGCTCGTCTCGCATACCAACCCCATGCTGCTCAAGGCGCAGGTCCCCGCTCGGGGCGCGATCGACACTCCGGCTGTGCTGCCGCTGGTGACCAACCTCGGCGGATCGCTCCTGCTGATCGGTGGGGCGGCCTGGTCGGCATGGCAGTCCTTCCGTGCCGGCGCGCCCCGCAACCGAGTGCTCGGCCTGGCCGTCCTGGCCGCCGGCGCCTTCATCGTCGCCGGCGGGCACAGCTACGCGCAGACGAGGGGTGTCTACGTCCTTCAACCCGTGAGCGAGGCTGTTGGCATCGTCGCGATGTTCGCCGGCTACGCGGTCATCGAGGCTCGCCGCGGACTGGCCCGGGCGAAACCGAGAACCGCATGATCATCGACATCGTCATCGTCCTGGTGCTCCTCCTCGCCATCGTCCTCGGCTTTCAGCGCGGAGTGATCCAACCGTTGATGGCCGAGATCTTCTTCTTCGGTACGCTGCTCGCGGTCTTCCGGTTCCACGACCAGTACACGAACGAGATGCAGAAGCTTCTTCATCTCAACGCGGTATTCAGCGTGTTCGTGGCCCTGATCCTGGCGGTGGTCCTGGGCGCGATCGGCGGCGCCATCGGAGGGGCCTTCCACAGGCTCGAAGCGATCCGCGGCATCGACGGCCTGCTCGGGGTCTTCGTCCACGCGGTCGTCACCCTGGTCGTGATCTACCTGGCAGTGTCGGCCCTGGTCACGCTCGACAACGCTTTCGAGCCCACGCTGAAGAGCGCGACTCTCACGCTCGCGCAGGTCAACCAGCTCGAGAGGTGGATCCTTTCCAACCCGATCACCTCGGCGATGGTCTCGAAGCAGGATCTGCAGGCGCTCAAGACCGCGGCCGGCAAGTCATCGGGGGCGAGCATCAACTCCGTGGCCGGCATCCATCAGCTCCAGCAGATCTACGTCGATTTCCTCCAGCCTCAGCTTCACAGCTCGAGAGCGGTGCCGATCATTCTCAGCATCGGATCCCACGTTCCGGTGATCGGCCACGTCGGGCCGAGCGACCTGAAGCCGCTCCCGACGCCGGCGCCCTCGCCGACCCCCAAGGTGAGTCCCTCACCCAGCCCCAAGAAGTAGCGCAAATGCTGGACCTGGCGCTGACCGAGGACCAGGAACAGCTCGTGGCCACGGTCAGGGACTTCTGCGCGCGGGAGTTCGCGCCCGTCATCGCGGCCAACGACCGCGACCGCCACCATGACCCCACGATCTTCGCCAGGCTCGCATCGGTCGGGCTGCCGGGAGTGTGCTTCCCGCAGCGCTACGGCGGCGTCGGTCTCGACTACCTGTCGCTTGGCCTCGTGTGCGAGGAGCTCGAGTTCATCGATACGACGTACCGCACCGTTCTCTCGGTGCACGTCGGGCTGGTCGGCATGGGGCTGTACACATGGGCCGACGAGGAGCAGAAGCAGCGCTGGCTGGTGCCGATGGCCTCCGGTCAGAAGCTTGCCTGCTACGGGCTCACCGAGCCGAATGCCGGCTCGGACGTGGCTTCGATGCAGTCGACAGCCCGCCGCTCAGGCGATGCCTATGTGCTCAACGGCCAGAAGGTGTGGGTCTCGGACGCCGACACGGCCGACTTCTTCCTCGTCTTCGCCAAGACCGACCCCAAGGCCGAGCACAGCGGAATCACCGCATTCATGCTCGACCGCTCGGCGGCCGGCAAATCGCTGCGCACGGAGCCGATCAAGGACCGCCTCGGCATCCACGCAGGCGACGTGGGCTCGATATTCATGTCCGATGTCGAGGTTTCCGAACGCGATCGAATCGGCGACGAAGGCGACGGTTTCAAGATTGCCATGAGCTGTCTCGACAACGGCCGCTTCACCGTGGCCGCCGGCGCCACCGGGACCGTGCGCGCCTGCCTCGATGCCTCGGTGAAATATGCGCGAGAGCGCAAGACCTTCGGCCAGGAGATCGGGCGCTACCAGCTCGTGCAGCAGATGATCGCCCGCATGTCGCGCGATTACGAGATCTGCCGGCTTCTCTACTACAAGGTCGCATGGATGAAGAACAAGGGCTTGCGGCACACGCGCGACGTGTCGATGGCCAAGCAGTACGCCACCGACGCCGCCTTCAACGCGGCCCACGACGCGATCGAGGTGCACGGGGCCTACGGATACTCGGCCGAGTATCCCGTCGAGCGCTTCCTACGCAACGCGCGGGCGCCGATCATCTACGAAGGCACGCGCGAGATCCACACGGTCCTGCAGGGCGAGTACGCGCTCGGCTACCGCGAGGACCGGCCCGTCAAGAAGTCGCTCCCGCCCTTCGAGCCCGATTGACCGCGGTAATCGCCCGCCGGTCTTTATCCCGGCTCACCCATCTCGACTTCGCTCTCCTGTCCGTCTACTGGATCGCGATCGGCTACCTGTGGACGAGCCTCGGCGGCCTGATCCTGCCCGACCTCGTCGCCAACCTGGTCGGGAACGCGCACAAGGGCGCAGCCCTGGGCGTGCTCGAGGGGGTTGGGTCTTTGATGGCGGTTGTCTGGCAACCGCTGGTGGGCGCCTACTCGGACCGCACCGATACGCGTTTCGGGCGCCGGCACCCGTTCATCGCCGCCGGCACCGTGGGCGACGTCCTCTTCCTGATCGGGATCGCGCTGTCGGGCAGCTACTGGCTGGTGCTGGTTTTCTACTTCCTCCTGCAGACGGCGTCCAACACCGCGCAGGGCCCGTACCAGGGCCTCCTCCCGGACGTCGTGCCGGAGCCCCAGCGCGGCCTGGCCTCGGGCTATTACGGGCTGTCGAACGTCATCGGCCTGCTGGCGGGAACGGTCGGCGCGGGCTACATCCTCGCCCACTACGGGAGGACCACGGCCATCCTCAGCATCTGCGTCCTGCTCCTGGCGACGATGCTGCCGACCGTGCTGCTGGTCCCGGACCGCGCGGAGACCTCGGCGAGCCGGTTCAAGAGCGTCTGGCAGGTGGTCGCCACCACGTTCGCCCGCCCGCTGCGCTACCCAAGCTTTCTATGGCTGATGGCGTCGCGGCTGATGATCCTCATGGGCCTGGTCGGGCTGCAGAGCTTCGTTCTCTACTACTTCAGCGACGTCTTCTACGGCGGCCATGTGGACGCGGCCGTCACGGCTGCCTACACGCTCCAGGGCCTGGTGATCGTCTCCGCCCTGATCGTCTCGCTGCCCGCGGCGCGGAGCTCCGATCGCCTCGGCCGCCGGCCGCTGATCCTCTGGGGCGCGCTGCTCGGCGCCGCCGGGGTGCTGATGCTCGTTTTCAGCCACTACCGGCTGCTGCCGGGATTCGTGGTCGAGCCTATCAGCCACGCCTTGAGGGTGCCGGAGCTGGCGGCGCAGGCGACGCTCGTAGGCGTCCTGATCGGGATCGGCTACGGCCTGTTCTTCTCGGTCGACTGGGCTTTCATCCAGGACGTCATCCCGCACGACGAAGCCGGCCTTTTCATGGGCTTCAGCAACATCGCCACCGCCGGCTCCGGAGTCATCGCGCGCTTCGTGGGCGGATTTCTGCTCGAATTCAACAACGGGCCGAGGGTGCTCGGCCTCCCGGGAGGGTACCCGGTCATATTCACAGTGTTCTTCATCTGGCTGCTGCTGGGCGGCCTTCTCATCCTGAAAGTGCCGGAGATGCGCAAGCGATGACCGATATGAACCTCGACGGGCTCCAGGCCTGGGGTGGCCTGGCCGGCCAGCCGCTGGAGGCGGCCGACGTCGTCATCGCCGGCATCCCATACGACGGCTCCGCGGTCTACCGCAAAGGCGCGGCTCTGGCCCCCATGCGCTTGCGCCAGCTCTCGGCCGTCATGCCGCCGGTGACCGAGGATGCGCGGCCCCTGGCCGGCCTCAAGGTGCACGACCTCGGCGACCTCGACGCCGGGCCTGACATCGAGGCGGGCTGGCCGTTGGTCGCCGAGCGCCTGGCGACCGTCCCGGCCACCGCGCTGCTGACGGTGCTGGGGGGCGACCACTGCACCGCCATCTCCACGCTTGCCGCCCAGGCGCGCCGGCACCCCGATCTCGCCGTGCTCTGGGTGGACGCGCATCCGGACCTTTGCGACTTCTCGCGCGGCGGCCGCTGGACGTGCGGCTGTGCCATGCGCCGTGCCCTGGAGGTGTCGAGCATCGGCCCGGCACGGGTGGTGATCGCCGGTGGGCGTGACTACGACCCTGAAGAGCTCGAGTTCATCCGCACCCGGGGGATGCTGCTGGTGTCGGCCTCCGAGCTTGCCGGTGACAGCGGCTCCGCGCGCATGGTCGCGGACGCGCTCGACGGCAAGAGCCTGCACGTTTCGTTCGACATCGATGCCCTCGATCCGGCGTATGCGCCCGGGACGGAGATCCCGTCTGCCGGGGGGCTCTCCACCCGTCAGGCCCTCGACTTCCTGCGCATCGCGACGGCGGGCTCGAAGCTGGTCGGGCTGGACATCGTTGAGGTCTCTCCGCCCTTCGACCACGGAGACATCACAACGCTTGCGGCTTTGAAGGTGATCTTCGAACTCTGGGGTTTGTTCTGGCATGGAAAGCGCTGACGTAGTCATCGCCGGCGGCGGGATCATGGGCTGCGCCCTCGCCTACCAGCTCGGCAAGCGGGACGTCGACGTGCTCCTGCTCGAGCGGGAGACGCTCGGCTCGCAGTCGACGGGCAAATGCGCGGGCGGGGTGCGCCAGCAGTTCTCGCGAGAGGACAACGTGCGCCTGCAGCGGATGTCGGTGGCCATGCTCGAGCGGTTCGAGGAGGAGATCGGACACCCGGCGGACTTTCGCCAGATCGGCTACCTGTTCGTGCTCACGCAGCCGCAGCAGGTGGAGGACTTCCGCCACAACATGGAGATGTGGCACCGGGTCGGGCTGACGGACGCCCGCTGGGTGGATGCGACCGAGGCCGCGCGCATGGCGCCGATCTTGAACGTCGACGATGTGCTGGGCTGCACGTTCTGTCCCAGCGACGGGATCGCCAGTCCCGCCGACGTGACCTCGGGCTATGCGGCGGCCGCCCGCCGCGTGGGCGCGCGCTTGAAGGAGGGGGTAGCCGTCACGGGCATCGACGTCGCCTCTGGCCGGGTGCAGGGCGTACGCACCAGCGCCGGCGACGTTGCGACCCGGTTGGTTTTCGACTGCGCGGGCGCCTGGTCGGGGTCGATCGGGCGCATGGCCGGCCTCGAGATCCCGGTCCTCCCATACCGCCGCCACATCGCTGTCACGAGCACGTTTGCGGCCGTGCCGCGCAACAATCCGATGACGGTCGATTTCCAGACCTCGCTCTACTTCCATCCGGAGGGCGACGGGGTCCTCATCGGCATGAGCGACCGCGAGGAGCCGCCGGGATTCGTGACGGAGGTCAACTGGGACTTTCTCGAGAAGATGTTCGCGCAGGCCGCGCGACGAGCCCCGGCCCTGGCGGGCGCGGGAATGAAGACGGCGTGGGCCGGGCTGTACGAGACGACGCCCGATCACCAGGCGATCCTGGGGCCGGTCCGCGAGCTGGAGGGGTTCTGGTGCGCGGCCGGCTTCAGCGGGCACGGCTTCATGCAGGCGCCGGCGGCGGCGCTGCTGCTGACCCAACTGCTGCTGGATCAATCCTCCGAGATCGACATCTCCTCGTTTGCGTTCGAACGCTTCGCAAGGGGCGCCCTGGTCAAGGAGCGGAACGTCATCTAGGCGACTACCGCCTGAGCATGAGGGCCAGGACGATCAATCCCAGGCCTCCGAGAATGAGCACGCCTGAGCAGCCCGCCTGCACCACCGTGTAGACGATCCCGCCGGTGGCGCCGTAGGTGGCGGCGATCTCCGCCCGCCGCCGGCGCGTGCGAACCGCCGCCGCGATCCCTCCGGCGCCCAGGAGCACCGCGAACAGCCCAAGCCCGATCCCCCCGGCCTCCTGCGCGCTCACCCGGCTCAAGTATGTGCCCGGCTAGCCCGTCGAGCCGGGCGGGGGGCCGGTTACGATTCTGACCCGTGGCCAGGGTTCTGCTGCTGGGATCGACGGGCTTCTTCGGCCGTGGGGTTGCCCACAAACTGATCGACGCCGGCCATCAGCTGAGGGTGCTGGTGCGCGATCCCATGAAGGCGGCCGCCTTCAAAGGTCGCGGCGCGCAGGTCATCGTGGGCGATGCCCTCAACCCCGCCGCCGTCGGACAGGCGGCCCAGGGCACCGAGCACGTCATCAGCCTGGTCGCCGTCCGCAGGAACCGGCCGCAATCGTTCCTCGAGGTCAACGTCGACGGCCCGCGGATCATGGCCGAGGCGGCCAAGGCCGCCGGCGCGAAGTCGGTGGTGCTGGTGAGCGCAATCGGCGCCCGCCTGGACCCCCACTACAAGTACTTCACGTCGCGGTGGATGGGCGAGCAGGAGATGGCCAAGACCGGGGTGGCGGGCACGATCCTCAGGTTCTCGTTCGTGCTCGCGGAGGAGGGCGGGATCCTCAACGACTTCGAGCGCGCGGCCCACTTCGGTCCCTTTCTCATCATCCCGGGCGACGGGCAGACCAAGGTGCAGCCGATCCTGCGCGAGGACGCCGCCCGCTGTGTCGTCGATGCGATCGAAAAGCCGGATCTCCTTGGGAAGATCGTCGAGCTCGGTGGACCCGAGGTGCTGACCTACGAGACGCTGTTCGACTGGTTCATCCAGGCTCGAGGCTTACGTAAACCGAAGCTGAAGCTGCCGGCGGCCTTGCTCGTCCCGGGCGCTACGGTCATGGAGGCCCTGTTCAAGGATCCCGTCGTGACGCCCGACGAGATCAACATGATCCAGCTCACGAACATCGCCGACGGCATCGATTCGGTGAGCACGCACTTCGGCTGGCGCCCGACCGCGCCCAGCTCTTGGGTGCCGAGCCACTGGAAGAAGGCGCCGGCGCGGAAATAGCGCCGCGTGTTCGCGCGTTCTTCGGGCTGCCCTTGCCCGAGGCCCAGCGTGCGTCTCTGGCGGGCTTCATCGCCACCTGTGCCGAGGCGGCGCCCCGATTCCGGTGGACGCCGGCCGACAACATGCACCTCACTCTTCGGTTCATCGGCAGCGTCGAGCGGGTGGTGGTGGATGGCATCGCGGACCGCCTCGCCGCCGGCGCCCTGCCCGGGTTCGACGTCGAGCTGGGGGAGCTCGGGACGTTCAAGCGCGGGCGCCTGGTCCGAGTCGTCTGGCAGGGCCTGCGGTCCGGGGCGGAGGCCGCCACCAGGCTCGCGGGCCAGGTGGATGCCGAATGCAGGGCGGCGGGATTGGAGGGCGAGAAGCGGGCGTTTCAGGCCCACTTGACCCTCGCCCGCGCCCGGGCCAGGGATGGGGCCGAGCTGCCATCGCTCCCGCCGCCGCCACGGTTCGTCCCCTGGCGCGCCACCGAGCTCGTTCTCTACTCGAGCCATCTCGGCCGGGCGGGGGCGGTCTACGAGCCGCTACGAATCCTGAAGCTGGATTGAGGCAAGGCCCGCCTCCGCACACTCCTTGTCCTGCTCGGGCCGTGCGCCGCTGACGCCCACCGCGCCAATCGAGATCCCGTCCCTTCTGATTGGGAGCGATCCCGGGCCAGGGATGAGCGGTAGGCGAACGAGCCGGTCGACCGCGGCGAAGAATCCGGGCCGATCCTCTGACATCTTCAGCAGCGATCCGCCGTCGCGGAGCAGCATGGCGGCTCCGACCGCCTTCGCCTCGGCGATCTGAGGCGACAGGGGCGGCGCCCCGTCCATCCGCCCCAGCGCGATCAGGTGACCTCCCTCGTCGACTACCGCAGCGGTCACCATCACCCCGAGCTCCGCGGCCTGCGCTTGAGCGCCCGCGACGACTTTGTTGGCATCCTCGAGGCTGAGCGGCATTTTGTGGACACTTAGTCTCGCATGGAGCTTGAAGGAAGGGTCGCGATCGTCACCGGCGGCGGCACAGGCATAGGCCGCGCGGTTTGCGTCCGGCTTGCGAAGGCCGGTGCCGCGGGCGTGGTCGTGAACTACTCACGCTCCGAGGATGACGCCAGGGCGACCGCTCGCGAAATCGAGTCGTCTGGGGTCAAAGCCGAGCCGCACAGGGCTGATGTCGCCGATGAGTCCCAGGTGGTCGCGATGATCGCCGACACGGTGAAAAGGTTCGGCCGCCTCGACGTCCTGGTCAACAACGCGGGCACCACCCACTTCATCCCACATTCCGACCTGGACTCGCTCACCGACGCCGTGTGGGACGAGATCCTGGGCGTCAACCTCAAGGGCACGTTCTACTGCTGCCGGGCGGCGGCGCCCGAGCTGCGCAAGGTGAAAGGCGCGATCGTCAACGTGGCGTCAGTCGCCGGCCATAGGGCGGCGGGCTCGTCGATCGCCTACGCGGTGTCGAAAGCAGGGGTGCTGCAGCTCACGCGCGCGCTGGCGCTGGCCCTTGCTCCCGACATTCGCGTCAACTCGGTCTCGCCGGGGCTGGTGTCGAGCCGGTGGTTCCGGCAGCGCTTTGGCGAGGACGCCGCCTCGGCGCTCGAATCGTCGACGGCAGAGAGCACGCCTTTGAAGGCGGTCGCGGCTCCGGACCATGTGGCGCGGGCGGTGATGGCATTCATCGAGAACGACCTCGTCACCGGCCAGGACGTGGTCGTCGACGGCGGCCGAATGGTGAATTACGTATGAGAGAAAACCTGCCGGTTACGTATGAGAGAAAACCTGCCGGTTTTCTCTCATCGCGGGGTCGGCTTCGCCGACGCCGCTGCGCTCTTTCCCGCTTAGGGATTTACTGAATATCTCGCCTGGCCACGCCACCAGGGCAATAAAGACCGTCGGGGACGGCCGGAGTAAATCCGGCCTGGCCGCTGCGCCTGCAGCACGGCTCGCTAAGGCTACCGATGGTGGCCTGGCAGCGAACTGACTTTCGGGCTTGCGCTCGTCCCTGGGCCCAACTAGTCTTGGCTACGGCCCCGAGGGAAACGTTCGAGAGGGCAGGAACAGGCCGCAAGGCAGGTACCAGTTCTCGAGAGGCGATCCGTCGGGGTCACTTGTTTTTACGGCAAGCTGAGTCCCGTCCCCCGCGTTAGGCTCTAGCGCCATGAAGGTCGCCCAGCGCCCAGCCCGTCGACGCGACGACGCCCCGGCGCAGGCGGTCGAGATTTCGATCGTCATGCCCTGCCTCAACGAGGCCGAGACGCTTGCCTCCTGCATCGCCGGCGCGCGCGACGCCATCGAGCGGGGCGGGTACTCGGCCGAGATCATCGTCGCCGACAACGGGAGCACCGACGGCTCCCAGCTGGTCGCACGCGAGCTTGGCGCGAGCGTCGTCGATGTGCCGCGCAAGGGCTATGGCAGCGCGCTGATCGGCGGTATCGACGCCGCGCACGGCCGCTTCGTCGTCATGGGCGATTCGGATGCGAGCTACGACTTCGGCGCCATCGAGCCGCTGCTCGCCAAGCTGCGCGAGGGCTACGACCTCGTGGTCGGCAACCGCTTCCTCGGCGGGATCGAGCCGGGCGCCATGCCCTGGTCGCACCGATGGTTGGGGAACCCCGTCCTCACGCGCATCAGCAATATCTTCTTTCACGCGCCGGTCGGCGACACTCACTGTGGCCTGCGCGCGTTCACCAAGGACGCGTATGAGCGGATGCGCGTGCGCGCGACCGGCATGGAGTTTGCGAGTGAGATGGTGATCAAGGCCTCGCTCAAGGGAATGCGGATCACCGAGGTGCCGGTGGTGCTGCGTCCCGACGGCCGCTCGCGCCCGCCCCACCTCCGCACGTGGCGCGACGGCTGGCGCCACCTGCGCTTCATGCTCCTCTTCAGCCCGCGGTGGCTTTTCCTCTACCCGGGACTTGCACTCCTCGCTCTGGGCTTCCTCCTCTCGGCGCTCCTGCTCCCAGGCCCGCTGAAAGTCGGTGGCGCACGGCTGGACATCCACACGCTGCTGGTGGCGGGCTTCCTGTGCTTGCTCGGCTACCAGCTGGTGCTGTTCGCCGTGTTCACCAAGATGTTCGCGATCCGCGAGGGCTTTCACCCACCGCACCCGATGCTGCAGCGGGTGTCCCGCTATATCACGCTGGAGGTCGGCCTCCTGGTGGGCGCGCTGATGTCGCTGGCCGGCGTGGTGGCGCTCATCGCCGCCGTGATCAGCTGGCAGGCGGTCGGATTCGGCAATCTCGACCCGTCACTGACGATGCGCGAGGTCATCCCGGCGGTCGTGCTGCTGGCGCTCGGCACGCAGACGGTGTTCGCAAGCTTTTTCCTGAGCATCCTGGGCATCGACAGCGAATCCCGCCCGGCAGACGCGGGCTGACCCGGCACTCAGCACCCAGGCTGCTCCTTTATCACTGCGCGCGTCATGTGCCGGCGAAGTCTCGACCGGCGGCGAGCTGGCTTGCGGGACGTCTCGACAGCTGAGGCAGGGCCAGGATCAAGAGCCATCCTGCCTGAGCGATCAGCAAAGGGAGCGGATGCAGCGGCCACGCGAACTCGAATGTGATCCAGACCACCAGGAGCCAGGCGCGTTGCCAGCTCGGCGGGTCGGTACGCAGGAATAGAAGGGCGGCGGGAACCAGGATCGCGAAATCGTGCAGATGGTCATATGGAATGGCGAGCATCGAAGTCACGATGCCCAGGGCCACGATCCTTGCCAGCGGCGCACCTCGCATCCGATAAGCCGCGAAAAGTCCAAAGGCCGCGACGACTATCTCAGCCGCGGTGCTGGCCGGCACGGTCACGAAGACGAAGGCCAGGGTGAAAAAGCGATTGAAGGTGACGGTGCTGGCGAAATCCAGGAGTGCGATGTAGTCGTGCAGGCCCGTCCATCCGATGAGGGCCAAAGACCCGACAGCGAGAACGCCGGCGGTACCTGCCCACGCGAGCGCGATGCGCCAATGGCCGGCAAGGAGAAGACAAGGCGCCACCCAGAAGGTGAGCTGCGGCTTTATCGTGCAGAAAGCAAGCACGATTCCTGCCAGCCATGGCCTGTTGCTCTCCGCCAGCCGCCAGCACAGGGCAAGCGCCAGGGCGATGAGCAGCACCGGTTGGCCGGTGCGCAGTTGATAGAGGACGGGATACCACGCCAGGGCGCCCAGGAGATACAGGGTCCGCGACGGTTCGAAGCCACGGCCGGGCGCGGCGACCCACCAGGTCGCGACCAGGCTGGTGAGCTGCGCTCCGAAACCCACCCAGAAAGCCGCCGCGAGTGGAATCAAGGTCAGGGGGATCGCGAGCAGCGCCAGCGGAGGTGGATGCAGATAGCGCGCGAGGTCGGTGAAGGGAAGCTCGGGGGCCATCATCGCGTAGTAGTGGCGCTGCAGCGCGATGTCGTACAGATGGTTCCAGCCCCGTTCGAGACCAATCCGCGCCCCCATGACCACGAACAACGTGTCCTCGTCCAGGGGATCTTCGAATACAGGCTTGAGGATCCAGTAACCCGTTATCGCGGTGGTTGCAACCAGAACGTCTGCCAGGCCGAAATGAAATAAATTTCGCTGTCGGGTCGTCAACCGCATCAAGCCTGCGAGGGCGCCTGCCGGGGAACGAGGCCGACATTCATCCTGGCAGCGGTCCTTTCCTTGATCTCCTCGTAGAGCAGGATCAACAGCCAACCCGCGGCGAAGACCAGGAGTGGACGCGGCCCGGTGGGCGGCTCGAGGAGCGCGGCGACGGCGCCCAGGCCGAGCCATATCGCGAGCAGGCGCGGGGGTTTCAAGTTGAGGGCTATCCAGAAAGCGGCGACCAGGCAGAACGAGTCAGCGCCATGGTGATAGGGCGCCGCCAGCAATGAGCCCACCAGCCCGGCGACGACTGCGATACCAGGATCGGACCGCCGGCGGGAGAGGAACGCGATGGCGAGTGCTACGGCCGCGGCCGCAGCCTCCAGGGCATACGCGGAGGCGCCGGCGCCGGTGAAAATCGCCGGCGTCCAGATTTGATTGTCGAGATTGCGATTCTCGATCGAAAGCGCCTGGCTCCATTCGGAAATGCCGGTGCCGCCGAGCGAGAGCATCGAAAGAGCCACAAACACGGCGGCTGACGCAGCCGCGACGCCTGCCGGACGCCAGTCGCCCCTGGCAATGAGTGCCAGCGGCACCAGGTAAGCGACCTGGGGCTTGAGAAGGATTACCGAAAGTACCAGCCCTCCTGCCACCCAGTGTCCCCGGCGCAACAGCGCCCAGGCCACGACGACGGCTACTCCCACCAACAGGGCGACCTGACCCATGCCAAGACAGATGAGGACCGGATACGTCGTCGCACCTCCCAGCAGGACGGCGGCGCGTGCCACCGGCGAACCGGGAGTGAACGACCAGGCGGCGAGCGAATAGGCGATGGCGAGAGCTGCCACGAAAAGCCAGTACGCCACCGAGTAAGGAAGCGTCGCCGCCAGCGGCGCGATCAGCCAGGCCATCGGTGGCGGAGTGACGAAGATGCTCTGAGCGTCGAAGACACGCTGCGCCGGATTCACGCGATAGAACTCGACGCGCTGGAGACCCAGGTCGTAGATGTGGCTCCAACCATGCTCGAGGCCGATGCGAGCCGCACCGAAATAGGGCTGGAAGTCGGCCGGTATGGGCGGCCGTGGGAAGGTGTGAAACCACAGCACACTGTCCGCCAGCACGAGCCACCAGAAGGCGCCAACCGCCAGCGCCAACAGGAGAGTCGAGGGGCGCTGGAGTCTAGTGACCACTGCCAGGACCGGCTGAGCCGCATGCATGTTTAGCCGCGCAGTCTAAACCTGTAAACCCGCTAAACCCGCTGTTATGCGGCGGTAGACGCCGTTGACTTCGAGGCCGCCCCCTCTTCTGTCGGGCCGGCGACGGCTACGGCTGGAGAGGCTGGATGACGATCTTCCCGGGGGCCAGCGACCAGTAGCCGAAACCGGGCCGGGGATCATCCGGCGGGGCGAACTCGAGCTCGGCCAGCGGGTGCTCAGGTCCATCGATGCTGAAGTCGTGGGCGCCGGGCTGGGCCAGAGCGCTCAGCGGCCGCCCCGTCCGATCGTAGTAGGGCACCTCCCCGTAGACGGCCTGGGCCTCGTAGCCGGCCCTCACGTCATAGGGCGAATAGGTCTCGTAGGCGAGCCGGGCGGCCTGGTCGCGCGCGACCTGCCAGGCCTGGTAGTCCTGCTCGCCGGCCGCGTAGAGGGCCAGGCCGAGGACCACGATCCCGAGCCCGAGGGCGTAGCTGCGGGCCGCACGAGGCGCCCCGCTGACCGACCAGGCTGCCAGCGGTACCAGGGGCGCGATGACCGGCAGGTAGTAGCGGTCGAAAGCGACGTAGCTCAGCAGGACGAGGGGCAGCAGCTGGGTCGCGGCGAGCAGGGCCAGGAATCCGGCCGGGCCACTGCGCGGCCTGAGCCAGCCCCGCAGCGGCGTGCGAACCAGCAGGACCATAGTCGTGAACAGGGCGGCCAGCTCGAGCGCCAGGTAGAGCGGACCCGGGAACACCGGCGGTTTGTCCCCGGGCAGGATCGTCCAGTTGAGGCTGGCGGCCGTGAAGACGTTGCCTGGGAAGACGCTCGGGTTCGGCTGCGGTGCGGCGAAGACGACGGCCAGCAGCAACGTGGCGAGGAGCAAGGTCGCCGGCCGCAGGAGCCGGCCGCGAGCGGTCGCGAGGAGACCGGGTAAGAAGATGAGCAGCCCCAGGCCGAGCATCGCCGGCAGGTGGTTCAGCGCACCGACGATCACGCCCGGTCGCGGCGTGAGAGCCGCCACCAGCCGGTTGCTCTGCGTCGGAGGCGCAAGGCCGGTGACGGCGGGCAGGACGACGGCTGCCAGGCAGCCCGCCCAGAGCAGGGCTAGCCAGGTCCACTCCCTGCCCTCCGGCCGCCGCCGCTCGAGCAGCAACGTCAGCGTGAGGGCGAGCGGGATGAGGACACCGATCTGGCGCTGGAGGGTGGCCAGGACCGCGAACAGGCCGCAGAGGCCTAGCCCGCGCCGGTCGCCATCATGCAGCCAGCGGGCGGCTCCCAGCGCCGACAACATCAGCAGCCCGACGTAGGGGACGTCCGTCATGAAGGTGGTGGCGTCCGCCGTGAAGACGGGCAGCGCCAGGGGCGCGAGGGCGGCCAGCACCGACTCGGCAGGGGCGGCCCCGAGCAGACGGGCCAGCCGGTGGCCGGCATACATCGTCATCCCGACGAAGACCAGCTCGCTCAGCCGGAGCAGGCGCTGGTCGCCGCCGCCCAGGCTGAACAGCCAGCCCCAGATGATCTGGGGAAGGGCCAGCGCCGAGTCGCCCGGATACACGTGAGGGTGGAGCAGGTTCAGGTGGCGGACGCTCCAGGCCATTCCCCAGTCGTCGTTGAACGCGAGCGGCGGGCCGAGGTCGAAGGCGGCGATCAGCAAAAGAGCGCCGGCGCCAAGCGCCCATGCCGGCCAGGTCGCAGGGAGGGCCAGGGTGCGACGGCTGCTCAGCGTGCCTGCCTGTGCCATGAACGGTCGGTCATCTTCGCATGCCCGCTGTGGTTCCGCGCCGTGGCAACAGCGTCGGTCGGCGCGCGGCCGGGTTCTAGTAGACGGGAGTCTCCAGGTTCACGGCCTCAAGCCACTTGCGGCAGGAGGTCAGGAAGCGGGCTGCTTTCAGCCCGTCGAGCACGCGGTGGTCGAAGGAGAAGCAGAGGTACATCATCGGCTTGATCCCGATCATGCCTCCCATCGCCACGGGCCGCTCCACGATCGCCTCCATGGTGAGGATGCCCGCCTGGCCGGGATTGATGACCGAGTAGCTGAACAGCGTCCCGAACGTACCGGAGTTGTTGACCGTGAACGTCCCCCCGCTCAGGTCGTCAGCCTTCAGCTGCTTGTTGCGGGCGCGCGTGGCGACATCGTTGACGGCCCGCGCAAGGCCGGCGATGGACAGCCCGTCCGCCCGCCGGATGACCGGGACGACGAGTGTGTCTTCCAGCCCCACCGATACCCCGAGGTTGATGTCGCGGTGGATGATCAGCTCGGTCTCGTTGAAGGTCGAGTTGACCTCAGGGTGCTCACGCAGCGCCGACAGGGTGGCGGCCATCACGTACGGGAGATAGGTGAGCGAGAAGCCTTCCTGCTTCTGGAATGTGGCCTTATTGGCGTTGCGGTTCGCGACCACCCCCGACATGTCCGCCTCCTGCGTCTGCCAGGCGTGGGGGATCGTCGACTTCGAGCGGACCATGTTCTCGGCGATCAACCGGCGAACGCGCGTGAGCTGGACGACCTCGTCGCCTTCGTCCGGCGTCGCCGGCGGCGGGGCTGTCGCCTGGTGGGCCGGCGGGGCGGCCTTCGCCGCGGCGGCGAACTGCTCCACGTCCTTTTTGGTCACCCGGCCCCCGATGCCGGTGCCCTGGACCCTGGAGAGGTCGACCCCCAGCTCCGCCGCCTGCATCTGGACCGCCGGCGAATAGCGGTGCTCGCCACCACCATCGAGGACCGGTGCCGCAGGCATGGCGGCGGGTGCGGGCGTTGGTGTGGGCTTCGGAGCCGTGCCGGCGGGAGCCGCCGGTGCGGGCGCAGGCGGCGCAGGCGGCACAGCGGCGGGGGCCGGCGCCGAGGTCTCGGGCTTGGCGGCCGCCTCGCCGTCGGCGCCGACTTCGACGACCGCGATCTCCGCACCGGCCTGCACCGTCTGTCCTTCGTTGGCCAGGATCTCCCGCAGGATTCCGCTGACGGGCGACGGCACCTCGGCGCTCACCTTGTCGGTGTCCACCTCGAGCATCGGCTCGAACTCCACGACCTTGTCGCCAGGCTTCACCAGCCAGCGCGAGATGGTCCCCTCGTGGACCGACTCCCCGAGCTGCGGCATCACGACCCGCGTGGTCTTGGCCATGGCTAGAAGGCGGCGAGCTCGCGCAGCGCCCGCGCGATCTTGTCCGGGTTGGGCATGAACGCTTCTTCCATCGCCGGCGCGTAGGGCATCGCGGGTACGTCCAGGCCGCCGAGCCGCTTGACCGGCGCGTCCAGCCAGCGCCATGCCTCGTCGGCGATGATCGCGGCCACCTCGGACCCGACCGCGACGCTGAAGTTGTCCTCGTAAAGCACCAGGCACTTGCCCGTCTTGCGAGCCGACGCGATGATCGCCTCCCGGTCCAGCGGGTACACGGTGCGCAGGTCGACGATCTCGACGCTCACACCCTCGCCCTCGAGGATCCTGGCCGCGTCCAGCGCGTAGTGGACCATGAGCCCGTAGCAGAAGACCGAGACGTCGCCGCCTTCTCGCACGGTGCGCGCGACCTGCAGGGGAATCAGGTACTCGCCCTTGGGTACGGCCTCCTTGAACATGCGGTACAGCCGTTTGTGCTCGAAGAAAAGCACCGGGTCGGGGTCGCGGATCGAAGCCAGCAGCAGGCCCTTGGCCTCGTATGGCGTCGACGGGATCACGATCTTCAGGCCGGGCGTGGCGAAGCGCGCCTCGATCGACTGCGAGTGATACAGCGCCCCATGCGCATGGCCGCCCATGGGGGCTCGCACCACGGCCGGCACGGACCAGTCGCCGTCGCTGCGGTAGCGGAACTTCGCCATCTCGTTGGTGATCTGGTTGAAGGCCATGTGCGCGAAGTC
>Ga0070699_100002307_pt1 | contig 17176 bp, 14 predicted proteins | sample KBSK1503metaG_FD_65473 | JGI IMG/M metagenome (GOLD analysis project Ga0070699, IMG submission 65473) | Corn, switchgrass and miscanthus rhizosphere microbial communities from Kellogg Biological Station, Michigan, USA - KBS K1-50-3 metaG | ecosystem: Host-associated > Plants > Roots >... | reverse complement strand
CCGGGAACACCCGGGATGTTGTCGGTCGGGTCGCCCTTGAGGGCCTTGTAATCGATCATCTGCCCGGCAACCAGCCCGTACCGCTCGGCGATCCTGGCGGGGTCGTAGATGACCGTGTTCTCGACTCCCGAACGCGTGGTCATCAGGCGCGTCCTGTCGGTCACCAGCTGGAGCATGTCCAGGTCGACCGTGACGATTGTCGTCTCCAGGCCCTGTTCCTCGGCCTGGACGGTCAGCGTGCCGATGACGTCGTCGGCCTCGTAGCCCTGCTGCTCGTAGACGGGGATGCGCAGCGCCTTGACCACCTCGCGCACCTTCGGGAACTGGGAAGCCAGGTCGTCCGGCATGCGCGTCCGCGTCGCCTTGTACTCGGCGTACTGCTCGTGGCGGAAGGTCGGGCCCGAGAGGTCGAAGCAGACGGCGACGTAGTCCGGCTTCAGATCGGCGAACCCGCGCAGGACGATGCTGCAGAACCCGAAGACGCCATTGACCAGCTCACCCTTCGAGGTCGTGAGCGGTGGGAGGGCGTAATAGCCGCGGTACACGAGCCCGAAGCCGTCGAGCAGCATCAGGCGTTCCATCGGGCGCCTCGTCGGGGGGCGTCGGGGCCGGATTTCCGGGCCGACGTGGGCTGAACGTTCAGCCTGCAAGTGTACCGGCGGGGACTCCCCGGTAGCCGGAACGAGAAGCGGGTCAGACCGCTCGGCGAGCCAGGAATCGAATGGCGAACAGGGCCAGGCCGAGGAGCAGGAGGACCACCGAGCCGGTCACCATGGGACTGGGCTCGGGTGCAATTGCGTCGCGCTGCTCGGTGTCCCGTCCGGACCTGAGTCGATCAAGGTACCCATCGCCCGACTCTTGCTGGGCGTACGGGCCGCCGGCAACGTCGGGCGCCGTCGAGGCCTGGTCATTCGACTTTCCACCGCCGGAGCCGGCACGGACGGGCACCGGTGTCGGCTGGCCCAGCGGGCCGAACTGGACTTCGCTCGAGGTGCTGGCGCCAGGCTGTCCCTGGCCGGAAAGCTCAGCCGGCGCGTCGGATCCCGCAGCCGCCGCAGTCGCCGCCGGTGGCGCCGCCGCCCCCATCGGAGCGCTCGCCGTGGCGCCGCCGAGGAGGGACGGCAGGATGCTCGTGACCACGAGGCCGGCAAGGCCCAGCGAGGTGAACGCCATGGCCATCGGCCGTGCCGCTGAACGGGGCGCGGCGAACGGCCGAAGGAGGGACTTGATCCAGCCGCCGCGGCGCAGGCGCGCGGCCTGCGCCGGGGTCAATCGAAAATCGCGTGGGGAGGCTGGAGGCGGAAGAGCCCTCGTCGCGGAGGCGATGGCGACGAGGTCGCGCCGGAGGTCGGCGCAGGTGGTGCAGGACTCGAGGAGTGCGTCGGCGCGGATGCCCTGGGTGTTGGTGAGGTCGCCGGCGGCGTGGCCCGCGATGAGGTCGAGGTCGTGCTGGGCGTGCTCAGCGGGAATCGAGTGCGTCATCTCGATCGTTCGGACGAGGCATCGCGGAGATTAGTTCCCTCGGCGCGCCGAAATCGGTACGCCCGTCCGCCGCGACGCGATCACGAGCCCGATCCCAGCGACGAGCACCGCGACGGAACCGCCGATGAGCAGCGCTGCCGCGGGCAATCCCGGTCCGCCCGCCGATGTGGTCGGTCCGCCGTAGGCGCCGCCGTCCTTCGTCGTCGACCCCGGCTCGCTGGACCTTGAGCGTTCGGTCTGCTCCGGCGTAGCCACCGTCTGGTCGACACCAGGCGCCGCGGTGGACGCCGATGCTCCACCGCCCACCATGAGCGCGAACGGGCTCCCGCTGAGGGTGAGCGAGCCGATCAGCAGACCTGCGACCCCCAGCGTGGCCAGCCCGGCACCAAGCGGCCGTCCGAATGTCGCCACACCGAGGCGCAGCCGGCCCCGCCAGCCGAGCAAGGCGCCCGCGCGCGCGACCGCCGAGCCCGGCCGGAGCCGCGCGGCGTCCTCCGCGGTCAGGCGGAAGTCGCGCGGGGCAGCGCTGGTGGCCGCTCGCTGCGCCGCCGTGCCCGAGACCTGCACGGCGCTCCGGATCAGGCGCAAGTCGTCGTGAAGCTCGCGGCACGTTGCGCAACGATCCACGAACGACCGCGCCCGTTCTGCATCGGCGGGATCGTCGACGTCGCCGGCCGCCAAGGCCGCGACCAGCTCCTCGTCGTGGAGGGCGTGGCGCGCGGCTGCCGCGAGCCTCGGATCGTCCGACCCGCGTTCCTGGTCAGCCACGGAACAGGTCCATTCGATCGGCAAGGAGGCCGCGCAGCGCCAGGCGCCCGCGATGGATCCGCGACTTGACCGTCCCGACCGAGACGCTGGTCATCCCGGCGATCTCCGCGTAGTCGTAGCCCTCGACGTCGTACAGGACGATGGCGGTCCGCTGGTCGTCGGTGATCCGCGCCATCGCGGCGTTCAGGGCTCGATGGCGCTCGGCGGTGAGCGACGTCGTCACCGGGTCGGCCGAGGCGTCGGCAGGCGGTTGCCAGGTGTCGTCCTCGAGCTCGGGGTAGGGGTCGGCGGGCCGCCGCTTCTTCAGCCGTTGCGCATCCATCGCCGCGTTGATCGCGATGCGGCTGAGCCACGACCGGACGCTCCCGCCGCGGAAGCCTTCCATGTTCCGGTAGGCGCTGAAGAACGCTTCCTGGACGGCGTCGGACGCCTGGTCGCGGTCGGGAACCATCCGGACCACCAGGGCGAAGAGCATGTCCTGGTAGACGACGACGAGATCGTTGAATGCGTCGAGGTCGCCCTCGCGAGCTCGATTCAGCAGGATCAGGTCGCGGCGCTGGACGGGGTCGTCGGTGACCGTCGTCGCGCGAAGGTCCTCCACGGTCGGGGGTGTCCTCCGGACGGCGATTGGGAGCGACGGCGAGTCTAGCATCGGTCCCGCGCCAGACGAACCCCTTCGACGGCCGGTTCCGGCCGGCCCGGATCAGGCGGGCATCGCCAGCAGCCGCCGCGGATTCTCGATGAGCATCCGGTCGAGGTCAGCCTGCGACACTCCCGCCGAGCGCAGCCGGCCGACGATGGTCGTCGTGACATGGTCGTAGCCGGGGCCGTCGTAGCGGTGCAGCTGCAGGAGGCTGCAGATGTCGTGGGACAGCAGGAGCTGGGACCCTCGACCGGCGTCGAGGAGGCGCCGCAGGCAGTCGATGCGTTCGGTGTCGGTCGGTTCGCGACTGCCGTCGCCCTCGTATTCGAACTCGGCGCCGAAGGTGTCGAAGCAGAGGTTCACGCCCCGTTCGGCGATCTGCCGATGCCAGTCCGGCTCAACGAGCTGGTCACAGTGGCTGATCGCGACCCGGCTCAGGTCTGCGCCGGCCTCCTCGAGGATGTCGATGATCCGGAGGTGCTCGTGGGCCCAGATGCTCGGGTGCACGTTGATCGCGACGCCGATCCTCCGCTGGACCCGCGCCGCCGCCCGGAGCTGGCGCTCCTCGAACGGGCGGATCGGCGACATCGTCCCGAGCTCGCCGAGGATCCCGGCCAGCACATCCGTGCCGTACATGCCGTCGGCGACCCAGCGCTCGAGCTCGTCGGCGAGCTGGTCGATGGACCTCTCCAGCACGTCAGCGGGCAGGCACTTCTCGCGGTAGTAGCCGGCGCCGGCGACGACGTTGAGTCCCGTGCTCTTCGCAATCGCTCGCAGTGCGTTGGGGTCCGGAGCTAGCCCGATCGTGGTCAGGTCGACGATCGTCGCGCCACCCGCGTCGCGAAAGCGGCTCGCCTCGCGCGCTGCGAGCTCGGGATCATCCTGGTGGAGGGTCCGCTTCGAGTGATAGAGGTCGCGCTCGAGCTCGGCACGGTTCTCCGGGGTCGGCTCGGCGTCGATCAGGTGGGCGCGCTCGGGTGGCGGCTCCTCCCACAGGCAGCGCAGATCGAACAGCAGGTGCTCGTGGGCGAGCGTGACGCCCAGCTCCTCAGGCGCGATCGGCCCGAGCACGGTTTGGATCTTTGATGGCATGCGATGCGACGATATCTGGCCATCGGGTCGGAGATTTGTCGAGCTATGCGCTCATCGCTTCGGACCAATGAAAGAGTCGAGCAGTTCGACGCTCCCTCGACGCGCGACGGAAACGACGTACGGCCCATCCGGCCTGGTATCCACGCCGATCGATGCGCAGGCTTCGGTGAAGAGCCCTCGGATTTCGGTCGAATAGTTCGAAAGAAATAGCGCGGGTAGGCGTACTCGCGGACGCCAGACTTCAGCGGGCGCCTGACTCGATTGAGGCTCCGGCAGCCATCCGAATGCACGAGCCCGCGAAGAAACTCGTGCGGGTGTGCCGCCACCACAAGCTGCTGCCAGGCCACGAGGACAATACGACGTCGATGCTTCGGTCCTGGACCATGCTGCGGGAAGGCACACGGCCAATGCTTCCAGTTGCTGAAGATCTCAAGGCAACCGACCTTCCGGGCGGTGCCAGCTCCATGCCAGCTAACCTGGTGAATTGCCCACTTGCATCGTTCGATGATCAACGGATACCGCTGGTCGAGGAAGATGCGAAGACGCCAAACCCGGCGCGGAGCCGAGGTGAGCATCCCATCGCCAAGGTACAGGCCAAGGAGGTAGGCGTACGCCGCACCGACGTCTTGAGGATCCATACACAGGCTGACGTCAGGCGGCGAGGCCAGGCACTCGATCTCGAGCACGCCCGGGAGTGGTGCGGCGGGTGGGATTCGAACCCACATGTCCTTGCGGACAGCAGTGTTTGAGACTGCCCTGTAAACCGGTTCCAGCACCGCCGCGCCTCCTGGATTCTACCGATCGGCGTGCCCCTTCCGCGGTAGCTCGAGTCTAGAACATCCGTTCGAATCTAGCAAGCATTTCGAGCCCCTCGACTTACACTTTCGCGCGGTGGACCTGCAATCCCTGCAATTGCGCTATGCCCCGGAAGGGCGCTGCTTCGGGTGCGGACCGAAGAACCCCGATGGGTTGCGCATCCGGAGCTACGACGCCGGTGACGGGACGGTCGTCACTACCTGGCAGCCGCGGCAGGAGCACGAGGCATTCGAGGGCTTCGTCAACGGCGGGATCCTCGGAACCCTGATCGACTGCCACTCGAACTGGACGGCGATCCAGGCGCTGCTCGCGAAGTCGGGTGCGAGCGACGCGCCGTCGACCGTAACCGCCGAGATCTCCGTGCAGTTCCTGAAGCCCACGCCGTCGAACCAGCCGTTGCGGCTCATCGGTCGAGCGATCGAGGTGAAGAACGACCGGGTGACTGTCGAGACGACCGTCCAGGTGGACGAGCAGACGACTGCCCGCGGCCGGGCGACGTTCGTCGCCGTCCAACCGGGACACCCTGCGTTCGGTCGCTGGTAAGCCTCGACCGGTTCCTCCGCGAACCAGACCCCGGATTCGCGCATCGAATCTGGTGAGGGCGACGAAGGAGGCGCATTGAACCGAGAGCTGGTCGAGGCGGCTCGGCGCGGCGATCGGGACGCCTTCGAGGCCCTCGTGCGAGGTGAGGTGGCCGGCGTGTACCGGACTGCGCTTGCGATCCTCGGCAACGCTGCCGACGCGGAAGAAGCGACCCAGGACGCGTTCCTGGGCGCATGGCGCGGCTTCCCCTCGCTCCGCGATCCCGAGCGATTCGACGCCTGGCTTGGGCGGATCGTCGTCAACGCCTGTCGGATGACGCTTCGTCGCCGCCGCGGCGTGCGGGAGATCGCGCTGGATGCCGACGTTGCAGCGGCGGTCGTTGAACGCGCGACTGAAGCATCGGCTGATCCCGCAGCGATCGCCATCGACGCGCTTACGTTCGACCGAGCCTTCGAGTCACTCTCCGTCGATGAGCGGCAGCTCCTGACACTCGCTTACGCCGATGACAGGCCGCTCGAAGAGGTCGGGCGGCTGCTCGATATCGCCGTCGGCACGGTCAAGTCGAGGCTCTCCCGCGCACGGGCCGCACTCGCGAGAGGGCTCGAGAGGCCGACGGGATGAAGGAGCTCGACGAGGCCACGATCCGCGCCAACCTGCGGCGGCGGGCAGGAGGCGGTCCGGATCCCGCGAGGCTGGACCACCTCTCCCTGCTGATCGCGCGACGACTCCAACAGGACCCGGCGCAATCCTGGAGCTTCCGACGGCTCGTGCTGGCAGTGCCGCTCCAATTGCGGGTGGGTTTGGCCGCGGCGGTCGTGCTTGCCGTGTCGCTGGTCGCCGTGCCGCTCGCCGGTGGCCCGCGGGCGTCCGTGCCGCCGACGACCGCCGTATCGACCGCGGCGTCGACCCTGGTGCCGAGTGCCGTTCAGGTCCTTTCGCTCGCCGAGCTCCAGCGTGTCGCGGCGCTCGGTGACCGCGAGCCGTACGCGCACCAGGTCGTCGTCGCGAACGTCGACGTGGTGCCTCCACCGGCAGAGGCGATCCCCGGCTGCATCCCGGGTTGTCCCGGCTCCGTCGCGGCCTCGAGCCCCCGCATATCGGTCTACAAGCCGGCCGCGGACGACGACATCCTGCGCTGGACCATTCCCGATCAGGGCGTTGCCGGTCCGGTCATCGTGCGAATCCGTGGCGTCAACAGCCTCGAGCTCGTGGGCGCCGCAACCGTAGATCCGGATCACAGCGTCGCATGGTCCGTGCCGTCATTCGTTCGTGCCGCCGACGAGCTGCCCCGGACGATGGAGCTCCGGTCCAACCAGTTCTCGGTCGGGCCGGCGTTCGTGGTCGATGGCAAGCTCGCCCTGGGACCGGGGATCTTCTGTGCCTTCCAGACACAATCGACCGATCGCATCGCGGAGTTCGCCTGCGGTGCCGTCGGGTGGCTCGCTCCCACCGAGGTCGCGGACCCGTCGGCGATCATCGACGGTTGGAGCACGCGGCCCGCGGACTGGGCCCGACTCCAGAACGGCTCGTACCAGAACTACGCCCATGGAGACGACTCGTCGGCTTCACCATCCGACGGCGCCGCGGTGCGTGGTTTCTACGTCGTCTTCCCGGTACTGAAGTACAACGCGTCGATGTGCTTCCAGTGCGACGCCGGGGCGGTCGGGATCGTCTACGCGCGGTTGGAGCCGATCGCGACCCCCTGAGGTGACGGTGCGTGCTGCTTCGCCACTCGATCGATGATCTCGGCGAGCTCCCGCGGTTTTGACCACATCGGCCAGTGGCTGGTCGGCAGGTCGACCCAGGTGAGGTTGCGGAGCTCCGGGATGCCGGCCAGCCAGGGCCAGTCGTTCTCCGCGGCGTACCTCCTATAGTCGTCCGACGTGTACCCCGTCGCGATGATCGTGCTCGGGATGTGCCGGCGCGCGTCGTTCTTGAGCTCGACGCCCTCGCGCAGGACGTTGCCAGGCACCGGGACGCCACGCTCCCGGAACCGCGCGAGCTGCTCGTCGGAGAGCCCGTCGAGGTTCTCCTCCTTCGTGAGATCGTCCCAGTCGAGCGGCTTCTCGACGTCGGCGAAGTCAGGATCGAGGGCGCCCTTCCCGGGCGCCGTATCGACGTAGACCATCGCGGCGATCCGGTCCGGCACGCGATCGCTGGCGGCGTAGCCGGGAAAGCCGGTCGCGCTGTGGACGGCGAGGACAACGGGGGCGTCGGCGGCGTTGACGGCGTCGACGATCGCCTGGACGTGGTCCTCGGCGTGGATTCCGGACCGGTCGGCGTCGGCGGACTCGAGTCCCGGGAGGGTCAGGGCGCGGACGTCATGGCCGTCCTCGCGGAGGATCGAGGCGACCTCGTCCCACGCCCAGGCGCCGAGCCAGAAGCCGGGCACCAGGATGATCGGTGGTGTCTTCATCGAGCGACCGTACCGCGGCTACCTGACAGGAGTTGTCAGGAACCCGGTGGCGCAACTGACAGCTGGACGACAGCCTCGCCGAGCCGGCGCCGGACCTCGGCCAGCAGGTCGGCGTCGTAGGCCACGCCGTTCCGGAGCTCCATCGGGAGCGCCGAGCCGCCCTGGACCGGGACATGCACGACGACCCGGGTGTCGCCGGGGCGCTCGCGGGCCAGCTGGCGGAAGGTCTCCATCGCGCTCACGAGCTGGGTCGCCGGCGCGCCGCCGAAGCGGACGTGGAGGACGCTCCCCACGGAAGCCGCCTCGACGGGCTCGGTGCTGGCGGAGGCCTCCGCCGCGGCGCGAGAACGGGCCTCGTCCGGCAGCGCCGGTTCGAGGTCGTGATCGACGAGCTCCGGGTTGCCCGGCGCTTCGGCGTAGGTGGCCACGGGCTCCGCCGGCGCGATCCGAGGCAGCGTCGAGACCGCCGTGCCGGGTCGCTCGAGCGGGCCGCCGTCGGGCATCACCCCGCCACGCAGCGGCGAGACGTAGTCGACCTCCGGCCGGCGGCCGAGCCCGAACGCGCGCAGGTCGCCGCCGGCGCCGGGGCCGTGGCCGTTCCCGTTGCTCGCGCCGTTGCCGGAGCCGTTTCCGGTCCCGTTGCCGTACCCCCCCGGCGCCCTGACCCCCGCCGGCGCCGGCGCCCCAGCCGGGTACCCACCCGCAGCGCTGCCGCCCCCGCCGGGACCCACGGGCACCGGGGACCGACGCCGCGGCGCTCCCCGATCCCCCGCCGCGACCTCGCGCGCGAACGCCTCCGGGCCGCGCGCGACGGCCTCGTCCCAGGGCACCACGACATCGGCGAGGAGCGAGACCTCCTCGCCCCGGTGATCGACGCGTCCGGCGACGAGCAGGATCGCGCCGTCCTGCCAGGTCGGGCCGGTCTGCTCGAACAGCCGCGGGAAGACGACGACCTCGATCGAGCCCTGCAGGTCCTCGAGGGTGACCACGGCCATCGTCGAGCGGGTCCGCGTGATCACCGTCCGCGAGCCGACGACGATCCCGCCGACGACGAGTCGCTGGCCGTCGAGCGATTCGTCCTTGAGGTCGCCCGAGTACGCCGTCACGAACTCGCCGACCCGATCCGCGACCTCGCCCATCGGGTGCTCGGACAGGTACAGGCCCAGGAGCTCCTTCTCCCAGCGCAACCGCTCGCGAACCGGTGCCTCGGGCACGTTCGGGAGCGCGCGCTCCATCACCATCGATTCGGCGGCGCCCATGTCGAACAGCGACGTCTGGCCCGTGGCGAGGTCGCGCTGCGTGGCGGCCCCGGCGGCGATCGCGTCGTCCAGGCCCTCGAGCACCTGCGCCGGGTGGCCAAAGGCGTTGAGCGCGCCGACCTTCGCGAGCGACTCCAGGACCTTGCGGTTCGCGAGCCGCAGGTCGATCCGCCGGCACAGGTCGCCAAGGGTCTTGAACGGACCCTCGGCCTCGCGTGCCGCGATGATCGATTCGATCGCGCCCTGGCCGACGTTCTTCACCGCCAGCAGGCCGAACCGGATGGTCTCGTTCTCGACCGTGAACTCGATGGCGCTCTTGCCGACCGAAGGCGGCCGAACCTCGATGCCCAACCGGCGGCACTCGGCGACGGCGGCGGCGACCTTCTCCTCGTTGTCCCGGAACGCCGACAGCACGCTGGCCATGTAGTCGACGGTGTAGTTCGCCTTGAGGTACGCCGTCTGGTACGCGATCAGGCCGTAGCACGTCGCGTGGGCCTTGTTGAAGCCGTAGCGCTCGAACGGCTGGAACGCGGCGAAGACCTGGTCGATGACCGCGGGCGGGACGCCGCGCTCGGCCGCGCGGGTCACGAACTTCTCCTTCTGGGCGCGGAGGACGGTCGACTTCTTCTTGCGGATCGCGTAGCCGAGCGTGTCCGCCTCGGGCCCGGTGAAGCCGCCGAGGGCGATGGCCGCGGCCATGATGTCTTCCTGGTAGACGAAGATCCCGTACGTCCGCTCGAGGAACGGCTCGAGCAGCGGGTGCAGGTAGGTCACTGCTTCCTGGCCGTGCTTGCGCCGGATGTACGACGGGATGTTGTCCATCGGGCCGGGGCGATACAGGGCGACCATCGCGGCGAGGTCGAAGACCGAGGTCGGGCGAAGCTCGCGGACGTAGCGGCGCATGCCCGCGGACTCGAGCTGGAAGATGCCGGTCGTCTCGCCGGTGCTGAGGAGCTCGAACGTCTTGGCGTCATCGAGCGGGATCCGCTCGAGGTCGATGTCGATGCCGCGGTGGGCCCTGATGAGATCGACCGCGTTCTTCAGGATCGTGAGGTTCGACAGGCCCAGGAAGTCGAACTTGAGCAGGCCCAGCGCCTCGATGGCGTGCATCTCGTACTGGGTCATGAGCGAGTCCGAGTTGGTCGCCTTCTGAAGCGGCATCAGCTCGGTCAGCGGCTCGCGGGCGATGACCACCCCGGCCGCGTGCGTCGAGGCATTGCGGGCCACGCCCTCCAGCTGCCGGGCGAAGTCGATCGTCCGCTTCACGCCCGGGTCCGCCTCGTACAGCTCGCGCAGCTGCGGCGCCGTCTCGAGCGCCTCGTCGAGCCTGATGCCGAGCTGGTTCGGGACCGCCTTGGCGACTCGATCCACCTCGCCGTAGCTGTGCCCCAGGACCCGGCCGACGTCCCGGATCGCGGCGCGGGCAAGCATCGTGCCGAAGGTGATGATCTGGGCGACGTGGTCCTGGCCATACTTCCGCGCGACGTAGGCGATGACCTCGTCGCGCCGGTCGTCCTGGAAGTCGACGTCGATGTCGGGCATCGTCACCCGGTCGGGGTTCAGGAAGCGCTCGAACGGTAGGTCGTAGGCGATCGGATCGACGGGCGTGATGCCCAGCGTGTAGGTCACGATCGAGCCGGGCGCGCTGCCCCGGCACGTCGTCTGGATCCCCTGCTGGCGCGCGAAGTCGATGAAGTCCGCGACGATCAGGAAGTAGCCGGCGTAGCCCATCGAGGTGATGACGCCGAGCTCGTAGTCGAGTCGCTCCTGGAGCTGCGGCGTGACGCTGCCGTAGCGCCGGGCGAGACCCTCCTGGCACCTCGACCGGAGCCACGACTCGACGGTCTCGCCGTCCGGCACCGGGAAGTGCGGAATCCGCAGATGGCCGAGGGGAAGCTCGAGATCGCACATCTCGGCGATGCGCTTCGTGTTGGTGATCGCCGCCAGCTGGTCCGGGAACAGCGCGCCCATGTCCACCGCGGACTTGAGGAAGAAGTCGTCCGTCTCGAACTTCAGCCGCCCGGGCGTGTCGAGGTTCGAAGCGGTGCCCACGCACAGCAGCACGTCGTGCGCCGGCGCCTGCTCCCGGCGCACGTAGTGCAGGTCGTTCGTGACCACGAGAGGCAGTCCGAGCTCGGGCGACAGGCGCAGCAGCTGCTCGTTGAGCCGCCGCTGCTCGGGCAGTCCGTGATCCTGGAGCTCGAGGTAGAAGCGCTCCTTGCCGAAGATCTCCGAGTACTCGCCCGCGACGGTCCGGGCGAGATCCCAGTCGTCGACCTCGAGGGCGCGGCTGACCTCGCCGTTGAGGCAGGCCGACAGGCCGACGAGGCCGGCGCTGTAGCGGGCCAGGTGCTCCCGATCGATGCGCGGCTTGTAGTAGTAGCCGTCGATATGGGCGTCGGTGACGAGCCGGCATAGGTTTCGATAGCCGGTGGTGTCCGTGGCGAGCAGCACGAGGTGGAACGGCTGCGCGTCGGCCTTGCCTTCCTTGTCGGTCATCGACCGGCGGGCGATGTAGGTCTCGACGCCGATGATCGGCTTGATGCCCTTGTTCCGGGCCGCCTGGTAGAAGGCGACCGAGCCATACAGGGCGCCGTGGTCGGTCAGGGCGAGGCTGTCGAAACCCTTCGCGCTTGCCTCGTCGACGAGCTCCGTGATCCGCCCGAGCCCGTCGAGGAGGCTGAACTCCGAGTGGGTGTGCAGGTGGACGAAGTCGTTGGAGGCGACGGCCAAGGCGGACACCACGGTTCACGAGTCGGGGTCGATGGGCCTCTCGCCTGCTCGCCTGGCTCGAGGTTGAGGGCGGGTCCAGTCTACCGACGACCGCCGGTCCGGTCGCGCCAGCCGGAGCGCTGGCCGTCTCGACGATCAGCGCAATGCGCTGAACGTACCCGCGATCGGGTCGAACAACTCCGCAGCGTCGACGTCGGCAGACCCGTTGTACCCGCCTGCGATGAGGACGCGGCCATCCGGGAGCAGCGTCGCCGTCTGGTTGGTGAGCGTGTCGGCCATCTTTCCCGTCTCCGTGAACGCGCCGGTCGCAGGGTCATACCTCTCCGCGGACGCGAGGAACGGGCCGCCGTAGCTCCACCCGGCCGGGTCGCCGCCCGTCACGAGGACTCGGCCGTCGGCGAGCAGGATTGCCGCCTGGAACGTCCGCGCGTCAACCATCGAGCCTGTGGTCGAGAATTTGCCGCGCTTCGGGTCGAAGATCTCAGCCGAGGCGAGACTGACAACGCCTGTGGCCGTGCCTGCAGCGATCAGGACACGGCCGTCGAGAAGCGGGGTCGCCGTGTGCGAGCCACGCGGGGTCGCCATCCTGCCGGTCGTGGTGAATTTGCCCGTGTTGGGATCGTAGATCTCGGCCGATGCGAGGAATGCGGCACCGACCCAGCCGTCGGAGGTGCCGCCGGTCAGCAGGACACGCCCGTCGGCGAGCAGGGTTGCGGTGTGGAAGCTGCGGCCGACTGTCATGGAGCCCGTCGGTGTGAACGTGCCCGACTTCGGGTCGAACAGCTCGGCCGAGTCGAGCGAGTGCTGTCCCCTGTCGTTGCCGCCGGCGATCAGCACGCGACCGTCGAGCAGCAGGGTCGCCGTGTGGAGGTTGCGGCCGGTCGCCATCGAGCCGGTAGCGGCGAAGGTGCCCGACCTCGGGTCGTACAGCTCGGCGGAGGCGATGTACGGACCGTCGAAATTCCACGGCTTCGGGTCGCCGCCGGTAAACAGCACGCCGCCGTCGAGCAGCAGCGTGGCGGTGCCAAAGCCGCGAGCCCTCGCCAGCGAGCTGGTCGGACTGAACGTGCCCGACGTCGGGTCGAACAGATCGACCAGGGTGAGGGGATAACGGTCGAAATACCCGCCGGCAACGAGCACGCGGCCGTCGGCAAGCGGAGTGGCGGTGTGGAAGCTGCGGCCGTGGGTCATGGCGCCGGTGGGTATGGCCGATGCTGGAGTCGAGGTCGCCGCGGGGACGGTCGCCGCCGGCGACGCCGGACCTGGGGTCGGCGTCGCTATGGAACTCGTCGTGCCGGCACAGCTGGCCGACAGGATCGCAACGACCAGGCCGGCGACAAGCCGGCGGGACTGGCGGTGTGCAGTCACGTCAGCCGCCGAACCAGTAAGACCCGTCCCAGTACCACACCGACTGGTCGGCGCTCGCGGTCACGACGACCTCGAGGTTGAACTGGGTCAACCGCCCGGTCCCGGAGCTGAAGACGCAGATCGCGTCGACGTCGCTGCTCCAGGTGCAGGCACCGGTCGTGCTTCCGTTCCCCACATCGATCGCAGCGATCTGGACGTTGTCGGCCGGGCCCTGCGTGTAATGGATGTCGGTACCGGCCGGGATCCACCGGAAGTCGGACTGCTCGACGGTGCAGAAGAAGCCGAGAGGCTCCGACGCGTCCTCTGTGCATGTCTTGGCGAGGTGGAAGTCCCGATGCGAAGCCGCCGACGCGACGGGGGCGATGGCCGCGAGCGCGACGATCGCACCAACGACAGCGAGCAATCTCGTGAAGGGCAGCGTCATCGAAGGGTCTCCTTTTGGGAAGGTGTGTGAGGTGGTTGGAGTTGCTACGTGCGGTCGGGTCGCCTCGCCGCACGCCTGCCGAGGTGGTTCATGCCTCCACGGTCACCTCCCGCCGGCTGGGTTGAATGCGCCCGTCGAGGGGTCGTAGATCTCGGCCGAGGCCAGCGGAGCCACGGCTCCGTAGCCGCCGGTCACCAGGACGCGGCCGTCGTCGAGCAGGGTGGCGGTGTGGTACGTCCGCGCGGTCGCAAGTGAGCCAGCCATCGCGAACGTGCCTGTTACCGGGTCGAACATCTCGGCCGCCGCGAGGAACTCGAGGTTCGCGTAGTCCGCGCCACCGCCGATGACGAGGACACGGCCATCGGGAAGCAGGGTCGCCGTGTGGTATTGCCGACCGTTGATCAGCGGGCCCGTCAACTCGAACGTGCCGGTCGCCGGGTCGAAGATCTCGGCCGTCCGGATGTCATCCCTCGCGGCTGGCCCGACATCCTCCTGCGAGCCAGTGGAGCCGCCGGCGACAAGGACACGGCCATCCCTCAGCAGGGTCGCTGTATTGAAGTCACGCCCCGCGGCCATCGAGCTGGTCGGGGTGAAGGTGCCGGTCCTCGGGTCGTAGATCTCGGCTGAGGCGAGATGCGCGGTGGTCCCCCAGGCGGCCGGGGAGCCGCCGGCGACGAGGACGCGGCCATCGGCGAGCAATGTCGCCGTGTGAAAGGCCCGGGCGGCCGTCATCGATCCGGTTGGGCTGAAGGTGCCGGTCGTCGGGTCGTACAACTCAGCCGTGGCGACCGCATGCGCCTGGTAGTCGGCGCCGCCCGTAAGCAGGACGCGACCATCGGCGAGCAGCGTGGCGGTATGGACCTCGCGGGGCGTCGCCATCGAGCCGGTCGGCGTGAACGCGCCGGTCTGCGGGTCGTACAACTCGGCCGAGGCCAGGAACGGGCCGGTGATGCCCGTGAATGAACCCGGCCAACCGGGAGGACCTCCGCCGGTGATCAGGACTCGACCATCCCTCAGGAGCGTGGCTGTGTGGTAGCCGCGCGCTTCCGACAGCGGACCCGTCGGCAGGAATCTGTTCGTCCCCGGGTCGTAGAGAACGGCTGACTCGAGCGGCCGATCCTCGAAGGCGTAGCCGCCGGCGATCAGGACACGGCCGTCGGCGAGCGCGGTCGCGGTGTGAATTTGGCGCCCGTCACCGATGGGACCGGTGAGGCCTCGATTGGCGAGCGTCGATCTGGGTCTCGCCGTGGGTGTCGGAACGATTCCATCGGTGCTCGCTCTGGTGCTCGGGCTTGGGGCGCCGACGGGAGGCACGACGGGCCTGATGAGATAGATCGCAAGGCCGACAGCGATCACACCGAGAACTGCTGCCGCGCCGAGGCGGGCGACCATCCTGATGGTCGGGAGTCGCCTCGGCATCCGCAGGGTCCGTCGCTGCGGGGTGCTGTCGATCTGGCGCAGGGCGGCGTCGATGACCCTGTCGGCCAGCTGATCCGTGCCCGTCGCGAGGAAGGCCGCGAGCTCCCGCTTGAGCTCGAACTGTTCCGTCATCGGTGTCCCCCTCCGCCCAGAGCGACGACCCGATCATCGGCCTCGATGGCTGCGCGCATCGCTCGCTCGGCGTAGTGCAGTCGGGAATTGGCGGTGCCCACTGGGATACCGAGTCGCTCGGCGATCTCGGTCGGGGTCAGGCCCAGGTAATGGGTGAAGACGAGGATCGCGCGCTGGTCAGGTGGGAGTCGTCGAAAGCCGCGCTCGAGACGATCTCGGTTGTCGATTGACATGGACTCGTCCGGTCCCGACGGGCCCTCGAGTGGGAGAACGCGGACGTTCGCGTTCCAGTCGCGGCCGCGGCGTGCCTCCGCGTAGCTCGCGTTGACGAGCAGGCGATGGAGCCACGGTTCGAAGCGGTCGGGATCGCGGAGGGCAGGCAGCTCACGCCAGGCGTTGACAAGCGTCTGCTGCACGGCATCCTCGGCCCGTCCGATGTCCCGGAGGATCCGCTGGGCAATCTGCACCAGCCGGTCGCCGTGCGTCCGCGCAAGGATGGCAAAGGCCTCCCGATCCCCGCGCTGCGCCTGCTCGACGAGATCGCGATCCAACCGATCGTCCCTCCCAGGACCGTCCGACGCCATTCGAGCGCTGTACACGACCAATGAGTCGTCCGGCAACGCGAGCCTTCAATCTCGTGCCGCCAGGCTCGTCACCTCGCGGCAATCATGGGCTCGATCCGATCAGCAACGGCCGTTACGGTGCGCCGAGGAAACGGCCCACGCCGCGGCGGGACGATCAGGCCATGGGAATCGAGCTCGGCCGTCGGCAAAGTCGCTTCGAGAGGAGTCGCCGGGGGCTCATCGGTCGTCGTCGTCCGACCCGGCACGAAGCAGGAGCAGGAACGCAGTGCCCGCGTTTCGACTACTCGCCGCCGCCGTGCTCGCCGCGGTTTTCGCGGCCCCCCTCGCCGCCCCGACCCCGACGCGCGCCGCCGTGACCCCGATCAAGATCGCGCTGATCGTCGGCCCGATGGGGAGCAATACCGCATGGAACCGCCAGCACGCGGACGAGATCGCCCAGGAGGCAACCTCGATGGGTGCGACCGTCGCCAAGGCGTACTCCCCGAACGCCACCTACGCCAAGGTCCGCGCGGCCGTCGCCGGCGCCAATATCGTCGTCTACCTCGGCCACGGCAGCGGCTACCCCAACCCGTACCACGCCAGCCTCCTCGCCGATCGCAACGACGGCTGGGGCCTGAACACCACGACGACGAACGGCGACCAGGACTCGTGGGCGAACCACACCCTCGTCTACTGCGGTGAGAAGGCCCTCCAGGGCCAGCTCACCTCGACCGACGGCGCCGACCAGCGCAAGTACTGCGGCGGTGGCGCGATCGCCCCGGCGCCGGGCTTCGTGATGGTCTACATCGGCTCGTGCTACACGGCCGGCGGCAACGAGGACGGCTCGGCAATGGCGACGAACTCCGACGCCTACGCTCACCTCGCCTACTACTCGCGGCCGATGATCAGCGCCCTCGGCGGCAGCGGCTACTTCGCCGGCCACCACGTCACGGGCGTGATCGGCGACCTGCTCGCCAACCCCGACAGGAGCTACGGCGACATCTTCTGGGACAACCTGCCGTGGGACGTCAATGCGTCCTACGACCTGCCCCACAAGCTGGTCGCCGGGACTCGCGAGTGGATCACCAAGGAGTCTGGCAACCCGTACTGGACCTACGCCTTCGCGGGCGATCCGGCGCGCACATTCAACGGCGGCACGTCGACGTTCACCGCGCCGACGGGCACGGGCGACTTCATCGCACCGTCGATCAAGTCGCGTGCGCCGGCGCCGAGCAAGACCGGCGTCTCGCGATCGACGAACGTCGTGGTCACGTTCAGCGAGCCGGTCAACGGCTTCGCCGGGCTCAGCCTGTGGCGGGGCACCACGAAGGTCAGTGCGACGCTGACGTGGAACCAGGCGACGCGAACCCTGACGCTCAACCCGAACAGCAACCTGGCTGCGGGCGTGACCTACACCGTCAAGGCGTCCTCGGCGATCAAGGACGGCGCCGGCAACCGCCTCAAGGCGACCAAGTGGACGTTCAAGACCGCGTACTGAAGCTCGATCGAAGCTAGCGG
>Ga0070699_100002306_pt1 | contig 17178 bp, 13 predicted proteins | sample KBSK1503metaG_FD_65473 | JGI IMG/M metagenome (GOLD analysis project Ga0070699, IMG submission 65473) | Corn, switchgrass and miscanthus rhizosphere microbial communities from Kellogg Biological Station, Michigan, USA - KBS K1-50-3 metaG | ecosystem: Host-associated > Plants > Roots >... | reverse complement strand
CCCTGCGACGCGCGCCGGCCCGAGAACCACCGGGAAAGCGTAACGAGCGTGGTGTCGAAGATCGGGATGAGCAGCACCAGCACGGGGACGGCCACAATTGACAGGACGTCCGATCGGCCAGGCGCCTCGCGCCCCGAACTGAGCGTCATCGCGGCAAAGCTGAACCCGAGCAACAGGCTGCCGCTGTCGCCCATGAAGATCGAAGCGGGGTGCAGGTTGTAGACGAGGAACCCGGCGGTTGCGGCGAGCAGAATCGTCAGGTACTGCACCTCGAAGAACGCGCGGCTGCCGGCGGCGCCGGGCAGCAGATCGATGAGCAGCGCGACACCGGCAATCAACGCGATGCCGCCGCAGAGCCCGTCCATGTTGTCGATGAGATTGAATGCGTTCGTCAGTCCGACGACCCAGACGAGCGTCAGGAGCATGTCGAGCGTCGTCGAGTTCACCCAGTTGAGCCGGTAATCGAAGAACACGAGAATCGACGCGACGATCATCTGTGCGATGAGCTTCGTGGCCGGCTTGAGCGACAGCACGTCGTCAAAGAGACCGACCAGAAAGACGAGCGCGGCGGATCCGACCAGCACGGGCACGGCCGTGGCGACACGGAACACGATGGCGCAGACAAACAGCGTGATCGCGATGGCGACGCCGCCGAACAGCGCCACCGGTCGCCGGTGCCAGCGATCTTCGCGGGGCGCCGCCATGAAGCCGAGCCGCAGCGACACGAAACGCGCGAGAGGCACCAGCCCCAGTGACAGCAGGAACGCGACGACGCCCGGCAGGAGAATCGTCATCAGGGAGAGTCGGGAGATGTTACTACAGCCGCGTCAGCGGATTCCCGTCGACCACGGGAGGCGCGCTGAAGCGTCAGCGACGGCCCGCTGCACATCGGCACGAGCGGTCGAGTACAGAAAGATCGAGTAGCCCGCGCGAGTCGAAGGTTCGACCGGGCGGAACGGCGCAAACGGATCGCCGGGGAGATAGACGCCGTTCAGATTCGTGACCGAGATGGCGACCCAGTCCCACGGCTGCAGCTCCTGCTGGTCGCCGGACAACCAGGGATCGGCCGTGACGCCGTACGCGTTCAGCGGCGCGGTGCCGAAATACGACAGCAGCGGACGCCGCGCGCCGACACGCTCGAACGCCGCCCGCAGCGCCGGCAGATCCTGTCCCCAGTCGATGTTCGAATCGGCCAGATATCGAAACCCGTTCGCGGGTCCGCCGGCAAGCGCGTTGAAGTAGCTCAGATAGTGCGGCGCAATCGTTGCCGCGCTCACGCACTGGATCGCGAGCGCGACAGCCGATACGGCCACGACGATACGAGGGCGGGCAAACGTCCTGCACATCCACGTCGTCACGATGAGGACGGCGAGTGGAATGAGGATGAGAACGTAGCGAATGCCGATGTCGACGCGGCCGACGAGCGCCAGAGCGCCAAATGCCAGGAATGCGGTACGCCAGACGAGCTCACTGGTCGTCACGTCCCGACGCGGCAGCACGGAGATGACCGTCGCCGCCACGAGAGCGACGAGCTCCACCGACGTGCTCTTCATCGACAGCGCCGCCGGAATGAAATACCACCAGCCGGTTCCGGAATGCATGCCCATCAGGAACGCCGGATGGCCTTCGCGCTGGTGTTTGAGCTGAAACAGCACGCCGGCGACCGGCGCCGGCACGTTGACGTGCTCGATGGATGGAAAGCCGGCAGGCACGAACGCAAATCGATGGAGCGCCCAGACGAACACGAAGGCCGTCGCCACGATGACGCCAATCGCCGCGAAGACGCCGCGGATGCGCGAAGGAAACCGCGTCAACAGGACGACCGCGAGAACGATGAACAGCGCAATCGCCGAATACTTCGACGCGACCGCGAGGCTCGTCGTGCCGGCGAGGAGCGCAAACGTTGGACGCGTCGGTCGGTCAGCGTACTGCGCGAGCGCGGCAAGCGCCGCCAGCGAGCAGCCGGTCGCCAGAACATCGGTCGTCGCAAGGGCGCCGTGTGCGACGACATTGGGCGAGAGGGCGACGAGCGCCGCGCCTGCGGCGCCCGCGCGCGCATCGATTTCCATCGCAAGCCAGTAGTACACGACCAGCACGAGCGGTACGGCCGCGAGCGCGATCGCCGCGCTCCGGGCGAGCGCGATGGCCCTCGTGAACTGTTCCGGCGCGACCAATGCCGGTATGCCGTACCACAGGACGATCGGCAGCGGCGCGATGCCGAGCGCCGAGAGCCGAGACGCGTCGCCGTGCAGATACAGCGCGCGGCCGACGTCGAGGTACGTCACCTCGTCGAGCACGGCACTGGTCGTCAGGGCGGACCAGCCGGTTTGGACGACGACAATCGCGACGATGACGATGAGGGCCGCGCGCGTCATCCGGCCAGACGCCTCGCACGTTGCTGCCGCACGTTCAGCGTCACCGTCGCCACCGCGATAGCCAGCGAGATGACGAGCGGGAACCTCGCTTGGGGCAGGAATTCCACCTGCGATCCGATGCGCAAATTCGCCAGCCCGAACGTCGTCAGAAACAGTGCCGTGAGCGCGGCGCCGGCGGGCTCGAGCGCCAGCGCCGCGAGTGGCGAGACAAGGAAGTGAAAATTCCACAGCGCGCGATCCGGCTGCTGCACGTAAGCAAACACGCACGCGACCGGCACCGCCGCGATCGTCAATGCCTTGAGCGCAACCGGCGCGCGGCGCCACCCAACGGGCGCGAGCAGATACAGCGCGCCGAATTCGGCGAACTGCGCGAACGCCGATTGCCGGACGCTCTCGTGCGTCAGCCAGAACCACAGGTAGCCGCCGGAGGCGAGGTGCGTCGATGGGTTGCCGCCGTAGCTGTAACCGAAGCGCATCGTCAGGAACGCGTGGACGCCGACCCAGATCGCGAACGCGGCGCCGGCGATCGCGAAGGCGCGCCGCGCCGTCAGCCAGTCGGCGGCTCGCGCCGACGCGAGACCGAAGATGACGATGGGGGCGACGACGAATTCCTTGGCGAGCACGGCGACACAGGCGACCGCGGCGCTGGCGCGCCACCGTCGTTCGAGCAGCCATCGCGTCACGAGCGGGCTCAGGAAGAACATCAGCGGATCGGCGTTGAACGGGTCGTAGATCGTGAACTGCGTCCCAAACCCGAGCGCCGACGTGAACATCGCGATCGTCGCAGCGCGCCGGGACAGCCCGAACGCGAGCGCCAGATCGCTGACGGCGATCGCCGCCAGCGCGTTGACGACGACCGAGTACGCCCTCCATTTCAGGAACGTCGTTCCCGGCAGCACGCCGACGATCCACGGGACGAGGACGCGGTAGCAGTGGATCTCTGCGCAGCCCGGCACGATCGTCCGCTCGGCCGTGTTCGTGTACCAGTACGAATCGGGCATGCGCTGGCGCGAGGCGAAGAACGAGATCGTCCCGAGCAGCGCGACGAGCAGGGTGAAGGCGGCGGCGCGATCGCGCCACGGCGACGTCGCGGTCAGCGCTGAAAGCGGCACTTGAGCAGCGCGAACACGGCGTCGACGCCGTCCACCCACCGGATCTTCTTGCCTTCGTCGATCCGCCGCGGGCGATAGCCGATGGGCACTTCGACGATGCGGCGGCCCGCACCAAGCAGCTTCGCCGTGAGCTCCGGCTCGAAATCGAAGCCGACGCATCGGAGGCGAACGCCGTCGAGAACATGGCGGCGGAACGCCTTGTATGCCGTCTCCATGTCGGTCAGATGTCCGCCGAACAGCAGGTTCGTGAGCGTCGTGAGCGCGGCATTGCCGACGCGCGTCCGCGTCGACACCTGCCCGTTGGGATTGAGAAAGCGCGATCCGTAGACGACGTCGGTCTCGCCGTCGAGGATCGGCGCGATCAGACGGCCGTACTCCTGCGGATCGAGCTCGAGGTCGGCGTCCTGGATGAGCAGCACGTCGCCGGTCGCGAACTTGAGTCCGAGCCTGACCGCGGCTCCCTTGCCGATGTTGATATGGCTCTCCAGGATGCGAATGCGGGGATCGTTCGCCCATGGGCTCGACGCGATCGCGTCGCGCGTGCCGTCGCTCGATCCGTCGTTCGCAATCAGGATCTCCTTCTCCACTGCGCCGAGATCGACCGCGAGCACGCGGTCGACGACCTCGCGGATCGTCTGCTCCTCGTTGTAGACCGGGATGATGATCGACAGCTTCACGGGACCGCACGGTATGATGCAAAGCGATGGGTCGAATCGTGTACGCCGCGTGCGGCGTGACGCTGATCCTCGGCTTGTTCTTCGTGTTCGTCTGGGCGCCGCATCCGTGGGGCTGGCAAGGATTCGATCATTACGATCAGCTCGCGCTCGTGCTCGCGCACGGCGGCGGTTTTCCGACGTTCGAGGTGCCGTGGGGCTACGCCTACTTCCTCGCGACGTTCTACCGGCTGTTCGGGGATCACCCGGCGATTCCGCTCCTGGCGCAGGTTGCGCTGAACTCCTTCGTGCCGCTGCTGGTCTTCGTCGCCGCGCGTGCCTGGTTCGACACGCCCGTCGCGACAGTCGCCGCAGTGCTCGCCGGCCTCTGCTCGTTCAACACGGTGTACGCGTCGACGCAGTCGTCCGACGCCGTCTGCACCGTGCTGTTCATGCTGGCGATCGTCGCGTTCATCCGGGCGCGCCGCGACAACAGCTGGCCGTGGTTCGCCGTGGTCGGACTGCTCACCGGCCTCGCTTCGCAGTTTCGTCCGAATCTGATTCTCGTGCCGCTCGTGCTGGCGATTTTTGCGCTCCTCGAACGCAGGACGCTCGCTCGCGGCGCGCAGACGGCCATGCTGCTCGCGTGCGCGGCCGCAGCGTTGGCGCCGTGGACTATACGAAATTACCGCTTGACCGGCCTCATCCTGCCAACCACCGTCCACGGCGCCGTTCAACTGTGGTACGGCACGCTCCAGACGGGCGAGCACGTCGAAAGTCGCGCGCACAACCCGCAATCTGTGTTCGAGGCGCCGGTGTTCGACGCGACCAGCCTCGATCGCGTTCCGATCGTCGTCGATGCGCAGCCCAAAGCCTGCGCTGACACCAAACCGACGGCGGTGACGTTGACGTACTGGCTCGACGTCGACGGCGTCCCTCGTGATGTCGCGCCGGCGCAGATGAGAGAGGGTGTGTTGACGTTCGACATTCCGCCGCCTCGACGCGAGGCGGTCATCTACTACTACTTCACCTCGCGTTGGCCGCCGGGCCATCGACCTGCCGTGCAGATGACGCCTGCCGAGGGCCGGAGCGCACCATCCGTCTACTTCGTGACGACGAATCATCTCGGCGACGCGGACGTTCACGGCGATCTGCTCGACATCTTCGACGTCGTCCGGCTCGTGCGCCGCGACGCCTGGAACGAGCCGCTCCCGTTTGCCGATCGCCTGCACGCGGCCGGCGTCGACAGCGTCGGCGCCGCCGTCGCGCGACTCGCATCCGCGATCGGCGCGGCAGACGACGCCGAGCCTGCGCTCACATCTTTCGAGCGCGGCGAGGATGGAGCGCGACTGACCTTCGTCGACAGATCGATCATCACCGTTCCGCGCGTCTGGGACGGGCGAATCACCGAAGTGGGTTTCGAGGGCGCGCTGGCCGAAGCGCTGATGCACCCGAGCCTCTCATTGGCATCGCTGTCGCTCGGCACGGCGAACCGCCGCCCATCGCACGAGGAGCTCTGTGCCCAGCTCGAGGGGATCGAAGTCAATCAGGTGTACTTCCGGAAGGAACCGCAGATGATGGGCCGCTATATGGCGCTCGCGGTCGACAACATCCGCCGCGATCCGTTCAGCTTCCTGATCGCATGTGCGTACCGCGCGATCCGGCTGTTCGTGGTCGCCGGAACCACGGATCGTTTCACCGCCCAACAATTCGGCCGCAGCCGGGTCGTCTACGCGGCAGCCACGATCGTGTCATCCGCCTATCTTCTGCTGTTCGTCGCGGGCGTGGTGTTGTCGTGGCGGCGCGGCGACGACCTGCTGCTGCCGCTCGTGCTCATTCTTTACATTCCGATCACGCTGGCGCCGGTGCTGACGAACATGCGGTACACGGTCACGGTGCAGCCGCTCGTCTTCATGTTCGTGGCCGTCACGCTCACGACTGTGGCGGCGCGTCATGGCCGACAACAGCAAGGGATGGCAGCACGCGGTCACGGAGGAACGCGAACAGCACGCCAGCTTTGACGGCGTTCGAATTGCCGATCGGGTGCGCCGTGGCGTTCGGCATCTGCGACGGCCGGACGTGCAGGAACTCGTCGTACGAGCTGACGGCGGGCGTGCCGTCGCCCAGCACGCGAAGGTAGAACGCATCGAGCGCCTTCGACCCGCCGTCGTAGAACACGTCGCCATCGGGACAGATCGGCGGAACGTTGTTCACGAAGAAAACGATCCGGTACCGGCCTTCGTGATGCAGTTGTTGAAGCGCTCTGACCGCCTCGAGCCAGGCGGGAAAACCGGCGTCGTGCTGAACGGCCGCGAGCACCGCCGGATTGGGTGTCATGCCGTAGATGCACTTCACCTGACGCACTTGTTCGTCGGTCATCCTGTCGAACGGCGTCAATCGCTGCTGCGGCAGCACGCTGGCGTCGGAAGCGGTCGCCAACAGCGCTTCTTCGCTTCCGATGTGCTCGAGCCGCCGCCGATACTCATTGGAGCGGGACAGGCGCCACCGCGCCGTCAAGTACACCTTCTTGTACAGCTCCAGCGAATACAGATGCCGGCGCGCCGCCGAGAGCATGCGGGCGGCAATCGAATGCACGTGCCCGGGCCGTCGGACCGGATGGTTGTCAATCAGGTCGTTGTCGAAGAAGCCGACGACGACGAGATCCGGCCGAAAGCGATCGCCGATCTCGATGAGATGCGCGAGCTCCTGGCTCGTGTTGTAGCCCGGTACCGCGGCGTTCCACACCTGCCAGTCGACGTCAGGCCGCCATGTCTTGAGCCGCTGCTCGAGCAAGTACGGATAAGTCGTCTCGTAAATCGAGCCGTGGCCGAAGGTGACCGAATCGCCGAGAACCAGGATGCGAACGGTGTTCGGCTGCTTCGCGAGCTGATACTCGCGCGGATCGCGCAGCTCCAGGCTGTTGATGTGAACCGGAACGCCGGCGAACCAACCGGTGTAATTCGCGGCGAGCCGCTGGCCGCGAACCGCATCGGTGAGGAAGAAGCCGGGCGTGCCGCGATGCGGATCCCACGACAGCCGCACCCACGCTTCGACGGCGACGACGAAAGCCAGAGCCGCAGCGGCAAGCGCCGGAAGCGTGATGAAGACAATCTTGCCGGCCGTCCGCATGTCAGATCCAGCCGCGGCGCCAGTACGCGAGGATGGCGACGTACTCCTGAAGAATCGCCGACACCTGCTCGAGCGACGCGCCGCGTACGTGGTCGTAGAACTGACTCGAAGCCGCCGGCGTCGGCACCACTGTCACATCTGGCGCCTGCTTCCGCCAGACGAGCATGGCGCGCCGCATGTGGTACGGCGAGCTGACCAGCAGGATGGTCCGCCAGCCGTGGTCGCGAACGATTCCATTCACGTACGTGACGTTCTCGTATGTGTTCGTGGCGCGCTGCTCGAGGACGATGGCGGAGGCCGGCACGCCTTGATCGATGGCGAGCGCGCGCATCACCTCGGCTTCGTGAAAGCTGTACACGTAACCCGACGACAGCACCAGCACGCGCGCGTAGCCGCCGCGATACAGATCGATCGCCTGCTTCAGCCGCTCCTGCGCGCCTCCGCCGGCACGGCCCGACTCGCCGACGCCGCCGGCGAACACGACGATCGCATCGGCTCGACGCGGAGCCTCTGAGACCTTGAGCGGCTCGGCCGCGGACCACAGCGCGTTGGTCTGAAACACCAGAACGTAGGACGCGACGACCGCGACCACGCCCTCCACGACGCGCCGCCGCGTGCGGCGGTACGCGCGGACGAGCGCCGCGTCCCACCGCTGATCGCTCGACTCGCGCCGGGCGAGCGCGTCGTCGATGAGCGCCTGCATCGCGTCGATCCGCGTCGGCCAGCTGTTGGCGTGCGCCACCGACACGCGCCGCGCGATCTCGTCCGGCGTCGATCCGTTGAGCGCCGACCGGATCGCCGAGGCGAATTCGTCGGGCGTCGCCGCGACGGCCACGACGTCGCCGTGCTCGCGGTTGAAACGGCGGATCTCGGGCAGATCGGTCGCGACGACGGGCAATCCCATCACGAGGTACTCGTTCAGCTTCGTCGGATAGACGTTGGCTGTGTACTCGGCGAGACGGTACGGCACGATGCCGACGTCGAAGCCTTTGACGTACCGCGGCACCTCCGGATGCGGACGCTGGCCGAACAGTCGCACGTTCGCACGCCGCTCGAGCGGCGTCACGTCGGTCTGCGGGGGTCCGACCATCGCGAACGTCGCTCCGGGCAACCGATCGGCGACTGCGGCAACGAGATCCTGATCGACCCATTGATGCAGTCCGCCGACGTAGCCGACGACCGGCCGCGGCAGGACGCGCAAATCCTCCGGCACGGTCGTACCGTCGTTGCGCACGGCGTCGAAGCGGTCGAAGTTCACGCCGAAGGGGAACAGGTGGACGCGAGCGCCGCAGGCCGCCGCGCGCTCGCGCAGCCTCTCCGAGGTGACGAAGACGAGATCGGCTTCCTTGAACAGGCGCTGTTCGCTGGCGGCAATGCGGCGCGCGCCGGGCGAGCTCGAGGCGAGATCGTCGATGCAGTAATAGATCGTCAGATGCGGATCGAGCTCGCGAATCAGATCGAGCGCGAGCGGCGTCGGCAGAAACGTCCAGACAATCGGCCGGTAGAATCCGGTCGCCCGCATCCACTGCCCGAGGGCGCGGAGCAGCAGCCACCGGTTGATCCACCGCGCGACGCGCGAGTACGGCAGCGGCAGCACGATCGGCGAGTACACGAACAGATTCGAACGCTCCTGCCGGAATCCTTTCGTGCCGCGCCACCAGTTGCGGATCCGCTGCCGGACGCGCGGCAGATCGCGGATCTGCGGCGCGCGCACGCCCGTGTTCTCGAGGAACAGCACGCGGTGTCCCCGCGCCGCGAGCGTCGACATGATTTCCTGGTGGCCCTGCCAGATGAAGTCCCAGTCGATCGACGAGATGCACAGGATGTCGGGCAACCGCGTCATCTGAGATGCGTCAGCGTGACGGAGCGCACGCGGAAGTCGCTTCGCGGAGCCTCCGAGTACAACAGCAGCCGTACTCGAGCCGAGGTCGCGACGAACCCGCGCATCGACGGAAACCAGTCGGGAACGGCGAGCGGCGCGGGAAACCCTGCCGCCGACGCGCCGGAGAGCGACGTCACTTCAGGCCGTTCCCATCGGCCGATGTAGAGCAGGTCCTGTGGGCGAGCGCCCTCGACCGTGTAAGTAATGAGATACCGCTGACCCGGCGTCACGTCGATGTATCGTTCGAGTCCCGGCCAGTTCCCGCCGCTCACACGCACCCCTTCCGACGTTCGCTCGATGTGCGGTGGCTGGTTCGCCGGCGTCCGCCGAGGATCGACATAATCGATCCACGTGCGCATCGGTCCCGTGTCTGTCCATTCCACTGCATCGGGCGATACCTCGCGATCGCGGCCAATCAGCCGCGGCCCCTCGAGTTCGCCCGGCGATCCATGCTCGCACCGGAACAGCGCGAGGGTTCCGTACGCCGTGCCGAGCGCCACGCGGTCGAGGTCGCAGCGCTGTGCAAGGTATGCAATCCACGTCTGCCGCCACGCTGGAGTCGTTTCGCGCGCTGTCGGTTCCAGATCATGGAGCCACTGCGTTTCGTCGATGACGAGATACGTCGGCCGCGCAGACGAGGCGCGCGGCAGGTGCAGTGTCGCATCGGGCTGAGTTCCGGTGTACGACATGAAGGTGACGGCAGGATCCGCACCATATGGCACCCAGAAATGCGGCGACGCGATGAGCAGCTTTGGCCCCGCCGGCACGAGGGCTCGCAGCGTTGCCTCCGTCTGTTCGTACGGAACGAGCTCCGATCGCAACGCACTGTGATACCACTTCTCGTAATACGCGATGCCGGCGGCGCCGAATGCGAACACGAATGCCGCAGCAAGAAGCGACCGCCGATCCTCGGCGTGCGCGAGCGCTTCTGTCGTCGCCTGCACGGCGGCCGCAGCGGCGACGGCGAAGCCGATCAGCAGATGCGACATGTAGACGAGCGCCTTGTTGTTGATGAAGCCCGCGAAGATGATCACGGGCAGGAACGCGAGCGTTGCGGCGAACCACAAGCGTCGCTTCTCTTCCTCGTCGCGTGCGCGCAGCAGCCGCACGATCAATACGACCGCGCCGAGGACAATCGCAACCCGAAAAGACCATAACACCGGATTCGGCACGTCGCTCGTCACGAGGCCGAAGTACCACCCCCGGTAGCGCTCCGGTTCGCGCAGGATCTGTCGCCAGACGAACGACGGCGACGGACCGGGGACGCGGTCGCCTGCGAAACTTGCCAGCTGACTCTGAAACTCCGTCCAGTAGCGGACAACGATGGCGGTGTACGGCCCGAGCGCCAGCGCGAGGCCGACGAGGTACGCCCAGCCAGCGCTCGCCGTCAACGGCCGCCGCCAGTGGTCGATCAGGTACCAGACGAACAGGATGATGCCGACCCAGTAGCAGTTCGCGTGGCAGAGGATCGCGACGCCAGTGGCGGCGCCGCTCGCAGCGAACCACGCCGGCCGACGCCGCCGGCGTCCGACGAGGAACAGCAGCAGCGCGAGCGACGCGAACGCCACCGCGGGGATATCGGTACGCGCGTCGCGCGCCGTGCCGAGAAAATTGCTGTCCGTCGCGAGAAACAGCGCCGCAGCGATCCCGGCACCGCGCCCGAGCAGATACGACGCAATGGACCCTGTGCATGCGACGGCCACTGCGCCGAGGATCACGCTCAGCAGCCGCGCCTGAAACATGCCGAGACCGAAGGAGCCAATCCACGGCGCCCACAAATATGCGTAGCCGGCCTGCAACAGATAGGCGCGTTCGAGCCCGTACATCGGCTGCCGCGGCCTGCCCGTCGTGAGCACTTGATACGCGCGTTCGAGCAGCCACGGTTCGTCGACGTTTACGCGCGGCAGCGTCGTCAGGTGCGGCAGCGCGTTGTGAAGGTACACCGCGGCGACGAACGCGGCGGCGATCCAGGACACGCGGCCGCTCCACGACTGCGTATCACGCAAGCTGGCGCGCCTCGAGCGATTTCATGATCGTGTCGATCGATTCCTCGACCGACTGGCGATCCGATTCGACGTGGATGTCGGGCGACAGCGGCGGCTCGTACGGATCGGAGATCCCCGTGAAGTTCTGGATCTCGCCGCGCAGCGCTTTCGCGTACAGGCCCTTGCGGTCGCGCCTGACGAGCTCGTCGATCGAGCAGCTGACGTAGACCTCGACGAACGGCGCTTCGTGCGAGGCGCGGACCTCGTCGCGCACCTCGCGATACGGCGAGATCGCCGCGCCGATCGCGACGACGCCGTTGCGCGAGAGCAGCCGGGCGACGAAGCCGATGCGACGGATGTTCGTGTCGCGATCTTCCTTGGAGAACCCGAGACCCTTGCTCAGGTTCGTACGCACCTCGTCGCCGTCGAGGATCTCGACGCGGTGGCCGCGCGCCACGAGACGGCCGCGGATCCCCTGCGCGAGCGTCGATTTGCCGGCGCCCGACAACCCGGTGAACCAGAGCGTGAAGCCATTCGATCCCTTCAACGGACCGCCTGCTCGCGCATCCCCTCGATGAGCACGCGCGCGACTTCGGCGCGCGTGAACTCGGGCGGCGGCACCTCGCCTCTCGTGAGCATCTGCCGCACCTGCGTCCCGCTGAGCGTCACACGCGCCGATTCGTCGTGCGGGCAGGTCTTGGTCGATGCCATCCCGGCGCAGCGCGAGCAGTAGAACGTGTGCTCGAAGAAGAGCGGCGTGATGCCGAGCTCGGACGAATCGAACTCGTCGAAGATCCGCTGCGCGTCGTACGTGCCGTAGTAGTTTCCGACCCCGGCATGGTCGCGTCCGACGATGAAATGCGTGCAGCCGTAGTTCTTGCGCGCCATCGCGTGGAAGACGGCCTCGCGCGGCCCGGCGTAGCGCATGGCCGCCGGAAAGACGCTGAGGAGGACGCGGTCTTTCGGATAGTAGTTGTCGATGAGCACCCGATAGCTTTCCATGCGCGTCGCCGCCGAAATGTCGTCGCTCTTGGTCTCGCCGACGAGCGGGTTCAGCAGCAGGCCGTCGCAGATCTCGAGCGCCGCCTTCTGGATGTATTCGTGCGCGCGATGGACCGGATTCCGCGTCTGGAATCCGACGACGCGGCGCCATCCACGCTCGCCGAAGAGCGCGCGAGTCGCGGCGGGATCGCGCCGGAATTCCGGAAACGGCTCGTCGGTCGGACGCTGCAGCATCGTGACTGGTCCGGCCACGAGCACGTCGCCTTGCTCGTACAGTCGCGCCACGCCGGGGTGCGCCGCATCTTCGGTCCGATACACGCAACTCGCCTCGCGCCGCTTGTCGTACCCGAACGTCTCGGTCACGCTCATCGTCGCCACGATCGCCCCTGCCTGATCGACGAGCGCGACATCCGCTCCCCGACCGATCTGGCGCACTTGATCGGTCGAGACGGAAAGGGTGACGGGGAGACTCCAGACCGTACCGTCGGCGAGGCGCATCCGTTCGACGATCGATTCGTAGTCGGCGCGGCCGACGAATCCGGTCAACGGGCTGAAGACGCCGGTCGCGATGCACAGCAGGTCGGAGTGCTGGACGGCTGTCAGCTGAATCGACGGGAGCCGCGGTGCGTCTTCGAGCGCGCGCGCATGCGCGCCATCGTCGAGGAAGCGATTGACGAGCGCGCCTCCATGAGGGGCGATGAGTCCAACTGTTGTCATGCTGGGGTTGCGTCCTTTTGAAAGATGGTGACGTTGTGTTTCAGCTGCGAGAGGCTGATGCTCGGCATCGGCCGTGTGCCGACGGAGCGCAGCCCGAAGGAGGGCGCCAAGCGATCGCGGAGCTCCGCGGTCATCGTACGCACCGGCGGGATGTACATGTATGGGACGCGCTCGCGCAGCGCATCGGTTGTCATCTCGCGGCCATGCAGCACACGTGCGACGGCGAGGATCAGCGAGTCGAGCCACGGGCCGCGGCACGCACGCATCACGCGCCGGGTAACCGCGAACGTCCGGTTGTACACGCAGTCGTACGGCATACAGCAGACGAGCATGCCGCCGCCTCGAAGATCGCGCGACAGCTTCGCAAACAGCGCGCGCGTGTCGCCCGGAATCAGATGGAGCACGCCGTCGGTCACGATGACGTCGAACGGGCCGCCCTCGAACGTCATGTAATCGGCCTGCTGAAACCTCGCTGTCGAACCCTCGAGCGCGGCGTCATGCACGGCGGCGGCGATGCTGCCACCGGAGACATCTATACCGAGTACCGAGCTCGCCGGATGCGCCGAGGCGACGGCGCGCGCCAGGCGCCCGCTGCCGCAACCGAGATCGAGAATGGTCCGCGCCGATTTCGGCATCGCATCGGCGATGATGGCCGCCATGCGCGCTGTCCTTTCGGCCGGCGCGTTGAACGTGCGATGCTCGAACGCGTCAGGCTGCGGGACGGACAAGGACGTCGGCAGGCTGGGAGAAGCGATAGCGGCCCGCCGAGGCGAGGTGCTCGAGCAGACGCGAGTACATGGCGAGCATCTCGGACGTCCCGCTGAACCGGCGCTCGCAGTGGGTCAACAGGACCACGACGCCGCCGGAGCGCGCGATTGCCGCCGCGCATTCCTTCCACAACGAGAGCATGTCGGCCGCCGAGTATCCGAGAAACCGCAGGCTGCCGTCGCGCGGCATCGACAACGGCAGCTCGACCACGCCCTCGACGACGAACGGACGCGCAGTCGCACAACCGTTGTTCGCGACGGGAAAGAGACCGCCCGATGTCGGAATGCTGCTGTCGTAGGCGAACCGTTCCCCGACATCGCGCAGCAGTGCTCTGGTTCGCAGAAGCGACGGCGCGCGGTATCCGGTCGCTCCGTGCTCGTCGGCGAACCGGCGGCCGGCCGCGAGCCGCTCGCGCCGTGCGTCGCGATCCAGAAACGGCGTGCGGTTGCTGTGATCGAACCCGTGCACGCCGATCTCATGCCCCCGCGCGCGGACCTCGCGGAGCGCCCCGGCGTCGAGCGGCCATCCATGCGGGACGACGTAGTTCACGGAACGTGCGCCGACCGCCTCCTCGCGGGCCAGAAATTGCCGCGTCAGATTGTTCAGACCCTCGGCCGAATCGATGTCGTGCGTCAGCAGGACCGGCGCCGGCGGACCAATCACGCGCCGCTCGCCTGCCGCATCCGAAAGAAAATCTGCGCTCAGATCGAGCGGCCACCGCGGAAATCGCGCCCACCGGTCCGCCTGCCGGCGGCGCACACGGCCGATGAACGAGGCGGCAGCCGCTCGCAGCACGGCCGGTACGCGCTGATAGCTGACCGGCAGACGCGCGGTTGCCGGCGGCGACTCGGTGAACGCCGCGAACTCGCGCAGCGCCTGTGCATCCGACGGCGTCGCCACGTCGCAGCGATCGGGAAGGGCAAGCGATCCGTCGGGCGATCGCAACGCGCCGAGCTTCGTTTCACGCAGGAGCGACGCGGGAACCCGAAAGGTACGCCCTTCGGCCCACGCCAGCCGGGAACAGCCGGCGCGGACGAGCCGCACGTCGACGAAGGCGTCGTTCACGCGGGAGTTCGCTCGACCGACCAGATGGAAAACGACGGGCCGAGCAGCGCCGCGAGCCGCTGATTCGGCTCCTCGTACCGCGCGGTCAGCGCGCGCCGCAGCGACGTCGGCATCACGTCGCCCGGCTTTTCCGACGGGTTGATGACGCCGATGCCCTCGGCGTCGCCGCGCCGCGGTTTCAGACCGAGAAAGCGATGCAGCGTATCCGTCAGCGTTTCCGGATCCTCGATGATGTCCTCGAACCGCAGGACGAGCAGGTGGTGCCGCGGAAAGCGATCGACATACGGCCGCAGCAGATCAGCGTACAAGCCGCGCGAGAAATACGAGAAGGGACGCGCGAATCGCAACCGCTCCGGCAGCATCCGCTCGCGCTCCGCCTCGAGCCGGATCGCGGTCTCGAAATCCTCGGTCTCGAGGCCGTTCATCGTGCTCCACAGATAGTTCGACCACGCCCGCTCGACCGGGTCGCGCAGGATGAACACGAGCTTGACCGACGGAAGATCGCGCGCGATTCGTTCGGCCGCCGTCGCGCTCTCCAGATAGTTCGTGCTCTTCTCGCCGGTCACCCTCCCTGACGGCGCCGCAGCGAACCACGTCTTCGAGTAGAACTCGAGCCCCCGCTCGTAGAGCGAATCGACCAGGAAGAATTTCGGTTCCGGCGTCACCGGCTTCGCCACGTACCCATCGGGATGCCGCTCGAGCAGCGAGTACAGCCACGTCGTTCCCGAGCGCGGCGCGCCGCCGATGATGAACTCAGGAAGCCGCAACTGACCCTCGCCGCGTTTCCGCCGTAGTGAATCCAATGGTCCGCTCGACGATGTACAAGGGCCGCGCGCGCGCTTCTTCAAGAATTCGCCAGAGGTATTCGCCGAGCACGCCGATCATCACGAGTTGCACGCCGCCGAGCACGAGAACCGCGAGCATAACCGACGTCCAACCCTCGACGCGAGAACCGAACACGAGCTTGTTGACGACCACGTAAAAGCCGAACAAGAAGCTGAGGGCCGACACCGCGATCCCGAGCAGCGAGATGAGACGAATCGGCAGGAGCGAAAACGACACGAACATGTCGATGGCAGCCTTGATCATCTTCGCCGGCGTCCACGACGAGGCGCCCGAGAGCCGTTGCGGACGGAAGTACGGAACGTCCGCTTCACGGAATCCCGCCCACGCGATGAGCCCGAATGTCAGCCGATTTCGCTCGTTGCAGCGGCGGAACGCGTCGATGGCCGGGCGAGCAATCAGGCAGAAGCTGCCGGTGCCGCCTTTCGGATAGCTCGGAATCGCAAACCTGCGAACCGCACGGTAGAAGGCGTTCATCGCCATGCCGCGTATCGCGCCATCGTCGCGCCCGGTCCGCGCACCCCAGACGACGTCGTATCCGTCACGCCAGCGCGCGACGAACTCGCGAATCAAGTGCGGCGGATCCTGCAGGTCCGCCGCCATGACCACGGCAGCGTCGCCGCGGCAGTGATCGATCCCGGCAGCGATGGCGATATGACTCCCGAAGTTTCGAGGAAATCTGATGGCGGAAATCCTCGGATCGCGGAGGCGCAGCTCCTCGATGACCGCAAACGACTCATCGCGGCTGCCGTCGTCGATGAAGATGATCTCGTAATCGTACTCGGAGAGGTCACGCATCACCGCGGAGAGCTCCTGATGAAACCGCGGCAGGTTGCCGCGTTCGTTGAACACGGGTACGACAACGCTGAGCAGCTGTCTCATCGGCGGTCGACGGCCTCGACGACGGCATCGATGACGCGCCGCTGATCGACTTCCGACAGGGACGCGAAGATCGGCACGAAAATCGACTGCGCCGCGACGTGTTCGGTTACCGGCAATGACACGCTCCCAAGGCGATCGCGATAGAGCGGCTCGAGGTGAATCGGCGGAATGCCGCGGCGGCACGAGATTCCCTGGTTCACGAGATTGCGGAGCACGGCGTCTCGATCGACGCCGCATCCGGGCAGCAACTGCAGACCATAGGACTGGTACGCGTGATCGGCGTACGGCGGCCGCGCCGGAGTCTGCAACCCCGCAACCGGCGCGAACGCCTCGTCGTATCGCCGGGCGATGGCCTTGCGGCGAGCGAGCAGCCGATCGAGCTTCGCCAACTGTTGGATGCCGATCGCCGCCTGCACGTCGGTCATGCGGTAGTTGTACCCGAGCTCGCGATACTCCTCGTAGACCATCCCTTTCGCCTGATGACGGGCATGGTCCGACACCGTCGCCGCGAACGATCGGAGCCGACGCGCGCGTTCGGCGGCAGCGGCATCATCGGTCGTGAGCATGCCGCCCTCGCCCATCGAGATCGTCTTGCGCGGATGAAAGCTCCAGCACGAGGTATGTCCATGCGCGCCGATGTGCCGTCCGCGATACGTCGACCCGATCGCGCACGCGGCGTCCTCGACAATGGTGATGCCGCGCTCTTCAATCGCCTTCAGGGCGTCGAGGTCGGCGGCGAGGCCGACCTGGTGGACCGGGATGATG
>Ga0070699_100002304_pt1 | contig 17184 bp, 16 predicted proteins | sample KBSK1503metaG_FD_65473 | JGI IMG/M metagenome (GOLD analysis project Ga0070699, IMG submission 65473) | Corn, switchgrass and miscanthus rhizosphere microbial communities from Kellogg Biological Station, Michigan, USA - KBS K1-50-3 metaG | ecosystem: Host-associated > Plants > Roots >... | reverse complement strand
CAGCGCGTCGTCGCGTACGTCGTCCCGCGCGACCGCGCAACGCCCCCGTCGCTCGAAACCCTCCGCGCTACGGTGAAGGATCAGCTCCCGGCGTACATGGCTCCCCGCGAAGTGGTCGCAGTCGATGCACTTCCGAGGACGCCGCTCGGCAAAGTGCAGCGTGACCGCCTGAGCTGACGCGGGGGTTTGCGCCCCGAAAGGCGCGGAGTAAACTCGGCCCTTCTCCAGAGGGGGAGTGAACTTTGTGGCGCATCGAGCAACCAGAGTAAGCGGCGAGCAGATTTCCGTGGGCGAGTTCGTCACGGAGCTGCAGTCGCTTCCATTGCTCACGGATCTCCCGGACGGCGATCTCAGCGGCATTGCCGAGGCGTTCGAGGAGCTCTTCGCGGACGAGGGCGACCGCATCCTCGCGCAGGGATCCCACCGCGGCGGACTCGGCCTGATCCTCGAGGGGCAGGCCGCCTTGCGGATCGACGGCGAAGAGCGGGCGAGATTCGGACGTGGCGAGTTCTTCGGCGAGGTGTCGGCGGTGCTCGACGCCCCGGTCACCGGCGATGTCGTGGCGCTCGGCCCGGTCCGCTACATCCGGCTCGGCGGGGCCGACGTCGCACCGTTCCTGCACGCCCACCCGGCGATCTGCTTCCGGCTCCTACAGGCGGAGGCCCGGCGCCTACGCGATCCACGACGCTGGTACTCGTCTTCTCCGATGCGCGTTGCCGATCCGGACTGGACGCCTGGCAGCTGGCGGCGAAGAGAGGCTCTGCAGCAGCCGACGTATCCGGATCCGGCCGAGGTGGACGCAGTGACCGCAGAGCTGGCCCTGCAGCCGCCGCTCGTGTTCGCCGGCGAGGTGCGGCGTCTGAGCGACGCGCTCGCCGAGGTCGCGGCCGGCCGGGCATTCCTACTGCAGGCCGGTGACTGCGCGGAGTCCTTCGCCGAGAGCTCCGCCGACGTGATGCGGAACCGGCTCCGCGTCATGCTGCAAATGGCCCTGGTGCTCACGTACGGCGCGGGCGTCCGAGTGGTCAAGGTCGGACGGATGGCCGGCCAGTTTGCCAAGCCTCGCTCGTCGCCGGTCGAGCGCGTCGGCGACCTCGAGCTGCCGTCTTTCCGCGGCGACATCGTCAACGAGGAGCGACCGGAGGCTGCCGCACGGACGCCCGATCCGCTGCGCATGCTCGCCGCCTACCACCAGTCCACCTCACGGCTCAATGTGCTCAGGGCGCTCGTCGAAGGCGGGTTCGCAAGCTTGCACCAAGCGCATGCCTGGAACCAGGACTTCGTCCTTTCGAGCCCGGAAGGACAGCGCTACGAGACGCTTGCCGGCGAGATCCAGCGTGCCCTTACCTTGATGCGCGCGACCGGCGTCGAGCTGGGTGCGGTCGAACGCGCCGAGTTCTGGACGAGTCACGAGGCGCTTTTGCTGCCTTACGAGGAGGCGCTCACTCGCCGAGAGCCTTACACAGGCGGGTGGTATGACGGCTCCGCGCACATGCTCTGGGTCGGCGAGCGCACGCGGCAGCCCGACGGCGCCCACGTCGAGTTCCTCTCGGGGATACAGAACCCGGTGGCGTCGAAGATCGGTCCCTCCGCTACGCCGGACGACGTCGTGGACCTCTGCGAGCGGCTCAATCCCGAGCGAATTCAAGGGCGGTTGACGCTCATCAGCAGGATCGGCGCGACGCACGTCACCGACCGGTTGCCGCCGCTGCTCGCGGCCGTCCGCGAGGCGGGACACCCAGTGGTCTGGACGTGCGACCCGATGCACGCGAACACTTCGACAACGGCCGGCGGTCGTAAGACACGCCACTTCGACACGATTCTCGAGGAAATCGAGGGCTTCTTTGCCGCCTGCGCGGCCGAGGCGACATGGCCGGGCGGAATCCATGTGGAGCTCACCGGCGAGAACGTCACCGAGTGCCTCGGGGGCGGCGACGGACTCGCCGAGGACGACCTCGAGTTGAACTACACGTCCACCTGCGACCCCCGGCTGAATGTACGCCAGTCGCTCGACCTCGCGTTCCGCCTCGGCGAGCTCTTGAGGGCCTGATGGCAGTACGCACCACCGAGGCGGTCGGTCGGGCATTTCTCGAGCGCACGCTCGCACTCCGGAACCCCGGTCTGAGCGCCGTGGTCGTGCCGGCGCCCCGAGCGCCCCTGACCGTTCTCCCCGCCGCCGTGCGCGAAGAGGTCGTGTCGTTGTGGCACCGACCGGACGACCGCTCGTTCGCGGGCGTCGGCATTGCGGCGGCGATCGAGGTGCAGGGAACCGACCGCTGGCGGCAGCTGCGCGAGGCGACGGCGTCCGTGCTCGGCCGCGTGCACGTCACCGTGCACCACGATGCGGCGCCGGTCCGCCCAGTGCTCGTCGGCGGTCTTGCGTTCGCTCCAGGATGGGCGGACGGTTGCTGGGAGTCGTTCGGCGACGGCGGCTTCGTGCTCCACCGCTGGACGTACGAGCGCGCCGAGCGCCCGACGCTGACGCTCGTCGTGGAGCCGTCCCCGCTGAGCGACGATGCCGCGGCACAGCTTCTGACGGAGTACGACCGGATCGTCGCGGCGCTCGCGGCCGCCGCGGACGATCAGCTCTTCCCGCAACCGGAGACCGCCGCCGACGGCATTCCGGAGCCCTCGCTGCGACAGATGCCGATGGTGGACTGGATCGACCACGTGCGGTCGATCCAACATGAGCTCGAACGGGGGGACTTCATGAAGCTGGTTGCGGCACGCCGGTGCGATGTCTTCGTCGAGGGTCTCGATGCAATGTCGATCGTCTCGCGGATGGCACACGACTTCCCGGAGTGCACGGCGTTCCTGTTTCAGCGCGGCGAGCGAACCTTCGTCGGCGCGACGCCGGAGATGCTCTTCAGGACTCGCGGGCGTACCGTGGAGAGCCAGGCGCTTGCCGGCTCGCTCCAGGCCCAAGGCGGGTCCGGCAACCGTGCGGCGCTGCTTGCGCATAGCCGGAAGAACCTCGGCGAGCACGATGTGGTGGTCCGCGCAGTCGTGGACGGCCTCGGAGAACACTGCGTTGCAATCGAACATCCGCCGCAACCCGAGATCGTGCAGGTCCGGAACCTCATCCACCTGAGCACACCAATCCGCGCCGAACTCCGTGATGGAGCACATCCCGTCGACATCCTCGAGGCGTTGCATCCCACACCCGCCGTCGGCGGTGTACCGCGACGCGAGTCGATCCGCTGGATCGTCGAGCACGAGCAATCGCCGCGCGGCTGGTACACCGGGCCGATCGGATGGATCGACACCGCGGGCGACGCCACGTTCAGGGTGGCGCTCCGGTGCGGTGTCGTGGAGCCGGGCGCCGCGCACCTTTACACCGGGGCTGGCATCGTCGCCGCCTCGAATCCGTCGGCCGAGTACCACGAGACGTCGCTGAAGCAGCGGCCGTTCCTTCGAGCACTCGGCGTCGTCACGTGACCGAAGAGAACCTGCTCACTCAGTGGTCGAGGCTACTACTGTCGAGCTTCGCGGCCGCGGGCGTCCGCGACGTCGTCCTGAGTCCCGGCTCGCGGTCGACGCCGCTCATGGTCGCCGCCGAGCGTGAGCCCAGGCTGCGTTGCCACGATTCGCTCGACGAGCGTGCTGCTTCGTTCTTCGCGCTCGGTCAAGCCCGTGTGACCGGCCGGCCTTCGCTGCTCATCTGCACGTCGGGCACGGCCCCGGCCCACTACCTGCCGGCGGTCGTGGAGGCGAGCCTGTCGTACATCCCGCTGCTCGTTCTTACGGCCGACAGGCCCTTGGAACTACAAGACTGCGCAGCGCCACAGACGGTCGACCAGATCAAGCTCATGGGCGATCATGTCCGGCGGTTCTACGAGCTCGGCACACCCGACGCCGCCCCCTCCGCATTGATCGGCCTGCGGCGACTGGCGGCCCAGGCGGTGCACTACGCGCTCTGGCCGACGCCCGGCCCGGTCCACGTGAACGCGCGGGCGCGCAAGCCGCTCGAACCGGTGGCTGCCGCGGGCGCCGCGGGTGAAGTGCTCGAGACGCGCGTCGACGACCTGCTCGCCAGGCCGATCGTCTCGGCGCCTCCGCCCCCCGTCCAGCCAGACCTGGACGCGCTGGAGCGGACAGCTGCAGTCTGCCGCGGGACGGAGCGCGGCCTGATCGTGTGCGGCCCGGGCCCCTTGCGGCAGCGCCGCCTGCGCGAATCGATCGATCGCCTCGCGCGTGCAACCGGTTTTCCGGTGCTCGCGGAGTCGACGAGCCAGTTGCGCTTTGGGGCGCGCCCAAACGGCGTTTCCCGCTGCGACGCGTTCGATGCAGTGCTTCGCTCGCCCGGCTTTCGTGCGCACCACCGCCCCGACGTAGTCGTGCAGATCGGAGCCGCGCCGGTCTCGGCGGGATACGAGCAGTACGCTCTTTCCTACGCCGACGTGGCGAGCATCGTCATCGCCCCGTACGGCTGGCAGGACCCGTTCAGCAGGGCGACAGAGCTGATCCTCGGCGACCCGCTGCTCGCTCTCGAGCAGCTCGAGCGGGCGATCGGGACGACGACGTCGCCCCCGTCGGAGTGGAGCGAGGCGTTCGACGAGGCTGATCGGCGCGCGTGGAGCGTAGTCGACGCCGACATCGCGAACGGTGACGACGCCTTCAGCGAGGGGGCGACCGTTCGCACGGTGTTCGAACGCGTGCCGCACGGTTCGCTCGTGATGCTCGGCAACAGCCTCTCGGTGCGCGAGGTCGACACGTTCTACCGGCCGGGCAGCGTGGACGTCGACATCCTCTGCCAGCGCGGAGCCAACGGCATCGACGGCATCGTGGCGGGCGCATCCGGGAGCGCGGCCGCGCAGGAGCAGCCGGTGACCGTTCTCCTCGGCGACGTCAGCTTCCTTCACGACCTCACAGGCCTCGCACTCGCGGGCCGTGCCGGCGTTCCCGTGGTGGTGGTCGTAGTGAACAACAACGGCGGTCGCATCTTCGAGCAGTTGCCGCTCGCGAGTATCACTGGGCTGCCGCCGGCCGTGATGGAGCACGTAACGACGCCGCATGACGCGCGCCTCGAGCACGCGGCGCTGCTGTTCGGCCACCGCTACGGAGCAGCGATGTCGCCGACGGATCTGGCCGAGCTGCTGGACAACGCCTATGCCGCGCCCGGCTGTACGGTCCTCGAGGCGAAGGTCAGCGCGCACGGCGCGGCCGAACAGCACCGACGCGTCTTCGCAGGCATCGCCGCCGCTGTCGACGAGCTCGCGGCGCCATTAGCTACCGGATCGGGGTGGTGACCGTGGCTGTCGAGCTAGGCCCGAACGAGGTGTCTGAGCTTTTCGACCCCGCTCGTTGGACGGTGGTGGACGGCTTCCAGTTCGAGGACATCACCTACCATCGAGCAGTCGACCAGGGTACGGTCCGGGTCGGATTCCACCGTCCCGAGGTACGCAACGCGTTCCGGCCCCAGACCGTCGACGAGCTCTACCGAGCGCTCGACCACGCGCGCATGAGCCCCGATGTCGGGTGCGTGCTCGTCACGGGGAACGGTCCGTCACCACGCGATGGAGGCTGGGCGTTCTGCTCCGGCGGCGATCAGCGCATCCGCAGTCGGGACGGGTACCGCTATGCGGCAGGTGATACCGCGGAGACGATCGATCCTGCGCGCACGGGCCGGCTCCACATCCTGGAGGTGCAGCGCCTGATCCGATTCATGCCGAAGGTCGTCATCTGCGTTGTCCCTGGCTGGGCCGCGGGTGGCGGCCACAGCCTCCACGTCGTGTGCGATCTCACGATCGCGAGCCGTGAGCATGCGCGCTTCAAGCAAACCGACCTCGACGTTGCGAGCTTCGACGGCGGCTTCGGCTCCGCCTACCTCGCGCGTCAGGTTGGGCAGAAGTTCGCGCGCGAGATCTTCTTTCTAGGGCGGGAGTACGACGCGGAAGCTGCGTACCGCATGGGGATGGTCAACGGGGTCGTGCCGCATGCCGAGCTCGAGACGATGGCGCTCGAGTGGGGCCGCCTCGTCAACGAGAAGAGCCCGACGGCCGTGCGGATGCTCAAGTTCTCGATGAACCTCATCGACGACGGGCTGGTCGGCCAGCAGGTGTTCGCCGGCGAAGCGACCCGGCTTGCCTATATGACGGACGAGGCGCAAGAAGGACGGAACGCGTTCCTCGAAAAGCGGCCGCCGGACTGGTCTGGCTTCCCGTACCACTATTGACGCAGCCGTGTGTCTACTCCGTACCGATGCGCGTGCGGTTCCGCGGTATCGACGTCCGCGAAGGCGTGCTGATCGAAGGGCCCGCGGGCTGGGGTGAGTTCTGCCCTTTCCCCGAGTATGGCGATCACGTCGCTGCGCAATGGCTCGCCGCAGCGCTCGAGGCGAGCACGACCGGCTGGCCGAAGCCGGTGCGCGAGCGCGTCGCCGTGAACTGCACGGTCCCAGCAGTCGGCGCCGAGCGTGCGCACGAGATCGCCGCGACCTCCGGCTGCGCGACGGCGAAGGTTAAAGTCGCGGATCATCGCGACTCGCTCGGCGAGGATCTCGAACGCCTGAGGGCGGTACGGGACGCTCTCGGTCCCGACGGCTTCGTCCGCTGCGATGCAAACGGGGCGTGGGGGGTCGAGGAGGCGGTCACCTCGATCCGGCAGCTCGACCGCGCGGCGGGCGGGCTCCAGTACGTCGAGCAGCCTTGTCGCACGATCAACGAGCTCGCCGCCGTTCGCAAGCGCGTCGACGTCCCGATCGCGGCCGACGAGTCGATCCGCCAGGCAGACGACCCGATGCGGGTCGCAGTCGCCGAGGCCGCTGACATCGCGGTGCTCAAGTGTGCGCCGCTCGGGGGTGTGCGCCGGGCACTCGAGGTCGCCGACGCGGCGGGCCTCCCCTGCGTTGTCTCCTCCGCGCTCGAGACGAGCGTCGGACTCGCCGCCGAGCTCGCGTTGGCCGGGACGCTGCCCGAGCTCGACTACGCATGCGGCCTTGGCACGATCGACCTGTTGACGGGCGACGTCGTCGCCGACTCGTTGGTCCCCGTCGACGGCATGCTGACGGTGCCGACGCGGGCGCCGGCCCCGGACGAGACGTTGTTGGAACGGTTCGCCGCGGATGACGACCGTGCTCGGTGGTGGCACGAGCGCCTCGCGCGCGTCGGTCTCGAGCTCGGTGCGCCGACTGCGTGACCATCGACGTCTTCACGCATTTCGTGCCGCCGGGGTTGCTCGAGGACCTCGAAGCTGTCAGCGGGGCGCCGCACGTCTTCCGGACGCTCTTCGCCCACAAGGCGACACTCGTCGATCTCGACCGCCGCGTCGAGCTGCTAGACGGCTTCGATATCGACGTCAACGTGCTCGTACCGCTGCCGTGGCTCGACACGGTGCCGGCGGCGGCGGTCGATCCGGAGCTCGCGCCGCGGATTGCGCGTCGTGCGAACGACGCGCTTGCGGAGGAAATCGCCCGCCACCCGACGAGGTTTGCCGGCGTCGGCGTCATTCCGACCACCACGCCGGATGCGATCCTGTCGGAGCTCCAGCACGTTGTGGGCGAGCTCGGGTTCGCGGGCGTCCTCGTTCCGGTGGGGCCGACGGTGAAGCGCGTCGATCACCCGGACCTCGATGTCCTGTTCGCGCGGTCGTCCGAGCTCGGCAGCGGCATCTGGTTGCACCCCTCGCGGCCGCTCGTTCGCCCGGACTACGACGACGAGAGGTCGTCGCGCTACCTGCACTGGCAGACTCTGGGCTGGCTGGCCGACACGAGCAGCGCGATGGAGCGCATCGTGTTCTCCGGCGTGTTCGAGCGCCATCCCGACGTCAAGATCATCACGCACCATCACGGTGCGCTCGTGCCGCTCTTCGCGTCACGGATGCAGCTGGGCTGGGATACGTTCGAGCGGCTGGCGGGGCTGCCCATGGAGACATCGATCTCGCGTCCCTACATCGAGCACTTCAAGCGGTTCTACGCCGACACGGCCACGTTCGGCGTCGAGCCGCTGCTGCTCGGCCAAGCGATCGCCTTCTTCGGCGTGGACCGCGTGATGTTCGGCTCCGACACGCCGATGGACGACCGCGCCGGCGAGACGTTCATCCCGAACACGCTCGCGAGCATCGAGCAGCTCGGGCTCGCGGACGAGCAGCGCCGAGCCGTCCTGGCGGGAACCGCACAGCGCCTCTTCGCTGCGTGGCTGCCGACGGCGGCGGCTACGTGATCCGGATGTAGACCGGCCCGAACCCTCGATTCCTCGCGATCGAGTTCTCGACGGGCGAGGGCCGTACGGAGATGACCGATATCCGCGGGCTCCGAGTGTGGGTGGGATGCTTGTCCCCGACCGCCCGGCGGAGCCTGTTAGCGTCGCGACCTGATCGACTTCGCGCGGGGCTGGCAGACGAACGCGCAAGCCCTACCCCAACTCCGTGGCGACCTCAAGAATTGCCTGGCGCGCCCGTTGGAGTACGCGGCCGGGGGCATTCCATGTTCGAACTCAGCCTCCAGTACCCCTAGCCTGTGAGAGCGCAGGACATGATCCGCCGCATTAACAACACCGACCGACACCGACTACTCCGACGAATCCCGCCGAAGCGCCGGCATCGGCACCTCGAGTCGTTGTCGTCTTTCCGCCAGAAGGCGACATCGCTAGAGCGCCTGGTGGCGTTCATCCGCCCGACCTCGCCGTCACGGCTCTGCGCTCCTGTGACGGAGACTCAGGACGACCTAAGTCAGAGAGTCGAGATCGGGTAGTTCAAGAGCGACGCTGCCGCCGGGTCCGATGGGACGCGGGTGGCGGGGTTCGCGCACAAAGGAATCTGGAGGACGATCTTCGAAGGGAAAGTCTCTACATGTCTCCGTGCAAGACCGAATTCCGAGGCGCTCAAGGACTCGCCTGAACAACGATTGACGCTGGCGTCGGCAGCTAGGGGCGTCGGGGCTACGTCTTCTCACGCGCCAGAGGCGTTGAGCGCGTCAGCCTCAGTTCGGTAATCACGCATCGAGACCACCTTGCCGTCGCGGAAACGCATGATTGTCACGGTCTCTTCGGGCCACTCGGGTCCGCCGATCTCGCTCGGACGCGAGACGACGATGACGGCGTTCTCGCCACCGTCCTTGAACTCCAGCCTTCCCTTCGCAAACCCTTGCTCGTACCGCTCACGCAGCGTTCGCATCACGTCGTCGCGGTTATGGCAATCCCACTCACCAGGCTCGAACCAGCCCCACTCAACGTCGGGATCAAGGATGCTCTCCACCGCGTCGAAGTCGCCCCTTCGCCAGGCTTCCAAGCCCTCGGTCGCAATCGCCATGGGATCACTGCTCACGTCAACAGAATAGACCTCGCTAAGCGCTCGGCAAGACCGACGCGACAGCCTTCTCGCCATCCGCCCGACGCACTTGGCCGACCAACCTCCCATCAGGAGTCGTGGCCGGGAAGGTGGTCAGGCCTCGCTCATCCATACGCTTGACGAGCGCGTCGATGCCAATGCTTGGACGCACAGTGCTCGGACCCTCGCTCATTGCGTCTTCGACGGGTCCGTCGGGGAACGTGACGGACGACCGGTTCGTACTCGGAAGACTCGGCAGACACGCACTCGTTTTGGACGACGAGAGCACCGTGCCTGCGAAGATTTCTCGATGCAAGCCTTCCCTAGCCACGTTGTTCAAATCGCGACCGCACGCGGCTGCGCAAAGCGTTCGCCCAGGAGCGGCGCCGCTGGGGTCAGCGCCTGCACGCCTACCTGCTGCACAAGGGCTGGCCCTGCTCGCGCTCGAACCTGCTGCGGCCGCCGGGGCTGCGCTGGGCGGCCGCCCTCCAGCTCTCTGAGCAGGCGCGCCTGCAGGTCGACTCGCTCTTGTCGCTGATGGCGGCACTGGAGACACAACTGGACACGGCGCCACCCGAGTGGGGACAGCCTGACGAGCCAAACGGCTGAAGCGCGGGGGCCAGCTACTCGGCTGCCGTATCGAAAGCCTGCTGTGCTGGCGAGGATGTGTGCGGGGATCCGGCTTGAGCTCGAAGAGCGGCAAGGAGGATGCGCCCGAGCGTGCCGCTGCCTACAGCTGTCTACACGTTCACGCGCGCGCGCGAGACGCATACTTTTCCCGGGCATTTGGTCCGTGCGCTGGGATCAACTGTGCACAGCGTGCAAAGATCTTTGAGCCTCTCGGGATCGCCGTTCGACGTGGCAGCGCAGGGCTCGTCGGCGCTCGCGGGCGAAGACCGCATCAGGCTGAAGCGCGACCTCGAGTACGGTCGAGATCGCGGCCGCGCCGGACACCTCCCTGGACTGGACAAGGCCCATTAACTCAACAGTTGTTATGCGCAGTGGTTCAACTGGCGGCACGGCCATAAGGTCACGCCTTCTTCCGCCACTTTCGCTCGGTCCTGATCAAGACGGATTCGCAACTCGCCGAAGTCGCCCGCTACATCCTGCTCAACCCGGTGCGGGCGCATCTCTGTAAGAGGGCGGAGGACTGGCTCTGGAGCAGCTATCGCGCGATGATCGGGAAGGAGCCGACGCCGGCGTTCCTCAGCTCGGACTGGCTCCTGACCGAATTCGGCGTCGGCATCGAACAGGCCCGCGTCAACTTCGCCGCCTTCATCCGCGCGGCGGAACGAGGCTCCCGCCCGGAGCCACGAAGTGTTAGGTTCGGCCGACTTTAGACCGCGTAAAAGGAGCCGAGATGGCCGTTGACGTCAAGTCGGAGAAGCTCCACGAGCTGGTCGACTCGCAGGCGCAGGTCGAGAAGCTCGCGACGGGCTTCACCTTCACCGAGGGACCGATCTGGAACAAAGAAGGGCGCTTCTTGCTCTTCAGCGACATGCCCGGCGACGTTCGCCGGCGCTGGAGCGAAGCGGACGGCGTCACCGAGGTGGCGAACCCGAGCAACAAGGGCAACGGGATGACCTACGACGCCGCAGGCCGCCTGCTGGTGTGCGAACACGTCACGAGCTCACTCGTGCGCATGGATCCCGACGGTAAGGGCGGCAATCGCGAGACTCTCGCTTCGCATTACGAGGGCAAGGAGCTGAACAGTCCGAACGACGTGATCGTCGCAAACGACGGTTCCATCTACTTCAGCGACCCCTGGTACGGACGCATGCCGGTCTTCGGGATCGAGCGCGAGCGCGAGCTCAACTTCCAGGGCGTCTACCGGATTGCTTCCGAGGGCGGCGATCCTCAGCTTCTGGTCGACGACTTCGAACAGTCGAACGGCCTCTGCTTCTCGCCCGACGAGTCGTTGCTCTACATCAACGACACGCCTCGCGCGCATATCCGCGTCTTCGATCGGCAGGCGGACGGAACGATTGCAAATGGGCGCATGTTCTTCGAGAACATCGGCTCGGGTGTGATCGCGGAAGGAATCCCCGACGGGATGAAGTGCGACGAGCACGGCAACGTGTACGTCACGGGGCCCGGCGGCGTCTGGGTGATCAGTCCGGACGCAGAGTTGCTGGGCATCATCGAGGTCCCGGAGAACGTCGGCAATCTGAACTGGGGCGGCGATGACTGGAGCGACCTGTACATGCCCAGTACGACCTCGCTGTACCGGATCTCGATGAAAGTGTCAGGCAATCGGCTCAGCTACATGACGTGAGGAGGAGACGGTGAGCGAAACCGAACGCATCGACGTCGATCCAGGGCGGGCGGCCCTGATCATCCAGGACCTCCAGAACGACGTGATGGCGGACGGTGGCGCGTTCGCGGAGTCGGGCGCGCCGCAGCACGCGAAGGAGCAGAACGTCGTCGAGAACGTGAAGCAGCTCGCGGAAGCGTGCCGCGCTGCGGGCATCCCGGTGATCCATGTGCACTACATCGTCGAGGACGGCGCGCCGGGGCTGAAGCTGAACGCGCCGCTATTCCAGGGCGTAAAGGAAGCCAATGCCCTGGTGCGGGGAACGTGGGGGGCAGCGGCAGTGGACGGGCTCGAGCCACAGGAGGGCGACTTCGTCGTCGAGAAGATGCGGATGTGTGGGTGGGAAGGGACGAAGCTCGAGCTGCTGCTCGGAGGCCTGGGTCGCGACACCGTGATCGTCACCGGAGCCTGGACGAACATGTCCATCGAGCACACGGCTCGAACCGGTGCCGACAAGGGCTTTTTCATGATCGTTCCGGAGGACGGCTGTTCGACGATGACCGCGGAATGGCACAACGCGTCGATCAACTTCGCGCTCCAGAACGTCTCCACGGTCACGACGTGCGCCGCCGTGCTGGAGGCAATCGGCGCTGCAGCGCCCGCGTAAGCTCGAAGCCATGAAGACTCGCGCCGCCGTCTTTCACGGCCCCGGCCGGCCGCTCGAGGTGCGCGAGATCGAGCTGGAGGAGCCGCGCGACGACGAGGTCGTCGTTCGGATGGTATCCGTCGGGATTTGCGGGACCGACCTACACAGCGTCAAAGGTGAGTGGCAGCGGCCGACGCCGATGGTCCTCGGCCACGAGGGTGCCGGCGTCATCGAGCAGCTCGGGGGCGACGTCTCGTCCGTCCGTCCGGGCGACCGGGTCGTCTTGTCCTGGGCGCCCTCGTGCGGCGAGTGCGCCGATTGTGCGCGTGGCCGGCCCGCGGCGTGCGTCCCGCTGCACCGAGCGATCGGCGCGGGCACCTTGGTGGACGGAAGAACAGGCATGTCGCTCGACGGGGAGACCGTGTACCGCGGTACTGCCACCGGTGCTCTGGCAGAACGGGTGGTCGTTGCCGAGCGGGTTGCCCTGCCGCTCGGCGAGGACGTGCCACTCGAGGAGGCGGCGCTGCTCGGCTGCGCTGCGCTCACCGGAATCGGCGCGGTGCTGTTCGCAGCGCGGGTGCAGCCGAGCTCTTCGGTCGTCGTGGTCGGCGCAGGGGGTGTGGGCCAGTTCGTGCTCCAGGGTGCGCGGCTGGCCGGCGCGGAGACAGTGGTTTCCGTCGACCCGGTCGAGGCCCGGCGAGAACAGGCACTTCAGCTCGGCGCGACCGCGGCCGTCGGGCCCGACGACCTGAAGAGCACCATGCGAACCCTGCTTCCCGAGGGCGCCGACTACGCGTTCGACGCCGTCGGCGCACCGGAGACCACCGGGCTCGCGCTGCGCTGGACCCGCAGCGGCGGCAGCTGTGTCGTTGTCGGCCTCCCGGCAGCCGGCGCCAGGCTCGACCTCGACCCCGGTGAGTTCAACCGTCGCGAGAAGTGGCTGACGGGGACAATGTACGGATCGGAGGATCCCGCGGTCGCGCTGCCGGTCCTGCTGGAGCACGTACGCGCGGGACGGTTGGCGCTTCGTCCGCTGCTAGGGCCGAGCTTTCCGCTCGAGCGAGTCAACGACGCGATCGAGGCGAGCCTCGCCGGCTCCGCCGGCCGCGTTGTGGTGCAGCCCTGATCGAGCAGGTCGAACACGTCCGGGTCGCCTGGGTGGACACCGATGCCGGTGGGCGCATCCACTTCACCGCAGTGTTCCGCTGGGTCGAGGCAGCGGAGGTCGCCCTGATGCGGCGGCTCGGGCTGATGGAAGGCTGGGGCGACTTCCCCCGGCGGCATGTCGAGGCGGACTATCTGAAGGTGCTGGTGTTCGAGGACGAGGTCGAGGTGCGGCTCCGCTTCGACCGCGTCGGCAGCACCTCGATCACGTACGGCTGGGACCTCGTCAAGGACGCGGAGCCTTACGTGTCGGGCAGTCACACGATCGTTCACGTGGACGAGCAAGGCCGGCCGGCCCAGCTACCGGACCAGCTGCGCGCGAGGCTCAGCGACCAGGCCTAGCCCTCCGACTGCCAGCGTTCCCGGTAGTCCTCCCGCACGGGACGGAAGACGTCCAGCACGAGCGCGCCCTCGGCTCCGCAGTAGGCGGAATGCTCCACTCCTCCCGGAAGCACGTAGCCCTCGAGCGGTCCGAGCTCGTGTGGAACGCCGCCGACGACAAGCGCCTGCATCCCTCGCAGGATGATTCCGAGCTGCTCGTGGTCGTGGCTGTGCAGGGGCACGGTCGCGCCGGGCTCGAACTCGATCAGGTTCAGCATTGCGCCTTCGCCGAAGAGAGGCCGCCCGCTGACGCCTTTCGCGAGCTCGAACGCGCGGACATCGTCGAAGTGCACGAACTGCGGCTCGGCCACCGGCTGATTATCCTCGGCAGCGTGCCGGCGCGCGAGGAGATCAGGGTGGCGGGGCAGCCCGAGCCGATCAGCCATTACACGGACGCCGTCCGCGTCGGCGACCTGGTGTTCGTCTCCGGCTGCGTGCCGGTCGATGCGGACGGCCGGCTCGTCGGCGGCGACGATGTCGTCGAGCAGGCGCGGCAGACGTTCGCGAACGTGGGAGCCGTGCTCGAAGCGGCCGGGTCCTCGTTTGCAGACGTAGCGAAGGTGACCGTCTTCCTGACCGACATCGACGACCGGGCGAGGATCAATCCTGTGCGCCAGGAGGTATTCGGCAAGTCACGTCCCGCAAGCACGCTCGTCGAAGTGAGCAGGCTGGCGATACCGGGCGCGAAGATCGAGGTCGAAGCGGTTGCCGTCGTCCGCGATTGATCCGTTCAACGCGGTCATCAGCTGGGTCGACGACCCGGCAGAGGCGAAACCGGGCCCGCTGTCGGGGAAGTCGCTCCTCGTCAAGGATCTGATCGACACCGCCGGGATCCGGACGACCTACGGCTCGAAGATCTATGCAGATCACGTCCCGGAACGTACGGCTCCCGTCGTGCAGCGGCTGGTCGACGCAGGAGCAGTCGTCGTCGGCAAGGCGAACCTGCACGAGTTCGCCTGGGGAGTCACGAGCCAGAACCCCTGGTACGGAACGGTCAAGAACCCGCTGTACCCGGGACGAACGACTGGCGGCTCGAGCGGGGGAAACGCGGCGGCACTCGCCGCAGGCCTCTGCGACCTCGGCATCGGCACTGACACCGGGTGCTCGATCCGACTGCCCTCGGCCTGCTGCGGGACCGTTGGGCTGAAGCCGCGCTGGGGCGAGATCTCTCTGGAGGGCATCTTCCCGCTCTGCCCGACGCTCGACACGGTTGGCCCGATGGCGCGCACCGTCGAGGAGGTTGCGCTGATGTGGTCTGTGCTGACGGGAAAGCCTGCGCCTGAACCGAGCCTCGCCGGGATGACAATCGGCGTACTCACGCGCCTACCGTCGGTCGGCGACGGGCACCGGCCCGAGCAGAATCTTGCGACGGAGGATTACGTCGAGCGATTGGAGCAGCTCGGAGCGCGCTGCGTCGCTGCCGAGATACCCGAGCCGGAGGCGAACACGTGGCCCGTCTTCTTCCACGAGGCGCGGCAGTCTCACAGCGCGACCTTTCCCACACGAGCCGACGAATACGGCGACAACGTCAGACGCAAGCTCGAGCTCGCGGCGTCGGTCGATGCCGACGAGGTCGACGTCGCCTATCGCGCGATCGAGGCTTGGCGGCGGTACGAGCCGGACGTCGATCTCTTCGTCGCGCCGGTTCTCGGGATCGAACTACCCGCGGAGGACTGTGACGAGCTCGATCTTCGGATCCCGTTCACGGCGTTCGCGAGGCCGTTCAACCTGCTCGGGTGGGCCGGCCTCGCCATCGGCGATCTGCAGCTCATCGCGCCCCACGACGAGACGGTCCTTGCCGCCGGGCTCGCGTGGGAGCGCGGCTAGCGGCCCTCGAACTTCGGCGGGCGCTTCTCGCCGAACGCTTCCACGCCCTCGCGAAAGTCGTGCGTCGCTCGCAACAACCCGTAGGCGAGCCCTTCGACCTCCAGCCCGAGCCCGAGCGGACCGTCGTAGGCGTGGTTCAGCACCCGCTTCGCCATCGCCAGCGCGAGCGGCGACAAGGCGCGCAACTCGTCGACGAGCGCTGCGACCGCGGCGTCGAGCTCCGCCGCCGGCACGACTTCGGTGAGGAGCCCGATCGCGAGCCCTTCGGAGGCGCCGACTCGCCGTCCCCGCATGACGAGGTCCTTCGCCCGGCCGACGCCGACCATCCGCGCGAGGCGCTGCGTCCCACCGCTTCCCGGAATCATCCCGATCTTCACCTCGGGCAGGCCGAGCTCCACGTCGTCGGCCGCGATGCGGAAATCACACGCCAGCGCGAGCTCGAGCCCGACGCCGAAGGCAAAGCCGCGCAGCTTGGCGATCACCGGCTTCGGACACCGCTCCGGAGCGGCAACGTTCCAGGCCAGGCGCGAGAGCTCCTCGGGCTCGCGCTCGAGGAAGCCGGCGATGTCCCCGCCCGCGGTGAAGGCCTTGTCGCCTGCTCCGGTGAGGACGATCGCGCGTACGCCCGCGTCGCGGCCGAGCTCCTGGAAGAGCTGGGCGAGCTGGTCGCGCGCCGGCATCGAGACGCGGTTCAGTTTCTCGGGAACGTCGAGCGTGATCGTCGCGACGTCCCCGTCGCGCCCGAGTCGCAGTCCGTCGAGCTCGGTCATGCCGTCACACCCTCCTCACGTAGAACCCGGCGGAGGATCTTCCCAGACGGGCTCTTCGGGAGCGCGGCTACGAAGCGGTACTCGCGCGGCCGCTTGAAGCGCGCGAGCGACTCCGAGGCGAGGCAGTGCGCGTCGAGCTCCTGCTCTGTCGCCGTCCCGACGACCACGGCGACCACGCGGTGTCCGAGTCGGTCGTCGGGTGCGCCGACCACCGCCACCTCGACGACACCCGGGTGCCGGGCGAGCACCTCTTCGACTTCCTGCGGATGGATGTTCTCGCCCCCGGACACGATCATGTCGTCGACGCGGCCGATCACCCAGAGGTCGCCCTCCTCGTCGATCCGCCCGATGTCGCCGGTCCGGTACCAGCCGTCGCGAATCGCCTTCGCGTCCGCATCCGGCCGCCGCCAGTAGCCCGCGAAAGCCTCGTCCGAGCCGAGGTGGCATTCGATCTCGTCGTCTTCGCCCAGTCGCAGTCGTGCGTTCAAAGCAGCCCGGCCCGCGCACCCCGGCTTTGCCCGCTGGTCGCGGTGGACGGAGAACGTGTAGATCTCGGTCGAGCCGTAGTGGTTGACGAAGATCCGCGGCTCGAAGACCTCACAGCACCGCCCCACGAGGCTGCTCGGCATTGCGGCACCCGCGTACGCGAGCGCGTGCACGGAGGAGAGGTCGTGCCGCCGGACATCGGGGTGAGTGACGAGGTCGTGGTAGAGGGTCGGCGCGAGGTAGAGCGCCGTCAGCCGTTCGCGCTCGATCAGGTCGAGGGCCTCGGCGGCATCCCACCGTTCCTGAACGACGAAGCAGCCGCCGGTCAGTGACATCGCGAGCAGCGAGTGCATGCCCATCGTGTGGTAGAGCGGCATCACGCCGAGCGTGCG
>Ga0070699_100002303_pt1 | contig 17186 bp, 18 predicted proteins | sample KBSK1503metaG_FD_65473 | JGI IMG/M metagenome (GOLD analysis project Ga0070699, IMG submission 65473) | Corn, switchgrass and miscanthus rhizosphere microbial communities from Kellogg Biological Station, Michigan, USA - KBS K1-50-3 metaG | ecosystem: Host-associated > Plants > Roots >... | reverse complement strand
AGCCAGCCGACTCCCACCATCGTGCCCCACCCTAAGGTGAAGTAGTCGACGACGCGGAGTTTGCGGGCGAGGGTGATCAAGCCATTCTCTTGGGCGATGTCATTCAACATTCCAAATGCAGAGGTCCCTTCGCTTCGCTCAGAATGACAAGCTAATGGTTAGAACAAACAGATCAGCTCAAACAACAGATTTGCCGCCAGGAGTGACGTGATCTCTCCGTTGTCGTAGGGCGGGGAAACTTCGACCAAGTCACATCCCACTAGCTTCAGACCTTTGAGGCTGCGCACCAGATCTAAGATCTGCGCGCTGGAAAGGCCGCCCACTTGCGGCGTACCCGTGCCGGGGGCAAACGCTGGGTCCACTACGTCAATGTCCAGCGTGATGTACACAGGCCGGTTGCGGAGTTTCTTCAGGTGGCGATTGACGAGCTCGACGCCGTCTCGGTGAAACTCTTCGGAAGTCACGATCTGAATATGATGTTTGTGGGCGAAATCGAAATCACCGTCGGAGTACACTTGACCGCGCAGTCCAACCTGCAACGCACAGCCTTCCTGGATTAGTCCTTCCTCAACAGCGTACTTGACTGGCGTGCCGTGCGAGTGCGGGCTGCCGAAGTATCCACCCCAGGTGTCGCCGTGCGCGTCGAGCTGGACAAAAGCGACCGGCCCGAACTGCTTGTGGATGGCCCGTAGGATGGGCAACAGAATGGAATGATCTCCGCCTACGCACACGGGCCGCGCGCCGGCGCGGAGTACATCTCCGAGCTGCTCGGTGATGCGGCGATAGGTGTCTTCAATGGAAAGCGGGTTGATGGAGAGGTCGCCAAAATCGGCGATGCGCCACTTTTCAAATGGATTGACCTTCAGCACTGGGTTCCACGGCCGGATCATGGCCGACTGCACGCGGATGTTGCGCGGTCCGAAGCGTGGCCCCGGGCGGTAGGTGGTCCCGCCGTCAAACGGGACCCCGATGAGTGCGAGGTCCAGTTCTTCCGCGCGCGGGATGTGCGGAAGCCGCATGAATGTGGGCACGCCAGAAAAGCGCGGATAGACCAGCGCGTCCACCGGCTGAGGATGCGGCTTCGTGCTCTTTTTGGATTTCATAAGGTGAGCGCGAATTATAAAGCATGGCGCTGAACTGCAGGCCGTTCCAACCTTTGCCAGCCCGACTTTTACCGACCGATATGCTATGTTCTTACGTTCCCGGATAACCAAGCGAGGCGGCTATGCCCCGATACGAATATCGCGTTCTCAATCCGACCCCGGCGGCGGAAAAGACTTTTCTGGCATGGATCGACCGGCTGGACCAGGAGTTCATGAATCGAGATCCCGAACACCGCAGTAACGTGGCGCGCGATGCCTTGCATCAGCTTTATTTCGGCCGCCCCTATGCACTGCCCAGTGCGACGGCACCGCTGGCGGAGCAAGTACTGGTCCATTCCTTCGATCCGCGCAACGCCACTCTTGAACCTGAGTACTATGGCGACGTGGACGCCGTTAAGTACGCCGAACGCAAACCGCTCATCTGGTTCTGGATGATGTATGACCGCTCTCCGGTGGGTCTGAACCACTGGCTGGGATACCGAATACGCGCCATGCTTGCCCGCCACGTGTTCAAACACTGCGGCAAGAACGTGAAGATTTTTCACGGCGTGGAGATTTCGTTCGGCTACAACCTGACCGTCGAGGACAACTGCACCATCCACAAATATGTGCTGCTCGATGATCGTGGCGAAATCATCATTCATGAAGGCTCATCGATTTCCGACTACGCTAATGTGTATTCCCATGCTCACGATCTCAACGATGCCATGATCGTCACCAATCACAAGACCGAGATCGGCCCCAAGGCCCGCATCACGTATCACGCCACGGTGCTGAGCGGGGTGAAAGTGGGCGAGCACGGGCTGGTGGGCTCGATTGGCGTGGCCTCGAAGAATGTTGAGCCCTTTCACGTGGTGGCGGGGGTTCCGGCGAAGCCAGTGAAGGTAAAGCCAATCGCGCCGGAAGAGATTAGGAAAGCACTGGAAAAGCAGTAGAGCCGCGGATTTTCAGCGCCACCCGGGTTGCGGTCCCGTGAAACCGCGCAGAATCTGCGCCGCGCGTGTTAGTATCGAAGCCAATCTTGCATGACCCTGCAGCATGTTGACATCCTGTTCCAGGTGATCGTGTTTTTGTTTGCGATCAGCTTCCACGAGTCGGCGCATGCCTGGATGGCCAACCGTTGCGGCGATCCGACCGCGCGCATGTTAGGTCGGATTTCGCTCAATCCCATCCGGCACATTGATCCCGTCGGAACGATTCTGCTGCCAGCGATCGCTCTCTTCACCGGCCTGAAGGTGATAGGCTGGGCCAAGCCCACTCCAGTGGACCCGCGCAACTTCCAAAATCCTGTCCTCGATGACATTCTGACCGCCGTGGCGGGGCCGATTAGCAACTTCGTGGTTGCCACAAGCGCGGCCATTGTGCTGGGAGCCATTGCTTTGGTCGCACCGGGTGGACGACCGATTGTCAGGGAGATCGTCACCGGTCTTGTGTCGAGCAACTCTCTTCTGGTGCCCCTGAGCTTGCTCCTGTATGAACTGATGGTGATCAACATTATCCTTGGTGTCTTCAATCTGATCCCAGTGCCGCCGTTGGACGGCAGCCATGTGCTGCGTCATTTCCTCTCCGAGAGCATACGGCGTGTTTATGACATGGTGGGAATTTTCGGATTGATCGCGCTGGTGTATGTTGGCGGGGATTTATTGCGTCGGCTGATCCTCCCGGTCCTGCACCTCTACAATTCCATCCTGATGAGAGTCTGATGCCTTCTCGCTCAAATCATCGCAAACGCGTGCTCAGTGGTATGCGTTCCACCGGGAAACTGCACCTGGGAAACTTTGTCGGCGCTCTCGACAACTGGGTGCGCATGCAGGAGCAGTACGAGTGCTTCTTTTGCGTGGCCGACTGGCACGCGCTCACGACGGATTACGCCGACACATCCCAAGTAAAGGAGAATTCCCTGGACGTTCTACTTGACTGGCTGGCCGCCGGACTCGATCCTGAACGCTCTACCCTATTCATCCAGTCGCACGTACCGCAGCATGCCGAGTTGCATCTGTTGTTTTCCATGATCATACCGTTGGGCTGGCTGGAGCGCGTGCCCACGTACAAAGAGCAGCGGGAAAACATCAAGGATAAGGATCTGGGGACTTACGGCTTCCTCGGCTACCCGGTGTTACAGGCGGCGGACATTCTGATTTACAAAGCCGACTTTGTCCCGGTGGGCGAAGATCAGGTCCCGCACGTGGAACTGACTCGGGAGATCGCACGCCGCTTCAATATGTTCTACAGCGGCAAGCGTTCGCATGTTTTCCCCGAGCCGCAGCCGCTGTTGACGCCCGCGGCCAAGCTGCCGGGAACCGATGGCCGCAAGATGTCGAAGTCTTACAACAACACCATCATGCTCACTGATCCTGAGCCGGTGGTGCGGCAGAAGCTGAAGACAATGGTGACGGATCCGGCGCGCGTGCGCCGCACCGATCCGGGCAATCCCGACGTCTGCCCAGTGGGCGACCTGCACAAGATCTTCAGCGACCGCTCTACCATTTCCAAAGTGGATGTAGGCTGCCGCTCGGCGGGTATCGGATGCATCGAGTGCAAGGGCTGGGCCGCCGATGCCCTGGTTAGCATTCTGAATCCCATGCAGGAGCGCCGGAAGAAATATGAGGAAAATCCCCAGCTCGCCTGGGATATTCTGGAGGCAGGCTCGGCCCGGGCGCGTAAGGTTGCGAGCGCTACCCTGGATGAAGTGCGGAAAGCCATGGGCATGTCGCTGGACTACGAAGCTCCGAGGAATGCCCAAGGCGCTAAATAGGACCCAACGAGAACTATGGGTGAGAATCTAAGAATCGCATCGGAGAGCAGAGCTACCGCAGGCGGTAGTTCCTCGCTTGCGCCCACGCTTCCGATGGGTCCCGAGCAGAGAAAGAAGGAAGAAAGCGATTTCCCTTTCGCGGTCACCGTGCGCGATGTATATGACGGCCCACTGGATCTGCTGCTCGATCTCATCCGCAAGCAGGATATCGATATTTACGACATTCCAATCGCCAGGATTACAGCGCAGTACCTGGCGCACGTGGAGAAGCTGCGGGAACTGGACGTGAACGTGGCGGCCGAGTTCATCTACATGGCTGCCGTTCTGATTCATATCAAATCGAAGATGCTGCTGCCGCGTGATCCCGATGCGCCTCTCGACGCTGAAGACGATCCGCGTGCGGAACTGGTCAACCGGCTGCTCGAACATGAGAAGTTCAAGTCCGCGGCGCAGATGCTGCTGCAGAAGCAGCAGATTGAGGATGCTGTCCGGTCCAACCCGGCGATCAAGGAATTCATGGAGGCCGAAGGGACCGATCCGGAGATTGCAGCCGACGTCATTGACCTGGTAAGAACGTTTCAGCAAGTTGTAGAGCGGGTCCGCTCGCGGCCGCTCATCCAGGTGGATGAGGACACCGTGACTGTAGGCCAGATGATTGATTACCTGCAGCGGCGGCTTAGTCTGGAGGACAGGCCCATCCGCCTGAAACAGCTGTTGCGCAACGTGAACTCGCACCAGGCGCTGGTTTGCATGTTCCTTGCGTTGCTGGAGATGGTGCGCCTGCAGGCCATTCAATTGCGTCAAGATCGCCTGTTTGGCGAGATCGTGCTGCGCAAGCACACAGAATTCGACGCGATTATGTCGCAGCAGGCGGTAGTGCGGGACGATTGGCGGTGATGGGAAGGGCACGGCGTTAGCCGTCGCCAACTCAGCGTGCTCGATGAGTCTTAAAGCCAAACTCGAAGCCATCATCTACGCGGCGGAGACGCCCATCACGCCGGATAACATTGTTCAATTGGTCAGAGAGTCGGTCATGGCTGAGGGTGCGGCAGACGACACGGAAGTCAGGTCCCGGGTCCGCGCTGCATTGGAAGAGTTGGTCGCCGACTACAGCACTGCCGACCATGGCGTCGAAATCCGCCAGGTCGCCGGCGGATATCGGATGTCCACCAAGCCCGAGCATCACGACGTGGTGCGCACTTTCGCCAAGAGCCTGAAGCCGCCGATCCGCCTGTCACTGCCGGCGCTCGAAACCCTGGCCGTGATCGCCTACAAGCAGCCCGTGACCGTGCCCGAGATCAACGACATTCGCGGGGTGGACTCGAGCGGCGTCATCGGCACGCTGCTCGATCGGAGGCTGATTACGACCTCAGGCCGCAAGGCGGTAATCGGCCGCCCGATTCTTTACAAGACGACCAAGGAGTTCTTGCTGCGTTTTGGGCTCAAGGACGTCAATGAGCTGCCAAGCATAGAAGAGTTCGAGAAGCTGGTTGCGGAATCGTTCCAGAACGATCTGCTGCCGCTTAGGGATGGTGTTGATGATGCTGCGGGCCTGCGCGATGCGGCGCCGACGGATTCTGGCGGTGATGGCGCCGCCACGCGAGCGGTTCAGTCCGACGACGAACTCGCCACCGCCAAGCAAAGCAACCCCGATGAGAGCGATCCGGCCGCCTGAAGGCTGCGACCACACGGGAATCCGCCGCTGACCTCGAAACTATCCATGCCCGCCCAACGCCTGCAGAAAATCATCGCCGCGGCTGGAATCGCTTCGCGCCGCAAGGCGGAGGAACTGATTACCGGTGGGCTTGTGTCGGTCAATGGGCAGGTCGTCACCGAACTAGGCAGCAAGGCCGACCCCGAGCGGGATCACATCCGGGTGAACGGAAAACTCCTGCACGGACCGGAGCGGCATGTTTACCTGCTCATGAACAAGCCCAAGGGATACGTCACGACCCTCCGCGATCCCGAAGGCCGCCCCACTGTGATGGATCTATTGCACGGCGTGGGAGCCCGCGTGTATCCGGTGGGACGCCTGGACTATGCCAGTGAAGGCCTGCTTCTGCTCACCAACGATGGAGAATTCGCCAATCGGCTGATGAAAGCCGCATCGCACGTGCCCAAGACCTACATGGTCAAAGTAGCCGGCACGCCGACTGCGGAGGATCTGGCCCGGCTGCGTGCGGGTCTCTTCATCGCCTCCGAGGATGGCAAGCGAGTCAAGACGGCGCTCGCTAAAATCCGAGTCATCCGCGAAGCCGCCAATCCCTGGTATGAAGTCACGCTCACCGAGGGAAGGAACCGCCAGATTCGGCGCATGTTTGAAGAGATCGGACATCATGTGGAAAAGATCAAGCGCGTGCGCTACGGTCCGCTGGAGTTGGACGTGCATCCAGGAGAATTTCGGCGGCTCACGCCGCAGGAAGTGACGCGTTTGAAATCGGTTGCCCGATAGGCTGTCTTAGTCCCGTCAACCTTCAAAATTGTCGCCTTGCGCAACTTGGTTATGATAGTGGTCAGAGCGCCGAGATGAGCGACTTCAGCCAGCTTGTACCTGAGCATGTGCGCAAGTTAGGCAGGTACACACCGGGCAAGTCACTCCGCCAGGCGCAACAGGAGAGCCGTGTGAGCTGCATCAAGATGGCCTCCAACGAGAATCCTTACGGCCCATCGCCGCGTGCGGTCCAGGCGATGCAGGCTGTACTCACCCAATGCCACTCTTATCCTGACAACGATGCCAGTGAATTAGGCTTGAAGCTGGCCGGGCACCACAAACTGCAACCGGAGCAGGTCGTACCCACGGCCGGCTCGACGGCCTTGCTGGGCATCATCGCCCGTACGCTGTTGTCGCCGGGACTCAATGCGGTCACCGGCGAGCGTTCGTTCATCATCTACCCCATTGCGACCAAAGCCGCCGGCGGCCGACTGATCGAGGTTGCCATGCGCGACGATGGTTTCGATCTGGACGCCATCGCCGCGGTGATTGATCGCAATACCCGCATCGTCTTCCTCGCTAACCCAAACAACCCTACAGGCACGCTTGTTCCGGCCAACGAACTGGACCGTTTTCTGCAGAGGGTCCCGGAACATGTGATTATTGTCCTCGATGAGGCATACCACGATTTCGCGCAACACTTCGCCGCGCTGCGTGGGGTGGACTATTCTCACTCCCTCGATTATGTCCGCCAGGGCCGCCGCGTCGTGGTGCTGCGTACGTTCTCGAAGGCGCACGGACTGGCGGGAGTGCGGGTGGGATACGGCCTGGGCCCAGTCGAGCTGATGTCATACTTTGCCCGCATGCGCACTACGTTCTCGGTTTCTGTGGTCGCGCAGGCGGGCGCCCTAGCGGCGCTCGAAGACGAGGCCCACACTCGCAAGGCAGTGGAAAATAACGCCAAGCAAGCGGAGCGACTCGTCGGCGAGATTTCCGCGTTGGGATGTCGCGTGGTGCCGACCTGGGCCAACTTCCTCTATTGCGAGCTGGGCGAAGATGCCGCCGCTGTCGCCAAGCGCTTCCAGGCCGAAGGCGTGATTATCCGGCCTTTGGGAGCGTGGGGGGCACCCACCGCGATCCGGATCACGATCGGTACGCCCGAGCAAAATGGAATTCTTATGAATGCGTTCAAGAAAGTGATGGCAAGAACGCCGGTGCGGTAAGAGCGTTACAAGCTTTCCGGATCCCATGATTGTCGGCGACATTGAAGACTAGTAGGGGCCATTCACCATCGGCAATCTCGCCGCTCCGTACAAGCCCGCGTCGGTTCCCAGAAGAGACCGTGTGATGATCGTCTTGGTGGAGCCGCCCGGTTCCACTCGAGCCGAAGCGCCGTGTCCATCGCCGACCGAGGCCGGAGCCGTTGCCGCATACACCATCGAGCGCTGACGCAACTCTTCGAAGATCGCAGGCGAGAACGCCTCCCAGGCGCTGGACACGCCTCCGCCCACGACATACATGGGAAGATTGAGCGCATTCACCAGATCAGAGAGAGCAATGCCCAGCGCACGGCCCACGCGGCGGAAGATTTTTTTTGCCTCTTCGTCCCCTTGGATCGCCAGGTTGTAGACCGCTTTGGCGCTGAACTCGGCGTCTGAACTCGCGGCCGGCGAGAGACCCGACGCAGCGCCACTGGCGATAGCCTCTCGCGCCATCCGCACCACTGCGGTGGCGGAAGCGTACTGCTCCAGACACCCCCGGTTGCCACAAGGGCACGGAACACCTTCCGGCTCCACGGTGATGTGGCCGAACTCGCCCGCCATGCCGGTCATGCCGTGCCAGATGCGTCCGTCGAGCACGAGACCGCCGCCCACGCCGGTGCCGAGCGTCAGAATGGCCATGTCTTCCACGTCGCGCGCCGCGCCCAGCCATTTCTCACCAAAGGCTGCGGCATTGGCATCGTTTTCCAAAATCACGCGCGTGCCCAGCCGCTGCTCGATCTGCTCCCCCACGGGAGAATCAGCCCAATCCGGTAGATTCGGCGACTCACGCAACATGCCGGTCTTCATGTCGATGATCCCGGGCACACCGATCCCTATCCCTTGTAGCGAAGCGGCGCTCCGGTATTTGTCCGAAAGTTGCTGGATGGCCGAACACATGTCATTGATCACATGATTCTTGCCGAGGGCGACCCTGGTGCCGAGCGTGATCTTTTCCAGTAAACGTCCGCCGTCATCTACCGCCGCAATGCGAAGGTTCGTCCCGCCGAGATCAACACCGATGGAGAAATTAGGCATAGGTGAAGTTGTTCAGAGTAGCATCCCGGATTTTCGCTTTCCAATTGCCAATTTGAAGATTTGAAGTCGAGATGTTGCGCGCGTGTCAAACGGGCAATTGGGAGTCGCGAATTGAAAATCTTACTGCTGGCACTTCGGACAATAGTGGCTGCTGCGTCCGGCGATGACCACGCGCTTGATGGGCGTCTTGCACACCAGGCACGGCTCGCCTTCCCGACCGTAAACCCGGTGCTGCAATTGAAAGAAGCCCTCTTCGCCATCGGCGTCCACGTAGTCGGAAACAGAAGAGCCGCCAAGGGCGATTGCCTCTTTCAGCACCTCCTGCACTGCGACGTAGAGCCGCCGGAGGCCCTCCCGCGTGAGCGAGGCCGCGCGCCGCCTCGGCCGGATGCCCGCCCGGAACAGCGCCTCGTCTGCGTAGATGTTGCCCACGCCCCGCAACAGCTTCTGGTTCAGCAGGGCGCTCTTGATCGGCGCTTTGCGGCCGCGAAAGAGACTGTCAAAGCGATCTGGTTCAACTTCGAGTGGCTCGGAGCCGCCGGCTTCGAAGCCATGCGCAACACTGAGCCGCCCGAAGCGCCGGGGATCAACGAAGCGCAGCTCCCGGCCCGAGGAGAGCCGCAGAATGGCGTGAGTGTGTTTCGCGATCTCGGCCTGGGGATCGCAAACTATTACGCGCCCGGTCATGCCGAGATGCACAATCCACTGGGCTTTGGCTTGTATCTGTGTTTGTGTGGGGCCGGGTCTCCGACCCGGCCGGGCCGGGCGCAGCCCGGCGGACCTCTGGGACGCTCTCCCCTTCGAAGGCGTCTTCACGAGGCGGACCGATCTGGTGGCAGCCGCAGACTCCCACTGCCGTGTGGTGCCGTCGAGATCAAACACGATATGCTTCCCCACCCGCCGTACACCCGCGATGCGCCTGGACTCCAGTGTCGCCGCGATTTCTGCCGCGGGAGATTTCAGCGGCTCCGGCTTCGACCCCAGCCAAACCGACTCAATCACATCTCCGGTGACGCGGCTGGCTAGTCCGCGGGCAATGGTTTCGACCTCAGGGAGCTCGGGCATGCAGGAACAGTCTACAGTTCTCGGTCGTTAGTCGTCAGCAGGTTGACATCGGGCGGGAATCGTTAGACCTGGGCATCGGATGTCCGAAGTCCGAGGTCTGGCGCCTGCCCCTGATTGCCCATCCACAGCCCGGCGGGTTATCATTCGAAGTAGACATCTCCCGCTTATCCCTGTAATTCAATGTGAGAGCAGTTCACTGGGCAAGGAGTGTGTGCGACCCCGCAATGCGGCCGAGGGCGGCCGCGCCATCCTGTGTCACGGAGTTGGCACTTGCACAAGGGCAAGACTGCGGTCATCGTCGGCGCGCAATGGGGTGACGAGGGCAAGGGCAAGATCGTCGACGTCCTCGCGGAAAACTTCTCCATCGTGGCGCGCTATGCGGGCGGGCACAACGCCGGCCACACCGTCATCGTCAACGGCAAGAAGTTCATCTTGCAGTTGGTGCCGTGCGGCATCTTGCGGGCCGGGTGCCGCAGTGTCATCGGCAACGGCGTGGTGCTGGACCCCATGGCCTTCCTCAAGGAAGCTGCCGCCCTGCGTGAGACGGGTGTGAAGGTGGACGGCAACCTGTTCGTTAGTAACCGCGCCCATGTGATCCTGCCTTACCACCGCATGATCGAGCTGGCGGCAGAAAATGCGCCTGGCCGAGTGAAGATTGGTACGACCTCCCGCGGCATCGGACCCGCATATGAAGACAAAATGGGCCGCCGCGGCCTGCGCGTCGCCGACCTGCTCGATCTCAAGCTCCTCAAGACGCATATTGAAAACGCCTGCCACGAGAAGAACATGATCGCGCACGCGCTGTTCAACTCCGAGCCCCTCGACCCGGACAAGATGTACCAGGAGTACGCGGAAGCCTCGGCGAAAGTTGCTCCATTCGTGTGCGACACCGCCGCTCTGCTGAACCAAGCTTTGGCCGAGGGTCAGTCGGTTGTGTTCGAAGGCGCGCAGGGCACCATGCTCGATATCGACCACGGCACCTATCCTTTCGTGACTTCTTCGAGCGCCACCTCGGGCGGAGCCGTGACCGGAACCGGCGTGGCTCCTACCGCGATCGACACCGTGATCGGGGTCACCAAAGCTTATTGCACTCGCGTGGGAGGCGGGCCGTTTCCCACCGAAGCCCTCGATGCCACCGGCGATCTGCTGCGCGCCCGCGGTAGCGAATACGGCGCAGTGACCGGACGTCCCCGCCGCTGCGGCTGGCTCGATCTGCCACTCTTGCGCTACGCTGGCATGATTAACGGAATCTCCTGGCTGGTGGTGACCAAGCTGGATGTGCTGGACGAACTGGCTGAGATTCCGGTCTGTGTGGGCTACAAGATCAACGGCAAGGCTACGGCGGAAATCCCGGCGCATGCCAGCGGCTATGACCGAATCGAGTGCATCTACCGCAAGATGCCGGGTTGGCGCACTTCGACTCCGGGCGTCACGCAGATGGAAAAGCTGCCGAAATCGGCCCGCGAATATTTGGATTTCGCCGAAAAAGAGACTGGCGCCCGCATCGGTCTGATTTCCACCGGGCCGGGGCGTGAGCAAACGATCTTCGTGAGCGAGTTTGTCGCGGAACTGAGGGCTTTAACAGAGCGACAGAAGATCAAGGCGCCGGCCGAAATCTAACCAACGGAGCGAACGATGGTGGTTCTGGCGGTAACGTGGATGGCAAAAATAGGCCGTGAAACTGATGTGGTCGGCGTTTTCTCCAAGCTGACCGAGGAGTCTCGCAAGGAGCCCGGCTGCGTGCTCTTTCAGGTACACCGGCACAAGACTGAACCACGCCGTTTCTTCATCTACGAGCAGTACAGGGACGAAGCCGCCCTCGAAGCCCACCGCGCCGCACCGCACTTTCTTCAGTATGCCCGCAAAGAGTTGCCCAAGATCGCCGAGCGCATCGAGGGCCAGTTGTACGAGCCGCTGGGATAGCTTATGTGGCGCGGGCGCCCTCGCGCGCGTTTTGCAATCACTCTGACATTCAGAGGAGGGTAATCGCAGACGCAATCACTTGGGTTTATCCACCATCAGCACGCCGCCTGAGGCATAGCTCTCTTTCGACACTTCATGGAAAGCGACGATAATCGCCTCCGGGCGAGCGCCCGCCTCTCCTACCAAAGCATCGGTGATGCGCTTAGCTAACTTGCGTTTCTGCTCGGCAGTGCGGCCGGTCAACATCGTGATTTGAACCATTGGCATGGGAACACCAGTCGTCAGTCGTCGGTCCTCAGTCGTCAGCCCTTCCTGTCGACCCCTGGAAGAAGCGGAAATCTTTGCCAATCCGTGCGCATCCGCCGCCAGATCCCTCGCTACGCTCGGGATGAACCCGCCGGCGCAATCGCCCGGCAAAGTGGCATCACTTCGCTAGTTCGAATCCCGCGAAAAAATAACTCAGTTCGAACCGGGCTGTGTCGTCCGCATCGGAACCATGGATCGCGTTGTGCTCGATGTTCGTCGCCCACTTTTTGCGAATCGTGCCTTCCTTGGCGTGAGCCGGATTGGTCGCGCCCATCAGCTCGCGTAAATCGGCGATCGCGTTTTCCTTTTCCAGCGCTAGCACAACAATCGGCCCGCTGGACATGAAGTCAGTTAGGGAGTTGAAGAAAGACTTGCCCGCATGCACCGCATAGAACTGCTCCGCCTGATGCTTGGAGATCTCGAGCATTTTCATACACAGGATGCGGAAGCCGTTCTTCTCGAACTGCTCGATGATGTCGCCGATCGCGTTCTTGCGGACCGCGTCGGGTTTGATTATGGTAAGAGTGCGTTGCAGAGTCTTCATGGTTTTCGTCGTTGGTCGTTTGGCCGATTGATTTTCAGCGTTCGATTTTTGGGGTTTCCTTCGTGTGACTTCGTGTCCTTCGTGGTTTATGGATTTCTTGATGAACCACAAAGGACACGAAGGAGCACAAAGGGGAACTCATCTAAACTTTCACGCCCAGCGCCGACAGCACGGTCTCGCCAATCACAGCCGGAGACGTGGCCACGCGGATACCTGCCGCTTCCATCGCCTTGATCTTCTCGGCGGCAGTTCCCTTCCCGCCGGAGATGATCGCACCGGCATGGCCCATGCGGCGTCCGGGAGGCGCGGTCTGCCCTGCGATGAATCCCACCACCGGCTTCTTCATGTGGGCCTTCACGTATTCCGCCGCGGTTTCCTCAGCGTTGCCGCCGATTTCGCCGATCATCACCACAGCTTCGGTCTGCGGGTCTCGATTGAACAGCTCGAGCGCATCCACGAAATTGGTGCCGATAATGGGGTCGCCGCCAATTCCGATGGCAGTCGACTGCCCGATCCCTCGCGTGGTGAGCTGATAGACCGCCTCGTAGGTCAGTGTGCCCGAGCGCGACACGATTCCCACCGGGCCTTCGCGGTGAATATGCCCCGGCATAATACCGATCTTGCACTTGCCCGGGGAAATAATTCCCGGGCAATTGGGCCCGATCAGCCGTGAGCGCCGGTTCTGCAGGAACTCCCAGGCTCGCACCATATCGAGCGTCGGGATACCCTCGGTGATGCAGACGATCAGTTCAACGTCCGCGTCGGCGGCTTCCATGACGGCGTCGGCGGCATAAGACGGCGGCACAAATATGAGCGCGGCGTCGGCCCCGGTCTTGTCCACAGCTTCCTGCACGGTGTTGAAGATTGGCCAGCCTTCGTGTGTGGTACCGCCCTTGCCAGGTGTCACTCCGCCTACAATCTGCGTTCCGTACTCCGCACAGGCCTTGGCGTGAAACGTGCCTTCCCGCCCCGTCAGGCCCTGCACGATCACCCGCGTCGACTTGTCTACCAGAATGCTCATGACTTTGTCTCTGTTATCAAACCCTTGTCATCCTGAGCGGAACATTATCTTCCCGAAGCGAAAGGAAATGCGGAGTCGAAGGATCTCTACTCCCTCGCACACACCTGGATTAAGCCGTGCTTGCCGCTGCTACTACCTTCTCCGCCGCGTCTTTCATGGTCTCGGCAACAACAAAATTCAGCCCCGATTGCTTAAGGATCTCGCGCCCCGCCTCGACGTTCGTGCCCTCCAGGCGCAGCACGATGGGCAACTGGATCTGGGTTTTCTTCGCCGCCTCAACCACACCTGTCGCCAGCGTATCCACACGCAAGATGCCGCCAAAAATATTGATCAGCACCGCCTTCACGTTCTTGTCGCTGAGCAGGATTTCAAACGCATGCGTGACCTGTTCGGCATTGGCTCCGCCACCCACATCGAGAAAGTTCGCGGGCATGCCCCCGGCGTACTTGATGATGTCCATGGTGGCCATCGCCAGCCCGGCGCCGTTCACCATGCAGCCTACATTTCCGTCCAGCTTGATGTAATTCAGGCTGTGTTTCGACGCCTCCACTTCGAGCAGGTCTTCCTCCGTGATGTCGCGCAACTCACGAAGATCGGGATGGCGAAACATGGCGTTGTCGTCGAAATTAATCTTCGCGTCGAGCGCAAACAACCGTCCGTCGGTGCAAGTGATGAACGGATTAATCTCCATCAGGGAGGAATCCGTTTCCTCGAATGCCTTATATAGGCCGGTCATGAACTGCACCGCCTGGCTGATTTGCTGCGGCTTCAAACCGAGCGCGAATGCCAGCTTGCGTGCCTGGAAGGCCTCCAGACCCATGCCTGGATCAATGTGCTCTTTGAGAATTGCATCGGGATTTTCCGCCGCGACCTGCTCGATTTCCATGCCGCCCGCCGCCGACGCCATGAACACCGGCCGGGCTTCGACGCGGTCTATGACGATTCCCAGATAAAGTTCTCTCTCGATCGGCAAAGTCTCTTCGATCAGCAGGCGGCGCACGATGCGGCCCTCGGGCCCGGTCTGGTGTGTCACCAGCTTCATGCCCAGCATGTGTGAGGCAATCTCACCCGCCTCTGCGGCCGATTTCGCAATCTTCACACCGCCGCCCTTGCCCCGGCCCCCTGCATGAATCTGCGCCTTGACCACAACGCGCGTGGCGCCGGAGTCGAACAAACTCTTCGCAGTCGCTTCCGCTTCTTCGCGTGTTTCGGCCATCTCTCCGCGCGGCACCGCAACCCCGTATTTCTTCAGAATTGCTTTGGCCTGGTATTCATGAATTTTCATAATGATTGCCGCTCAACCATATCGGCTGGGACTTGCTTGCGGCTTAACATTTCGGGCAGCAAACGTTTGATTTTATAGAAGGGCAGATGGATTGGGCAAACGAGATGGATTGCCGTGGAGAACGACAGAAAGTTCAGGCAGTCCAAGGATCGATCAGCGTACTGGGATATCGTCAAAGTGCGCTGTATTGCGGGTTGCAAGTGCGGCATGTTGGGCGAGCACGATACCGGCAATCATCATATCGCGCAGTTCACCAGGGCGGCCTTTCTTATGCCGAGACGCCATCAGATCACCTGCTTGCTGCGCAGCGGCACCATCGAAGGCAACCACTCGATAACAAAATGTTCCACGTGGAACATTTCTCCATTTTGTCAGCCCGTCCCCGACTCGCGCCTGCCCGTTTCTTACCGCGCCACCCTCCGCCAAACCCAGGGGCGATGCTAACCTTATACCCGTCCTATGATCCTCGATGCCCTCCACCGCATTGCCAACCACCGCCAGCCGCTATCTCGCGAAGAAGCGCGGGCCGTCATGGCGGAAGTCCTCACCGGCAAGTGCACCGACGCCCAGATCGCGGCCTTGCTGGTGGCCCTGCACATGAAGGGCGAGACGGTCGAGGAAATCGTTGGCTTCGCCGAAGCCATCCGCGCCGCCGCGACTCCCCTGAGCATTCACCAGAATTCGACCGTGGACGTGAGCGGCACCGGGCGCGATGCCTTAGTGGACACGTGCGGCACCGGCGGCGACGCCAGCGGCACCTTCAACATTTCCACCGCCACGGCGCTCGTGGTCGCGGGCGCGGGCGTGCGTGTGGCCAAGCACGGCAACCGCAGCGTGACTTCGAAGTGTGGCTCGGCGGACGTGATGGAGACTCTCGGCGTCAGCATCAGCTTGCCCCCCACCCGTCTCGCTGCCTGTCTGGAGGAAGTTGGGATTGCGTTTCTCTTCGCTCCTGCCATGCATTCGGCGATGAAATACGTGCAGCCTGCCCGCCGTGAGCTTCGCCTGCGCACGGTTTTCAATCTGCTAGGCCCTCTCACCAATCCGGCCCACGCCTCGGCGCAGGTGGTCGGCGTGTATTCCGTTGAGTTGGTCGAAAAACTTGCGGAGGCACTGAGCATGCTGGGACTGCATCGCGCAATGGTCGTGCACGGCCTGGACGGGCTGGATGAAATCACCATCACCGGCCCAACGCGCGTCGCCGAAGTGCGCGAGGGAAGTGTCCGTACCTATGAGGTCACGCCGGAAGAGTTCGGAATTGAGCGCGCCCCGATCGAGGACATCTCCGGAGGCGATGCGGCCGCCAACGCCGCCATCATTCGCGAAATTCTCAGCGGAAGGAAATCGCCCAAGCGTGATGTCGTCCTGCTCAACGCGGCAGCAGCCCTGGTGGCTGCTGGCCGAGCTGACCACATGGCCGACGCGCTTCCGCTGGCGGCACGGTCCATCGACTCCCAGGCAGCAGCGGAGAAATTGGAAGCAATGGTGCGCTTCACGAATGCGCACCACTGACTCTAGGCCCTGTCATTCACGTTCAGGGTAGTGCGACGCGCGGGGTGCTACGGTTTCGCCTGCTTCTTCAACCGTTCGATCTGTTCCTGGTGGTTGGGGCCGTGGCCGGCCATGCGCTCGATCATCTCCGCAACGGTAACATTTCGGTTCAACTCAGGATGGAATGCAGATTTCTCAAGATCTGTCAGGTTCAAGCGCCGCAGCAACTGCACATTGGCATGACGATTCAACCCATAGAGCGCAACCAGTTCTGCAGGAGGAGTCTCCATGTAGCCGAGATTACGCGCCCAATCGTCCTGATCGATGGGCGCAATCACCGGCTTCTTATCGGCGAGCATCTGCCGCACGCGATAGGCGTAAATGATTTCGGCATCCGCCAGGTGCGCCAGAATTTCGTGGATGCACCACTTGTCCGGCGACGGTTTGTAGCGCAGCGTCTTGTCAGGAAGGCCCGACACTGCCGCCGCAATCTGCTTCGGACTCTTCTCAGCCGCATCGAGATGCTTCTTCAGTTCGGCTTCATTCATGAGGCCCCCAGGCGAATGCAGAAGTCAGAAGTAAGAATTCAGAATGAAGACCGGCTGCCTCAGACTCCGCATTCTGACCTCTGCATTCTTACTTCTGCATTGTGCATTCATTTTACTTCGACCTTTTGCATCCACTGCGCCACCTGCACGTTCCAGCCCAGCTCTTTTGTCATCGTGTCGCGCAACTGTGACGCCGCCGCTGGCTCGCCGTGGACCAGATAGGTGACGCCGGGCTTCTTCGGGAACGTGCGCAGCCACTCCAGCAACTCCGGCGGATCAGCGTGATCGCTGAACTGCTCGAGCGCCGCCACTTGCGCACGGATCGGCACCGTCTCGCCAAAGATCTTCACCGCGGGCGCACCGCTCTTAATGGTGAATCCCCGCGTTCCTGGCGCCTGGAATCCGATGAAAATCACC
>Ga0070699_100002302_pt1 | contig 17187 bp, 11 predicted proteins | sample KBSK1503metaG_FD_65473 | JGI IMG/M metagenome (GOLD analysis project Ga0070699, IMG submission 65473) | Corn, switchgrass and miscanthus rhizosphere microbial communities from Kellogg Biological Station, Michigan, USA - KBS K1-50-3 metaG | ecosystem: Host-associated > Plants > Roots >... | reverse complement strand
GCAGATGCTGCAGGACCTGGGCCGCGAGCCGACCCCGGACGAGCTCGCCGTCGAGCTGGACATGACCCCGGAGAAGGTCATCGAGGTGCAGAAGTACGGCCGGGAGCCGATCTCCTTGCACACCCCGCTGGGTGAGGACGGGGACAGCGAGTTCGGCGACCTGATCGAGGATTCCGAGGCGATCCAGCCTGGCGAGGCGGTCAGCTTCACGCTGCTGCAGGAGCAGCTGCACTCGGTGCTCGGCACGCTGTCCGAGCGGGAGGCGGGCGTGGTGTCCATGCGGTTCGGGCTGACCGACGGGCAGCCCAAGACGCTGGATGAGATCGGCAAGGTGTACGGCGTGACCCGCGAGCGGATCCGCCAGATCGAGTCCAAGACCATGTCGAAACTCCGGCACACGTCCCGGTCCGACGTCCTGCGCGACTACCTGGACTAACGTCATCATCACAGCCCAGGCGATTCCTGCCCAGTACGCCGGCCAACGATCCAACCTCTACCCTGGCCGGTCAGGCAACGTGGCCGACCCAAGCCGGGTAGGCATGCAGAACCGCCTTATGGTCGGAAACCTGGCTGGCGGTGACCGCAAGGTGCCGCACCGAACTGGGTGATCTCGGTCTGCTACGGACATGGCCCGACGTCCGGATCTGCCGCTGCGAAGGTGTGGCTGGCTGGATCTGAGGTCTGTCAGAACGGCGTGTGCTGGAGCCAGTGGGTGAGCAGCGCCTGCTCGCCGAGAACTTCGATGGCGGGGTCGGAGGGCGGCAGCCGGCGGGTCAGGACGAGCAGCAGCCTGGCTGCGGGACCGCGGACGGCGACGTCGGCTCTGCCGTGGCCGCGGGTGACCGTGACGCCGGACGGTGTCCGGGTGACCAGCCACTCACCGGTATCGGACAGTCCGGGGCGGCGTGGCGGCCCGGGTGGCCACGATCTGCGCCGCCCACCGGTGACCGCGCCCGGCATGGGTGGCCAGCTGCCGGAACGTCCACCCCGGGCAGGCCGGCACCGGCCGTTCCAGGTCACCGCGGATGATCCGGGCGAGTCCGGCCGTGCACCCGCGCAGCCCGGTAAAGAAGCGGCCGTCGCCGGGCGCATGCATACCGGCGTCCTCCTCACGGCGCGAACCGGACAGTACAGCAAAGCCCCGGAAATGCACCCTGCCCAGAACCGGCTACAGCACCAGCGCCGACTCACTCACATGCCGCTGGCTGGTCACCTGCGACCTATGGGGCTCCAGCAGGCCAGTCCAACCGGAGCTGGGTCGAAGGTTGGCCTCTAGGTGATGCCGATCGACAGTGTGACGCCGAGTGCCGGGCACGTCCCAGGGGAACGCACGCCGAGCCGCTGATCTGGTCGGCTACCTGGCCGTAACGATGACACCCATGATAGCCACAGAACTGGGTGCTCGGTACGCTACCAGCATGGCTGCCAGCCCTCTCATGCCGCTGACCGGATGCGCGGCTCGGGTGAGGGGAATCCAGTGCGGCGTGCAGCGACTGGGGCAGCGGTCCGGGCTATGCCGCGGAAGTTAAGAAGATGAAGGGGATCAGCACCTGGCCGAACGCTTGTACTGCGGATAGGAGTCCGGAAAGCGGCCGACCATGAAGCGCTCCTCCATGAACAAGCTGTAGATGAAGTATGCCCGAGCAGAGCGCCCGCTAGCTTGAACCTCATGCGCCTGCGTCGCGTATTCCTGCTACATGAGCACGACGAGGATGACGGCTAGAGCCCCAGCAGTGGCGATCGCCGTCAGTACGACCATGAGGAGGCGAAAACCTCGGTAGTGGTAGGCAATCATCTTCTAACGCCTTCCAACCCCGAAACTCTCAACTCCAGTCAGCCATTCCGCTAGCCTCTCGATACTGATGTCTGGCAAGCCGGATTCGCTAGGTGTAGCCGCGGCGGCGAAAAACTTTACCTCGTCGAAGCCCTGTATGGCGTCACGAACGACATTTCCCATATCCATCCAGTCGGAATCTTCAACAAACCTGCGCACGGATTCCTCATCGGTCAACGTTGGCAAATCAGACAAGGTGTCGGCCTTAGTAACCACGAAGGCAAGTCTCATTCGGCGTTTCTTCCCGCCCATGCGCCTGATACTTTCACTTGACATTTCGTAGGATAGTTCCGCTTCGGCCCAGTCAGACCGCATGGGAGCTAGCTCCTGTTTCTGCTTATCACTCAAGCGGTTCCAGACACCCGACGCGGCCAGGGGATCAGCCACGTAGACCAGGGTGTGCGCCTGCCCCAGATAGCGAAGCTCATCGAGCCCGTGATCCCTGTAGTGAAGCTCTCCTGCGGGGTCAAAAAGGTAAATGTAACGGCGCTGGCGCCGGGTGCCGAACGCGAGATGCAGTACGAGTGCTTCGGGGGACTCGGGTATCGTGGGACCAGGACTCCCGGTGAGCGACAACCGCTTGCCAATCCGATCGATTTCCTCCTGACTCTCACCTAGGAGCTCGGAAGTTCCTCCGCTATTGCTTGCCAGCGCGCTAAGTGCTAGCACAAGCATGTACATGAGCTGAGTCTTCCCTGCTCTCACGCTGCCAATAAACGGAATCAGAACCTCTGCCCTCTTTCCGAACCGAGGTGGGAGCGGGGACGTGCATCGCGGGCATATGGCGGTGAGCCGGTCCGCTCCTGTTAGAAGCAGTGTCGGCATCCGCTGTCCACACCTGCAAATACGTGCCAAGATCCCCCGACTGCCAGATCTGACATCACGGTGCGCTTCCCCGCAGGAAGGACACTTGTAGATAGCGTATGGCCGCGCCACGTGAACACAGACTGGGCACACCATACGTACTCCGGCGACGAGGCGAATGACGGCGTCGGCAGCCCGGAGAATCACCGCCATCAGTGCGGCGGTAATCGCGCATATAATCGCCATGACTAGATGCATAAGCCCGATGACCGCCGATATCGCCAGCCCGCATACAGCGCCGATCACGATGCCAATGCGTACGGTGACGGCGAGAATATTCTCCGCATAAGAATTACTCGACTCCAGTATGTCGGCTGCGGCCGCCCAGCGATCCGCCAACACGGTCCTGACCCCGCTACCGAAGTCGCCAATTATTCTCTGGGCATCAATCTGAACTTGCCCGAAGAAATAATGAGGGAATGCGCGAGGCTGATCCGTGTGTCGGCCAAGACGAGTGAGCCGGCCGATATAACTCTCTTCCGCCATGACATAGCTTGGTAGTTCGCTATCAATCATTTTGCTCATAGCGAAGAGATACTCTGCCGGGATACGGATGGCCAGCCAGCCGGCGAGCAGTATCATCAGCACCACCAAGCCGCACAGTCCAGCGACTCCGACCGTGACCGTCTCGACAACCCAGATGACGACGCTCATCGGTTGCCGCTTGTCCAGATACGGACTAGCCGGAAGCGGTTATCGCGGATGCGCCGATGCCAGAACATAATATGTCGGTCAGCATTAGGCCGGTTGAAGTCGCGGGCTATAAGATTCGCTTCCATGGCGAGCGCGGCCATCTCTTCGCGCGTCCACTTGGACAGAACCGGCCTCAGTACGTTCCTGTCCAGTGTGGCCGAATAACGCGGCTTTTTCAGTTCCATGAGCTGCATCGCCACGATCAGATTAGCTATATTCCGGCGACTGAGGTTACCCCAGGATAGCTCACTCGCCGAGAACTTACAGAAGGTTAGGAATAGTTCCTCGTCGCACTTGGCGAGAACTCGATGGAGTTCACTGTGCCGTATCATCAGTGCCGGAAGAATTCTATCTAGCAAGTTTCTGGTAACTTCATTTCCGGTTGCGTAATAGTGAAGCAACTCGTCGACTAGCTCATCCGGCTCGCTATGGATAGCGGCCTGCTTGCTGACCTCGATCAGCCGCCAGAATTCTCGCGCAAGCTCCGTGTCCGGGTGCGGCAGCATGTCCGGGGGCAGTCGCAAAAGCTCACCGACCAGTACCGTCCAGGGCTCATATGCCGCCAGGTCTGGGACGTCGCGCAGCAGCGCGCTCAGCCGGGATCGCACCGCCTGACCGGCAAGCGCCTCTGCCGGAAGTTTCCGGAGGATTTCAACGGCCTCCACCGTTGTCCACGACCGGCTCGGCCACAGCCTGTTCAGCAATCTCTCGTCGACCCCCGTCCGCCTGAGCGCCAGGACGCGGCTCAGCGCGCCGACACTTGCCGTCTGGCCTGCCTGGACCATCGCGATCAGCCATTCCTCCCCGAGGGCGGGGTAGCTGGCGAAGTCCTCATCGGTGAGGACGGCGACGGTCCGGCTGGAGAGTATGGCTTCCTGGTGCTCCCGAGGCAGGCTGGCGAGCCGTTCCACCATCCCCAGCCGTAGCTGAGACCAGGCCTCGGCCGCGGCCTCGAGCTCCGGCGGTTCGTGGCCGTCCAGCAGGTTCGCCAGGATGGCATCGTAGCCAACCTGCCGCACGGTGGCCGGTTCCAAGGCTGTGCCGGCCGACGCCGCCCAGACGAGCAGCCGGATCGCGTCCGCGCTGCCGCATCCCGCCAGCCGTGTCTGGCATCCGTCCGCGGCCGCCTTCCTGCCTGCCGCGGTCTGGAGCGTGGTCCCATCACCCGGCGTTCCCCCGTTGTCGTACTCACTCAGGGCGGCCGCCACCAGGATCTGCTCGGTGAGCTGTATCTGCGGACCGTCCACGCCGGGCTCTGTATTGTCGACGCGTCGCGCGATGTCGATCAGCTGATCTTTTTGTGCCGCCGGCAGTTGCACTAGGGACTGCTTGAGAGCTCCGCTGGCCGCGGCGGCCAGCCGACTCGCGCTTACCCGGCTTGGCTGTGCATGGATCCAAGAGATCGCCTCGATCAGCTCGACCACGGTAAGGCGGTGCCCGAGCATCAGGGCCGCGCTGGCTAGGATCGGCAGGGCCTCCGCCAGCGTCCGACCCGGCTCAGCCGCCAGCGACTCTGCCAGGCGCCAGGTCGCAGCCGCGTTACTGACGCCTAGCCGGGCCAGGAGCAAGGCAGCCGGGCCAGGCGCGACGTCCGGCACCGCGCCCTCGACAGGGTCGAAGACGTGCAGTCCGGTCATGATGTCGGCACGCAGCGGCTTCGCCGCGCTCACGGTGCCGACAACGTGGGTCTGGCAGCGCCGCGGATCGTAGCTGTAGGTGGAGAACGTCAGCTGGCGTCCGCCTACGGGGCCAAGCAGATACGACATCACCGCTATCCAGAGGCAGATGGCTTCGGTGCCGGAGTCGATGAGCAGCACCTGTCGCCCACCCGTCATCGCCCCCTCGACCGCGGTCAGCAGCGCCGCGAGCTGCTCCTCGCTCAGTGCGCGCGATATCGCGAAGTTAGCTACCGACTGAGGCGTAATGGCCCCGCTCGGCGACGGTGGCGGCAGCGGCGGCAGCTCCAGCGCGCCGCCGGGCTCAGCGAGCCAGAACGGCGCGCCCCAGAGCTCCACCGGCAGGGCTGACGCCAGGTCTTCGGCAGGGCTGTCGCTGACAAGCGAGTGCGCGAAGTAGTTCCCTGACCTATTCGAAAAATCAAGTCCGGCATACTGCACACGGGAAATTATCAGTGTGTTCGAGTCGTGACTGTAGGCATGCAGCAGGTTGACTGGGAATTCCGCAAGCGGCCTATCCAGTATCTCCTGCATGACGGCGGGCGGCTCGTAGACAGTCTGCCGTTCAACCTCGCGCATGACAAAATCAGGCACTCCGGGAGTTGCCGCGCAGAACTGAAAGCCAGAATAACCGGATAGGCCACTCTCGCATGAAGTGTAATGCAGCTGATAGAATGCCATGCCAGCCTCACCGGGTCGTGGGAACGAAAGAGAACTGGCTCAGCAACCAGATAAACGGATCTGTCATGCGATGCGGCCGGATTCCCTGGGGGTGCACGCGATTACCGTCCGTCGGCGGTGCGCCGAGTGATGAGACCGCGAAGAAGCGGCTTCTGGAGTAGGAATTCCGAGCCGTTTCGACGATTTGCCCAGCTCCCCACTTAATCAGCAAATTAGTTGTTTCCCTCTCCATCGCCGCACTTCCGGACTCATCGAAGACGGGAGCAAGCCGGACCGACTCTCGTAGCGCGCTTCCTGCAGGAATCAGGCTCCAAAGCGCGTCCATCTTGGTCAGGACCACGGCCACCGGCTTGGACACGATGGTGGCACCGGAGCCTGCCAGAAGTAGTTCGGTGATCCTCCCGAAAGCGGATATCTGGTCCGGGGGAAGCGCCGGAGGAAGTGTGACATCGGGGCTGAGCGCGTTTCGTACATGGGGAAGCTGAAGCGGGTCTATCAATGTGATGACGCCGTCGGCCGCCGCCAGGTACCGGATCATGAGATCTATCTTGACGTCATTCACGAGATCCTCCCCCGCCCCGTCGGCGAACGAGAGTAGCAATTCCTTCTGGCGACGCCTGAAGCCGCTCTGGGGTGTCATCGTGAAACGGAACACTAGGGGCTGTATATTGCTCTGCCCAGGTGTGGTGGTCCGGCGGAACAAAAGAGATTTCCTATACAATGGCGAGTCGTAATCTCGCGTAAATCGCTCATGCGTCGTATCGTCGGCTGCCGTGGCCCACGCGTTGAGGCGCTCTCCCGCGCCGTGTCTCAGTTCGTGGATCAGGACGGTCATGTAGGCCGTCTTGCCGGCCATGCTCGGACCCGCGAGGGCGATCATCCGCCCGTCGGCGGACCGGAAGGTGGCGGGCAGCCTGCTGTGACAGCGCGGGCATACCTGAATGCGGGACGGTTCATGGCACCAGGGACAGATCGCCTCATCGGTGCTCTTGCGTGTCTCGAACACCGGGGGCAGCAGGGTCGCGAACTGTCCCGTCTCCCGCTCCAGCACTAGGTCACGCTGCGGTTTGCAGGCGGCCCGGTTCGTTCCCGCCTGCCCCGTGCAGCGGAAGAGGATGTCCCGGTCGGCGAAGGCGTGGTAGCAGTACGGGCACACGAGCGGGCGCTCTTTGCTCCGCCGTACCGACACGGTCGGCGGAGGCTGAACAGCCGTCCCCACCTTGGCGGCCCCCATCTCGGGTACCGCCACGCTGGGGACCGCCGCCTGCGGGTTCAGAGCGCTGGCCAGCCGGTTGGCCGGAGCCAGGTACTGGCCTCCCAGTCCTCTCAGCACCCGCTCCGCGACCAGCGCGAAGGGCCTGCTTTCCGGTCCGATCAGATAATCACCGGCGACGTCGCGGCCCGCGAGCAGGGCCCGGAAGTCGCGCGCGTGGCCGAACCGGACCTCCATGAGATCGGAGACCTGGCGCAGGACCTCAACGGCATCGGTCCTGCGCAACCGCCGGGACATGTCTTGCCGCACGGCCTCGCTTACGAACTCGTACTGCACGGCGTCGGGATCATCGGCGACCTGGCCATCGAGCCTGCGCAGCAGGCCACCCAGGAAGACCTCCGCGACCTGGGACCGGCTGGAGGTGCCTAGCATCGCTCGTTGGATCAGCCGGATCACTGGCAGGCTGATGGGCGCCGCGGTGAGGTAGACGGCGAGCTTGAACGCCTCGGGCGACGCGCTGGCCCGGAAGCGCCGTACCAGGTCGCCGCCGGCCTGGGCGCGTGATTGGGCGCTGGCCTGTCGCGGCTCGGCCGACTCGTCCGTCTGACCCGTGAACAAGGCCATCACGGGGACGACCGCGGCTCCGCTCGCGGTGATCAGGCGGCTCCAGGACGCCAGCCAGTCCGCCTCGAGCTCGAGGACCGGCACCGGGACCCGTTTCCGGCCGGGACCCGTCTCCTGGGCTGGGCGTGAGACGACAAGCTGCGCGTTGGGCGAACCGGGCCTGAGGGCCAGCAGCTCGGCCGGCCTCGGCCGCGCACTGGTGTATGACCACAGCCGCTGCGCGAGCGGCTGCACGATGGCCACGGGCTGAGTCGTCCCCCAGCTAGCGAGTTGCCGTTGCACCGCACCGGATCGCCACATGGGGCCGATGCAGTCGCTCACCACGATGATCGCGCGCCGTCCGGTCGGATCTACGAGCTCGCCCGCGCGGCGCGGCGGAGAGCCCGGCTGCCAGGGGCGGACCCTAATCCGGCCCGATTCCGTGGCCTTATGGTCAAGCACCCAGAACCGGATGTCACTGAACGCGCCGAGCCCTTCGAGTATCGCGCGAAACTCTCTGATGACCTGCCGCCAGATCGCCATCGACTCGTAGCCGTCCACCACGACGGCCAGCTCCAGCCATCTCGTGGCGGCAGGCCTGAGGACCGGGATCCAGACGCGCTCGTCGGCGACCCTGCTGACCGTGGCGTTCTCGTCGACCTCGACAAGCAGCCGGGAGGGAGCCCGCCGCTTCAGCGGGCGCAGCGCCCTCGCTAGCTCGAGCTGATTTCCCAGCGCCGCGACGGCCGGCACCCGGATCGCGGCAGCCGGCCGCTCGCGGCGCTCGGCGGGCCCAGCCAGATGAAGCGTGTGCTCCGCACTGTCAGCGGCCTGACCCCTCGCGGGCTGGCGGGACCGGGGTGCATCGGCATCGTCCGGCTTGTGCGCGGGCACCTCGGGCCGACCTTGGACCGGTGCTGACTGTGACGGGGCTGACTGTGGCGAGAGCTGCATCGGGACGGCCGGCAGACCCGGGGCGGTGGCCGGGATCCGGCTTGCCAGCCAGAGCACGTCCAGGACATCTTCCCTGGTGGGGCTCAGGTTGAGCTCCACTAGGAGATCGATGAGCTGCCGGATGGCCATCGGTCCTGCGTCGCCGCTCAGGTGTCGGCCGGGTTCAGCGATTTGAGCACCGACGTGATCAGCATCTCCTTGTTACCTGCCAGCTCCTCGTGGAAGGTCAGGAAGATCGCGTTGAGCAGCTGGTCGGTGGCCAGGTCACCGTTCCTGCGCAGACCGATGAACCGGTCGATCAGGCCCCCGCTCTGCTCCAGTCCCTCGTCACCGAGGTGGGCCCGCACGATGGACTCGAGTCTGTCGCGCGATGGTTGCTGCAGCTCCAGCTGCAGGCACCTGCGCAGGAACGGCGGCGGGAAGTCCCGCTCTCCGTTGCTCGTGATGATGATGAGCGGGAACTCGGCACAACGGACCTTACCGTCCTGGATCGGCACGGATCCGGTGCCATCGTCGGTGCGCACGTTCGTCTCGGGTTGCTCCGCGGAGATCCGTGACAGCTCCGGGATCTCGTACTCGCCCTCCTCGAACAGGTTCAGCAGGTCGTTAGGGAGGTCGATATCGCACTTGTCCAGCTCATCGATCAGCAAGATCCTCGGCCGCTTGTACGGCAGCAGAGCGGTACCCAACGGGCCGAGGCGCAGGTAGCGGCCGATATCCAGCACGGTGCCGCCGCCGGCTTCCCGCATAAGGCCCACGTCATGCAGCCTGGCCAGCGCGTCGTACCGGTACAGGCCGTCCTGACGCGTTGACTTGCTGGTGACCGACCAGCTGAGCACCGGTCCCAGGTTCAGTTCCCGCGCAACGCTGTACGCCAGTGACGACTTACCCGTCCCGGGCTTGCCGGTGAGCATCAGCGGCCGTCGCAAGTACAGCGCGGCGTTGACCATCGCGACCTCTTCGTCGCCAGGCCGGTAGGTCACGGCTCGCGCGAGCGCACCGAGGCGGCGCTCGGTCTGGTACTCGTTACCCGACGGCGGTTCGAGGGACGGCTCGCCGGCGAACGTCCGCCAGTCCGGCGGCTCTGGCAGTTCCCAGTCGTGCGGTTCACCGGTCCCGCGGTAAATTGGCCATGCGTTCATCGCGGCTCCATGCATAGGGAACGTCGAGGGGAAAATCGTGCCCTGTGGGGGGATAGCGACCTGCGTTATCCCAGAGCAAGGCCACCCCCGGCCCCGCTCCGCCGTTCGCCGCGCGTTCCATCCGCAGCTCCTGGACGACCAGCGGGAGCTCGGAGACCTCCCGATCGCCGAGCCTGCGGAGGACGCTGTCCCGGAAGGCCGCTCCCAGGCAGTCCTCATCCCCTGTCGCTGGTACTGGATGGGGACAGCGCGTCCGCGGCCACACCGCCGCCGGCAGTCCAGCCTTCAGGGCCTCTTCCAGCTCAATGCGCGGCACACCAGGCGGAAAGGTCAGGCCCAACGACACGAACTCGTCGCCGAGCAGCTTGTGGGATAGCTCGCCGGCACGACACAACGCGTCCATACAGGTTATCCAGCCCGAAAGCGGCCCGTCATGACCGTTTCCCCCGTCCATCAGGTGGTTCCACTTTCGCTTCCACACCGGCCATGCGATCTCATTCCCAAGCCGGTCGCGATCACGGACCAGGACGACGAACCGCGAGCCGAGCGTGACGCCATCGTCATCGGGCCAGTCCTCCACGGCATAATCCATCAGCCTGCGCGGAAGGAAGAACTCAACGCGCACGTCCAGCTCCGCGTCGGGACGTGAGAGCCGGTGTATCACAGATTTAAGCCCCTCGATCAGGATCTCCCTTATCTCCTCGAGGCTGATCGGAGTCTCCGTCGCGCACTGGCACTCCGGTAGCCCGTTCCCGTGGAAGAGCCACGCGCTCAGCAGGTATCCGGCGCCGGGGCTTCCCCTATAGGGATCAAGCAGCAGCGTCAGCGTGGCTTGCTCGACACCGCGATCCGGTCTTTTACTGTTTGACTGAGCCTTGCGGAAGGCGGCCAGCTTCGCTCGCTGCCCGCCGCGATTGTCTGGCTCGCTCTCGTCGATGAGGTCGGCCAGCCGCTCAGACCAATTCTTCGCCACACGGCGGCCACTAGACCTGTGTGCCTGGGACGCGACCTCCTCGGTCAGCAGGATCAGCGGATGGCAGGTCTCGGTGGACCTCAGCTCCTCGAGTTCGCGCAGCAGGGTCTCGACGTTGTCGAGCTCGACCGGGCATACGTCTCCGGCCGCGCGAGTGAAGTACATGTGAAACTGGGCGGGCTCAATTAGAGCGGACAGATCGTCGATAAACTTCATGCGCTCGTCAAGTGCGAAGAAGTCTCCCGGCAGGTGAGACCTGACCTCGGCGGAGAAACTCCTAGCTTGTTTGGACTGGTCGAAGCTTTCAATGACATTCGCGAGCTGCTGCAAAAGGCCCGGCTGTCGCGCGCCGACCGAGATCATGGAGTAACAGATAATCTGGACACTATCGTCTGGGAGCTGCGGGAGATCATAATTCAGGTCTCTCAGCATGCTCAGCACGGCGGCGCGGCCGCTTTCGCTGGCGATTGTCGGGACCGACGCGAGACGATTTGTCAGGCGTTGCTTCGCCTTGAAACTACGCGTGCTCATCAAACCTGGCCCGACCTGTCCTCGTGTACGCTCCCCCGGCCGTCGGGCGTGTCACCGACCTCGAGTATGAGGTTATCGAGCTCCCGCATGGGCATAGAGTCGCCTTCGACCGAACGTATCGCCCTGACCAGATCGCGCAAGCCGTGCTCGTGATTGGGGCAGGTACGCACGATGTTGTAAACTTGGACTCGGGGCAGCGAGCTTCGCGGAATCGAGTCCCGAATCCCTCTGGGCAGCATATTGAGAATGACGTTCCTGGCATCAGTGTCGTACATTGATGGAATTGCCAGAAGGGCGTTTACGATGCGGTCCATGGTGTCGAGTGGAAGCCCGAGCAACTGACCCGCAGTGGTCGCCGGCGCGAGCGTCTGCTGTTTCAGGTGCTCGATAACCACGAGGATATCGTCAACCTTCGCGGCGATTGCTTCCCCCAGCTCGATAATGCCATCGGCGTTCAGCTGAGTGACCAGCGGGGTCAGCGCCGGGAATTCGGGGCCGACCTGCTCTATACTACGGATAGCAACGTCGGCCAGATTATCGCGAAGCAGGATGGCATCCACGCCGATTTCCTGAAGAAAAGATCGGCCGGAATTTGTCAGCGCAGGATCCGCGAGCGGAGAAATCTGGTCCTGAATGGCCGCGATAAGGGCCGTTCGGACCCTGGTGCGGCCGTCGAGTACCCTGGCGGGCGGTTCGGTAAAGCGCTCCGTCAGCGCCGTCGCGAGCACATCGCGGGCGGCCGGAGGAGCGCCCTGGATGACCGAAGCTACCGTGACACGCATGGCGGCCGTTATCGCTGTGGCGAACCGGCGGCGCTCAGGACTACCCAGCAGAACGCGGGTCAGTCCCCCGACCGCATGATCTCCAAGAAGAGCGACCAGCCATGCCACAAACGCCGCTTCTAACACCTTCCCCCCCCATCCCTCAGCATGATTCTAGATGAGAGATAAAGGTAATAATCGCGTGTCGCGACTGAGCTGACAAGTCACAGTATTGTGACGGGCACGTCATCGGAAGCGGGCGAACCCGGAGCGGTAAACACCCTGCCCCGGCAGCCTGAGAAACCGTACCCTGTTCTAGCGACGAACCCTTGGCGCATTTCCGGGTGGACAACATGCGCGACCTGCGCGAACTGTCGACGGCGTCGTCCCATCGCCTACGGGATCGGGATCACGACGATGCTGATGCTGGAGGACGGCTTGGCGACCGACCTGATCCCGGACGCGAAGAATCTCACGATAAGGAGTTGCAGCGGAACAAACCGCATGCTCCGAGTCGCCTGGCCAGGGCACAGACGACGTGGATCGACGGGTTGTTCTTCGGCAACTCCTAAGGGCTCTTCCCGCCGCCGGGCACGCAAGCCGCGAGCGATCCGGGCCGGGTCCCGAAGTCATCACGATGGCACTAAGCGCGCTGCGCCGGGTCTCCGCAACGGAGGACTTCTACGCTGGACCCAGATGGAAAGAGATCTGGGCTACTACGAGGAGTGCAGGCCGTTCGTCCTCGCGACGATGCTGGAAGCCCGCCTGCTACTCGAGCCGGGAACATAGCTTGCTGAGACTCTGGTCGACAGCCTCCTGGCTGCGCACCAGCCATACCGTGATCCCTGTTGTTGCCGGAGAAGGCCGAGCCGTCGCTCATCGACCCCGCCCCGTCGCTGCGCATACAGCACGGCGGTCCGGGTACTGGCCGACTGCGCGCTGCCGAGTGGAACTTCGAACATCTCCGGCAGCCAGTCCGCTCGATCCGGGTGGCAAGCATTTCGGCCACATGCGACGTGGAACGTCTCCCCGCGGCGGGTTACCGAGGTAGGCCTGGTCCACCTCGACGACGAGCTAGAGCAGGGCTAGGCGGCGCGGCTCGGGATGATGACGTATTTCGAGCCGGTCGCCTGCCGGCCGTAGCCGGCGATCGCTTCGAGGGAGAGCGCGCCCGGGAGTGATACCTGCGCTGTGTAGCTGCTGGCGAACGTAGTCCTGAGCCCGGCAGCGACCTGGTCACGCAGCTGCGCAACGCGCGCCAGGCCGACCTTATGCAGGAACGGCGTCAGCAGCCACCCGCCGATGCCCCAGGCCATGCCATAGCTGCGGGTCAGCTCGGTCGGGCCGCGGTCAAGCGATCCGTAGATGTAGACCTGCTTGTGCACGGCCGACCCGTACCTGCTGTAGCCGCCCGCGACGGCACTAGCGGCGGCTTCCATTCCCGTCAGGATCTGGCTCGCCAGCCGGCCGCCGCCGATGGCGTCGAAGGCAAGCGTGGCACCGGTTGCCTTGAGCGCGTCGATCAGCTCGGCCATGAAGCCGGCGGACGTCGAATTGCAGACGTGGACGGCACCAGCCGCGCGGAGCATCGCTTCGTGGTCTGGCTTCCGCACGACGTTCACGAGCGGAATCTGCTGCTCGATGCAGAGCCGGCTGAGCATCTGGCCAAGGTTGGAGGCTGCGGCTGTGTGCACCAGCGCGCTGTGATTCTCCATCCGCATGGTCTCGACCATGCCGAGCACCGTCATCGGGTTCACGAACGAGGCTGCGCCTTCGATCGCCGTCGCTCCGGCCGGGAGCTCCAGGCACAGCGCGACGTTGACCGACCGATACTGTGAGTACATCCCGCCGCCCGCCGCAGCGACGACCTTGCCCAGCAGAGCCTGTGCTGCCGCAGACTCGCCCGCCGCCACGACCGTGCCCGCGCCCTCGTTGCCGACCGGCATGGGCGTCCCTACCCGGCCGGCGAGGCCGCGCATGGCGGCATCGGGGATGGGCGCGGTGACGACCGGGCGCCCAGCAGATCCGCTAGCCACCGCGGCAGCCATATCAGCCCCGCCGAAAAGCAGGCCCATGTCTGACGGGTTAAGCGGTGCTGCCTCAACCCTGATGACGACCTCGTCTGGTCCCGGCTCCGACACCGGGACCATGTCCAGGAACAGCTCGAGCATCTGATCGGCTCTCACCAGCGATCGCAGCTGGAGCGCTTCGGCCGGAATCTCTGCGGACATAGGTGAGATCCTCTCAGAGCGCGTCAGCCAGTCGCTCGTAATCGCTCATCGAGTTGCGGAGCCGGGCTGACAGCCGAAGCCACCGCCAGCCGCCGTGATAGGTGCAGATGACTGGCACAGTCGCGTATCTGAACAGCGCGCATTCCTGTGCGCTGGCCGCTCATGGTGACTGCGTGTGGTCTCCGGGGGCGTACTGGTTCCAGGTCTTGCCAGCGTCGATCGAGATCGTGCTGGTGGTCTGGTCGTGGAAGCCAAGGGTCCGGGCGATGACGGGCGCTGGTGCCTGGAGCACGAGGTGCCGCAGTGCTGAAGGGCGGGCGGTGGCGGTCGAGAACCCGAGTTGCCGCAACTCCTCCAGGGCACCGGCGGGTGCAAGGCGAACTCGTCAGGCTCGGCCACCCGATCGCTGCCTCCAAGGTATGGCAGATCCTGCATGACGCCGGTATCGGCCCCGCACCCGCCGCACGGGCCCACCTGGAAGCAGTTCCTGACCGCCCAGGCCCGCGGCATCCTCGCCGTCGACTTCGTCCACGTGGACACCGTGCTGCTGCGACGCATCTACGCCCTTATTATGTCATCGAGCACGGCACCCGCCGCGTCCACCTGGCCAGGGCCGCCCCCAAACGCGGCAGAATGCCCTGATCTGTACGTGGTCACCAGGCAACGCCGCAAAAGCCGGGGCCGAGCATATCGGCGGCACTGCGCGCGTCAATTGCTTATGCCTTTCTTCACGGAGAGTGATGCCGCAGGGTGCCTCTGAACGGCCGGCGGGCGTGACCCTTGCGCCGGTTCACCGGCCAGCTCGGGCCTCTGTAGTGCGGGCACTGGCCGCCAGGATGTCGGCGACGGTCCAGTAGTCACAGCCGGCCCTGGCCGGTGATGTGCTGTCCGTCAGTGGCCGGGACCGGCCTGGCGTACTGAAGCGGGGATAATGAAGCCATGACAGGCGAGGTTGTCCGGTGCGGGCACTGCGGCCAGGCAAACCGGGTACCGACCGCAGCGGCCGGGACGCCTCGCTGCGGCAAGTGCCATCAGGCGCTGCCGTGGATCGCTGACGCCGACGACACGACCTTCGGTGAGGTCGCCGAGGCCGCGAGGATTCCTGTCATCGTCGACTTGTGGGCACCCTGGTGCGGGCCCTGCCGCATGGTCAGCCCCGCACTTGAGCAGCTCGCCCGTGACCTGGCAGGCAAGGTCAAGCTGGTCAAGGTGAACGTCGACACCTCGCCGCAGATCTCGCAGCGGTTCGGGGCCCAGGCCATCCCGACCCTGCTGGTACTGCACCGCGGGCAGGTGATCGCCCGGCAGACCGGCGCCGTCCCCCTGGCCGCCCTGCGGACCTGGGCCGACAACGCGCTCGCCGGCACTGGCTGAGCTCCGCAGCCGGGTCAGCACCCCCGCGTCAGCGGCCGATGCCGGGGCCGCTTGTGCCCGCCCACCGGGCCGAACGACCCTTGGCGCCGATCGGCCCCGAATACGTTCTCCCGATCGATGCTCTTATGTTTGTCAAGGGTCGGATGACGTTTTCAGTGGCCGCAGTTCTGGGGTGTGGGGTGGTGTTCTGATACGGCAGCAGTAGTTCGTGACCGTGGGGTTGTTCGGGCAGGTCAGGGAGACCGCGTAGAGGTGCGGCTGCCGCGATCATGATGGGTTTGTGAGACACAACCAAGACGCGGCAGTCGCTGCTGCCACGGTAGCCGATGAGGCCCGGTCCGCGCTGCTGGCGGACCTGCTGGGGCGGGTGGCCGGATGCTTTCCCCGGCGGGAGACCCGGCAGTGCTGCGGCCAGATGGTCAGCGGCCTGCTGATGGAGCTAGACGATCACAACTGCTGGACCATGGCCGAGGCGATCGGGCACCGCGGCCCGCACCGGCTGCAGCACCTGCTGTCCCGTGCGGTCTGGGACGACCAGCGAGTCCTGGATATCGCGTCGGCGTGGGCGGCCGGTCACCTCGATGACGGGGACGCGGTGCTGATCGTGGATGAGACGGCCGATGAGAAGTCCTCCGCTGACGCGGTGGGCTCGGCGCGGCAGTACAGCGGCACCGCGGGCGGTGTCGCCCTGTGCCAGGTGGCGGTGACCTTGACTTATGCCACCGGCCGCGGGCATGCGCTGATCGGCCGGGCTTTGTACCTGCCCGGGGCGTGTGCCGCAGATGAGGAGCACCGCGAGCTGGCCGGGATTCCGGAGGAGGTGCCGTTCGCCACCAAGCCGCAACTGGCCAGCGATCTGCTGGACCATGCGCAGTCCCTGGGGATCCGCGCCGCCTTCGTGGCCGGAGACGAGGTGTATGGCGGCCGTGAGCTGCGCCGGAGCATCCGCGAGCGCGGGATGGGCTATGTGCTGGCGGTCCGCGCGAACCACACCGTCGGCACCGGCTCAGGCCGCACCATGACCGCAGCTGCGGCTGCCAGCCTGATTCCCGCCCGCGCCTGGCACCGGATGCGCACTGGGTCCGGGACCAAGGGCACCCGGCATTACGACTGGGCGATGCTGGAGGTGACCAGCGACGATACCCCCGAGGGGGAGGCTGGCGGGCACAGCGTCCTGCTGGCCCGGCGGCACCGCTATACCGGCCAGCTGTCGTTCTACCGGTGCTGGACACCAGAGCCGGTGCCGCTGTCCCGGCTGATCGCCATCGCATCAGCCAGATGGCGGATTGAAGAAGATCACCAGCTCAGCAAGCAGGCCGCCGGCCTGGACTCCGGGCAGGTCATCCGCTGGAAGTCCTGGCACCGCTGGACCGCGGTCTGCCTGCTCGCCTACCTTTTTCTCGCCGTCGCGGTCGCCATGCAGCGCCAGCAAGAGGCCAGCTCAAGCCCGGACGCCGGACTGATCCCGGTCACCGTCCCGGAGTTGCTGCGGCTCCTGCGGGACACCGTCATCCCGCCGCCCCGGCGGGACCGGGCCCACCGGCTGCACTGGTCGGAATGGCGACGGCGCCACCAGCACCGCGCCCGCCAGGCCCACCAACGCTGGAACGCCTACGCAGAAACAGCACCATGATCGCAACGAACTACAGCTGCCGTA
>Ga0070699_100002300_pt1 | contig 17194 bp, 14 predicted proteins | sample KBSK1503metaG_FD_65473 | JGI IMG/M metagenome (GOLD analysis project Ga0070699, IMG submission 65473) | Corn, switchgrass and miscanthus rhizosphere microbial communities from Kellogg Biological Station, Michigan, USA - KBS K1-50-3 metaG | ecosystem: Host-associated > Plants > Roots >... | reverse complement strand
CGACTGTCTTTGGTCTCGGACTTGGTGACGGAGAGGCTCATCCAGCCGCAGCAGTTTCGTTGGCGGCCCATGCCAGTTTGTCTGTAGCCGTTCGAAAAGCAATTCTGGAGTTGGCACATTTTAGCCCTTTCATAGCGCGCCTCATGAAGGAAAAGAAGATTCCGCAATCGCCGGACGAAGTGGTTAACCTGGAAGATCACGCTTTGTATTACGTTCCTCGTGATCGACTACAGGCGTTTGACTATCTTCGCGAGGGATCGAGCAAAGCAGTTCCCGTGGCCGATCGAATCGGCGAATTACCAGCCACCGTTAACTCATGCGCAGAGCATCTGGCGAGAGCGGGCTTGAACGTTGCCATTGTTGACGTGACGTCCCCCGACGTTGCGAGCACTCCGTTTCGGGTGGCGCGAGCATTAGGCATGGAAATGCAGCCTATTCATTTTGGTCACCGCTTCGCGCGACTCGCAAATCCTCGACTAAGATCATTGCTTGGCAGCAGAGCCTTGAATCCGCATCCACACCCCGTTGCTTAATGGCCGCACGCTCGAGGGATTAAAGAGTGGCTCAGAATCACAAGCCAGACCTGGTTCGACTCTATCATTTGAATTCATCGAGGATTCGCAGCTACCAGCCCGATCCAGTTGACTACGAGAAACAACCGTTGGGGCGTCGGACATACCTGGGGGCCAAGCGAATCGACTTGCCGGGCCAGGATTTCGCATTGACGATGCCTCTCGGCGATTCATTGCAACAGCGGAGCAGCCGCCGCGAATTTCAGCTAGCGCCGATCAAATTGGAAGTGCTGGGACGGCTTCTTTTCGCCAGTTACGGTGTCAGCGAGAAGTTCGTCGTAGACGACCAGCTAATTGCGCACCGTTCCTCTCCGTCAGCCGGTGGCCGGTGCCCGCTGGAGCTTTACGTGGTTGCGCAACAGATCGACGGGCTGGAGGATGGCATCTATCACTATGATTCGTGGAGCCATCAGTTTGAAGAGCTTCGTTTGGGAAGCTTCAATGATGCATTGTCTGGAATGTTGTTTGGACAGTTGCACTTAAGCAAGGCAAATCTGATTGTCTGCATTACAGCCGTTTTTGAGCGCACAACGTGGAAGTATGCAGAGCGAGGCTACCGTTACGTGCTGCTTGAGGCAGGCCATGTCTGCCAGACTTTGTACCTCGTGGCTGACGCGCTTGGTCTGGCCGCGGTGGCCGTTGGGGGATTCGTTGACCACGAGGTCAACCATCTGCTTTGCCTACCCAACGGAGAAGAGGATGCAATTTATCTCTGCTGCATTGGCCACCCACAAGCGCACTCCGCCGGCAGTCCCGTACTAACGAACGAATTATAGATTGACGATGAGAATATTGGTCTGCGGAACGAATTACGGTTCGGCCTACGTTCGAGCGATTGGGAAGGGCCAAAGCAGCCGGCAACTTGTCGGCATCCTCTCGCGCGGGAGCCGGCAGTCGCTTGAACTTGCACGTGCGTGCAACGTTCCGCACTACACGTCAGTCGACGACTTGCCTGTGGGCGGAATCGACATTGCCTGCGTTGCAGTGTCGGCTCAGGCAGGCATTGACGTGATTATCAAACTGCTGCGACGCGGCATTCACGTAATTGCCGAACATCCTATTGAGCCTCAACACCTCGAAGAAGTTCTTAATGAAGCCGCCAAGCAAGGCGTGTACTTTCATCTCAACAGCCATTATGGGGACATTGACACAGTCGCAACGTTCCTGACGCGGTGTACGATGGTTCGCTCCCGCCAGGCGCCGTTGTACATCTCTGCACTCATGAATCCACGAACGCTTTATTCCTGCCTCGATATTGTCGCGCAGGCGGTGGGAGGGCTCAGCCCCTACTCCTTCTGTCGTCTTGAAGTGCAGAATAGACAGCTTTCCGAAACCGCGCCAACCACGGCTCGGCCGATCTTTAAAGTGCTTCAGGGAGGACTCGGCGGGATCCCGGCAGTGCTGCAATGCCAGAATTACGTTTCACGTGAGGACGACGCGTCGGCCGCGCAGGTTTCACACCACATCATGATTGGTTTTGCTGATGGCAATGTGCTCCTTGGTGAGGCGTTTGGCCCAGTTCTCTGGCTCACGTCTGGGCTCGCAACTGCCGTCTCAACACAACCTGCATGGAGTCACGTCTCAGCGGCTTTGCCTCTGACATTCGAAGCATTTCAACTGCAACGCGACAACGCCAATCGTCTTGCAATCCAGCGAATTGAGTCGCAGATTGAAACCGGAGTCGCTCCTGCAATCCAGACTCGCGAGTATCTGTTGGATGTCAGCCGAGCATGGCGTGCCGCTGTGAACTGTCTGGGGCCAGTCGACGTCATTGGCGCCGGTAGTGTGGGCAAGCGATTGTAGCGCCTCAGAAACTAGAGCACATCAGCTCGCGCGTTGTCTTCATCCTGCTTTCGCAATAAACCGGTTCTGCCGTCGTAACGTCGAAACCCCGGTAGGGCCATCATCAGCAAACCGGTGCCAAGTACACAGAGGATGCCGCCAGAAAGTATGGAAGTGCGAATGCTGAAGAGACTAGCAACGATACCCGACTCCGCATTTCCCAACATTGGACCAGTGTGATAGCTAATCAATTCGATTCCCGCCAGCCGCCCGCGCAAATGATCCGGGATCGTCTGGTTCCAGATAATCATTCGAAACACACCACTAACCATGTCTGAAGCACCCGCGACTGCGAGGCACAGCAACGCCAGCCACAATCGTCCGGCGAGACCAAACGCAATGATCGCAAATCCCCAGCAGGCCGCAGCAATTCCAATTGCCAGTCCATGACGATGTACGCGCCTGGTCCAACCGAGCATCAGCGACATCACGAGTGAGCCGGCCGCAGGCGCTGCGTAGAGAAAACCCACAGAAGCACTACCGTACCTTTGCGCAATTGCTGGAAAGAGTGCCATCGGAATGCCAAAGAACATCGCATTCATGTCGATTAAGTATGTCCCCAGCAACTCCTGCCGGCTGCGTGCATAACGCAAACCCTCGATAATCGATTTGATTCCCGGTCGATCCGCTTCAGGTGGCGGAGGCACGGCCTGCATCAGTGTCAACGCAATCAGCGAGACAACGAACGTAAACAGATCGGCTGAATAGGCGAGGACTGGACCAAACGTAACCACCAGCACGCCGCCCACCGCTGGGCCACCAACCATCGCCAGACTCCCTCGAAAAGCCTGAAGCGCAGCCACCGCCGGCATCTGCTCCGCCTTCACGATGCGCGGGATCAATGCTTCCAACGAGGGACGCTGCAACGCTGTCAGGGCTGCAAAGAGAAATGCGCAAGCGAACAACACGAGGATCTGAGGACGAGGCAGAAGCGCGTTGATTATTAGAACTACCGACCCGACAGCCAATGAAGCTTCAGTGAGCCGAACCATAAGACGGCGATCGAGGTAGTCTGCCAATGCGCCACCAACGAAACCCATGAAAAGAACTGCCACGAACTCGACGACTCCTAACAGTCCGACCGCAAACGTAGAATTCGTCAATTGAAACACCTGCCAGGGCAGAGCGACGAAGGTCATCATCGAGCCGAAGAGGGTAATTGATTGACCGAGGTAGAGAAGTCGGAACTCGCGCGAATCGCGCAGTGGAGTGAAATCAAGTGTGAACCAGCGCTGCCGCTTCTGTCCGGTGTGTGGTAGCTCCTGTGCGGTCGGATCTGGTGTTAGACGTGTGATCGGTTGGGGGGATTGGTCACTCATGCGATTTGAGTACTGTACACCCCGTTGACTTTGCACAAAACCCATAAGTCGATCTTCTCTGCGCAACCTCTGCGTTCTCTGCGTCTCTGCGGTGAATTCTTACCGCGAATTAATTAACCGCAGAGACGCAGAGAACGCAGAGGTTGCGCAGAGAAGATCTGCAAGCAGTAATTATGAAAGGCTCCAGGCGACGGCGACGTACTCGTTTAAGCCATCGAAACGGTAGTTATGGACCTTGATCTGGAAGTTACCCGAGGACGCGGCTGTAAAATCCACGACCTCATAGCTGTTGTCCCAACTCACGGAGTACTGAGATTGGGTTGGACCATACACGTAGAGATCGAGGTCGGCTTTGAGTGGATCGGTCAGATAGTCGCTCGTCGGAGTTGAATCCCAAACCAGAGCCACCTTGACGCGCTGGCCGGCATTGACCCAACCCAGGTCGATGGTGATGTTGCGGCTCGCGTCGAAACTCGACGGCACGACGTAACGCCACGTGTAACGATTGTTGACGGCGCTCGTATAAGAGGTCAACGCGTTGACGCCGCCGGCGCCATCGTATTCGCTGAGACCGGGAGCGCCTTCAACATTGTCAGTTGCTCCCGCCAGAATCAGCGCCTTCATCGACTCCGGATAGACGCGAAGACCTTGACGCACCTGGATCAGATCCGCGGCCAAACCCGCCACTGCCGGAGCTGAGAAACTCGTGCCAGATCCGATTTCATCGTTGTTGCAGTTGAAATTGGGACTCATGATCGTAGTCTTGATGTTGACACCCGGGGCTGCGACTTCCGGTTTCTCGCGATCGCCGTGTAGTGAGAGCGGATCTTCCCAGCTCGAAGTGGGCGACATCACGTTGTCAACTGATTCAACTGTGCCTGAGTCGTTGTAGTTGCCAACGGCGATGGTATTGAAGCCGGAGCCAACGCTATTCACATAACCTTTCGAAGTGCAAAAGCCGTTATTACCGGCAGACGCAGTCACTGTGTCCCAAATGTAACGGACGATGTAGTCGGCGTGGCGGCCCCAGACATTTACTGAACCATCGTAACCGCAGCCGTCCAGTCCCCAACTGTTATTAGAGATATCAGCGTTTAGCGCGGCCGCGTCCGTGGCAGCTGCGATATTGGCGAAGTTCGCGTAGCTCACGATGTTGGAGCTGTAGATACCGGCGCCCGGTGCAATACCGCCGAAGTTATTGTGCGTGCTGGCGGCGATGCCGGCACATGCCGTCGCGTGATCGTCAACCTCCGGATCGTTGGGCACGCGCGTGCCGAGATTGTGGGCAGCCAGACAACTGTTGTTGAAGTCGACACGGCTGTCCTCGATTATGGCGATGCGCGAACCGGCGCCGGTGATACCGAGATCCCACAGCGCGTTCGCCTTGATCGATGGGCCAGCTACGTTCATGTGATCTTTGTACTCTTCGTCCTGCGCGAGGTAAGCAACCTCAACATCGGCGCGGTCGGAAAACTGTTTGACCAGACCTGCGGGCAGCGTAGCGAAGACCAGTGGCGCGCCTTCACCACGCCGATCGACAATGTGGCCGGCTCGTTCCAAAGCGCGTGTGAGTCCTTCGGTGGCACGGGCCGTGGCAGCCTTCACCTGGTCCATCCGGTGCGACAGTAACGCATCGACTTCCTCACGGGTCAGATCGGTGCGGCCGTCGCGCGGATCTTTAGCCTCGAGGTCTTCGATAGGATTCAACCAGAATGCAACCTTAATCTTCTGGTCGCCGCGTGCGTCCTCGACCTTTTGGTGCAGCTTCGGATGAAGCTTGCCGTACCGTGCACGGTAGGCGTTCTGCTCCTCAGCCTTCAATTTGGAGAACTCAACCTCCTGCCCCTGGTCGTCAATCGACGCTTCAAATGCTTGACCGTTATTCGGGTTTAAGACTTTGGCGGTTTGGACCTTGCGTCCAGTGAGTGGCAATTCAACAGTGGTTGTTTTAAGCAGCTGGAGTTGGCTCGCGTCGAGTCCCTCCCGTTTTGCTGCGACCTCCAACAGCGATTGTTCTTCTGCCGAAAGGCGCTGCTCCTTCTGCGCGCTCGCGCGCGGCAATGTGAGTACGATACCAACGATTAAGATGAGAACGGTGGTAATGAAAAATTTTACTTGCATGTAACGCATAATTTCTCCTTTAGAACTAAAGCACCCAGACTGATACCCTGGAAGAAGTTGCTGAACTCTCGAACGTATTACCCTCGTTGTGAAATATTTTTTCTGTGAGGTTTGTTACCTGGAGAGTTTTTCCGACTCGCTTCCGGCGCGCAGCTCCCTGGGTGGTATGAATTGGTTATTAAGGTGTCTGGCTGAAAGCAAGATCGTCGCGGCCTCGTCCGGAGGTGTGGCTTCGCTAATCAACGGAGAGCCGTCAAAGCGACAAAATTTAAGATTTACGTCGGCAAACAACTGTCGACATTTGGGACACTGTTTCATGGCGGTAAACCTACTTAAACTGCAATCTATCCTCTACCCTCTAAACGCGAATAAACGCGTCAGAGTCGAGCGCGACGGGTCTGAAATTTTTATGAAAGTTTTTTAGGACAAGGTTTTCATAACGTTATGGCATGTTAGCGATAACCAACCAAACCGAGCGAGGCTGTCTAATTGACTACGTTACCGTTCAGTCTCGCGGATTCAGACTTGGAGTCAGTTTGTACGAACTGAACGGCATCGGAAATACAAACAAGGAAGGGAAGATAAAGATGACCAAAACATTAAGGGCACTCGGTGCGGCGATGCTCTCGCTGGGACTGCTTTCATCAGCCGGCGTTATGGCAAAGCAGGCTCAGGAAATGCCAGCCAAGGATATGCAGAAAAAGGAGCAAAAGACGAAGGCTACCATCGCCGGAACCGTGTCTGCGGTTACCGATTCGGCGGTAACGATCGTTGACAACCAGAAGGCTGAGCACACGCTTGCAGTAACAGCAGATACGAAAGTGACAAAGGATGGGAAGGATGCAACCCTGGCTGATGTGAAAGCCAACGACGTTGTTACAATCGAGGCCAGGAAAGGTGAGGGTGACACATGGACGGCACTGAAAATTTCGGTGTCTTAGACTGTTGCGGTATTGTGATCACCAGCTAGTCGCATATTGCTTACTTCAAAGAAACGACGAGGTGCGAAAGAGACTTTCACAGCTCGTCGTTTTCTTACTTCCTAAGCCAAATATGCAGCAGTGAAGACAGTCATGCTAAGTGATTGCCCGTTTCCCTCCGACTTAGCTGCGTCCTCACGAGTTCAGTATTTAAAACGCGGACGTTAATAGTAGAATTAACCTGCCCTACGGACCACGCCTGCACTGACTAAATTTCTCGTAGTGGGGCGACAGGATCGAAGATGACCGAGGAAAAAGCTACGCGCACGATCATGGTGGTCGAGGATTACGACGACACGCGCCTGTTGTTGAAGCGAGGTCTCGAAGGGCTCGGTTACAGCGTGCTGGAAGCGAGCAACGGGCAGGAAGCCGTCGATATCGCGGATCGTGAGCATCCGGATTTGATTCTCATGGACCTCGATCTTCCGATCCTCGACGGCATCGCCGCGACGCAACAGATTCGCCAGCACGAACATATGGGCAGCGTGCCGATTGTGGCATTGACCGCGTACCCATTGTCTTACTCTCGTGTGAAAGCGTTTGCGAAAGGTTGTGACGAGTACATGCGCAAGCCGATCGACATGTCGGAGCTGGCGCTTGTGGTTAATCGTTATCTCAGACCTCAACTCGCTAAGTAGAAAGGCAAACTCACGATGCTTTCCTCATCTTAGTAGTTGAATCGACGCGACAACTGGAGCATACTGCGCGCGTCGAGGATGTAATCTCCCGACTTCCTCAATCTGCTAATCCAAAGAGCCTGATACGACTTAGACCACGACCGGTTGGTCCGGAGGCGTTATGAAGATTCTTTTACTGCTCTCGCTGGTCTTAACTCTCCTGGTTCCGTGGCAATCACAGGTCGAGACCAAAGACGGTTTGCCGTTACCCGTGATTAACTTCAAATGGTTACGCGCGCGACGCACGCCTCCAACTCAGGAGGTCGACAGTAACGCTCCCGCACGGGCCGTGATTCCGCAGAACAAGATCTTCGCTCGCAACGCGAGAATGAATGAGCCGCCGGGAGCCAGAGATCCAAACGCCGACACGCTCGACGGTCGCAGCGCCGCGCTCGAGAAAAGCGTCGCCGAGTCGCGCACTCCTCAACCTGAACCTGTCGATGGTTTCGCCTATCGCATCAAGGTGCAGAACGCGATCACCAAGACAGTCGAAGCTGTGTTTTGGGAGTATCGCTTTGAAGATCCTGCAAATCCGGATTCATTGACGCGACGACAGTTTCTTTGCGGCGTGAACATCGGGGCCGGTAAGAACAAAGAGCTCGAAGGCTTTAGTCGCTCAGGCCCGAGCGATGTCGTAAACGTGAAGACATTAAATTCAGGCACGCCGTTCAAAGAAAGCGTTTTGATCAATCGCATCGAATATACAGACGGTACGGTCTGGCAAAGAAAAGCCTGGAATCTCGCGGACGTGAAGGTCAGCTATGAACGCGCGCTGCGCGAACCATGGCTGCCGGGCATGTGCAAGGGGCTTTAGTTAATGGCAGTAGCTGAGACTCAAAAACCAAGAGTTCTCATAATCGACGACGAAGAGCAGATACGGCATCTGCTGATCGACGTTCTCGGCAGCACTTACGACTGCTCCGACGCCGGCTCAGCCGAGGAAGCACTCGCCGCACTCGCAGAGAACACCTTTGACCTCGTAATCAGCGATATCGATATGGGTGCGATGAGCGGACTCGAGCTGGTCCCACATGTCCACTCGCTGTCGCCGGACACAGTCGTCGTGATGGTCAGCGGCAACCAGGATATCGGCTTCGCGATCGAAGCCCTGCGCGTTGGCGCTTTCGACTACATCACGAAGCCGATTGATCTACGGCATGTGGAAGCGTCTGTCGAGCGTGCCCTCAACCACTGCAACTTGCTGAAGGAAAAGCGCCGTTACAAAGAACAGCTCGAGACGCTTTTGCAACAGCGTACCGCTCAAGTCGATTGGCTCGCTTATTACGATACCGTCACTCAACTTCCCAATCGCGCACTCTTTGAAGACCGTTTGACGCAGGCCGTGTCAGTCGCGAAGGCGGCGAATCAATCGTTGGGCGTGCTCTTCATCTCGCTCGATCAGTTCAAGAAAGTCAACGACTCGCTCGGTCATGGTCCAGGCGACATACTGTTGCGTGAGTTTGCCGAGCGGTTGAAGAGTTGCATAACGAAGTCAGATACGGTGGCGCGTTTTGGCAGTGATGAGTTTGCTTTGTTGCGCACGCAGATCGACGGCACAAAAGACGTGATCGAGACGATCGGTTCGTTGTCGCAGGTCTTGAAGTTTTCCTTTGATCTTCCCGGGCATGAGCTCTTCGCGACCGCGAGCGTTGGTGTGAGCCTGTTTCCGCTCGACGGTGAGGATTGTCAGACGCTACTGAAGAACGCCGGCGCGGCGCTGTACAAGGCAAAACGATCGGGCGGCGCCAACTATCAGTTCTACACGGCAGATATGCATGCGCTGGCAACGAAACGCCTGGAGCTCGAAAGCAATCTGCGCCGGGCGATTAAGAATGAAGAGTTCCTGCTTCATTATCAGCCCCGAGTGTCGGTCGATTCACTGGCGATCACCGGGGTGGAAGCGTTGGTGCGATGGCAACATCCGCAGCTCGGACTAATTTCACCATCGGAGTTTATTCCGCTCGCGGAAGACACGGGTTTAATCGTGCCGATCGGCGAATGGGTATTGCGCACGGCCTGTTTGCAGGGTCGGCGCTGGCGCGATCAGGGTTTTGCGCCGGTGCAGATTGCGGTGAACATCTCCGCGCGACAGTTTCACGATCAGGACCTGGCGCAGACTGTGATCAGGATTCTCGAAGAGACGGGTCTCTCGCCGAGGTACCTGGAGTTGGAGCTGACGGAGAGTTCGATTATGCAGGACTCGGAGTTTGCCGCGGGAATGTTGAACCAGTTGAAGAGTATGGGGATCAATATCTCGATCGACGACTTCGGCACCGGCTTCTCTTCGCTGGCGTCGCTCAAGCGGCTGCCGATCGACGCCCTCAAGATCGATCAGTCGTTTGTGATGGAGGCGACGAGCGACCCGGACGACGCGGCCCTCGTGATGGCCATCATCACGCTCGCCCACAACCTGCGATTGAAAGTAATTGCCGAAGGCGTTGAGACCGAAGATCAGCTGCGGTTCCTGCAGTTGCTTCGCTGCGACGAGATTCAGGGCTACTTCTTCAGCAAACCCCTGCCCGCCGAGACACTCGCATCAGTTTTTGATCCGCAGATAAACGCGGATTACACAGATCAGAAAAAAATCTAATCCGCGTAATCCGCGTTTATCTGCGGCTAAAATCAGTGATGATACTCGAAACGCGCGACGTCTGATTCGCCGAGGATCACGACGTCGCCGGGGTTCAATGGTTGCTCGGTGACGCGCGCGGAGCGCGGGTCGTTGACGAATGTGCCGTTGCGAGAGTTCTGATCCTCGATCATTACCCGCCCGTTCTTCACGCCAATCCACAAGTGGCGCTTCGAGATTCGTGGATCTCCGATCACGATCTGCGCCGAACCACCGTCGCGTCCGATGAAGTCGCCGTCAGCCTTGATCTCAAATTGTTGTCCTGACAATGGTCCGGAAACAAATTTGATCGCTCCATAGTTTGGCTTGAACGAATCGCCGTCGGCTGTGATCGCGATCGTTCGCGAGAGATCCACCGTCATTCCCTGATCGCCGGCCATCACATGTGGTGCGGGCGGTGGTGGCGGCGGCGGAGACGGTTTCGCATAAGCCGGCGAAGGCGATGGAGCAGCCGGCGCCGGAGCGGGTCTCGGATGTGCTTTGCCGGCTTCCGGAACTGCCGGGCCTGGCTTACCCTTGCGCCGTTTCCGCGCGATCAGGATACCGACGATGATGATGATGAGCAGGAGCAGCAGTATGAACAGCACTCCCACGATTACGGCAATCACCCAGTACGGAAAACTCGACTTCTCTTTACCCTCGGCCTTCGCCTGCTGGCTGCTTTGGATCAGGTGATCGACTTCGGAATGTTGCGGGAACAGTCGCTTGACTTCTTCAAACTTCGGAATCGCGGCTGAGTAATACTGGTTCCAGTAGTTCTCCAGTCCTTCGTGATAAGCGGTATCAGTTGGTCCTTCAGCGTTCGTCGCGCCGGCACTCTTCACATACTCCATCACTGTGTTGGAAGGCACTACGAAAGAGAAGCCGGAAACTTCCTGGCCATTAACTGTGTCGCCACGAAATGTCAGTAGACCCACTACTTCATTCGCGTCGTTGATTACCGGTCCGCCGGAATTGCCGTGGGTGGCGGCGGTGCTGGTCTGAAGGATTGGAGCGCCGCTGCTGGCTTGTTTCTTGGCGGAGATCTTGCCGTCGTTGATGGTGGCTTCAAATGCTGACTTGGCGCTGAGCGTGCCGGTGTTGAAAGTGTCAGCCGCACCTGGATAGCCAATCACGGTCACGTGATCCTGTAACTGAACCTTGTCCGAGTCGGCGAGCTTGAGAATGGACGCGTTCTTAACTTCGATCTTAATAATCGCAACGTCTTTGCCCTGATCGTTGCTCTCGCCGGTCGGCGCGCCGTATTGCTTGATCTCGAAAGGATACGAGCTGCCGTCGGGAATGATCACATGATGGAAGAGCTGAAAGCTTTGCAGTTGGCTGTACCGATCGATGACCTGAGCATCCAGGGAGCGCGGGTCTTTGCCGTACTGCTGAGCGATCTGTTGCACCAGCTGGTAGAGCAAGACCTGCTTCGCTTTGTCTTCGCCGTCATGCGTCATTGAAACGACGTGGGCGTTGGTCGCGACGTAGCCATTGGAGCTGATGAAGAATCCGGAGCCCAGGCCGATGGCTTGAACGTTATAGACCTGCGGGGCAATGTTGGGCGGTGCGAAAAGGATCTGGCCGGCGGCTCCATCGACGATGCGTACCACTGCGGGTTTGCTGTACATCGCCAGGCGCTCGCCCTCCGACACTGCATGAACTACGAACGAACGTTGCGTGGGAAGCAGTGCAGCGACCACAAAAAAAGCGCCTGTTGCAACAAAAAGCAGTCTGCGCATAAGTAGGCTCCTTGGGGGTGATTTAGCAGTCAACGATGTCGGTTGGTGCTTCTAAAGGGATTCTGAACTAAAGTCAATCTAAACGGCCACGTAGATTAGCACAAACATTGACCACAAAGCGGAACAAAAAGCACAAAAAGTTTATATGAGGATTCCGCTTCAATGTGGCAGAGTGTGCCGTATTGTTATTGAACGGCTATTATTTAATCGGCCCCCTTCTTTTAATGAAAACGAACTGGCACGTTGCTTGCTCAAGTGTGAGTAGCTTTGCTCAGTTAGGAGGATAGTAAGAGTGACCAAAAAGATTTGCCTGTTAACGATACTGTCGCTTGCCGCCGCCGGCATCGGCTGTTCGACTTATCAAGCCGCGGATGCCAACGCGAACGCAGCTCAAACGACCGCCCAGGCTACTACATCACCCGCTCCCGACAACTCAGAGATCACGACCAGCGTAGACGCTCAGGGAAACCGGATTGAAACGCGTGTCTTCCGCGACAACCCGCGCGTCTCGAAAGTAGTTGTCACTACGAACAAAAACGGCACCAGAACTACGAGAGTCACTTCACGCAGCGGTGAAGAACGCGAAGTGAAGAATGATGAGAACGTGCTCGAAGCCACCGGCGACAAGGTTGCCGATGCCGCAGGGTTTGTAGCGGACAAGAGCGAGGATGTAGCCGGCGAAGTAAAGGACAAGTCAGTCTCGGGCGCCAAGGAAGTTGCCGACAAGGCTGAAGACGTGGCTGGTAAGACTGTCTCGACCACTAAGAAGGTCGGCAGCGAAGTCGGCGACAAGGCCGAAGACGTAGCTGGTAAGACTGTCTCGACTACCAAGAAGGCCGGCAAGAAAGTCGGCAGCGCAGTTAAGAAAGTCATTCCTTAACGGTAGCCACAAAAGTACAAACAGACAGGGCAGGAGCAGCGCACAGAAAGCGTTTCTCCTGCTCTTGCTGTTTGCTTTTGTCTATTTGTGCCTTTTGAGCCTTTTTCTGGCTATACTACCTCCGACAGGGAGGTTGTTATGGCAGACAGTTCGAGGTTTACGATCATATGTCCCTGCTGCGAAGCTGCGATGACGATTGATGCGCAAACCGGAGCCCTTATCGCGCACGAAGAAAAAGCCAAACCACTGGCTTCGTTCGACGAGATGGTTAAAGGCCTGGACAAACAGAAACAGATGCGCGAACAGATCTTCGCGCAGGAACTCAGCTCCATGAAAGACCGCGACCGCATCCTGGAAGAGAAGTTTCAGGAAGCGATGAAGCGCGCCGAAAAAGATAAAGACAAGCCTTACCGGAATCCGCTTGATATCGACTAGCTCCCCTTAAGACCGGAGAAAACTTAATGGTTCGTTGTTCAATTCGCTTATTGCTTGGCGCTTGTTTGATTGTGGCTGCGCAGCTACTCGCAGTCGCACAAACCAGGCTGCCGCAGCTGAAGTTCTCGGATCGCACGCTCGCCAACGGCATGCGCGTGCTTACAGTTGAAGATCATTCCAGCCCGACTGTGTCGATCCAGGTTTGGTATCACGTCGGATCGAAAGACGATCCGAATCAGCGCAGCGGGTTTGCTCATCTTTTCGAGCACATCATGTTCAAGAGTACGAAGAACATGAAGTCGGAGATGATGGACCGGCTTACCGAGGACGTGGGTGGATTTAATAACGCATTCACTAACGACGACGTGACGGTCTATTACGAAGTCGTGCCGTCGAATTATCTCGAGACGCTCGTCTGGGCTGAATCCGATCGCCTTTCGGGATTGAACGTTGACGATGCGAATTTCAAGTCAGAGCGCGACGTGGTGAAGGAAGAATACCGGCAGAGTGTGCTCGCGCCGCCATATGGCCGTCTCTTTTACCTGCTCCAGGCGAAGTCGTTCGCAGAACATCCTTACAAACGCCCGACGATCGGCAGTATTGAAGATCTCGATGCGGCCTCGCTCCAGGATGTGCAGGAGTTTCATTCGACTTATTACCGGCCTGACAATGCGACGGTTGTGGTGGTCGGTGATTTCGATCCCAAACAACTCGATACCTGGGTCGACAAGTATTTTGCTCCGATCGCCAAACCGTCGCGGCCACTGCCGCGCGTCAGCGTGAAAGAGCCGGCGCGGAAGGGTGAGATTCGTTTGACTGAGTATGGTCGCAACGATCTGCCGGCAGTCGGTTTGACTTACTTGACTACGAAGCGCTCGGATCCGGATGCGGAGGCTTTGCGCGTCGCGAACGCGATTCTTTCGACGGGAGAATCTTCGCGACTGTATAACGCACTTGTATACACACAGCAGATAGCAGCGGGAATAGAGTCTGACGACAATGCTCTTGAGGATGCCGGGCTTTTCATAATGGGTGCGATCTTGTCCGAAGGAAAGAAGGTTGAGGACGCTGAGAAGTCGCTGCTAGCCGAGATCAAGAAGCTGCAAGACGCGCCGGTGTCCACCGCGGAGCTGGAGAAAGCAAAGAATCAACTGATCACGGATCAGTTGCGAGAACGTGAGACCGGCAACGGCAAAGCTCTCGCGCTGGGCGAAGCTGCGGTGCTGCTCGGCGATCCAGCGCGCGTGAACACTGATCTCGCGCGACTACAGGCAGTCACCGCCGCCGACATCCAACGAGTGATGAAGAAATATTTACCGATTCGAATCGCATGGTTTTGTACTACCTGCCGGAAGCGTCGAAGAAGGAGGGCCAGTAAGATGATTCGCAAACTATTCTTTTCTGCGGCTCTCTGCGTTCTCTGCGCTCTCTGTGTCTATTCACAAACACCGCAAGCAACTCCACCACCGCCGGCAGCGCCGCGCTCCGGAAAGTTTCCGACACCGGCCGATCAAACACTTCCTAACGGACTGCGCGTAATCGTCATCCCACGCACAGAGTCGCCGCTCATCTCAGCGCAACTACTGATCAAAAACGGCGGCGAAGTCGATCCGGCTGAGTTAGCCGGCCTCGCTGACATGACTGCCAGCCTGCTGACTAAAGGCACGCAGATTCGTGACGCTACGAAGATCGCTCAGGAGATTGAGAGTCTCGGTGGATCACTCGATTCCGGAGCTCGCTGGGATGCTTCGTTCGCGAGTGTCAACGTGATGTCGTCGAAGATTCAACCGGCGATGGAGATACTCGCGGATGTAGTGCGTCATCCGACTTTCAAGAGTGACGAGGTCGAGCGACTGCGACAACAGTATCTCGACAACTTCACGCTCGCACTCGGCGATCCTGGCTCGCTTGCGCGCATGGTCGCAGCGCGAGTCGTGTTTGGCGATAGTCCTTACGGACATCCGGTGAGCGGCACGGCCGAGTCGCTCACGCGCATCAGTGCCGCGGACATCGCGAAGCTGCACTTGCGTTATTACCGGCCCGACAACGCCATTCTCGTTATCGGTGGTGACATCAATGCGAAGGATGGTGTGGCTCTCGCGACGAAATACTTCGGCGACTGGCAGAAGCCAATGACGCCAATGCCTACGATTACCGCAGCGATGGAGAATGCCACTGCGAAGACCGGACGCATCGTTGTGATCGACAAGCCTGACGCTGGACAGGCCGCGGTTTACCTCGCTCGTACCGGCATCAATCGCAAAGATCCGGACTACTTCCGCGGCATTGTTTCCAATTCGGTGCTCAGTGGTTACTCGGGCCGTCTGAATCAGGAAATTCGGATCAAGCGTGGTTTGAGTTACGGTGCGGGCAGTACGCTCGACACGCGCCGCGATGTGGGACCATTCGTAGCCTCGGCGCAAACTAAGAATGAATCAGGTGCGGCGGTAGCAGACTTGCTGTTGGGCGAGATTGGTCGCTTGTCTTCGGCGCCGCCGGCTGACGTTGAATTGACGCCGCGTAAGGCGGTGTTGATTGGAAACTTCTCGCGCAATCTCGAGACGGTGACCGGGCTCGTGGGCCAGGTGGGGTCGCTCGCGCTCTACGGCATGGGTCTCGACGAGATTAATCAGTACATCAATAACGTGCAGGCGATCAGCACCGCGGATATTCAGAAGTTTGCCGGTGCGCGGTTGGATGCGAAGACGAGCAACATTATTATCGTCGGCAACGCGAAGGCGTTCTTACCGGAGTTGCAGAAGAAGTTTCCGAACGTGGAAGTGATTTCGGTGAGTGACTTGGATTTGAATACTGCGCTGCTGAAGAAAAAGGCTTGAGCCACGGATTACACTGATTTAGGACGGATAGTTATGACTAAGCTGAGTATCTTTCTGGTGCTTTTGGTTGTGATGAGTACTGCGCAGGCGCAAACTTCGCCGATCGATGGGGTTGATGCGCGGTCGAATCCAAAAGAGTTTGCGAATCAACTCAACAATCCGGATGCGCTGGTGCGGCAACGTAGCGCCGAAGCACTCGCGCGTCTGGCCGCTACCGATCAACGGAAACTCGTCGAGGGTTACCGGCTTCAGGAGAAGAACAAAGACGTGCGCCTCGCGCTCGATTGGGCCCTCTACCGCATGGGCCGCTCGGAAGCGTTGTATCGCATCGTCGATGAGCTCGACTCCGGACGCCAGGCGCAGGCCATTGGATACCTGTCTGAGTTGGAGAGTCCGGATCTGCTTTATCCGTTTTTGAAACGGGCCAGTAACGCACCGCGCATCACTGCCGGTCTGCTGAAAGCCCTCGCCCGCACCGGCGACGCGCAGACACTTGATCTGATCAAACCTTTTCGCGAATCACACCAGCCATACGTCGCTGAAGCCGCTGAAGTCGCACACGACGAGATCGAAAAACGTCTCGGCGAACCTGCGTCCGATGTCCGTGCACGACCGCGAACCGTTGAGAAGGCTACCGACAAGCCGTAACGCGACGAATGCATCCGAGCCTGCGCACATTTCTCGATCGACTCCACAGAGAAAACGAAATCGTCACCATCAAAGCTGAGGTTGATCCGTACCTCGAGCTGGCTGAGATCCACCGCCGCGTGATCGGCGAAGGTGGACCGGCGTTATTGTTTGAGCGGGTGAAGGGCAGCCGCTATCCGGTTGTTACCAACATGTTCGGCACCGAACGGCGCATCGATCTCGCGTTTGGTCCAAAGCCCGAATCGTTGGTGCGCGAGCTGGTTCAGATCGCCGAATCGATCCTGCCGCCAAAGCCGGCTGAGCTCTGGAATCATCGCGCGGTCGCGCTCGAGTTGTTGAAGCTCGGAACAAAGCGCACTTCGCGATCACCAGTCACACAGGTTGAGGATCACCCAGCGCGCCTCGACCAGTTGCCGGTGTTGACGACGTGGCAGGAAGACGGTGGTCCATTCATTACCCTGCCGCTCGTCTACACCGAACATCCGGAGACTAAAAAGCACAACCTCGGTATCTACCGGATGCAGGTCTAC
>Ga0070699_100002299_pt1 | contig 17201 bp, 17 predicted proteins | sample KBSK1503metaG_FD_65473 | JGI IMG/M metagenome (GOLD analysis project Ga0070699, IMG submission 65473) | Corn, switchgrass and miscanthus rhizosphere microbial communities from Kellogg Biological Station, Michigan, USA - KBS K1-50-3 metaG | ecosystem: Host-associated > Plants > Roots >... | reverse complement strand
GGGGGTGGCCCCGCAGTCGTGGCCACCCCTTCAGTCGGTCGGGGCTGAAAGTCAGTGCATCGAGCGGAGTTGGTGACCGTCCAAATCTTCTTCCTGAATAAACCGCACCGCCATCACGCCATACTGCTTGAGCCGGCGATAGAGCTTGCTGCGATCGATTCCCAGGGCGGCTGCGGCCCGCACCTGGTTGCCACCAAACTGTTGTAGTACGGAAAGAATGTAACGCTTCTCGATCTCGGCGAGCGGCACTGTGTCGTTCATGTAAGCCTGAAGCACCTGCCGGAAGTTGTCCACACTCGGTTGCGGATGTGAGTTCATGATCTCGGGCGGCAGATCCGCGATTCCCAACTCATCCTCGAGACCGATCGCCAATGAATACTCAATCGTATTCTCGAGCTCGCGAACGTTGCCGGGCCACGGATACTCGCAAAGCGCGCGCATCGCTTCGGCTGTGAACTTTCGCAACGGCTGGCCATTTCGTTCCGACTTCGAGCGCAGGAAATGTTCGACGAGCAGTCGTACATCCTCACCACGCGAGCAAAGCTCGGGCACGTGTAACGGCAACACCCGCAGACGATAGTAAAGGTCAGGACGAAAACGACCTTCGGCAACTGCCTGCGCCAGATCGCAGTTGGTAGCGGAGATGATGCGCACGTCGATCGCGATGTTCGCGCGTGCACCAATTCGCCGCACCGTGCGTTCCTGCAAGACGCGCAACAGCTTCGCCTGCGCCGAAAGATTCAACGCATCCACTTCGTCGAGAAACAGCGTGCCGCCGGAAGCTTTTTCAAACAGACCGCTGCGGTTCTCGTGCGCGCCGGTAAACGTGCCGCGCTGGTGACCGAAAAGTTCTGCTTCGATAAGTGTTTCGGGAATGGCCGAGCAGTTGATATCGACGAAAGCGTTATCGCACCTTGGACTCCTGTCGTGGATCGCGCGCGCGGCGAGTTCTTTGCCGGTTCCGGTCGCGCCGGTGATGAGTACCGAAGCGTCCGTTGGCGCAACCCGATCAATCACTGAGAAGAGCTTTTGCATCACCGGCGATTGGCCGATGAGAGTAGGGGTGCTGACTCTGAAACTTTCCTGCTTGTCGTTAGCTATCGTACTGGACCGTGCGTGGTTGCTCGCATGGTTGGTGGACCAGGTATCGATAGCAGTGGGAGTTGCTAGGGGCATTAATCAACTAACTCCTAAGGTCGAAGGTTTATTCGCTTAACGGCGACTTGCAATGAGTCTCCGCTTGGGGGCTTCAACCCTGGGGAGCACTCCTTTCAAAACTGGAATAACAAAACGCTTAAACGACTTGATGTTCCGATTTGCCTAGTCGACTTCTCTTTGGGCGACGTGGAATTTTGGTTGACTGATTTGACACTTCTGACCCCAGGGGGGACAAAGTGTAACTTTAGTTGATCTTGATAAGAGGACCGGACGAGACCCGTTGAAGGGTTTTGGTAAAGCTAGAGTATTACTAACTCGATCAGCCCTATGCTGCCAGCACCAGACATGTAGATCGTCGCCCTGCCGTGCAACTCAAGGGCCATCGTTCCGTCGGGTCGCTTTTTGCGTAATTCCTCACGAATGCAAAATAAAAATTGTTGGCCATTAACTGAACGTCCAGTATCTGGACGCTCTTTCTAGAATTGAGATTGAGTGTTAGTTGGGCTTTCAACTAATGTGACTGGAACACACCTGACATTACATCTTTTATTAACCTGCCGTGGAAAATTGAGGCGACACTATGAAGTCACTTCAGGTACGCGTCTGTGCGTTAACGAACCTTAAATCACTTATTTTTTATCTTGATCACAATGCTCGCAATCAGGCTTTTCATCACCGCGCTAACGTTGCTCTTTCTGTTGCTCGTCATCACGAATCGCGGCCTCGGAATGCTTGAGGCGATTGTCATCACCTGCGCTCTAACCTATTTAATTCTCGATACCAGAGACGAATTACAGTCGCGGAAACTCGAGCTCCAATGCTTGCAAGATCTGGAGCAACGCATTTCCGTACAACTGCGTTGAAAATAAGAATGATGATCCTTAATGCCACAGTGAGCTTTTTTGCCGCACTCGTGCTTCACGAGTTGGGCCATTACTTCGCGGCACGCATGTGCGGAGTTCCGATCAAGCAGGCGGGGTTTGGTTGGGGACCGAAGATATTTGGCGTTAAGGTCAACAGAGTTGACTGCCAACTGCGACTGCTTCCGGTCGGAGCATACGTGCAGATGGATATCCGTGCATTACAAAGTAGACCATTGTTGCAACAGTTGTTTGTGCTCGGTGCGGGGATTGGTGTGAACCTCGTGCTGAGTGTTGTCAGTTGGGGCTCGCTGTTTGCCGCGTTCAATCTAGCGCTCGCGATCGGAAACTTGATTCCCGTCTACCAGCTCGACGGTTGGAAGAGTGGCATGGTGATTTGCCGCAAACTGTTTGGACGACCGAGTCCACTCAATGAGTGGATCCTGACGCTCGGCGGCGGCGCGATTGGGCTGGCAGTGCTGGTGCGAGCAGTTCTTAATTTCTAAATCCGAGAATGAATACACCGGATTGGGGAAACATCGATAGTCGTCGCCTCGCACGTGCGTACGTGGCGCTCGCCTTTGCACAGGACGTCGCGAAGGGCTATGTCAACGAACATACATCGTTGCACCCGCTTCTCACCGCACTCGATATGTCAGCGAAATTAATTGAGGAGATTTTGGAGGACGTCCTGCCTGAGGAAGATCTCCTGGAAAAAGAAAACGCGGATTACACAGAATTAACCATGTAATCCGCGTTCATTCGCGAAAATCCGCGGTCCGGTCTACATACCCATGCCGCTCATGCCGCCCATACCACCCGGCATTGCGGGACTACCCTTTTCATCGTCGGGAAGCTCCGAGACCATCGCTTCAGTCGTCAGCATTAAGCCGGCGATCGAAGCTGCGTTCTGAAGCGCAGTGCGAGTGACCTTGGCCGGATCGATGACGCCCGCCTTTACCAGGTCCTCAAACGTTTCAGTCGCCGCGTTGAAGCCAACGTTCTCGTTCTTCTCTGAACGCACTTTCTCAACAATCACCGCGCCTTCCTTGCCGGCGTTCTGTACGATCTGACGCAGCGGCTCTTCCAAGGCGCGACGCACGATGTTGACGCCGATCTGTTCGTCCGGATCGCCTGTACCGTCTTTGTTGATTTCGTACTTCTCGAGTGCCTTCGCCGCTCTCACGAGTGCGACGCCGCCACCCGGAACGATTCCTTCTTCAACCGCAGCGCGCGTGGCGTGCATAGCATCCTCGACGCGTGCCTTCTTCTCTTTCATCTCGGTCTCTGTCGCAGCACCGACCTTGATCACTGCCACGCCACCGACGAGCTTCGCGAGCCGCTCCTGGAGTTTCTCGCGATCGTAGTCGGAAGTCGTGTCTTCGATCTGCGCGCGCAGAGTCTTGACTCGTCCTTCGATGTCTCCCTGCTTGCCGTTGCCTTCCACGATCGTGGTGTTGTCTTTGTCGATCGTGATCTTCTTGGCGCGGCCGAGATCTTCGAGCTTGACGTTCTCGAGTTTGATTCCGAGGTCTTCGCTGATCACTTTGCCGCCAGTCAGAATCGCGATGTCTTCGAGCATCGCCTTGCGACGATCGCCGAAGCCGGGAGCCTTGACGGCCGCGATGTTCAACGTGCCGCGGAGCTTGTTCACAACCAGGGTCGCGAGCGCTTCACCTTCGACGTCCTCGGCGATGATCAGCATTGGCTTGCCGAGCTTGGCAACCTGCTCGAGCAGCGGGAGGAGATCCTTCATCGAGCTGACTTTCTTCTCGTTGATGAGGATCAGCGGATTCTCGAGCACTGCTTCCATGCGCTCGGGATCAGTCACGAAGTAGGGGCTCAGGTAACCACGATCGAACTGCATTCCTTCTACAACTTCGAGCGAAGTGTCCATCGTGCGCGACTCTTCGACAGTGATCACACCGTCTTTACCAACTTTGTTCATCGCTTCGGCGATGATGTTGCCGATGGTCTGATCGCCGTTCGCGGAAACTGTGCCGACCTGCGCGATCGCATCGCCCTTAACCGGCTTTGACAAACGCTGAATCTCAGCAGTAGCCCGCTCGACAGCCTTGTCGATACCGCGCTTGAGTGCCATCGGGTTCGCGCCTGCGGCAACTGTCTTCACGCCTTCGCGGAAGATGGCCTGGGCCAACACTGTAGCGGTGGTGGTGCCGTCGCCGGCGACGTCTGAGGTCTTCGAAGCGACTTCGCGCACCATCTGCGCGCCCATGTTCTCGAGCGAGTCTTTCAACTCAATCTCTTTGGCGACGGTGACGCCGTCTTTAGTAATCGTGGGTGAACCAAATTTCTTGTCGATCACGACGTTCCGGCCCTTGGGACCGAGCGTGATCTTCACGGCATCGGCGAGCTGATTGATGCCGCGCAAAATCGCAGCGCGCGACTCCTCACCATGAATAACCTGCTTTGCCATCTTTACTTACCACCTTTCTTGCCGCTGCCACTGGCAGCGCCGGCACGCTCGAGGATTCCGAGAATCTCGTCCTCGCGCATGATGAGAAGCTCTTCGCCATCGATCTTGATCTCAGAGCCGCTGTACTTTCCGAACAGAACGCGGTCGCCCTGCTTGACGTCGAGAGGCTGGCGCGTGCCGTCCTCTTTATACTTGCCTTCGCCGACCGCTACGACTTCGCCTTCCTGCGGTTTTTCCTTGGCGGTGTCCGGGATGATAATGCCGCCTCGTACCTGCTCGCCCTCTTCGATTCGCTTCACGATGACGCGATCATGAAGAGGCCTGATGTTGGTTGCCATAACCTTGATCTCCTTTCAATTCTGCACGATCTTGGGATGTTGAGATATGAAAACTTAGCACTCTATATATGAGACTGCTAAGAATAGAGCCACCCAGTCGTGCTTGTCAACCGGGACCATAGCCACAAAAGGGCACAAAAGACTTAAAAGGGGATTACCTTTATGCGATCTTTGAACGCGACTGGAGCTTTGTGTGGTTTGTATTCTTAGCGGCTTTTGTGCCTTTTTGAGGCGAGCCTTTGCCTTTGTACTCGGCGACTCGCTTGGCGAGGGTGTTGCGGTGGATGCCGAGCACGGCGGCCGTGTTGGAGATGTGCTGCTTGTGACGGGCGAGTGCTTTCTTGATGTAGAGCTTTTCGAACTCGCAGAGCGCTTCATCCAGAAGGATGTGGCCTTCGAGCATTTCGTCGACCAGGCTTTCGAGGCGATTATGAATCAAAGTTCTTTTCCGGTTAGCAGTCTGAAAGCTTCAAGGTAACGAGCAGTGGTGGCCGCGGCTATCACGGCGGGAATCGCCGGCGCCGGTGGCTGCTTGTCCCAATCGAGTGTCTCGAGATAGTCGCGCACGAACTGTTTATCAAACGAAGGTTGTGAGCGTCCCGGCTGATACTCATCGGCAGGCCAGAAGCGCGACGAGTCAGGCGTCAACACCTCATCGACCAGCATGAGCTGACCGTCTTTATCAAGTCCGAACTCAAACTTCGTGTCGGCGATGATGATGCCGCGTTGACTCGCATACTCATGCGCTTCCCGATAGAGACGCAACGAAGTGTCGCGCAGCAGCGCGGTCTTCTCATCACCGATTAGCTCGCGCACCTGATCCTCGGTGATGTTCTCGTCGTGTCCTTCTTCCGCTTTCGTCGATGGCGTGAAGATGGCCTCGGGTAACTTCGCTGACTCAACCAGACCTTCCGGAAGTTTGTGACCACACACTGAGCCGGTGCGCTTGTAGTCTTTCCAACCGGAGCCCACGAGATAACCACGGACCACACATTCAACCGGAAACACATCGGCGCGACGCACGAGCATCGAACGTCCCTTGAGAGTCGCCGCGTGACGCTTGACCGCCGGCGGCATCGCTTCAACGTCCCTTTCGATCAGATGATTCGCGACCACGTCTTTCAGTTGTTCGAACCAAAACTCTGACAGCGCTGTCAGCACTTCGCCCTTACGCTCGATCGGCGTCGGCAGAATGCAGTCGAAGGCAGAGATGCGATCGGTGACGACGATCAGCAAACTGTCCTCGTCAACGGTGTAAACGTCGCGGACTTTACCGCGGCGAAGCAATTTCAGATCAGAAAGCGATGTTTGCAGCAGAGTAGTAGCAGCGCTCATTGTTGGATGATTATTTAGCTTTAGTTAGGGCAAGGCGGATTGTGCTCGCGCTAAAAAACTTTGTCAAGACAATGGCTGTTTTTAGTAATCCGCGTCAGCGGTGTTTAAAAATTTACTTAGGACGAGAGCGCTTCACGAAGCCGTTGGATCTGTGCGGCGTGATTGTGCGCGTGCGCGGCGTAGATTCTTAACCAGTCCTCAGTGGTATAGCGACCACTCTCGCTGTGAGTGCCGGCGCGTTTCCAGTCAGCTTCACTCATCAGCTCGATTACTTGCACCGTCGACTGGCGCGCATATCGAAACGCTTCGAGTGCCGGCGCCATGTCGCGCTCGTTATAACGAAGGCGAGAAGCAAACGCGTCCTGGTCATAACCCTGAATCAAAGGATTGTCTTCGACTAAAAGTCTTCGTAGTCTCCACGCGGAAGTGCTTTCGCTGTCGCCGAGATGATGGACGATTTCGCGCGCACTCCATTTGCCAGGAATGGGATGCGCTCCTAAACTGTCGGCGGGAAAACCATTGAGGGTGTTCATGACCTCGTCGTATCCTGCGGCATACGTGGCGATGAGATCGCTTCGTTCTTCGGGCGTCATGGTAATAGAGTCCTTTACACTTGGAATTGGAAATTAGCGATATCCTAGCACTTTGGGCTTGAACGTTGGGTCATTTCTCTGTACTATCGCCCGGAACCGAGATGCGCCGTGACCCCGTGGTGCTTGCCCTCTGAGCCTCCTGTCAGTTTCAGATCGATTATAAACTCCGATGGCTACAGCTACTGACAGACAGAAAACAGCAAAAGAAAACTTCGCAGCGCCCGAACCGGGTGAACGTAAAGTATCGCTTCTTGTGGTCGAAGACGATGAGAATATCTCGACCGCAATCAGCGAGTACTTTTCCCGTGCCGGGTATAACGTCCGAACCGTGGAGGATGGTCTAAATGGCGTCAAAGCGGCGCTGGACGATCCGCCCGATGCGGTCGTGCTGGATCTGATGCTGCCCAAGATGGATGGCCTGGCCGTATGCAAGGAACTGCGCGAGAAGGTCGGCTACCTGCCGATTCTCATGCTCACGGCCAAAGACGATGTGGTTGATAAGGTGCTCGGGCTGGAGATGGGCGCCGACGATTACATCACCAAACCTTTCAGTCTCCGCGAGCTCGAAGCGCGCATTAAGTCCGTACTCCGGCGTACACGGAATGGACCAAGTACGGATGGCATGCGTGACGAAGCACCGATTGTTCGCGGCCGGCTGCGTATCGATTCCGCTAAACGCGAGGTTACGATTGGTGACCGCCAGGTTGAGCTGACGCCGAAGGAGTTTGATCTCCTGCGGCTGTTTGCCTCGAATCCCGGCCGGGTTTTCCCGCGCAAGTATTTGCTCGAGAAGATCTGGGACTATTCTTACGAAGGTTACGATCGGACCATCGACTCACATATCAATCGCCTGCGAGCCAAGATCGAAGAGAACCCGGAGAACCCGCAGATGGTTCTGACGGTCTGGGGCATCGGCTACAAGTTCAGCGACGAACAGTAAATTTAGCCGCACGTAAACGCCGCTGACGCAGATCAGATCTGCGTCAGCGGCGTTTTATCTTGCGGCTAATTTCTTCCTCTTAAGCCTCCGTTTAAATTCTGCTGTAATTCTTTAGCAACTTATTGTATATTTCGCCACAGTTTGTACAACATATGGGCTCGGCCCGTTGCTTTTCCCCCGACGCTATTTGAAATTTATGGAGGAGTCGAGATGAATTGTTTTGTGCGGCGGCTTCTGCCTGCTCTGCTGCTTTGGACTGTTGTTTTGACAACCGGTGTGCCCACTCAGGCGCAAGATATCACCGTCCCTGCCGCTGTCTCTGCACGACCTGCCATATCAGTTCTCGACAGCACCAAGGAGCAGGATGGACTGCTGGGCTCGGTGCGCCGGGTAAAGACTGAGACCGCTAAGATTGAGCTTAAGGACGGACGCCCAGTTGAAGGATCACCGCAACTGGTCGAGGTCACTACCTACGGAATCAAAGGCAATCGCCTCGAAAACACTTCCTATCCCCTCGCGGGTTCACTCGCAGGCAAAGAAGAATATAAATACGACGACCACGGCAACATCACCGAGATGACCGTGCGCGACGACCGCGGCTCGATCATCAGCCGTGAAGCGTACTCGTATGAGTTCGACAAGTTTGGCAATTGGACGAAGATGGTCACGAGTCTCGTCGTGTTTGAAAACGGCGAGTTGAAACGCGAACCTATCGAAGTCACTTACCGCACCGTTACTTATTACTTCGACGACACGGTCGCGAAGATCGTCGATCAGCCCAAGCCGGTAATGGCGCCCGCAGTCCCGGAAGCTATTAGCGCAGAGCCTCGCGATCAAGAGATTCTGGATCCTGGTCCAGCGGCTGTTGCCTCGAATCGAGTGGAAGTCGAGGGCGCTCCGCCGCCGCTGCTGAAACCCGTCGTCAAATCCGTCGAATCTGTGGTTAAAGAGAACACCGATAACACGGATCAGAAAACAGCTTACGATCTTCTCGCCCAGGGACATGAGTTTCTGAAAGCGCAAAAGGACCGCGAGGCCATTAAGGCTTTCAAAGAATCGATCAAGCTGAACCCGAATACGGCGGAGACTTACTACGGGCTCGGATTCTCGAGTTTTCGCCTGGGTCGATTCAAAGACGCAGCGGACGCATTCAAGAAGGCGACTACGCTCAACCCAAACATGGCCAAAGCGCACTACGGGCTGAGCCTGGCGTATCAGGAACTCGGAAATACATCAGCACTGTTGGACGAATACCGGATTCTCGAGCGGCTCGACAAGGTGCTCGCCAGGAAGTTGGCCCAGACGTTCCCGCAGTACAACTTCTCGTGTCGCCTTATCCGCGGATGTCCCTAATGCTTTACGAGGTAATCAATGCAGAGTAATCGTTTTGTAGTCTTGACCGGACACCTCAGCAACTATCCCCTGTCGGATCTGGTCGGAATCCTGCGTCACCAGCGCAAGTCAGGCCGCCTCCTGATCGAATACCCTAAAGGTCCGGCGATGTTTTTCTTTCAGGAGGGCGAGCTGATCGACGCGCGCATGAACGACCTGACCGGTCTCCAGGCAATCTGCGTCGCACTGGCCCAACCGGAGGCTTCTTTCAACTTCAATCCATTGATTCAAAGCCCGCGCCGGTCCATCGAACCTTCCTTGCAGCGAGCGGTGTCGGAGCTTTTTGGTTGCTGGGACGAAAGCGCGCTGCAAATCGAAGCGACAGTTGCTTCGCAGCCGGAAGTCCGCGCCCTGCCACCGGCGCCACCAGTTCCACGGATGTTAGTCCGGCAACGTTCTACCGTGCTGATCGCTGCGGCGGTGTTGATTGTGGTTGGGTTATCGACCGTGATTGCAGTTACCGGAGGATTCACTAAGAACGAAGCTACTGCTGCGTCGCTGCCGCCGAGTTCGCCTCAGCCCGTGCCGGTGGCGAGTGTTCCGTCCGAAGTTCCGGTTCACAAAGCCGCAGTCGAGACAAGCACGAAACCGAATCGCGCTGCGACTGAACGCAAAGAAGAGAAGCGCGTTAAGCCTGAGCCAGAGCAGGCGCCGGAACCGCAACCCGAGCCCACCTCCCAATCAATCAAAGTCGTGATGCAGATCGAGAACGGGCGCGTCTTGAAAGCGTCAATCGCCAATCCCAAACCCGGCATGGACGGCTACGAAGCGATGGCGTTGCGCATCGCGCGACAGCGTCGTTTTCCGTCAACAGTGACGGGCGGCGAGACGGTAACGATCAGTGTCAATCGTTAAGCATAAACCGAGGTATCCCGATGCTATTTCTTGAAAGCAAACTCCTGAATCACACGATCGATGCGACCGGCAGAACCACGTTGCTACAGCAACTCGCGGATCGCGAGCTCGTGCCGGTGATCCGCTCGCATCGCCTGCGCTGCTTCGAAGACGTGCTGCTCGATCACGATCACGTCAACGAAATGGAAGCCGCGCTCGCCTCGTCAACTGATTCCACCATTGGCGAGCCATTTGTGCGCGGCGATCTCTTCTGCTTTCAGGATTACATCCTCTTTCTCGTCTTCGAAGACGACACGGACGCGCTTCGCGCCGGTATCGTGTACGAAGCAAACACGGCCGAACCTTTCCGCAAGCTGGACGCTTTCCGCCAGGAAGTGCGCAATCTGCTCCTCGAGCAAACAGACACAATCGCGGATTGGCAATCGACTACGCCGCCGATGCCGCAGGGCTTCCGCACCTTCGTCGAACGCCAGGATGCCGATTTGCTCTACACCAGCCTGCGCAAGGAGACGATGAGCAAGCGCATCCTCGCAGCCTCGAAACTCGAAGACGAAAGCGCGCGCGTCTTTTTACGCACCGCACGCAACGCACACCAGGAAGGTTACGCGGCCAGGCTGCTCAACGGAAACACTGAGTCGCAGCAGATTCCAATTCAACGACTCGAAGACGCCGGCCTGGTCGAGCGAGAGGTGCAGATCAGTTGTCGCAAGACCGGCCATGCACTGTTCCGACTTCCAAACCCGCACGCGCTGGCAGTGGTGACGGTCAGTGATGCAACGTGCAGCGAGTGTGGCGCACCGGTCGCTGACGAGAACGTCGAAGAAGTGATTGCGCCAACGCAACTCGCCTCGTCGTTGCTTGAAGACGGATCGTGGCTGGTGAGCCGGCTGCATTTCCTGCTGCGCGATATGGGTGTGCCCGAGCGTGAGATCGCCGTTGGCCCATCCGAGGGAACCGGTTATGGGCAGTTGATGGCGAACATCTGCGGTGAGTCGTTTCTGATCCTGACACGCGACGGCGACCTGACGCCCGCGTTCGCGCGCTGGGCCATCGATCTCGAGATCGACACGGAGGCATCGCACCTCGTGATCGTCGCCACCGGACGAATACACAAAGAGGCCGGCGTGCTGCTGCAAAATCACTCGCGACGGCGCGTAAGTGGTGGTCAGGATTTTGAAATGATCATCGCCGATGATGCGGCGACTGCCGGTCGCGAACTTGAAGCCGCGCTCGAGCGAGTGTCGCAACGAGTTGTGGCCGAGCAACTCTGCGTGCTGGACGGAAGTGCGGGATTTTCAGTTAGTCGGCTGGTGTTGACGAAGTTTCAACTGCTCCGCGCGCGCGCGCCACAGCAGGCTGAAGTCGTTACCGAAAGCGAACCTGATTTTTCCGCTCCGAGTGCGCCGTTGACGTTGGCCGCGCATGCCTCCGGAAGCAACGGCGAAGTATTTGATGTCGAAGCCAGCTAAGAAAGCGCCGGCGCGTCGCAGCGAGGATGAGCGGTGGAGTAGAGACATCGCCACTTTGCGGCAGGCTGCGCATGAGCTGGTGCAGCGCCGGAACCGTGGACCACGACTGCGCCTCGCGAATGGTCCGTTTGAACGGATGGCGCAGTTGCTTGACGATCCGTCAGCCCCGGTGAGAGAGAAAGCGGTTCGCGATCTCTATGAGCTGGATCCGGATCAGGCGGCGACGCTCGTGAACGACGCGCTGCGTGACGGATCGCCTGAAGAGCGGCGTCGCATTGGCAGCGCGCTCGCCGATTCGGGGTTGTTGTACGAAGCCATCGACGACTTGATGGCGGCGAATCACGAACATTGCTACAGCGCGTTTTCGTTGTTGTTTCTGGTCGCGAAAGCGGGAGTGGTTGAGCCGCTGATCAGCGTAATCGAGAAGAATCCCAGTCTTGAATTGAGCCTCGCCGTCATTCGTTTACTCGCCTCGAGTGGCGAACCCGAAGTAGCGCCAAGCTTGCAGCGACTTGCGACGACACAGACGCTCGCTCCCGAGTTAAGATCCGCCGCCGCAGAATCCCTCAATCAACTCTCATAATCCGCAGCCATTTTTGACAGGATTTCCAGGATTGAACAAGATGTACATGTAATCCGTTTCAAAATCCGTGTAGATCCGTGTTATGCGTTTCAAACTTCATTCTGAATACCAGCCGAAGGGTGATCAACCGACGGCCATCGAGGCACTCGTTCGCGGTCTTAACGACGGCGCCAAAGATCAGGTGCTGCTCGGAATTACCGGCAGCGGCAAGACGTTCACGATCGCGAGCGTCATCGAGCACACGCAGCGTTCGACACTCGTGCTCGCGCACAACAAAACGCTGGCCGCCCAACTCTTTCAGGAATTTCGCTCACTCTTTCCCGAGAACGCGGTCGAGTACTTCGTCTCTTACTACGACTACTACCAACCGGAAGCGTACGTTCCCGCCGCCGACGTCTACATCGAAAAAGAGGCGATCGTAAACCAGGAGATCGATCGACTGCGGATGTCGGCCACGCGCGCGCTCTTCGAACGGCGCGACGTGATCGTGGTCGCGAGCGTCTCGTGCATCTACGGTCTCGGCGACCCGGACGCGTATTACGGTCTGCTGTTTTTCGTCGAACCCGGCGGGCGCATGTCGCGCGACGTGCTGTTGCAGCGACTCGTCGAGCTGCAATACGAACGTTCCGATATCAACTTTTCACGCGGCACTTTTCGCGTGCGCGGCGACGTGGTCGAGATTTATCCCAGTTACCAGGATCAGGCTTATCGCATCGAGTTGTGGGGCGACGAAATCGATTCAATATCCACGATCGATCCGTTGCTCGGCGAAGTGATCGAAAAGCACACTTCGCGCGTGCCGATCTATCCGAAGACGCACTACGTGATGTCGCGACCGACGATCAAACGAGCCATCAAGACCATTCGCGAAGAGCTCGAGTGGTGGGAGCCGAAGCTGATCGCCGAAGGCAAGCTGGTCGAAGCGCAACGTCTGCACCAGCGCACGATGTTTGATCTCGAGATGATCAAGGAGATGGGTTTCTGTCGCGGCATCGAAAACTATTCACGGCACCTGACCGGAAAGAAACCCGGCGAACCGCCCCCGACCTTGCTCGATTATCTGCCGCGCGACACGCTGATCGTCATTGACGAGTCGCACCAGTCCGTACCGCAGGTGCGCGGCATGTTTGAAGGCGATCAATCGCGCAAACGTACGCTCGTCGAGTATGGCTTTCGTCTTCCCTCGGCGCTCGACAACCGGCCGCTCAACTTCGCGGAATTTGAAGCGCGCATCGGGCAGACGATCTACGTGTCGGCGACGCCTGGTCCATATGAGCTGACGAAGGCGAGCGGCGAAGTCGTCGAACAGATCATCCGGCCGACCGGTTTGATGGATCCGGAAGTCGAGGTGCAGCCGGTCAAGGGCCAGATCGATCACCTGCTCGAGGAATGTCGTCAGCGAGCCGAACGCCACGAGCGAGTGCTGGTTACGACGTTGACCAAGCGCATGGCTGAAGACTTGACGGAGTATTTCACTGAAGTCGGCGTGCGCGTTCGTTATTTGCACTCAGACATCGAGACGCTCGAGCGGATCAAAATTTTGCGTGACCTCAGACGCGGCGAGTTTGACGTGCTTGTCGGTATCAATCTCTTGCGTGAAGGATTGGACCTGCCGGAAGTGTCCCTCGTCGCGATTCTCGACGCGGACAAGGAAGGATTTCTCCGTTCGGAACAGTCGCTGATTCAGACGATGGGTCGCGCGGCGCGCAACTCCAGCGGCAAGGCGATCCTCTACGCGGATCGAGTAACCGAGTCGATGAAACGTGCGATCGGAGAAACGCAGCGCCGGCGTGCGATCCAGGAACAGTTCAATCGTGAAAACGGGATTACGCCGCAAACGATCGTGAAGCCGATTGAAGCGACCCTGATCACGGCCTCGGAGGCTGACTACTTCAAAGTGCCGTCAGACGTTGAGGAGATTGAAGACTACTCGCCGGCCAACATCGAAGCGACGGTCACGCGTCTGGAGGTCGAGATGCGTGCGGCGGCGAAGCGGTTTGAGTTTGAGCGAGCGGCCGAGTTGCGCGACCGCATAAAAGTTCTCCGAGAGCGTGAATTGCAGGTGATGTAGAAGACAGGATTTTCAGGATTCACAAGATAACCCTGTAAATCCTGTTCATCCTGTAAATCTCCTATGCAAACAAAAACGAGCCCAGATGAGATTGAGTCATTTTTGTCGGACGCGAGCTTCATTCGCGAGGGGCACGCCGATCGTGTGGTGCTGCCGGAGAGTATCGAAGGAATTTCTGAGATTCTGGCGAGTGCGAATCGCGAGCGAGTGCCGGTGACGGTGTCGGGCGCCGGTACGGGTACCGTCGGTGGGCGTGTTGCGTTTGGCGGGATCGTGCTGGCGACTGACAAGCTGAATCGCATCAAGCAAATCGTTCACGAAGATCGAGGCGGGTTCGCGGTGGTTGAGCCGGGAGTCGTGCTCGCTGATCTGCAACGTGCGGTGGACCAGGAAGGTTTGCTTTATCCGCCCGATCCGACCGAGCGAGGTTGTTTTGTCGGCGGCAATGTCGCGACGAATGCTTCCGGCGCGCGCACCTTTAAATATGGACCGACGCGCAATTACGTCAGACGGCTGAAAGTTGTGCTGGCGTCGGGTGAAGTACTCGATCTGCGACGTGGTGACGTGAGCGCCGATGCGCAGGGAAGAATTCGTCTCAGCCAGTCAATCGAAGTGACGTTGCCGCACTATCGCATGCCGGCTACCCGCAAAAACGCGACCGGCTATTTCGTCGCGCCGGCGATGGATGCGGTGGATCTGTTTATCGGCAGCGAAGGCACACTCGGCGTCATCGGCGAAGTGGAAGTGAAGTTGTTGCCCAAGCCGGAAGGCTTGTTGAGTGGCATCGTGTTCTTTGCGGACGAAGCGGACGTGCTTGCTTTGGTCAGGGAAGTGAGAACAAACGTTGAGGCGCGGGCGGTCGAGTTTTTCGATGGAGAGTCGCTGAGATTTCTGCGGGAGAAATACCCGACGATACCGGATGACGCCGTCGCGGCGATCTTTTTCGAACAGGAAACGACGGCGGCCACCGAAGATGCAGTGCTCAACCAGTGGCTCGCGCTGCTGGACCAGCACCACGCGCTGGCTGACTCATGGTTTGCGACCAACGAACCGGATCAGGCGAAGCTGCGTGAGTTTCGTCATCAACTGCCGGTGCTGATGAACGAATGGTTCGCGCATTACCGGCAGCGAAAAGTCTCGACCGACATGTCCGTCCCCAATGACGCTTTCGCCGGCTTGTTTCGTTTATATAAGGACACGCTTCAGTCGAGCGGACTGCGTTACACGATCTTTGGCCACATCGGCGACAACCACGTCCACGTGAATATCCTGCCGCGCGACGAAGCCGAGGGCGCCCGCGCGCGCGAGTTTTACGTTGAGTTCTTGAAATACGCCGCTTCGGTCGGCGGCACGCTTTCAGCCGAGCACGGTGTCGGAAAACTCAAGCGCGATTATTTGCACTTCTTTTACAGCGACGCCCAACTCCGCGAAATGGCGTCGGTGAAAAAAGCGCTCGATCCGAACGGTATACTGGGAAGAGGAAATATCTTTTCCGAAGAGTTACTGTAGTTGAAAATTGAAGAAAGGAAAGCCGTAGAACGCAGAGGTTACGCAGAGAAAAACATATGCTTCGTTTCACCACCGCCGGAGAGTCACATGGCCGATCGCTCGTCGCGATCGTCGAAGGTTTGCCTGCCGGAGTACCCGTTGATCAGAACCTGATTGATAACGAACTGCGCCGCCGCCAGCTCGGTTACGGACGCGGCGGGCGCATGAAGATCGAGCGCGATCACGCGGAGATCCTGACCGGCGTCAGGCATGGTCTCACGCTCGGCTCGCCGCTCGCGTTATTGATCGAAAACAAAGATTGGCCCAACTGGACCGACGTCATGGCTTCCGAACCACGCGATGTCGCGCCCGAGAAGTCGCGCCGCCTGAAACGTCCGCGACCCGGTCACGCCGATCTGCCGGGCGGTCTGAAGTACGACGTACGCGATCTGCGCAACATCCTCGAACGCGCCTCCGCTCGCGAGACAACGGCGCGCGTGGCGTGTGGCGCGCTCGCGAAACAGTTGTTGTCCGTCTTTGGCGTCGAGATCCGCAGTCACGTGATCCAGCTCGGCGGCATTCCTGACGCGCCGCTCGAGTTGAGTTGGGAAACCATCGCCGCAATTCCCGACGATGCGCCGTTGCACTGCGCCGATGACGACGCGCAACAACGAATGATTGCCCTGATCGATGAAACGCGTAAGCAGGGCGACACGCTGGGCGGCATTTTTGAAGTCGCAGCGCGTGGTGTCGTTCCGGGTTTGGGCTCGCACACATCGTGGGATCTCAAGCTCGATGGCTTGCTGGCGCAGGCAGTGATGTCGATACCGGCGGTCAAGGCCGTGGCGATCGGCGCGGGAGCGGAGGCTGTTAATCTGCCGGGTTCTGAAGTGCACGACGAGATTGCTTACAACTCCGAGACGCGCGAGTTTATTCGCGAAACGAATCGCGCCGGCGGTCTCGAAGGCGGCATCACCAACGGCGAACAGATTCGCGTTCGCGGTCATCTAAAGCCGCTTTCGACTCTGCGCCGCGCGCTGCGTTCGGTCGATATCGACACGAAAGAAGAAGAAGAGGCGGCGTTCGAACGTTCCGATGTGACTGCGGTTCCGGCGGCGGGCGTCATCGGCGAGTCGATGGTGGCACTCGTCCTGGCTGGAGCAATGCGAGAGAAGTTTGGCGGCGATAGTCTTGGCGAGATGAAACGTAACTTCGAAGGTTATCGCGAACAACTAAGAGGATATTAGCCACAAAAAGGCACAAAAGGCTCATAAAGAAAATCAAATGAGTGTGGGACGACCATTCAAATCTCACTTTGTGCCTTTTGTGCTTTGTGGCAGAATCAAATCATGGCTTTACTGGAAATAGTTAAGTGGCCGGCGGCGGTGCTGGATACACCGGCTGATCCGGTGACGGAGTTTGACGCCGATCTCGCGAAGCTCGTCAGCAACATGTTTGAGACGATGTACGCGGCGCCCGGCGTGGGCCTGGCCGCGGTGCAGGTTGGTGTGCCGAAGCGACTATTTGTGATGGACTGCTCGGGTGGCAAAGATCCACAGCAGCGCGTGACCTTGATCAATCCGGAAGTTCTGCGCGTTGAAGGAACTCAGAACGGCGACGAGGGCTGTCTATCGTTCCCCGGAATCTTCACACCTGTCGAGCGAGAGCTGCGAGCGATCGTG